>ENA-OQJZ01000055-OQJZ01000055.1-human-gut-metagenome-genome-assembly--contig:-NODE-55-length-126240-cov-6.527849_pt1 | contig 126240 bp, 114 predicted proteins | sample MGYA00242618_ERZ504785 | MGnify/ENA primary metagenome ERZ504785 (study PRJEB26092, sample SAMD00036354) | human gut metagenome | host: Homo sapiens | study: EMG produced TPA metagenomics assembly of...
ACGCTCTTCGGCTTTTCGGTGTCTACTGAAATCAAGGTATTAATGGGAATAACAGCCTAAGATATTTGGAGTTCAGATAGGGCGCGTTTAATTTTCAAACTTCGCAACAGAACCTATTTTCTTTATCAAAAGTCTTATGATACAATTCCAAGTAATTTTTACTGTAAAAATTACTTTAAAAGTAGATTAGAATGGTGGTATATGATAAAAAACGAATATAGAAATTTATTAAAACACATTTATTGGGGTAGTTTTGATAGTGGAGTTATTTTTATTTTTCTATCCCTGATGATTTGGGACGATACAGAGAACATGGTAACTGTTGCTTTAGCATTTTCAATTCCAATTGTGATTGATACAGTCATTGATTATTTCTTCTCGAGTTTTAGTGATCATCATAATCGGAAGAAACTTTTTATTATTGGAAACATAGGATCTGCTATTGCACTAAGTTTTTACGGTTTTGCGCAAAGTATTTATATTCTTTATGGGCTTATTTTTATCAAGTCCTTATTTGCTAAGTTATACCAAAGTTCATTAGATCCGTACATACGAGAAAATATTAAAGAAGATCTTTATATGGACTTTCTTTCGCAACGAAATATTCAAATGAGTGTAGGTGCTTCTATTGGTGGTTTCGCTTTAATGATGCTGTATGGGTTTTTGCAGAATATAGCCCTCATTTTTGTTGTTTCAGGATTAATTGAACTTTATTCAACAGTTTATTTATTCAAGCTTAAGGACAACAAACTTCAAAGAAGAAAAGAAAAAGAAGATGCAATTGATTTAGAGTGGATAAAATACATCACTTTTATTTATACAGTTGAAGGTTTTGGAATTGCGCTTATTGTCAATCGTATGTTGATTTATATACACGAATTCCAAGGAATTCCCTTAGGAAATGTGGGGTTCGTTTTCTTTGTTGTCTATGGTGTTTCTAGTGTGATGGCAGCAAGAATATATAAACGATTTAATAAGATTTCGTTGAAGGCAATGCTCATCACTTCTTTTCTCTTACAAGCTTTTTTATTGATAATCTTTATACAAATTAATCAATTATTTTTTATAATTATAGTTTGGTTCATCTTTGAATTAGTTGCTAATATCGCCGATATATATGCAAGTGATAAAATAAACAGTAGTCTCTTTACAGAGATAGGGAAAAGACTTTCCAAATTTAGAATTATGATTGCAATAGGTAATGTTTTAGGGCAATTTATAGTAAGTCGTATTTGGGATCAATTCGGAATGAGTATGAGTTTTTATTTTTCAAGTATTATTTTAATTCTATTATCTTTTGTTATTTTGCTAAAAAATGAGAAGCATTTTGAGAAAAACTGAAATAAAAACTTGCCCCCTGCTGAAAAAGCGAAGGGGGTTTTTTATTTTATTTTGTGGCAATAAATTTGCCACAAACAGCACTTAAAAAATGAGCGAAAACGGGCGAAGTCCAAGCGATATTTTTTTACTCGGAAATCGAAGATTGACGAACGATCTTGACCTTGCTTTTAGCCGTCACTTGTGAATTTCAAAAATTCGCCTTGTGAAGGCTTATTTGTTGCACGATACAACTTGTGAAATCCGGCTGGTTCACAATCTATACCTGTCATTTTTCTAGATAAATGGCATAAATTTTCAGCGCTAAGTGACAAAAGCAACTAATTTTTCATGATAGATTTTTAAATATCTCAATCTATCTCCAAAATTAGTTGCTTTTGTAGCTATAGTTGACTATGAATATGACACATAATTAGAAAAAACTGTGCCAATTAAATATAAAAATGACAAATTGATGAATCAAATTCAAATTAAGGGGGCAACCCTGGAAGTCTTAAATTTACCCTCAATGAATGGTATTGAAGATGAAAATTTAAGGCGTTTGATTAATAGCCTTGTCATTGAATTGTACAAGTATCAAGCAGAATCAGAACGAAAAAAAATTAAGGAACGTCAGGCACAGGGAATCGAAATTGCTAAGAAAAAAGGCAAATTCAAAGGTCGGCAACTGAAATTTAAAAAAAATGATCCACGTTTAAAGCATGCTTTCGATTTGTTTTTGAATGGTTTATCTGATAAAGAAGTTGAAGAACAAACTGGAATCAATCGCCGAACGTTTAGAAGGTATCGAGCAAGATATAACGTGACAGTAGATCAAAGAAAAAACAAAGAAAAGAGGGATAGTTAATGAGTACGGTTATTTTAGCTGAAAAACCAAGCCAGGCATTAGCCTACGCAAGTGCTTTAAAACAAAGCACCAAAAAAGACGGTTATTTTGAGATCAAAGACCCACTATTTACAGATGAAACGTTTATCACCTTTGGTTTTGGGCATTTAGTGGAATTAGCAGAACCAGGTCATTATGACGAAAAGTGGCAAAATTGGAAACTTGAATCTTTGCCGATTTTTCCTGATCGATACGATTTTGAAGTTGCAAAAGATAAGGGAAAGCAGTTTAAAATTGTTGCAGAACTTCTCAAAAAGGCAAATACAATTATTGTTGCAACAGATAGCGACAGAGAAGGTGAAAATATCGCCTGGTCGATTATCCATAAAGCAAATGCCTTTTCAAAAGATAAAACATTTAAAAGACTATGGATCAATAGCTTAGAAAAAGATGTGATCCGAAGCGGTTTTCAAAATTTGCAACCAGGAATGAATTACTATCCCTTTTATCAAGAAGCGCAAACACGCCAAATTGCCGATTGGTTGATCGGCATGAACGCAAGCCCTTTGTATACGTTAAATTTACAACAGAAAGGCGTACAAGGTACATTTTCACTAGGACGTGTTCAAACGCCCACCTTATACCTTATTTTTCAGCGCCAGGAAGCCATAGAGAATTTTAAAAAAGAACCTTTTTTCGAGGTGGAAGCTAGTATAAAAGTAAACCAAGGGTCATTTAAGGGCGTTCTAAGCCCCACACAGCGTTTTAAAACCCAAGAGGAGCTTTTAGCTTTTGTTTCTTCTAAACAAGCTAAAATAGGCAATCAAGAGGGGATAATTGCTGATGTTCAAACCAAAGAGAAAAAAACGAATGGTCCGAGTCTGTTTTCTTTAAGTAGTTTGCAATCAAAAGTTAATCAGCTTTATAAAGCGACAGCGAGCCAAACTTTAAAAGCTATGCAAGGACTGTATGAAGCAAAATTATTGAGTTATCCAAGAACAGATACACCATTTATTACAGAGAACGAATTTGCTTATTTAAAAGCGAATTTTGGCAAATATAGCGGTTTTTTAGGACTTGATCTTGAAATGGTTCAAACAGAGCCTAGAAAGCGTTATGTGGACGGTAGTAAGGTACAGGAACACCACGCCATTATCCCAACAAAACAAGTACCTACCGAATCTGCATTAGCGAAAATGGACGATTTGCAACGAAAAATTTATGCTTTAGTCGTTAAAACGACCGTTGCCATGTTTTTACCTGATTACTTGTATGAAGAAACCAAGATACAAACGAAGGGGGAAAAACAGACTTTAGACTGAAATAAAAAAAAAAAAGCTTAGTGAATCCATCTCGATTGACAGAATTTAAGGGCAGATAGACTTCCTTTTTTTATTTCACAATCTTGTTGTATAATAGTGTAAAGGATTAAAGGAGATGATTAGATGGAAAAACAAATTTGGAAGCAGTTTGTACAAGGAGAAACGAGAGTCCTAACGCAGCTTCCATCAAAAATAGCTAATTCATGGCAATTCTGTTTACAAAACCATGTGGATCCTTTTTTAGTCAAACCACCAAAAATTTTAACTGCAAGTGACTTAACAACGAAGCAGCAAGAGAATCAAGAACTCATCCAACTTGTTAAAGCGGAATTAAGTAGCATTGAAAAACAGTTTCACTTAACAAATCAACTATTTATTCTAACCGATAATGAAGCAAATATCATTTGGCGAACGGGAAATTATCAAGCAAGAGATTTTGCCAATGAGATTGCCTTTCGTGAAGGAAGTAATTGGTCAGAGTTAGAAGTCGGTACGAATGCTATCGGTCTGGCCTTGCGATCAAAAGAAGATGAGTGTCTTGCTTTGGAAGAACATTACTCGGCAGCATCAAGAAAATGGAGTTGTGCGGCATCACCAATTCTTGATGAAAACAATGAAATTCTCGGAGTCCTAGATATATCAACGTATCAAAACTCGACGGCGAAGGATTCATTTTTACTATTGACGATGCTGACGCAAAAAATATCCAATCAGCTGATGAAACGGCACATTCAACGACGAAATGACTTATTAGAGTACGCAAAGTCTTTTTTAGAAGAAGTTCTTTTTTGTGATGCGCATTTTCGCATTATTCAAGTACCGCCTAGTATGGCAGATCAGTTTCATATAGGGCAGGATATGCGTAAAATCATTAGTCCAGCAATGATTTATGATCAAGAAAGTATTATGCGTAATCGCCAACTAATCGGTTACAAATACAAATTGTATCAAGTGAAAAATGAAAAGGGTAACACACCGACCTATCCAGGTGTAGCTTCTAGAAGTAAGAGTTACCAACAGTTTTTGAATCAGGTTATTAAGGTCTCTACAACGAGTGTGCCAATTCATATTTTTGGCGAGTCAGGTAGTGGAAAGGAAATAATATCGCAGACCATTCACCAAAATAGTCCACAAAAAAATGGCCCTTTGATTGCTATTAATTGTGGGGCTATTAGTGAGAATTTATTGGAAAGTGAGCTTTTTGGCTATGCACCAGGCGCGTTTACTGGCGCCAATGCGAAAGGGTTTGAAGGAAAATTATCACAAGCCAATGGCGGCAGCTTATTTTTAGATGAGATTGATAGTATGCCGGAAAAGATGCAACAATCTTTGCTTCGTGTATTAGAAGACAAGATGGTGACCCCTATTAGTGGAAAACCGGTCATGACTGATTTTCGCTTAATTACGGCAAGTAACAAGGATTTACGGAAGTTGGCCCTAGAAGGCAAGTTCCGAGAAGATCTATTTTATCGCTTATTTGTATGTACGGTCCGCATTCCGCCTCTTAGAGAACGCTTAGAGGATATTGCTCCACTGGTTGACCGATTTATGGTGAGCAATCATTGGGAAATTGATTGGAAGTGGAAGATTGAAAAAGTTGCCAAAGGATATCCTTGGTACGGTAACATCCGGGAGTTCAATAATTTTCTATCGCGAGTGGCGATATTTTACTCTGATTCAGAACCGTCAGAGGATGAATTGAACGCCTTAATTCAAACAGGTAGCATTTACCTAAATCAGGGTTCAACCAATTCCTACGAACCTATCTTTACTAGCAAAATAAAATCAGAAAAACATCGGATTGAAGAAGCGTTAGAAGCGAGCCATTTCAATATGACAAAAACAGCAGAAACATTAAATATCTCACGAGCAACACTGTATCGCAAACTAAAAAAATACGAGTTGTCTTGGTAAATTTTTGTGAAAAAAAGCAAATTGAGAAGAAATTTGTTTTTTTAGTAAAAAAATAGTTTGAAGCAAAAAAAAAGAGAAGGAAACTTCTCTTTTTTTTGTGTCTCAGAAACTCGCTAATGAGACAAACTGTATCACATCTTTGTTGCGATTGTGTCTCAAAAAGGTAAGCGATTCCAAAGTGTGTGTTTCAAGATTAAAAATATGGCCGGAGTGATTTGTTGTATAACATCGTAAATCAGTCGTATAGCAAGGATTTGTGAAAGGAGAGATGTTCTCTCTTGTTTCACAAAAAAGTTGGCATGCAACTTGCTTATTACTAGACTGAAAGCGTAATCAATAAGGAGGGACAATTCATGACAAACTATGACTTAATTGTCATTGGCGCTGGACCGGGCGGCTATGTTGCGGCGATTAAAGCTGCACAACTCGGCAAAAAAGTAGCTGTGGTCGAAAAGAATAAAATAGGAGGTACCTGTCTAAATGTGGGCTGTATACCTTCGAAAAGCTATCTGCAACATGCGCATTGGCTCTTATCATTGGAAGAAGGAAAAAAACATGGTGTAGATACTACGCTCAATGCCATAGACTTTTCAAAAATGGTCGATCGAAAAAATGGCGTCGTTCAAACACTGCAATCGGGCATTCAGCATTTGTTTTCGAGTAATAAAATTGATTACATCGAAGGTGAGGCTGCGTTAGTTTCTAAGACGTGCGTCGAGGTAGCTGAGAAAGCATTGCATGCTGAAAAGATTTTATTGGCGACAGGGGGAAAACCTTTTGTGCCACCGATTAATGGGATTGAACACGCACATTATAATACGACCGATACGTTCTTTTCTATGGCTGAATTACCGAAAAAACTTGTCGTTATCGGTGGTGGGATTATTGCAGTGGAGTTGGCATTTGCAATGAAACCATTGGGCGTAGACGTAACGTTATTAGAGGTAGCCAAAGATATTTTACTAACGGAAGATCCAGAAGCGCGCAAAATCATCAAAAAGAAATTGTCAAAAATGGGCATTGCCATTACGACTTCTGCAAAAATTGACCAAGTAACCGATAAGGAAGTCATCGTAGCTGGGAAAGCTGTGGCATATGATCGCTTACTCGTAGCTGCTGGGCGAAAACCAGATTTGACTTTAGCGAGTCAACTGGAGATTGAATTGGATGAAGCAAGCCGTTTCGTTCGCGTAAACAATACGTATCAGACCAGTATTCCAAGTATCTATGCAATAGGCGATGTCATCGGAGGTTATCAATTGGCACATGTTGCCAGTCAAGAAGGGATACGCGCTGTCGAGGCGATGTTTGGTACTGAGAGATTCCCAGTGGATAAAACATCTGTCCCACGTTGTCTTTACACTAGTCCTGAAGTAGCAAGTTTTGGACTATCTGAAGAAGAAGCGAAAGCCCAATATCAAGATGTAGTTGTGAAGATGATGCCTTTTTCAGGAAATGGGAAAGCCATTGCAGCGATGGAAACAGATGGATTTGTCAAAATAATTAGTGAAAAACACTACCATCAAATTCTAGGAGCGGTAATTGTCGGAAGCCATGCAACAGAGATGATTCATACGATTTTAGCTGTAAAAGAAGCAGAAGGAACAATTGATGAGCTTGATGAAATGATTTTTGCCCATCCGACGCTTTCTGAAGTGATTGGTGAGACGAGCAATTCATTATTTGGACGAGCAATTCATGGTTAATAAGGAGGAAAAGAAAATGACAAAAATGACAAAAGATCAAGCAAAATGGATCCTAAAAACAATGTACGATATCCGTAATTTTGAAAACCAAGTGCATGATATTTTTACGACAGGTGAAATTCCAGGATTCGTTCACTTATATGCTGGCGAAGAAGCAATTGCAACAGGCGTCTGTGCGAATTTGACAGATGATGATTATATTACAAGTACGCACCGTGGTCATGGACATTGTATCGCAAAAGGTTGCGACTTAGATGGCATGATGGCTGAAATTTATGGGAAAGAAACAGGCTTAAATAAAGGAAAAGGTGGCTCGATGCATATCGCCGACGTCGGTAAAGGAATGCTTGGGGCTAACGGTATGGTCGGTGGCGGCTTCCCAATCGCTGTCGGAGCGGGCTTACGAAATAAATATCTAAAAACAAAAGATGTTGCGGTATGTTTCTTTGGTGATGGCGCTGCGAATGAAGGGACGTTCCATGAAGGAATTAATATGGCGTCGATTTGGAAATTACCGGTCATTTTTGTTAACGAAAATAACTCATTTGCGGAAGCAACACCGCAATGGTATTCATCCGGTTCTAAAACAATCGCCGAACGTGCAGCAGCATATGGCATTCCCGGTGTAAGAGTGGATGGCGATGACTTGTTTGCAGTCTATGAAGCTACTGGGGAAGCAATCGAGCGTGCACGAAAAGGCGAAGGGCCAACACTGGTTGAATGTGTAACGTATCGTAATTACGGGCACTTTGAAGGTGACGAACAAAAATACAAAAATATAGATGGTGAAGAAAAAAATCGCCAAGACCGCGATTGTATTCCAGAATTTATCGAAAAAGCAATTGCGAAAAAATTATTAACGAAAAAAGAAGCAGAAGAAATTGCTGAAAAATCAACTACTGATATTGCGCATGCCATTAAATTTGCTGAAGAAAGTCCAGTTCCACGCCCAGAAGCATTGTATGAAGATGTATTCGCAGACTAAGCAGAGAAAAAGGAGAGAAGAAACATGACTAGAAAAATTACTTTTATGAAAGCTATTAACGAAGCATTAGAACAATCAATGGAGCGTGACGATCGAGTAATCTTACTTGGTGAAGATATTGCCGGAGGAGCAAAGGTTCCTCACTTAGAAGAGTCAAATGAAGATGCTTGGGGTGGCGTGTTTGGTGTCACAAAAGGTCTGATGCCTAAATTCGGTCGCGAACGTGTGATTGATACACCAATCTCAGAAATGGGCTACATGGGAGCGGCAGTTGGTGCTGCTGCTACAGGATTACGTCCAGTCCCAGAATTGATGTTTAATGATTTTATTGGTTTTTGTTTTGACACAATCTTAGCTCAAGGCTCTAAAATGCGCTATATGTTTGGAGGAAAAGCGAAAATTCCGATGACTGTCCGTACGTGCCATGGTGCAGGCGCAAGTGCCGCTGCTCAACACTCAGGATCATATTATGGCATTTTTGGCTCTATTCCAGCGGTCAAAGTAGTTGTCCCTTCTAACCCTTATGATGCTAAAGGATTACTAACGGCTGCTATCGAAGATGACAACATTGTTATTTTCTCTGAAGATAAGACTCTTTATGGCTTAAAAGGTGAAGTGCCAGAAGAGTACTATACTGTTGAAATCGGAAAAGCAAAAGTAAAACAAGAAGGAACGGATTTGACCATTGTGACTATCGGAAAAATGTTATACGTTGCTCTTGAAGTGGCAGATAAATTAGCGAAAGATGGCATCTCTGTAGAAGTAATCGACTTGGTTACTGTAGCACCGTGGGATCAAGAAACGATTATTCAGTCAGTGAAGAAGACAGGTCGTTTAATCGTGATTGACGAAGCCAATCCCCATAATAATACTGCGACAGATATTGCATCTATCGTCGGAGACAAAGCATTTGATTATCTAGATGGACCAATTAAATGTGTCTGTGCACCAAATACACCCGTACCATTTGCTACAAACTTAGAACAATTATACTTACCAAATGCAGACCGTGTATTAGAAACTGCAAATGAATTAATCGCGGACTTAAAGAAATAAGAGGAGGTGGATAGTGAATGGCAACAGAAATTACAATGCCTAAATTAGGGCTTACAATGACAGAAGGAACCGTCGACAATTGGGCGAAAAAAGAAGGCGATGCCGTTAGTAAAGGTGAAGTTGTATGTACAATTAGTTCTGAAAAACTAAGCTACGACATTGAATCGTCAGTAGATGGAACATTGATTAAAATTTTGGTAGCAGAAGGCGATGATGCGGAATGTACTGCGCCAATCGGCTATATCGGAGAGCCAGGTGAACAAGTAAGCGGGGAGGCTTCACCAGCTGAACCTACTTCTGCTCCAGTAGAGGAAAATAAGGCAACAAGTGAGGAACCAAAAGCACAAGCGGCACCCGAAAGAAAAGCAGGTGAACGTATCTTTATTACACCATTAGCACGCAAATTAGCTGCTGAAAAAGGATTTGATATTGCCCAAATTAATGGCTCAGGTGGCAATGGTCGAATTACTCGACGCGATGTACAGCGTCATCAACCAAGTGTGGAGACTACTATTGCAGCCGCATCTTCAACCGTCGGAGCTGGCTTAAAAGGTATGCGTAAGACAATCGCTGAACGTATGATGCATAGCTTACAATCTACAGCACAAGTAACCATCCAACAAAAAGCAGATATTACGAATTTATTAGCATTCAAGAAAGAATTGCAATCTAAATCGAGTGTTCCATTGAAGGATGGTCAATTAAGTATTACGACCTTGCTTTCAAAAGCAGTCATCTTGGCTTTGAAAGAAACACCAGATATGAATGCCTGGTATCAAGATGGTTCTTATGAAAAACAAGAGGCAGTTCATCTTGGAATGGCCGTTTCCGTTGCAGATGGCCTAGTTGTACCAGTCGTTGAAGACGCTGATCGCATGACGCTTACTGAATTAGGTAAGACCTTAAATAGTCGGATTACCGAAGCTCGTGATGGGTCGTTAGCTGGCAAGCATTATTCAGGTTCGACCTTTACGATCAGTAATCTTGGCAAGAGTGGAGCAGAGTACTTCACACCAATCATCAATACACCAGAAATTGGTATCTTAGGTGTTGGGTCAATGCAAAGCCAATTAGCATTTGATGAAAATCGCGAAGTAGTTGAGTTGAAGAAATTACCATTAAGCTTGACATTCGATCATCAAATCTTAGACGGTTCACCAGCTGCAGAATTTTTAGGCCGCATCATTTTCTACTTGGAAAATCCGTATAGTTTAGTATTCTAAAAGGTTTATTCGTATTTAAGGTCGTGTGTCAGAAGTTCTACTATAAGTGAAAAGACAGAAAAATCAAAAGTTGGAAAGGCAACTTCTGGTTTTTCTGTCTTTTCCATTCGAAGCATACGATACATCGTGATACGTTTTGTAACATGATGTTTCATAAAACTTTCCGATTTGTTACAGTGTTTCTAAGAAAGTACGATTTTATCAACTGTTTTAATTTTGGCACGCTTTTTGCTCATTATCTAAGTGCTTCACATGTTTTGAAGGAAACGTGATGAATGAATGATGCATGGAGGAATGTCAAATGAAAGCAGCAGTATGGTATGGACAAAAAGATGTCCGTGTAGAAGATGTCGAAGTAAAGGCGTGTGAACCAGATGAAGTTCGAGTAAAAGTAGCATTTACTGGGATTTGTGGTTCAGACTTACATGAATTTTTAGAAGGACCAATTTTTATTCCCGTTGATCAACCAGATCCATTTGCAAAAGGTCAAGCGCCTTTAACGATGGGGCATGAATTTTCTGGAACGATTGAAGAAGTTGGTTCACAAGTGAAGGATGTAAAAGTTGGCGATCGTGTAGCTATTTTTCCTACGATGTCAAATGAAGCAAAAGTTGAAGAAGTTGATTTGTATGATGGCTATAACTTTATTGGCTTGGCAAGAGATGGCGGCTTCGCTGAATATTGTACCGTTCCAGAACATTACGTGTACAAATTGCCAGATGAAATGTCTTTTGAAGAAGGAGCTTTAGTTGAACCAACAGCGGTTGCTGTACAAGCGTGTAAAGAAGGCGGCGTAAAATTTGGTGACAAAGTTGCTATTTTTGGAGCCGGCCCAATCGGATGTTTAGTGGCTGCTGCTGCCAAGGCTGCTGGTGCGGTGGATATTATCGTTTGTGATTTGTCAGAAGAACGTTTAGAAAAAGCCAAAGAATTAGGTGCGACAGTCACATTGAATTCAGGAAAAGTAAATGTTGTTGAGGAAATCCGTGCGATGACAAACGGTGGGGTCGATGTTGCTTTTGAAGTTGCGGGCGTTGAAGTAACAGTCAAACAAGCGATAGATGTTACGAAAGCACGCGGCATGATGGTCATTGTGTCTATTTTTGCTCATGAAATATCTTGGCACCCAATGCAATTGATTAACTCTGGTGTGAAAATCACTTCGACCATTGCCTATACCCGTACGACATTTGCCCAAACAATTCAAGCGATTGCAAGTGGTCAATTAGCTGTTGATCCAGTGATTACAAGAAAAATTGAATTAGAAGAAATTGTGGAAGAAGGCTTTGGTCTTTTGACTAGAGACAAATCACAATCGAAAATCTTAGTAGACATTCAAAAAGGTCGCTAATTAAAAATTAGGCCGCATAATGGCGATTATGTGGCCACCCTACCACAAAGATTGAAGCTGAAAAGCTCCAAGTAAAAGGTCCTGAAAATTCGAAAGTTGTTGTTCAAACTTTTGGATTTTCGGGACTTTTTGCTTGGAACTAATTTTGGGTCGCCGTGACGATTTTAAAAGACAGATTTTTTTGTGTCTCAGGATTATGGTCATTTGCATGAATTCTTGAATGGATACTCGTCAGTTTGCGAATGCTAAGGTGAGTCGCAAAAAAATATGCTAAACTGAAGCTATCTAGAGATAAAAAGAGGAATTATATATGTTAAAAAAAGATTCATCATTTGTTGAAGCAAGTCTTGTTTTGCTTGTTATTTTTGCTACTTTGGCGTATTTTGTCATTTTTGTGCAGATGAGTGCCTTAATCGCAATTTTGATTGTATTGATGGTACTAACGGGATATGTCTATTGGAAAGATCGCTCGTTTGATGCAATTCATAAAGGAATGGTCGAAGGAATCCGACCAGGAATTATTCCAATTGTGATTTTTATTTTGGTGGGAGCCCTGATTGCCGTCTGGATTCAAGCGGGAATTATTCCAACCTTAATGGTTTATGGTTTTCAGAATTTGCGTATTGAATGGTTCGTGCCATCGGTTCTGTTGCAAAGTCTCAAAAAGGTCATTAGTTTTTCAAGATGATTCTTATTTAAGCAGGGATTCCTAATAGTCCTTTGATTTCTGTACAGACGGAAAAGCCAAAAAGAGACCCTTCTTTTCGGCTTTTTTTATAAATTCCTCGAATCGCTTCCATGCCTTTAATCGTGGTTGAGGCTGTTCGCAAACTTTGGTAAAATTTGTTTCTTCGCTTAATTGGACGATGATCTTGTTCAATCAGATTATTCAGATACTTGATTGTTCGATGTTCTGTTGTTATATACAGTCCATTTTTCTGAAGCTTTCTGAAGGCACTCTTAATAGAGGGTGCTTTATCCGTTACTAGAACCTTTGGTTCTCCAAACTGGTTCTTCAGTCGTTTTAGAAAAGCATACGCAGCCTGTGTGTCGCGCTTTTTCCGTAACCAGATATCTAAGGTTAAGCCATCTACATCGATAGCGCGATATAAATAATGCCACTTTCCTTTAATTTTGATATAAGTCTCGTCCATTTTCCATGAATAAAAGGACTGTTTGTTTTTCTTTTTCCAAATTTGATAAAGAATCTTTCCGTATTCTTGCACCCAACGGTAAATTGTGGTGTGACAAACGTGAATTCCTCGGTCATACAGAATTTCCTGCACTTCACGATAACTCAGGTTGTACCGAAGATAGTAGCCGACGGCTACGATAATCACGTCTTTTTGAAATTGTTTTCCTTTGAACTGAGTCATCTTCATTCCTCCAAGCTATCTTTTTCAATTATTTTACCTCAAAATGAGCTTATCGGAAACTTTGCAACAGAACCAAAGTAGAAGAAAATATGCACAACAATGAAACAAAAAAAAACATATGAACTAAGAATAACTGCTGATGAGATTAAATCAACAGACCCAACATTTACTATGAAGAATCTAAGCTTAGGGGATAATTATCAACCAAAAGATGCTTACTTCCGTACGGCAGAAGGCGAAATAACTAGAAGAAACTACGGTAAAAATGAACGGAAAATTTCAAATCAAACATTACCGCGATTAGCTATTCAAATGTTTGAACAATCGATTGTTTCTCTACCAGAAAGCGAAAGAGCAACATTTCCTGTGTGTCGATATCACTCAGGAGATGAGATAATACGAGGGATTTTTCCAGATGTTGACAGTTTCAAAAAAAAAGGAAGTCCATTGAATTTTTGATTTATAAATATAATGAAGACAAGCAGATAGTCATCTATTGTTGGAGTATTTTTTCAACTTTATTATTTGTACAAGAATGTTTGAAACGTTTTGGAACATCTGGGGATGAATTTATTCTTGTTTATAAAGGGAAAGAGAAAAAGGAAATACGAGTAGGAGAGACTCAGACTATGACCAATCATTTGCTGAAATCATATGTTTCACATTTACTCAAATCTAAAAACCTTATTCTACGTGGCGCTCCTGGAACAGGGAAAACATTCCTTGCAAATGAAATGGCAGCTGATGTCGTTTCAAATGGCAGAACTACACAAATCAATGAATTGAGCGAAGATGAAAAGAGCCGAATTGGATTTGTCCAGTTTCATCCTAGCTATGATTATACTGATTTTGTCGAAGGTTTACGTCCAACTACATCCGATGATGGCGTTGTTAGTTTCACCTTGAAAGATGGAAGCTTTAAGAGCTTTGTTGAAAAAGCAAAGAAAACAAAGAAAGTAAATGGACAAGATAATTTTGAAGAAGCTTGGGCTAAATTTTTCGATGCGGTAACGGAAGCTAGTATAGAGGGAGAAGGCTACAATAAACTTAAAACATTGACAGGTAAACCAGTACGCAATCTTCTAGCCTATGAAAGAAATGAAATTCAAGGTGTTTATCCTGCTAAAACCAATACTTATCTAAACCATGACCAAATTTATAATGTCTATCGTGGATTGCCAGGTACGCCAAAAGGTGGATTTGATGCTTATCGAAAAGCGATTGTAAAACATTTAAAAGAAGAATTTGGCTTAAAAAACTACACGGCGTCAACGGTAGATTCTACGAATAACCAAAACTATGTGTTTATCATTGATGAAATTAATCGGGGCGAAATTTCCAAAATTTTTGGCGAATTATTTTTCTCAATTGATCCAGGATATCGTGGGCATAAAGAAGGTGTTTACACTCAGTATGCAAACCTCCATGAAAATCCAGAAGAAGAATTCTATATTCCTAATAATGTTTATATTATTGGGACGATGAACGACATTGACCGTTCTGTTGACACTTTTGATTTTGCTATGCGCCGGCGATTTACTTTCTTAGAAATAAAGGCAGAAGATTCAGCACAAAATATGCTGACTCAAGAGAAAACAAAAGAACTTATGACGCGTTTAAATGAGGCGATAGTTGCCAAAGAAAAAGGTGGATTGTCAACTGATTACCAAATTGGTGCTAGTTACTTTTTAAGTATCGATAATGGTGAGGAGACAATGGAACAATTATGGGATACTAAGTTATATCCATTATTGAAAGACTATTTTCGTGGTGAACATAAGGCGAAAGAAAAATTAGAAATACTAGAAAAGGTATACTCTAATGACGGTGATTTAGATGAAGCTGAAACCTCTACACGATAATCAAGAAATCAATGACTCAGTTGTGCAACATCCAATCATTACGAACTTAGTTAATCGTGACTTAAGTAGTTTAGAGAAAGAAAATTTTATTATCTTTCCGCAACAGTTAAATCAATCCAAGGATCTAAGTGAAGATAACTTGATATTTCAATCAAGAAATGGAAAAATTTGGACTTGTAATGTCGTAGGTATCCTTAGCGATTCAACAGATGAATTAAGAATTCATTCTAGATTCGCTAATCAAATGAAGCATGAAGATTTCTTTTTACGTTATATGCTTCAGCGTGTTTTGAATTACAACGTGATTAATGATCATTTTAGTGCATCTAAAAAGATGACATACTACGATTTGTTGGTATTTCTCTTTCCTTATTATCTGAATGAAGCAATGCGTAAAGGGATATACAAAGAATATGTCAAACGAGAATACAATAATGCCAATATCAAGGGAGCTGTTGATGTTGCAAAACACATCCGTTCGAATGTTCCTTTCGTTGGAAAAGTTGCTTATCGAACACGAGAGTTTAGCTATAATAATCACCTAACCCAGCTTATTCGTCATACTATTGAAAAAATCCAAAATGAGTACGATTTCTTACTTAGTGGAGATGAGGATACGAAAGAAAACGTGGTTCTAATCAAACAAACAACACCTGGTTATGCTAGATTAAATCAATTTAATATCCTTCAAGAGAATATCCTTCATCCAGTCAAACATAGTTATTACGAGGAGTATTCGGCTCTTCAACAAATCTGTATCCAAATTTTATCGGAAGAAAAATCAGGATTTGGAAGTGATAAAAATCAAATACATGGAATCATTATCGATGTGTCTTGGCTATGGGAAGAATACATTGGGAAAGTCACTGGTTGGAAACATTATGGCAGAGATAAAGGGTTAGCAACAATGCATTTATTTCAAGAGCCCAACCGGTCCCCACGATATCCAGATTTTACATTTAATAATATACCAATTGATACAAAATACAAAAAACATCTTGATACTAGAAATGACTATAATCAGTTAGTCACATATATTCATATAATGAATTTAGACCAAGCAGATACAATGAAAGGCGGCTTTCTGCAACCTACTTCCGATCCCCTTCCTGCAAATCATGGGTATAAAAAAATAGGCATATTAAGCGGGCTAGGAGGAGAAATATTCACATATCATTTTTTCATTCCGCAAGCTGCGTCAAGTTATTTGGAATTTGTAGAACAGATGAGAGAGGTAGAAGCAGCACTACAAACTACTTTTCAATAAGTAGGAATTATAGAAATTTTACTCAAAAAATCTTCATTAAAAAATCTGACTAAATAAGTTGAGAAAACAGAATATACTTCAATATCCAGTGATTTATAAATATCATTCACTCATGATACCCAGCTCCGTATCATAAGTGATGATATTTTTGTAATGTGTTCGGGCATGCTCTCTACTTACTAGTAGGTCAAGTGATTGATCATTAAATAGTAGAAATAGCATGTCTAAGGAGACATTCCACAAAATCATTAACATACATTAAATAAATTGAGCTGTTGCATAATAGACATAAGGAAATGTTCTTTTCTATATTTAGAAAAGCTGTCAAGGCGAAGTTTAAATATCACAAAACTTAATTGGAAAAGAGAATCAACTGGAACTTGCTAGCGTTGCAAGTTGAATAAAAAAACAACCAAGATTAGATTGTAGGAGCTTGTAGAAGATCATAATTTGAAGTTAACAAAAGAATTCCACGACACCTCTACTCTGTTAAGTACAGGAAACAGAGAGTTAAGGGCAAGAAAAATAGGCGAGGATATCGGGTTGAAAGGCCGATTGTAGAACATAAGTTAATAGTAAATAAAAAGACGAAGAAATCGCGTCAAGTGGATTCTTCGTCTTTTTATTGATGAGATTGTTGTGACAACGTGCTTATTTTATTAGTAGATATCTTTTTCTGATTTTTCTAATGCTAAAGCTAAACACCCAATGATTCCAGCATCATCTCCTAATTTTGGAGGTAATACATAGTTTTCGAATGCTGGGTAGTCTACATAGTGATTCATCAAACCAACCAAAGCTTCTTGGACTCGTTCTCTCAGATGTGCTTGTTTCATTACGCCTCCGCCAAAGATGATGACATCAGGTGAAAATAGAAGAGTTGTGTTATAGACACATTGAGCGATGTAATAAGCTTCTAATTCCCAAGAAGGATCAGCGACAGACAACTCTTGACCTTTCATGCCTGTTCTTTGTTCGATTGCAGGTCCAGAAGCCATTCCTTCCAGGCAATCGCTATGATAAGGACAAACACCTTTAAAGGTATCCACAGGGTGTCGGCGCACAAGCATATGTCCCATTTCAGGGTGGCTGAAACCTTCTACAAAAGTGCCATTTTGCAAGGCACCGCCACCAATACCTGTTCCAATCGTGTAGTAAACAATAGTGGAACGCCCTTTTCCATTCCCCGCGACATATTCTCCGTAAGCAGCTGCATTGACATCGGTGGTAAAGACAATCGATAGTTCTTTTAAATTTTTATTTAAATAACCGATAAAATCAAAATTCTGCCAAGCTTTTTTTGGCGTAGAGGTGATATATCCGTATGTTGCTGAATTGGGATGAATATCAATCGGTCCAAAAGAACCTATTCCAATCGCTGCCAGTTGTTCTTGGTGTTTTTTGAAGAAATCAATAACGTTATTCATCGTTTCTATCGGCGTGGTTGTAGGGATTTGTATTCTTTCAATTACTTCTAAATCTTTCGTACCTACTGCGCAGACAAATTTTGTTCCGCCAGCTTCAATTGCTCCATATAACATAAAACATTTGCTCCTTTGCAGTTAAGTCGTTTTACCTTGAATCAGCTTTACTGGTAAAACGTAATGTGATTCCAATGGTTTTTCAGCATCTTGGATTCTTTGCAGTAGCAAGTCTACAAGGATGTCGGCAATATCCGTTATTGGTTGAGCGATAGTAGACAGATGCGGAAAATAATTCTGGATAAATTTTGTTCCGTCATATCCAATGATTTTCAATTGCTCAGGGATGCGGATATCGAGCTCTTGACACAGATTGTATGCCAATACAGCTGTAAGATCATCTGTGCAAAAAATACTGTCAATCTCTTCATTTTGCAAAATCCGTTTGATTTCTAAATTTTTTAAAGCAGTGGAACGAGCAGTTGAATGGAATTGAAAAATCTGTGGTTCTAGCTGCTGCTCATCCATAAATTTCAAATAGCCGTTCATTCGGTCATTTGTGGGGGAGTTGGATTCTTGCGAGCCCGTCAAAATAGCGATTTTACGAGCTCCTTTTAGATAGAGATTTTCTGTCGCGAGATAACCGCCTCGGAAATTATCACTGCTGACGATTGGTGTTCCGTCTGCCAGATAGCGGTCAAAAGAGACGATTGGCAACTCAATATTTTCGTACTCCTGTATCCCGAGATTATGAGCGCCGGCGATGATGCCGTCCACTTTATTTGCTGCTAACATGTTGAGATAATTTCGTTCTTTTTCTTTATTATTAGCACTGTCACATAAGATCGAACGATAGCCTAAATCAAATAATTTACTTTCCAACTGTTCGACTAATTCGCCAAAAAACGGATTGGCAACTGTTGGGAAAATCAAGCCGATCAATTGGGTGTTTTTTCCTTGAAGTGAACGGGCTAACGAATTCGGCTGATAATTGAGTTCTTTCATTGCTTGATTCACTTTATCGATTGTTTTTTGACTTAAAGAACCATAATTATTTATCACTCTCGAGACAGTAGTAGGAGAGACTCCTGCTTTTTTTGCCACATCTGTCAATTTAACAGCCATTTTCTTCATCCTTTATTTGTTCATATTCCGCAGATGCCATAATTTCCCTTTAAATTCCCTGTCACTTTTTATATACAAGCCCGTTTGATCATCTTTCGGAAAGACACGGGCAGTCGCTGTTTGCTGTCCATCATTTACAAACACCTCTACAACGGAACGATCAACAAATATTTGTAATTTCAGCGGTTTCTTTTCAATTGAGAATTCACGTACAGTTCCAAAATTTTCAGCGAAAGATTTGCCGGCATGGCTGCGATCCATACTCATTTTACCATGTATCATATCAAAGGATAGTGTTAAACCGTGTTTTTGTTGTTCATCTGCAAACAATAAAATAGTACCTTTCTGTGAGTAATCGAATTCTAACTGGAGTTCATATTGATTTATTTCCGCGTCAATAGTGGTTTCCAAACCGCTAAAGTGATAAGGTTTTCCTTTTCGCAACTGCGCTGTTTCTTTCACCGGTCGTTGATAGAGCTGCTCTTTTTCAATAGTAAGTTCTTTTACGATGCTCAAGCAGTGTGCCCATCCTTCTTCGTCAGTTGGATAGCTGATTTCAGGCAACCCAATCCAACTGATTGCCAAGGTTCGTCCATTTTCATCACTGAAACAATGCGTCGCGTAAATGTCAAATCCTTCATCTATATTTTTTATGTGAGTAGGGTCGGAAAGCTCATTTTTTTCAAAATCAAATGTTTGACCGATCACGTAAGTATTCGGGTAAATATTACTGTATGAGTGGATCTCGTGAGATAAACCTTGTGGGCAGAAGACCAGTAGTGCTTTGCCGTTCACAAATAATAGATTTGGACACTCGATCATAAAACCCATTTCTTCCTCTGTAAAACCCAAAGTTCCTAAAAACTGCCAATTTTGAAGATCTTTACTGTAATAAGTTAGGATTCTTCCTTGTTTTTGTTCAGTTTGTGCTCCGACAATGAGCAAGTAACCGTCATCATAAGCAATCAGCTGAGGATCACGGATTTCTTGTGTATATCCCGGAGGTGGGGAGCTGATCAAAGGAGTCGGTATCTTAGTGATATTACCATTTTTGTCCATCCATGCCCCTAACTGAAAGGAATGACGTCCCCAATTCGAATCACGCACATTTCCGGTATATGCAAGGAACAGTTGATTATCAATCGGCAAAGCTGAACCTGAGTACACACCGTGACTGTCAAATGAATTATCCGGAATCAGTTTGAGGCCATCGTTTTTCCAATCTATCAGATTAACTGAGGAGAGATGGTACCAAGATTTCAGACCATGAACAGACCCCATCGGATATGCTTGATAAAATAGCTGCCATTTCCCGTCGAAATAGGAAAAACCATTCGGATCGTTCAATAAACCAGTAACTGGTTGTATATGGTAGCCTAAGCGCCAATGGGAAGAATTGATTTTTTTCTCTAAGGAATGCAAATGTTCTTCAGACCATTCTTTATATGGACGATAACGATCCGTTCGTGACCAATTTTCTTTAAGTTTCATGACAAACTCCTTGTAAACGTATTCTTGGAATTATAATATATTTTTTCTGGTAAAATGTCAAACGAATATCAAAATTAAATGGCTTATAAAAGCTGTTTTTCTATATATAAAAAATTATTTTATTTAAAATTTGATAATCGATTGATAATTGTTTTAAATCATGGCATATTGTGCTTAAGAAAAATTTATAGTTACTGCTTCAATAATTTTGGATTAGGAGGAAATGAAATGGATTACAAAAAAGTAGCTGAAGAAATCAGCAAAGCGCTTGGAGAAGACAATGTACAAGCAGCTGCGCATTGTGCAACACGTTTACGGCTTGTCTTAAAAGATTCAGACAAAGTAGACCAGAAGGCTCTGGATGATAATGAAAGTGTGAAAGGAACTTTTGAAGCAAATGATCAATTTCAGATCATTATCGGAGCAGGTGATGTGAATGACGTATATGATGAATTCGTTAAGATCACCGGCGTAAAGGAAGCTTCAACCGACGATTTGAAAGCGGTAGCATCGAATAAGAAGAATAATCCTGTCATGGCCTTTATCAAGGTGTTGTCAGATATCTTCGTTCCGATTGTCCCTGCATTGGTTGCGGGTGGACTGTTGATGGCTCTGAATAATGTTTTGACGGCACAGGATTTGTTTGGTCCTCAGTCAGTGGTTGAGTTGTATCCATCAGTGAAAGATTTTGCTGGCATCATTAATTTACTTGCTTCAGCGCCGTTTGCTTTTTTGCCGATTTTGGTAGGTTTTTCAGCAACTCGACGTTTTGGAGGCAATCCGTATCTTGGAGCAGCAATGGGGATGGCGATGGTCATGCCGGATTTAGTGAATGGATACAGTGTGACGAATGCTATTGCAGAAGGATCGATGCCTTATTGGAATATTTTTGGAATGAATGTGGCACAAGCCGGTTATCAAGGATCTGTTCTTCCAGTCCTTGCAGTTTCTTGGATTTTAGCTACTTTAGAAAAATTCTTCCATAAACGGTTGGCTAATGCTTTCGACTACACATTTACTCCAATGCTAGCTATTATTATTACTGGTTTTTTAACTTTTACAGTAGTAGGGCCGGTGATGCGTACTGTCGGAGACGGTTTAGCTGATGGATTAAGCTGGTTATACAGTACTACTGGAGCTTTCGGCTTAGGTGTCTTTGGTCTCTTCTATTCGCCGATAGTCATTACCGGATTACATCAAAGCTTTCCAGCAATCGAGACTACTTTACTAGCAGATGTTGCCAGAACGGGTGGCTCTTTTATCTTTCCAGTTGCCTCAATGGCAAATGTAGCGCAAGGAGCGGCTGCTTTGGCGATTATGCTGCTGACAAAAAATAAAAAGCAAAAGAGTCTAGCTACCACTGCAGGTGTTTCCGCTATGTTGGGGATTACTGAGCCAGCGATATTCGGTGTGAATTTGAAACTGAAATTTCCGTTTATTTGTGGAATGATTGCTGCAGGAATTGCTTCATTCTTTATCGGCTTGTTCCACGTATTAGCAGTTGCGATGGGACCGGCAAGCGTCATTGGCTTTATTTCCATTGCACCTCGTTCGATTCCTTCATTCATGATCGGAATTGTTATCAGTATAGTGATCGGTTTTTTAAGCACTTACTTCTATGGAAAAAAACATATGGAACTGCTAGCAGATGGTGAATCAAAAGGAACAGAAGCAGCTGAGTCAATCAGTTCAGCTCCTAAAACGACTAGGAAACCGCAAGATGAAGTTTTAGCTGCATCAGTCAGCGGGAAGATTCTCCCTTTAACGAAGGTAAAAGATCCAGTTTTTTCCACTGAAATGATGGGAAGAGGTATAGCAGTCAAACCAGATGACGGGGTAGTCCATGCTCCAGCAGATGGTATATTGACAGTTGTCCACGAATCTAAACATGCATATGGCTTGAAAACAGAGAAAGGAGCGGAAGTACTGATCCATATCGGTATCGATACAGTGAATCTAAAAGGGGCCGGATTCACGACACAGCGACAATATGGTGAATTAGTGAAAAAAGGGGATATTCTCGGTACATTTGATCGTAAATTGCTTAAAGAAGAAGGGTACGACGATACAATTATGGAAATTGTCACTAATTCCTCTGCATATGCTAATGTAAAAATTCTTGAAAAAAACACGGTCAAAAGTGGTGAAGATATTCTGATAGTGAGTGAAACAGATGAAAAATAAATGGTGGAAAAGTGCAGTAATCTATCAAATCTATCCTCGAAGTTTTCAAGATACAAATGGAGATGGCATTGGAGATATTCCTGGTATTCTTTCAAGGTTAGATTATCTAGAAAAACTGGGAATCAATGCGATATGGTTAAGCCCGGTTTATGAATCACCTAATGATGATAATGTCTATGATATCAGTGACTACAGAAAAATAGGCGCAGAATATGGAACGATGGCAGATATGGATTTACTGATAAAAGAAGCACGACAAAGGGGAATAAGAGTCATCATGGATCTTGTTATCAATCATACGTCAGACAGACATCCATGGTTTCAATCGGCAAAAAAAAGTGTTACCAGTCCCTATCACGACTATTATGTTTGGCGTAAAGAACCGAATGGATTAGAGTCGAACTTCGGCGGTTCAGCATGGACCTATGTGCCCGAAGTGAATCAATATTATCTGCACTTGCATTCGAAAAAGCAGCCGGATTTGAATTGGCAAAATCCAAAGATGAGACAAGCAATCTATGACATGATGAATTTTTGGCTTGAGAAAGGGATTGGCGGATTTCGGTTAGATGTCATTGATCTGATTGGAAAACAGCCGGAACAATCTATTACTAAAAATGGTCCTCTTTTACATGATTTATTGCAAGAAATGTACCAAAAAACATTTGGTCATTATGGTGTAGTGACAGTGGGAGAGACTTGGGGGGCAACGCCCAAGATTGCGCAGCTGTATTCAAAAGAAGAACGCAAAGAATTATCAATGGTCTTTCAATTCGAGCATATTAATCTAGACAAACAGAATGGCAAGCGAAAATGGGATCTAAAGGATTTAGATCCACAGGAATTACATCGGACTTTTTCTAAATGGCAGATTGAATTAGGTGGTTGTGGTTGGAATTCTTTATTTTGGAATAATCATGATCTCCCACGAATCATTTCTCGCTGGGGGGACGATCAAGAATATCGAACAATCAGTGGAAAAATGCTAGCGATATACCTCCATTTTATGCAAGGTACTCCTTATATCTATCAAGGAGAAGAGATCGGCATGATCAATTATCCAGTAAAGAGTATTGATGAGGTAGATGATATTGAAAGCCAAAGAATGTATGCAGAACGTATAAAAAAAGGCTATTCGAAGGAAGAGTTGATCCATTCAATCAACTGGAAGGGGCGAGATAATGCTCGCCATCCGATGCAATGGAACAATCACAAAAATGGTGGCTTTACGGAAGGCACTCCTTGATTGCCAGTGGGGAATACAGAAGAGATCAATGTAGAAGCAGCATTAGCTGCTCAAAATTCCTTGTTTTATACGTATCAAAAACTGATCGAATTGCGCAAAGAATTACCTGTGATTGTCTATGGAAAATATCAAGTCATTGAGACAGAGGAACCGAATGTTTTAGCATATCTACGCAGTTTAAAAAAACAAAAAATACTAGTTGTAGTTAATTTTTCTGATCAAAAGACTACTTTTCCAATCGGTAAGTATCGTGTCAAACAAGTTTTGATCCAAAATTACAAAAAGAAAATTACTAACAATTTACTCCCATATGAAGCTTTTAGCGCGCTGATCTATTAAGTGGTTTTTTCTATAGATGAATCTTTGTTATGAGGTAGATAGTTCAATGAAACAGTTATTCGATTTGTTTATAGAAAACAATTTAGTCAGCAAAAAGGGGGACAAACTTTTAATTGTCTCCCTTTAATTGTTAGGATGGAATATTATCACTCTTAAACAATAAGTTAAAAAATACTAGTTTACATAAAAAAAGATTATTTAGATGCGATAATATCATAGATAAAGAAACATTCATCATAAGAAACAGTAATCCTAGATTCTGTTTCAATATTTTTGAAGGCCTTTTTTACATGAAAAATTGTTTCATGAGAAGGTCTTGTGTCATCTTCTGATATAATTTTAAGTTCATGACCGTTTATCAATGTACGCTCAATTAGACACGCTGTATGAATCAAAAGTTTTAAAAGAATGGAATGAGTGAATTTTTTGTGGAAAGTACATTCCAATTCTTGGATGAAATCCATTAAGCTTTTTTGGATCTTATTCCCAGCTAATAAGTAGAGATATTTGTCCACTGCTTCAATTCCCATATCAAAAAACGATATTTCTTGTGAATGAGTGGCTGCTGCCCTTTTTTGATTGTTGTTCTTCAGTCGTAAGATGACAAAGCATCTTATCTTTGAATAAAAAAATAGAACTACCTAAGGAAGCGTTTCGGCGCTTCCTTTTTCTATATGATCGTTTAATGACTGTAGGAATTCAGTATACCAAAAGAAAACCGCCTTTTTGACTAAACTTGATAGTGAACAATTTTTTATGATGGATAAGTATCTATACTTAGTCTCGTAAGAACGAAAAGGAAAAGAGGGAGAAAGATGAAATTTCAAAAGTGGATCCAAGAGCATCGAAATCATATCACCGCCTTATCAGCTGTGTTGATTATTTTTGGTTTTATCGGAAAATTTACTGGATTTGTCTTGTTCTATAACACTGCTCTAGCCATAGCTTCTATTATTGCGGTCATACCTATTATGATCCATGCGTATCAGGCAGTAAAATTCAAAGTTATCTCAATTGATTTACTCGTTACTATTGCTGTGCTTGGTGCCTTTATGATCGGAGAATACAAGGAGTCAGCTATCGTTACATTCTTGTTTTTGTTTGGTAGTTATCTGGAACAAAAAACATTGACCAAAACGCGGGAATCAATCAAGGCTTTGACCGAGATGGCCCCATCGACTGCCAGCGTTGTCCAAGAAGATGGAACGACCGAAGAAGTGGAAATCAATGACGTGGAAGAAGGCGATATCGTCTTAGTAAAAACTGGTGGAGCTATTCCTGTGGACGGACGAGTCATTGACGGGAAAGGGTATGCGGATGAAGCCGCAGTGACGGGTGAATCACGACAAGTCGTCAAAATCATTGGAGATAACGTATTTTCTGGAACGATTTTAGCAGATGGCTATGTGACGATCGAAGCAACTAAGGTTGGAGATGATACGACCTTTGCCAAAATTATCGAATTAGTCGAAGAAGCACAAGATACCAAATCCCATGCGGAAAAATTTATTGATCGATTTTCTCAGTATTATACTCCAACCGTTTTACTTATTGCGTTGCTTGTTGGTCTGATCAGTCGTGATTTTCGTTTAGCCATCACTGTTTTGGTTCTTGGTTGTCCTGGCGCTTTAGTCATTGGTGCGCCTGTTTCGAATGTAGCAGGAATCGGTAATGGAGCGAAACGGGGCATCTTAGTCAAAGGCGGTGAAGCAATGGATACTTTTGCCAAAATCGATACTTTTGTCTTTGATAAAACCGGTACATTGACCAAAGGAACTACTGCTGTATCCACTATCAAGAACTATACAGAGAATGAAGGGGACAGCTTAGCTTTAGTGGCTCGATTAGAAACGTTATCCGATCATCCTCTGGGGCGCGCCGTGATCCATTATGCTCAGGAGAAAGACATTGATTTTCAACAATTAGCAGTCAAAGATAATCAGACGATCAAGGGACAAGGAATCACAGCTGAGATTGATGGTCATGCAGTTTGTGCGGGCAACACCAAATTGATTGCCGCTCACAAACTTTCTCTCACACCAAAGCAAGTACAAGATTTACATCAATTACAACAAACAGGCAGCTCAGTGATTATTGTAGCAATCGACAAAAAAATCACTCAAATCATTGGTGTGTCAGATGTGATTCGACCAGAAGTCGCTGAACAATTAGCTAAGTTGAAACAAGCAGGAGCAAAACAGTTAGTGATGCTGACAGGTGATAATCAGATGACTGCTGATTATGTAGCTGATATGTTAGGCATTGATGAAGTCCATGCTGAATTATTACCAGATGAAAAGGTTCAATTTGTGAAAAAATACCAAGAACAAGGATTGCACGTTGCTTTCATTGGAGATGGAATCAATGATTCTCCCTCTTTGGCTGCGGCTGATATCGGGATTGCTATGGGATCAGGAACGGATGTCGCTATCGAAACGAGTGACGTTGTCTTGATGCAATCTAGTTTTGGATCGTTGGTTCATGCCTACCGTTTGGCTAAGAAAACTGTTTTGAATACCCGTGAAAATGTAGTGATTGCCATTGGTGTCGTCTTATTTTTACTCATCGGCTTATTTGCCGGATTTATTTACATGGCTAGTGGGATGTTCGTTCACGAAGCTAGTATCTTGATCGTTATCTTTAACGCGATGCGTTTATTGTATTTTGGTCACGAAAGCAAAGAAGAAAAATCGTAAAACTTGATAAGAATCAATTTTTTTATGGAAGCTGTAATCTAGAATAAGACTATCAAGAAAAAGGAAGGAAGAACTACGATGAAAAAAATGATTATGCAATTAGATACACTAGCTTGTCCAAGCTGTATGCAAAAAATCGAACATGCGGTTTCTCAACAGCCTGGGGTAAGCAATACGAAAGTTTTGTTTAATGCGAGCAAAATCAAAGCAAACTTTGATCCAGATGAAGTTCACCCTGAACAATTAGCTGCAGTTGTGGAAAAATTAGGTTATGAAGTCCAATCAACAAAAGTAAAAGAGGCGTAAATCAATGAATATAGTGGAAGAAAAATTTGCTCAAGAAATAAAACAAGCAGATATCGACCATCATAAACCAACTGCTGGCGCCATGGTGGGGCATGTATTAGCAAATTTCAAATTAGAAGAAATGAAATTGATCCAAGCACAATTGTATGTTTTGGGTACATCTTCGCAAGAATTAAGTACCCTTTTTTCAGAATATGCTGATCAAGAAGCGAGATGGTTCAATAAAATCTCTCATGAGTTAGTGATTGAGAATGAAATCGTTCCGTCTACTTTAGAAGAAGTCATGCGTTATGGAAAAATTTACGAACATGGTCAAAACAAATATTTACCAGCCTCAACAATGTTGGAAAACTTTGCAAAAGATTTTGATTTCCAAAATGTCTTTATCACACGGGCAATCAAGTTAGCTGAAAAAGAAGAAAAATATGGCTTGCAACAATTGCTTGTTGAACTTTTAAGTTTCAATAAAGAAATCATCTACCAAGTACAAAGACTCCAAGGAAAAACTGTCCGACAAGATTTGGATGAGGAAGACGATGATGACTAAAAGTCTATGTTTCTTCAAATACAAATATAAAGCGTGAGAAAAGCAGGAAAAAAACACGAAGTTTTTGTCTTAAAAATAAAATAAAAAGAAGCACCCGCTGATGTTGTCTATAAGACATCAGCGGGTGCTTCTTAGTTTTTAAATGGTTTAAAAGATGGATGAGAAAATACAAAAAATCAATAAAATCACATTGCTTATTTGATAGAATAAAGAAGTGGGGGAGTAATCGAAAGGGGTTTTTTAATTGAAAAAAAGGATTTTATTAATAATGGGTCTAGCTTTTTTGTTAGCTGGTTGTACCAACGGGAATGAACCAAGAAAAGAATCAACAAAAGAAACAGCGAAAACAACAATTGCAACTACTACAACAACTAGCACAGAGAGCAAGTCAACTGCAACAAGTACAGAAACAGCAGATACCTCTACTTCGTCAGAGTCTTCCAAAACGACTGAAACAACTCAAACATCTACTTCAAGTTCTTCTGTAGAGGCTTCATCTTCCTCTTCAGAAAGCAGCGAACAAGTCGAACAAACACTGTGGAATGCAGACAAATCCGCACAATTAGAGGCATTTATGACCACATGGGGCCAAACAATGGGACAACAATACAAAAGTTATACGAATCAAATGAGTGTGGACTTATATGGTCTTAAAGTCCCTCAAGCTATTTTGAATGGGGAGTGGAAGATGGCTATTGGTGGAGTGCCTGTTTCTGCAGAATGGTCAGAAAGCGGGACAGGTCAAGCAGATTATCAAATCACAGCCGTCTATTCCGATGCAGAGACAGAACCATATCTGAAAAAGCACGTCTATCTATTCGGGTTTCAGCAAAATCAGCCAAAAGTATTGGTGACACAACAAAATCAGGGGAATCCCGATAATTATCTTTACTTCAACGAGACAGCGAATAATGAATTGAAAAATGGCTTTAATCAAATCGTTTATGGGCAAGTAAACCAGTGAGAGTGAGAGAAAGAAGAGACTCAGTGGAAAATATTAATTGATTGCTATGTCAAAGAATTAAGATGAAGGATGAAATTTCTAGTTTCGTCCTTCATCTTAGTTACGTTTTACTTGGATAACTTTAATAATAACGATAAATAGTTTTCTCTCGACTTCTTTAGAGATTGAATAAACCCTCCAATACTGACATTGAATGTTGCAAGAGCATGAATTGCCAATTGTATTATTAGAATTTTTAGAAAATTGCACCTTTAGTTTCTTTAGATAAAATGATACAATGATTGTTAAAATTGTGAAAGGGTGGTCATTTGTTAGAGAAGTTTTTGGATATGTCGTTAGTTCAACGTATTGCTGTTGGTATTTTAGTCGGAATATTGTTTGGTATCTTTTTCCCCACGTGGACATTTATTTCAATATTGGGTACGTTGTTTGTCAGTTGCTTGAAAGCAATTGCGCCTCTTCTAGTTTTTTTCTTGACGATGGCTTCAATTGCCAAACATAAAATAGGAAATAAGACATTTGTGAAGCCTATTTTAGTCTTATATTTAGTAGGAACATTGCTTTCGGCACTTGTAGCAGTGATTATAAGTTCAATTTTTACTGTTCCTATTACTTTACAAGAAACAGTGTCTGAACAAGCACCGCAAAATTTGGAAAGTGTTTTATCTACGATGTTGACAAATGTCACACAAAATCCTGTTCAATCGCTCATTGATGCGAATTATCTTGGTGTCTTATTCTGGGCGGTGTTGTTAGGTCTGGCTTTTCGAGCACGTTCAGAATCGACAAAAGAATTGGTGGATCAAATATCTGTAGCATTATCACAAGTCGTACAAGTGATTATTGCATTCGCTCCGATAGGGATTTTAGGATTGGTTTATCAATCGATTGCCACGACTGGAATCGCTGGATTGACAGAGTATCTGCAGCTTTTACTTGTGTTGATTGGCACGATGCTGTTTGTCGCATTAGTTGTGTACCCGTTCCTCACGTTTTTGTTTATTAAAGAAAACCCCTATCCATTGATTCTTTTTTGTTTGAAAGAAAGTGCGCTTCCCGCTTTCTTTACCCGAAGTTCTGCCGCAAATATCCCGATAAACATGATGCTGGCTGAAAAATTGAAATTGACGAAAGAGTCTTATTCCATATCGATCCCATTAGGTGCTACGATCAATATGGGCGGTGCTGCGATTACCATTTCCGTGATGTCATTGACGGCTGTACATTCCTTAGGGATTGAAGCACCATTTGTTTTGAAAGTCCTTTTATGTATTTTGTCTGCTTTAGCTGCTTGTGGGGCTTCAGGTGTTGCGGGCGGTTCACTGTTATTGATTCCATTAGCATGTAGTTTGTTTGGTATCTCTAATGATGTTGCGATGCAAATCGTCGGTATCGGATTTATTATCGGTGTTATCCAAGATTCAATGGAAACTGCCTTAAATTCGTCAAGTGATTTGTTGTTTACTGCAATAGGAGAATTAGGCGCGCGTAAAAGAAGTGGAGAAAAAATCAAATTGAAAGATCGATTAGATGGGTTAAATGAACGTTGAATATTAGATATTTAGGGATGAACCTTAAGACGATTCAAATTTTTAATGAGTTATATAGATATTCGTGTAAAATAGAGGTTCCTGTTAAATCGAGATGAAGTCGTTTATAATAACAATTAAAAGCATAGGTAATGGTTATTGGAGGCGCATCATGGATTTTTTACGTAAATTTGGTTTCTTCTTTTTATTATTAGGCGTGTTGAGTGATTTTTTGACTCCGTACGTATTAGGATTGTATTATCCTGAATTAGATCAAATGAAGAGTGTGATCAGTGTATTTGGAGAGGTTTCCAGTCCTGTAAGAAAGGCGTTTCTCATTTGGTCAGTGGTTTCAGGGATTTTTTTTATCCTGTCATTGCCTGCATTGTATGCTGCATTTGCAAGTACATCTCGGGTGTTAGCTACCCTAGTTACAGCATCTATCGGTTTTTATGGTATAGGTGATTGTATCTTCACAGGTTTGTTCAGTATCAATACCCATGAGTCTTCGTGGAATGTCTCGACATGGGTCCATAATATCGGATCAGGTTTAGGTTATAGTGGTTTTTTATTGTTTCCAGTTCTTCTTTTCTTGATCTATCGAAAAAATGGGCAAATGGACGTAAGCCTCTTATACCTTGGGCTGTCTGTGATCAGTTTGCTTTTTGCGGCGATTTATGGTCTGGCAAGAATTCCTTCTATAAATTCTTGGCCATTACTGAATAAAATAGGATTTTGCCAAAGAATCAGTTTTTTCTTTAATTATGTGCCCATTGCCTGGTTGAGTATCTTGCATCTCAAACAGTAAAACTTGAGCCGTCAAATTGAACAGTCAGCGGACATTTCGTCCGTTGGCTGTTTTTTTGTTTTTCTGAAATATAGTTCCATAATTTTCTTGTATAGCTTCTGTTTTAGCGTATATTAACTGAGAAAGAGTAGTGTATGATTTCTCAGGTTATTTTAATCTTTTATTTGGTCTAGTTCTCCTTATAAGAAAAAATTATAGTGAATATAGAAGGTGATGGAAATGAGTGTAATACAATATCAAGAAAGCAAACTACGAAGAGTAGCGATCCTGAACAGACTGTCCAATTTCGAGCATGTAAGTTACCAGCAACTTTCTGAAGAATATTATGTTTCCAGAAGCAGTATCGCAAATGATATTTCTTACATCAAATATGTATTTGCGAAAGAAGGGTTGAATCTCAGTTTTGATCGTTTCGGGACATATTTTGAAGGAAATGAAATACAGGTTCAGAAGGTACTGAAGCGTATGATCCTGAATCATTTTGATGAATTGGAGATCGTAAGAGAAATAGTGGATCGAAAGCTTCTAGCAATAGTTGAACGATCTTTTCGCGAGAGTATTGCAGACAAGCAAATTGAGATACCAGAAAGCTACTTTTCAAGTATCATTGTTTCGATCTTATTGATGATCCAGCGTTCAAGAGAAGGGAAGAAAATCAGTTTAAAAGGTAAAAATCAATATGGAAAGTATTTTTTAGAATTCAATAAATATCCTCTCGTTTGTGAATTGCTGCATCAGTTAGAGGAACAGCGTATTTACCAATTTTCGCAAGAAGAAGTACAGTATTTGACTTATGTTATTGTGGGAAGTGGTTTACGCTTTTTCATGAAAAATGAAACGATCCCTTTAGTATTTCGAGAAAAAATCCGGCAATTGATCCAAAAAGTGAGTAGAGGCATTCAGATAGATCTTACCCAAGATAGTCGTTTAGAAGAAGATCTGCTTGTCCATCTGTATCAGCTGCTTTTACGTATTGAGGCTCAAACGACCATCGTAAATCCTTTGATAGATGAGATAAAACAAAATTATCCTTCTTTGTATGGTGTTGTCTGGTTTGCGTTAAATGATTTTCGCTGGCCTTATCAAGTAAGCTTGTCCGAAGATGAAGTAGGTTTTGTAGCTATCCATTTCCAAGCAGCAATCGAGCGTGTCAAACGATTAAATAGACTCTTATTCGTATGTCCCAATGGCATGGGAACCAGTTCATTTGTTTCTGCAAAAATCAGAAGAATCTTACCTGATATCGATAGTATCGAAACAGCATCTGTCGATAAGTTGAACAGACTAGATTTGTTTGACGTAGATTTGATTATCTCCACTGTCGATATACCTAAACAAATTAGACCAGTAGTAAGAATCTCACCAATGGTTACTGCTAGAGATATGAAACGTATCATGAATCATTATATCGATCTGGTCATAGATAACGAACAAATAAACATCGAAGGCTCGATAGCTGAAAAAGTGAAAACTCTTATTTCCTCTAATGTCTATTTTGATCACTTTGATTCAAAAGAAGCTGCTATCCGTTTTTTGGTTGATCAGCAACAGTTTGAGAATGAAGATTCGAAACAGCGATTTCTCCACTCTATTTTTGAGCGTGAGGAAATCCAATCAACATACTTGGAGAATGGTTTTGCTATTCCTCATGGCAATCCTAATGTCGTTAAACAAACTTCGGTTGCTGTATTGATAGCAGACAAGCCATTTTCATGGGGATATCAAAAGGCAGATATCGTTGTTCTGCTAATGATCCGAGAAGAAGATATGAAAGAAGTCGAACCTGTGATGAAAATGGTCATGCAAGGAATAGAGGATAAAAATTGGTTTATTTCAAAAATGTTGGAGGTCAGAGAATGAGTAGTATCAATAAATTGCTACCGAAAAATCAAATCCAAGTAATAGAAACGGCTGAAAATTGGATGAAAGCAGTCGAAATTGCTAGTAATCCATTATTAAAAAACAAAATGATAACGCATACGTATTTAGAAAACATGATCAGAAGTGTAGAGGAAAATGGACCATATATGGTGTTGGCTGATTATTTTGCGCTGATGCACGCAAAACCAGGTCTTGGAGTAAACGAGCAAAGTATGAGTCTTTTAGTCGTAAAAGATGCTGTAGATATGAAAGGGAAACCAATCCATATTTTTTTGGTTTTAGCTGCCAAAAACCACGAAAGCCATCTGGAGAGATTAAAAGATATCATGGAAATATTTATGGACAATGAAAAATATCAAACGATTTTATCAGGAAATAAAGAAACAATCATTCAGTTATTTGCATAAGGAGGAAGAAAAATGAAAATTTTAGCAGTATGTGGATTTGGTGTAGGGAGTTCTATGGTTTTGAAAATGTCTCTTGATAAAGTAATTAAGGAGCTTGGTTTAAAGGCGACAGTGGAAAATACAGATTTATCCACTGCCAAAGCAACGATGGCAGATGTTTATTTTACAAGTCATGAATTACTTCCAGAACTAAAAGCTTCTGTAAAAGCGCCTGTTTATCCTATTAAAAAGTATATGGATACTTCAGAAATAAAGGCGCAATTGGAACAATATCTAGCTGATAAGGGGGAATAAAAGAATGAATTTCATTAGTGAACACATCTTGAAGAATCCGCCCGTCTTGTTAGGTTTGATTGCGATGCTCGGGCTGATCATCCAGCGAAAATCATTTTCAGAAACGGTTAAGGGAGCTTTGACCGCTGCATTTGGTATGGTTGCTTTGACCGCCGGAGTCAATATGCTGGTCGGAACGATTTCTCCAATCAATGTAGCTGTCCAAACACAGTTGGGTGTAGAAGTGACAGAAGGACTATCTGATGTGACGTTTACTGCAGAATATGGCGGAACGGTCGGATTAGCTATGTTTTTAGGATTAGTTATCCATTTATTGATTGCTCGGTTTACACCTGTGAAGACGATTTTTTTAACAGGTCATATGCTTTGGTGGTTTCCTTTCGTATTTGTAGCAGCTGGTGTGGAAGCAGGACTGTCAGGGGGAGCATTGATTGGGATCAGCGGGATTTTATCGGCTTGTTATTGGTCTTTCATGCCGTGGATCATGCGCAAATATGTCTGGGATGCTACGGGAGATGATTCTTTCCTGATTGGTCATCCAACGGGTGTTTTGTCTTTAGTTTCAGGATTTGTAGCAAAACGAGTAGGAAATAAAGAAAAATCGACAGAAGATATCAAAGTACCTGAGAATCTTTCATTTTTCCGAGAAATCTCAATTACAGGTGCACTAGTCATGTTCTTGATGAATACCGTAGTTGGGATCATCGCACCTGTTTTGATACCAGAAGGGGATAATCTCCTGATGTTTTCGATTGAAGCAGGGTTGAATTTTGGTGCAGGACTACTCATTATGCTATATGGTGTCCGACTACTGATCAATCAAATCATTCCAGCATTTCAAGGGATTGCAGAAAAAGTCGTACCGGGAGCGAAACCAGCATTTGATGTGCCTATTTTATTCAATTATCGACCAAATGCCGTGATTATCGGTTTTATCGTGGCAATGATCACTTCTACGATTTTAGTTGTTTTGGCGAATTCATTCCATCTATTCGGCGTGTTGCTTGTGCCATTAGTAATCACAAGTTTCTTTGAATGTGGTGGTGCAGCAGTCATCGGTGAAGGTCAAGGTGGCTTTCGTGGAGCGGTTGTCGGAACAATCGCAGCTTCATTTGTCATGGTCGTATTAGCTGGTTTTTCAGCTATTGTTTTTAGTACGACGATCCAAAGCTGGATATTGATTTTCGGCGGAAACGATTTGTCGTTATGGGGAATGATCGGTAGAGGATTCAGCGGTTTGTTTGGAGGGTTCTAGATGTTCAAATATATGGATAAAATCAAACAGTTATTAGATTTGGTTGAAAAGGAAGAAAAAAAGTCAATCAAAGAAGCAATCGATGTATTGACCCAAGCGAATCTGCAAAAACGTTCGGTCTATATTTTTGGTGCTAGTCATGCTGGTATCTTAGCGGAAGAGATGTATTATCGGGCTGGTGGGATGATGACCATCAATGCTATCTTTGGACGAGAAGTGATGCTAGATCGTTCCCCTATCACCTTTACCAGTCAAATGGAACGTTTAGAAGGATATGGAACGAATTTAGCAAAAACAGTTTCATTTAAAAATCAAGATGTATTGATCCTTCACTCAGTATCGGGAAGAAACCCAATCATTATTGATTTAGCGTTAGCTGCCAAAGCGAAGGGCGTAAAAATCATTAGTTTGACGAATGTCCAATATTCACGATCGGTGACTAGTCGTCATTCATCAGGGAAACGATTGTTTGAGGTTTCTGATATATTTATCGATAACCATGGGGATATAGGAGATGCTTGCTGTGAGCTGACAGGTATCGTACAAAAAGCTGGTCCTTCCTCTACTGTAATCGGTGCAGCCATCCTCAATACGATCATCGTGGAAGTTTGCGAACAGCTTATTGCAAATGGGATAAAACATCCTCCTATATTTTATTCGGCGAATTTAGATGGGGGCGATCTGCGAAACGCGGAATTATATGAGGAATATAAAGAAGTGATTCATTATGAATTATAAATAATACAATTGTTCATAAACAATTATTTAAAGCTACTTGGTTTCTCTCACAGAGAAGCAAGTAGCTTTAATTTGTGCTACAATCTAAAAAAGGTAGAGAGAAGACCAAATGGAATATAGAGGAGCCACAAAAATATGAGAAACATCAAGTTGACGATCGAATATGACGGAAAAAGATATTCAGGCTGGCAAAGACTTGGAGATGACGATAAAACCATCCAAGGGAAAATCGAAAAAGTGTTGCATCAGATGACAAATGAAGAGATAGAAATTATTGGATCAGGAAGAACAGACGCCGGCACGCATGCGCGAGGACAAGTGGCAAATTTCAAAACAAACTCAGAAATTGGACTGGCAGAAATGATCGACTTTATGAATCGCTATCTTCCGCGAGATATTGTCATCAAAAGAATCGAAGAGATGCCTGAGCGCTTCCATGCAAGATATAATGCGGTGGGCAAAAAATACAGCTATTATGTTTGGAACAACGTGATTCCTTCAGCATTTGAACGAAATCACAGCTTTTATTTTCCTCAAGAGTTGGATATGGATAAGCTGAATGCAGCTTGCGAAAAATTGATGGGTACACATGATTTCATTGGTTTTTCTGCATTGAAAAAATCAAAAAAATCTACGGTACGCACGATTGATGAATTAGCTATCGAACGTAAGGGAGAAATGCTTCATTTTACCTTTGTCGGAGACGGATTTCTATATAAAATGGTGCGAATCATCATGGGAACATTACTAGAAATCGGTACAGGTGCCATGCCGATAGAAACAATCGATGAAATATTCGAAAGCAAAGTGCGGCAACATGCAGGAGAAACCGTCCCTGCACAAGGTCTGTTTTTGGATGAAGTTTATTATCGTTCATAAAAAAAGAATCATCTTTACTCGACTTCTGAGAACTGGAGAACATCCCTTTTTTCAGAGGTCGTTTTTTAGTTAAACCAAACCATAGAGTATACTTTTTAAGATAAAGATCATCTTATATCATCTGAAGCCGCTTATCTTCTTTGAATAAATACGATTCAATCGCTTATTTCCTCACTTTATGATAAATTACAGCTAAAGTCACTAGCTTGTCTTCTTCGGAAAGGAGGAGAGTCTATGGATAAGGAACAAGTATTCATTCAAACACTTTATAATCTGATTTTAAATCCGAATACACGAGATTGGGAACGAAAAGTATTGATACAGACAAAGAATGACATAAGAGAAAATACATCCGTTAAAGAACAGTTATCAAAACTAGAAGCAACACTACGTCCATTAGCTATCCGAATGAATCTGACGCCTGACGTAATGGACTTTTATTTATTGCTTACGGAAGGATTTGACACGCAGCAAAAATATGACTTTTCCAAGCATGCTATGCAAGATGCTGACTATCAAGAACGTGCAGTATTTGCAGGGGGATGTTTCTGGTGCATGGTCGAGCCGTTTGAATCGAAAAAAGGGATCCTATCCGTTTTGTCAGGATACACGGGTGGACATGTTGAAAAACCAAATTATGATCAAGTAAGTGGTGGTTACACAGGCCATGTGGAAGCTGTGGAGATCATTTATGATACGAGAGAGATAAGTTATAGCGATTTGTTGACAATCTATTGGCAAATAACTGATCCCACAGATGCCTTTGGACAATTTCAAGATAGAGGGAAGCAGTACCGTCCGGTGATTTTTTATCAAGACGAACGTCAGAAAAAATTAGCGGAGCAATCGAAACAGGAACTAGTCAGTTCAGGAACGTTCCGCCAACCAATCGTCACAAAAATTGAACCAGTTGGTACGTTTTGGCCAGCAGAAAATTATCATCAGCAATTTTACAAAAAACAACCGAAACGCTATAAAAAAATTCAGCAAGCACGTAAACAATTTCTGATCTATCAACGAATAAAAAACAAATGGTAAAAAAATACAAGAAAAAATCATTTTGACTAACTCCTTTTCTTTAAAATGTAGTAAACTAAAAGCAGAACGAAAGAAAGCGTTTTAAAAATGGTAAGGAGGAGAAAACTTGTATATTGCAGATAGTGCACGTTATGAAAAAATGGAATATCGTAAATCCGGTCATTCAGGTTTGAAATTACCGATTTTATCTCTCGGATTATGGCAAAATTTTGGTGATTATGATCCTATCCATAACCAAAGAGAGATTTTAAGAGGTGCATTCGACATGGGAATTACCCATTTCGACCTTGCGAATAATTATGGAGGCCCTGCTGGAGCTGCAGAGAAAAACTTCGGGCGTATTTTTAGAGAAGATTTTCAAGCCTACCGTGATGAACTGATTATTTCAAGCAAAGCAGGTTATCATATGTGGGAAGGTCCATACGGAGAATGGGGCTCTCGTAAATCTATCATTTCAAGTTGTGATCAGAGTCTCCAAAGAATGGGGCTAGATTATGTCGACATCTTCTATCATCATCGTCCAGACCCTGATACACCTTTGGAAGAAACAGCAGAAGCATTGATGCAACTTGTAAGACAAGGGAAAGCATTATATATTGGTATATCCAACTATAATGGAGAAGATACCAAAAAAATGACTGAAATTTTAAAAAGAAAAGAAGCACCGTTCATTATTCATCAGATGCGCTACAATATGTTTTCTCGTGAACTACTAGAAGACGACTTATCTCCAGTATTAGAAGAAGAAGGTCTAGGAGCAATCACGTTCAGCCCGCTTGCCCAAGGTTTGCTGACAAATCGTTATCTGCATGGGATTCCTGAAGATTCTAGAGCACATCGTAAGGAAATACCATTCCTTTCAGAAGAACAAGTTGGATCAACTCTGGAAAAAATCAAAGCACTGCAGACAATCGCCGTATCACGAGGGCAATCATTAGCGCAAATGGCCCTTGCATGGAATTTGCGACAAAAATCTGTTACGAGTGTACTGGTTGGAGCAAGTCGGTTAAGTCAGTTACAAGAAAGTGTTCGAATGATGGATAATTTAGATTTCTCACCAGAAGAAGAATTGAAGATCGACCAAATTCTAGAATAGAAACGATGTAATCAAACTTTTTATCCATCTATCAAAAAATGTCATCAAGAATCGAATGAAGCTCATCTATTATTGAACATCATACGTTTTGTCGTTCAAAATAAAAATGATCGAAGGCTAGGAGTGAATTTTATCCTAGTCTTTTTTTATGGTAAATAGCTTCGTTTGTATATCCATGAACGGATGAATCGATTTTTATACAAAAAATCATCAGATGATTCAAACGTGTTATAATAATTACGAAAAAATACATCAGATGAAAAGGAGGTATGTGGTTTGGAAGAAAATAAAACCCTAGTAGAAGTAACCACGGACAAGATCCTTAGATATTTAAAGGAAAAGCAGTTGCAAGTAGGAGATAAATTGCCGAATGAATATGAGTTGTCCGATTATTTAGAGGTGGGACGCAGCACGGTGCGAGAAGCTGTCCGAGCGCTTGCTTCTAGGAATATTCTTGAAGTTCGGCAAGGGGCGGGGACATTTGTCAGTGATAAGCGAGGGATTGCTAATGATCCACTCGGTTTTTCTTTGATTGAAGATCAGGACTGGATGATACGAGACTTGTTTGAGCTGAGATATTTACTGGAGCCAAAGATGGCAGGGTTAGCGGCGGAATATGCAACGAAAAATCAAATCAGCCGAATGAAAAGCTTAACGCAAAAGATTGAAACGTCTTTTCGAGAAGGTACACAAGATCATGTTCAATTAGACATCGATTTTCATACGACGATTGCAGAAGCTAGCGGAAACGTAGCGTTACTGCATATCATTCCGATCATTAATGAATCGATTGCTTTATTTAACAAAAATTATGATATCCAGCATTTGAAAATCGAGACGATCGATATCCACACAGAAATCGTTCAGGCTATCGAGAGGCGGAATGTACTTGCGGCATTTGATGCGATGACTGTCCATATGGCAACAAATCGGAGAGAATTACAGAAAATAATTGGGAAGAAAGAAACTAATTGACAGTTCATCTGATGTATTTTATGATAAATACATCAGATGAATTTTTGTTTTATATTTGGTAAAACGGACAAGCAAATAGTTTTTATTCACCGAAATGTAAGCGCTGACTAACAGGCAAAAAGAGATGACGGCAAGGAGAAGAAGCAGGAATGAGGGGATCTGGAATGAGTTTTATGGATAAATTAGCCAATGTTTTAGGGAACGTGGCAACGAGAATCAATAATTTAAGGTATATCATGGTGATAAAAAACGCATTTGCTGCATTGATTCCGGTAATTATTACGGGTGCTTTTGGCACGTTGTTTTCAGCAATGGTCTTTGATTCGGAAAATGGGTTAGCACAGATAAGTTTTTTGCGTTTTTTAGAAGAATTAAAACCTATCGCATCTGCCATCAGCTATGTCACACTAAGTTTCTTGACCATCTATGCTGTTTTTCTGATAGGGATCGAATTAGCAAAGCTGAATAAAGTGGATGGTGTATTCCCTGGTATTATCGCAGTGATGTCTTATTTATCTGTTAATCCAACTGTTTATGAATTAGTGAATGAAAATCAGACTGTTATAGTAGAAAACGTATTGGCTAAACAATATACAGATACGAAAGGGTTATTTTTGGGAATGTTGGTCTCCATCCTTTCCATTGAACTTTATTGCTGGTTGAGGAAACAGAAGAAACTACAGCTGAGAATGCCGGATACCGTGCCAACGAATGTTTCTGCCAGTTTTTCTGCGTTATTTCCCACGATTCTGACAGTATCAGGTATCGCGGCTGCGGGGTTTATCATCAAAGAACTTACAGGGATGTACCTTTATGATATCATTTACAATGTCGTACAACGCCCATTAGAAGGTGTCGTTCAAGGGCTACCAGGTATTTTGTTATTGATGTTCATTGCGCAAGTCTTTTGGGTGATTGGTATCCATGGAAATCAAATGGTGAAGCCAATTCGAGAACCGTTGCTTTTAGCGGCAATTGCTGTAAATACGGAAGCTTTTGAAGCTGGAAAAGAAGTACCAAACATTATCACTATGCCATTTTGGGATATGTATATGAGTATGGGCGGGTCTGGGGTCACGATAGGTCTACTGATAGCAGTATTGCTAGTGGGAAAGCGAGAAGATATGAAACAAATCACCAAGTTATCTCTTGCTCCTGGGATCTTCAACATCAATGAACCAGTTATTTTTGGTATGCCGATCATGCTGAATCCTATTTTAGCTATCCCGTTTATCTTAACGCCGCTTGTTACAGGAACGATTGGTTATTTTGCAACCGCTTTAGGATTTGCGGCAAAAGCAGTTGTAATGGTTCCTTGGCCGATGCCGCCGATCGTCAATGCTTATCTGGCCACAGCAGGAAATATCGGTGCAGTTATTACGCAACTTGTTTGTATTGTTGTTTCTATTTTGATCTATCTGCCATTCGTAAAAGTAGCAAATCGTGTGGAAAATGATGGGATCTAAAAAACAGGAGGAAATCATGAAAATTACTATTCCAGAAAATTTTATTCTTGGTGCAGCATCTTCTGCTTGGCAAACGGAAGGTTGGAAAGGAAAAAAAGAAGGACAGGATTCGTTTATAGATAGCTGGTATAAAAATGAACATTTTGTTTGGCATAATGGGTATGGTCCAGCCGTAGCAACTAATTTTATGGAGCAGTACCAACAGGATGTAGATTTGATGAAATCCATCCATCTGACACATTATCGGACTTCTATCAATTGGGCTCGTTTTTTCACTGATTACGAGAACTGTATAGTAGATGAAGAATATGCTCAGCATATAAGTGAAATGATCGACTCTTTGATCGAAGCAGACGTAGAACCGATGATTTGTTTAGAACACTACGAAGTCCCTGCTTTTCTTTTGGAAAAATATGATGGCTGGTCTTCAAGAAAAGTGGTTGATTTTTATGCTAAGTACGCAAAGATTGCTTTTGATCGTTATGGTGACAGGGTAAAAAACTGGTTTACATTCAACGAACCAATCGTTCCCCAAACGCGTTGCTATTTGGATGCTGTTCGCTGGCCGCATGAACAAAACACAAAAAAATGGATGATGTGGAATTATCACAAAGTATTAGCAACGGCTAAAGCTGTAGAAATTTACCATAGTGGCAATTATGGCGGAAGGATTGGCTGTATTTTAAATCCTGAGATGGTCTATGCTCGTTCCAGTTCTCCAGAAGACCAAAAAGCTGCTTATATGTATGATCTGTTTTATAATCGAGTATTTTTTGATCCGATGGTAAGAGGATATTACACAGAAGAGTTCCTAGAGTTGTGTCGAAAACAATCGATTTATTTCGATCCTGCAACAGAGGATTTAGAAACGATTCAGCATCATACAGTAGATTTCCTTGGGATCAATCAATATTACCCTAAACGCGTTCGTGCTCCTCGTTACCAATGGAATGAAGAGACACCTTTCCATCCAGAACGATATTATGAAGTCTTTGATTTACCTGGAAAGAAAATGAACAATTCTAGAGGGTGGGAGATCTATCCAAAAATCATGTACGATATAGCCATGTATCTAAAAGAAAATTATCATATTATCCCTTGGCTGATAACAGAAAATGGTATGGGAAGAGAACATGAAGAACAGTACATGGATGAGAAAGGGATCGTGCAAGATGACTATCGTATCGAATTTATCGGACAGCATTTGCGTTATTTGATCAAAGCAGCAGAAGAAGGTGCAAATTGCGAAGGTTATATGTTATGGGCATTCACTGACTGTGTTTCACCAATGAATGCATTTAAGAATCGATATGGATTAGTTCGAATCGAATTGAACGATGAACGGAGCAGAATATTGAAAAAGTCTGCTTCATGGTATCAGTCTCTGATTGATAAGAGAGAATTAAACTTGCCTAATGAAGCCTATAAATAACTAGAAGTTTTTCGAAGATATTGATTGTATTTGCTGGTTATTTGGAATAAAGGAGGTTGTGAAAGTAGCATTTTGACCTCTTATTCAAAAAAGTTGTGACAAAAGACTTGTCACAACTTTTTTTGTGCACGTTAAAAGAAATAAATACAATAAAAAAGAATTTGTGTGTTTAGTGTGCGCTTTCTTTTTTAGTGTGTATGCAACTTGTTATAGACCATAAACGTGATATTATCAACTTTTTAAAGCGCTTTTAAAGTTGGCACACTACTTGCTTTATATACAAGTGTAAGAATAGAAAGGAACGTGTTTAAAATGGAAAAGAGAACAATCATGCTTGTATGTTCAGCGGGAATGAGTACAAGCCTCCTAGTCACAAAAATGCAAAAAGCAGCAGAAGCAAAAGGAATGGAAGCAGATATCTTTGCTGTCTCTGCCTCAGATGCAGATAATCAACTAGAATCTAAAAATGTAGACGTTTTACTTTTAGGTCCGCAAGTACGTTTTATGCAAAATCAATTTGCTGAAAAGCTAGCACCTAAAGGCATTCCTCTAGATGTGATCAATATGGCTGACTATGGCATGATGAATGGTGAAAAAGTACTCGACCAAGCAGAAAAACTAATAAACAAATAATAAAAATATCGGAGGAAACAAGAAATGGAAGATCAAAAAAATCTAGAAGCCATCATGGGTCTGATCATGTTTGGCGGAAATGCAAAAAGCGATGCAATGGAAGCGATTGCTGCTGCGAAAAAAGGAGATTTCACTTTAGCAGATGAAAAAATCAAAGATGCAGAGGAATCTTTAGTCCAAGCACATCACTCTCAAACAGAGATGCTGACGCAAGAAGCACAAGGAAACCACGTTGAAGTAACACTTTTGACGGTTCACAGTCAAGATCACCTGATGACATCTATTGCTTTTACAGATTTAGCAAAAGAAATCATTGATCTGTATCGTCGGTTGGATGCGTAATTCACAGTAAAGAAAAGAGGGAAGATTTATGGATAAATTTGTTGCATTTATGGAGAAACATTTTATACCTGTCGCATCAAAAATTGGTGCACAACGGCATTTAGTTGCGATTCGGGATTCATTTATGGTGAGTATGCCGTTAATGATTTTAGGAGCATTAGCAGTAATGATCAATAACTTACCGATTCCCGGATTCCAAGAATTGATGAATTCAATTTTTGGCGGTGAATCATGGAAAGGATTCGGGGCTGCAGCTTGGAACGGCACATTTGCCATTCTTTCTATCTTGATTGCTTTCTTACTTGCGTATCATTTAGCTAACGGCTACCGAAAAGACGGTGTTTCCGCAGGTGTGATTTCTTTAGGCTCTTTCTTTGCTTTAGGCGGAGCATTAGGTATGAGCTCAAACGGTTTGTTTATTGCTATTATTGTTGGGATTATTTCAACAGAAATCTTTGTACGTTTAAGCGGAAATGAAAAATTGATCATCAAAATGCCTGATGGTGTGCCACCAGCAGTTGCGAAAGCATTTGCTTCATTACTGCCAGCAATGATCACTATCTCTGCCTTTGCTTTAGTTGCTGCAATTTTTGCTGCATTTGGGGTTGATAATATCGTAGGTTCGTTCTATACAGTGGTCCAAGAACCATTTATGGGACTTGCGAACTCTTATCCATCTGCATTATTGCTTGCATTTATCACACCATTCTTATGGTTCTTTGGTTTACACGGGGCGAATATGGTCGATCCTTTGATGCAAACGATCAATGCGCCGGCAATCGAAGCAAATGTCAATGCGATCGCAGCTGGACATAGCGCACCATTTATCGTGAACAAACCTTTCTTCGACAGCTTTGTCAATTTAGGAGGAACAGGTGCAACATTAGGTTTACTGTTAGCTATTTATTTAGTAGGACGTAAAAACAAACCGTATATGGTTGTAACAAACTTGTCGATTGCGCCAGGTGTTTTCAATATCAATGAACCAACGATGTTTGGTTTACCGATCGTATTGAATCCAATCATGTTCATTCCATTTATTTTGACACCAATGGTCTTAGTTAGTGTTGCGTACTTTGCGACTTCTACAGGTTTAGTGCCAGCAGCTACTGTTATGCCACCATGGGTAACACCACCAGTTATTGGCGGTGTATTGGCAACGAAGAGTATTGCAGGTGGTGTACTGGCCGCTGTCAATCTGCTCCTTTCTATTTTGATCTATCTGCCGTTCGTCAAGGTAGCTACGATCCAAGAAAGAAGAAAAGAAGCTTTGGATGCTTAATGAAAAAAGAAAGCAGAACCGGTTATCTGGTTCTGTTTTTTTATGGAAACAAGTAATTTAAAACTTAGGATCGAATAATGAATGAGAAAATCGAGGTATATTTGTCTTGAAATTTGTGTATAAATAAAGAATCCCATTCATTCAAAAAAATCGAGCGATTGAAAAGCTATTTGAAATACAAGGTGCTATAATAGACCAAATATGAATGGGAGAGAGTACAAATGGAGAGAAGAACAGTCATAAAATTGCGGGATCGACCGACGTTGATAAAAGAAACAGCCGAATGGTTTGCTTCAAAATGGCATCTGCCAGTTGCTGTTTATGAAGAAAGTATCCAAGCAAGCACGAGAAAAAACACATCGGTTCCGCAATGGTATGTGGTATTGAATGAATGGGGAGAGATTATTGCAGGTGCAGGTGTTGTTGACAATGATTTTCATGATCGGGTAGATTTGACTCCGAATGTCTGTGCGCTGTTTGTTGAAAAAGACTACCGAAACCAACGGATTGCCAAAATGATTTTAGAAACGATCAAGCAAGACTTTGCAGAAATGGGCGTAAAGGTGCTTTACCTTGTGACGGATCATACGGATTTTTATGAAAAATACAATTGGCAGTTTATCGGGATGGCTCAGGATAATGAAGGAATTCCTGTGCGAGTGTACCAAATGACGCTGTAAGAGTAGATACATGAAACAGCATAGACGTGAGTATATAGAGAAGGAAACCGAAAAATTGTTCTATACTTAGAAATTTTTTCGAATCGCAGTATGCGAAATATGCACAACACAAGAATAACAAAAAAGCATGGAGAAGGCTAAACTGCCTTCCCATGCTTTTTCCTTGTTCTTTTCTCGTCGTAAATAAAAATGTTCCTAACGATTCTGAGAATAGGACGAATCGTCAAGAAAACAGCACCAGCCAAATAAAAATAGGTGCCATATCGATCGGGGATTTTAGTTAAGGAAGCAAGGCTTCCAAAAATATAGAAAATCCCGGTTAATAAGTCGACAGCTAGTGAGATCAATGTGTAACGGTTTTGGAAATAGAAGCGGAAGCGACGTCCTCGTATTTCGATATCTTCTTCTTTTCCTATTTCGATCTCATGGGTATTTCGTTTGATTTTGGGCATAAAGAAAATCACCTGTATTTTTTACTGATTTCAAGGTTTCAAAACAACTTTTATATTTTTATCTTCTTTTTTGTCAAAGATCTCATATGCTTGTGCTGCTTCTTCCAGTGGTAGCGAATGAGTAATGATTTGTGTAGGATCAAATAGTCCTTCTGCAATCATTTCGTAGATTTTCGGCATCAGATGGATAATTGGTGCCTGTCCATGCTTGACCGCAATATCTCGCATAAAAAACTCTTGAAGCGGGTAAGAAGAAGCTGGCGTCATATACACACCAGTTACTTGGACGGTTCCGAATTTTTTGACAGCTTGCGAAGCCATCTGTAATGGAGAAATCGTGCCGCTTTGTAGGCTCACCAAATTTTTTGCTTTTTCTTTTACAGGTTCTAACCCATCCATTCCTACACAATCGATGATGACATCGGCACCACCTTTAGCCAACTCATACAATTCCGTTCCAGCTTGTGCTGTGTCCTCTAAGAAATAAGTTTCCACGCCGTTGTAATTAGCCGCTTTATCTAAACGATGTTGTACTGGATCCACTGCAATCACGCGCTCTGCTCCAGCCATTACAGCGAATTTTTGAGCAAATAGACCGACTGGACCAGATCCTAGAATCACAACTGTATCGCCTTTTTTTACGCCTGCATTTTCAACGCTCCAATAAGCTGTAGGCAAAATATCTGATAAAAACAAAACTTTTTCATCAGGAAGATTATTATCTGGAACGACAAATGAAGTAGAGTCTGCATAAGGCACTCTTAGGTATTCTGCTTGCCCACCCCAATGATTGCCATTCAACTTGCCAAAACCGAAAAGCCCGCCATATAACTGATCTGGATTTGATTCATCACATTGGCTTTCCATGTGATTCAGGCAGAAATGACAATGACCACAACTGATATTAAAAGGGATAACTACTCGTTGCCCTTTTTTCAATGTTTGAACTTGTGATCCTACTTCTTCAACGATTCCCATAGGTTCGTGACCTACAACATACCCTTTTTCCAAAACTGCTTCACCATGATGGTAAAGATGCAGATCGGATCCGCAAATGGCGGTTGCTGTGATACGGATGATTGCGTCTGTTGGTTCTAATATTCTTGGATCATCTACGTTTCTGATTTCCATTTTTTGTTTTCCTTGCCAAGTGACTGCTTTCATTGGAGATGCTCCTTTCAGATTCACAAAATTGTCTGCATTATTGGTACTACAGATAGTTTCATTCTAAAGGAGTTCTTATCTTTTTGATAATGAAACGCTTTTTTCTCAACATAAAAATCCTCAAAAAAGCAAGAGTTCCAAAAATTTTTTTTATTAGAAAAAGAAGGAGTGTGCCTTCATTGTATCCTTACGTACAGTAAAGTATAGTTGAACTATTGAATCATTTTAACTATTTAAACAATAACCAACCATCATTCGTTTCAGTGAAAAAACAAATACGAGGAGGCGTAATGAAACAAATTCAAAATAAATGGAATAAACGGATCATTGTTATGATTAGTTCTGTCTGCCTGTTTTGCCTGACTGTTATGCTTTGTTTAATAAGCACCTTGGCAAATCAACATTTTATGTTAGAGCAAAACATGCAATCGGACTATGCGAAAAAAGTAGCTGCTGAGATCAATCGAGAGATCCAAAGCTATCATTATGAAATCGGAGCTCCGGCTGAAGCATTGGAAAAGATTGTTTCTGAAGAACTAGTACAAAAAAATATCGAGCTTTTCATCCGCAACAGATATGAAAAAGAAGCAGCAGAGCTGATCGGAGAAAAAGAAGTAGAAGAAAAGCTCCAAGAGATAATCAATACATACAAACAAGAAGAAGCAGAGGATGATCCATTTGCTAGTGAAGAAAACAATTTACTCATCTATATGACTTCTGGGATTTTTCGACGAGGAATACAATCAATTTATTTGATGTCGTTCATCGATCAGATATTGACGATACGAGAGCGAATGGTTTCTTTTCTTCCAGTGATCAGTAGTATCTTACTTGTATTGCTGAGCGGAGTGTTTTACTTATACAGAATGTCTTGGAAGAAAGTTCTTTGGTCATTTGCAGTGGTGATAGGAGGTGCGGGCTTCCAATTATTAAGTCTGTCAGTCAGTCTCTATTTGTACGATATGACCAGTCAGTTAGATATTCGAACCCAAGCACTGCAACATTTGTTAGACACATATATTTTGTCATTCATCCAATTTTTTAGTGTAGTAGCAATCGTTGAAGTAGTGATAGCAGCTGGATTATGGTGGATTGGCAAGAGAGTGAATACTGAAAAAAAGGTTTTTTCAAAAAGAAACGAATATAAATAATAAGAGGTTGTGACGTGAAATCTGTCACAACCTCTTATTATGAATAAACGGTGTTCTCCTACCAACTCCTCAGTCAAAAGTCACAATATTCATAAAACATAGGAAGCTATTTTTTGAAATTGCTTCTTGTGACTCAGAGCTAAACGGTAGGTTCACAACCTCTTGGTAAACGGTGTTCAAAAGCCAGTTTCTCGGTATTAAGCCAAATTTATGTAAAAATGTGAGGAACCATTTTCACAAAATTTTTCTTAATACTCGAAACTAAACGACTTTTTCACAACCTCTTGGTAAACGGTGTTCAAAAGCTTGCATCTGCGGTAATAAGTCCAACCAAGTCAAAAACATAAGTAGCTGTTTTTGCTTGGCTGTTCTTATTACTTGATGCAAGGCAGCTTTTTCACAACCTCCTGATTATTCAAACATTTTTTTTGCGGCACGAGCTAGAGTAGGGATGTCTTTGTCGTAACGCGGTGTTTTGACAAGACGGGACATAGGGATGCCCGCAAAATGGAAAGCAGCGATTTCTCCAGAACGTACAGCACTTTGTTCAGTAAAGATCATCTGATAAGGCTGCTCAACAAATTCTCCTGTAAAGGCCAGATTGGTTGAATGCTTAGGAATGACTTTTGGTCGATCACTTTTTGCACGGTTATTAAATAATGCAGAAGCATAAGGCATATAGACAGGGATATTATTTATTACGCTGTCGAAAATCTCTGTTTCTTTTTCCCGAATATTCACTGGACCAGGATCTACTTTTGAAAGTTGTCCGATCAGTTCTTCCAACATTTCTTTTCCGTTCATCTTAATATACTGTTTATCCACAAATTCGCCACGTCGTCTTGAATAAAGGAAATAACCCCAAATAACTGTTTCATTTGGTTTTTGAGACGTAAAATGCGGTTGATGATGCACGACGATAGACATATTGACATCTTTTTGGCCTAATGGCGTGATCGGTGTAGTTGAAATAAATGAATTCAAGGCATTTCCTGGTTCTTGAGTCGTGATACGGGTGATTTCATTCAATAACAGGTGGTTTTTCGTCGTCAGAGTAAAGCTGACCCATTCGCTCGCATCTCGATCCGCGAAAAATTTATCGGGATTTCCTAAGTTATAGAAACGTTCGCTGGCTTTTTTCCAGAGACTAGAAGCTGCACCATAGTCCATATTTTCTACAGCTGGTGTTTCGTAATCTCCCAAAGTAGCTGAATCTGTAATGGAACCATTCGTGAAAATGACCGCTGTATCTTCATCTACCGTGACATGTTCCTCTTCCTGAGTCAATGTATTAGTCATTTTCAAACCAGTGACAGTGATTTCATCTTGCATCGGTGTATCTTTGAATTCCCAGTCAGTGACACGGCGGTTCAAAATGATTTTGCATCCTTGTTCTTTCAAGTACTCGATCAAAGGAAGCATGATACTTTCGTACTGATTGTAACGTGTTCGATTGACGCCCACTAAATGCTCGATTTGAGTGAATTCATAAATCATTTGATGCATATAGCGACGCAATTCTTGAGCAGAACTACGTGTTCTGAAAGCAAATGTTGTTTCCCACATAAACCAGAAGTTTGTTTCAAAAAAGTGTGGATCATCTTTGAAATATTCTTCGATAGTGATATTGTCTAGTTTTTCTTCTTCTGAATCAGGCATGGCAATCAGTTTAGTCAGAAGAATACGGTCCTTGTTGTTGAAGCCCAGTTTTCCGCCGTCAATGATCCCTTTACCACCTTCCATCAAACGTGCTTTGTCAAAGGTACGGTGTTTTGCATCAAAATCTCTCGTATCTTCTTCAGCAGTCATTCCTGGCTCAGTAACAGAAGGTATTCGACTTAATAGATCCATCAAATCTACATAGGTACGGTAATTAAGCATGCGACCGCCTCGAGCAATATAGCCTTTTTGGTTTTCTAATGGATGATTTTTATTCCAATATTCATCCACTACAGTGTCGGTCGGTGCACCATCATTTGAACCGTGATCATCCAATGAATAAAAGGTGATCTGATCCCCTTTCCATTTGCCTTCTTGAATCAAATAAACAGCCGCTGCCATATTGGCAATACCGGCACCAATCATTATTGCTTTACTTTTTCTCATTGTGATTCCTCCAATGTCTTCCAAGTATGTCCGTAGTGATTCAACGAAATAGGATGCTAGATGGATTCAAATTCATCATATAAATGACTGTCATCTTCGAATAGCCCTGTTTTTTTTCCTAGATATGCAGCGCCAAGGGCAAGCAAACCTAAACCGATGCCGACTTTGATTAATTTTTTACTCATGAAAAACGCCTCCTTGCTTTCTCTTTCTATATCCAAGGATAGTTCGTTTTTATGAGAATGCCAAATGATAGGGTGAGAAGAAAAAGGGATTTTTGACAAAAAAGAAGAAGTGTCTGATTTTCCTGTAATTAGTAATAGGGTAGGGAAGAAGAAAAGTTTTGAGGAGATGTATGGTTCTATTTTTAGAAATTTGGGTAAAAAAAGCGCGAGACAGTGCCACTTTGAAAAGCTGATGACGGACTAAGCCTTATTTTAACTTGCTATGTTGTTTTGGATACTTCCATGATGTATGGATGGTGAAGAATGAGAACGGGAAGAGGAGGATTTTAGGCAAGGTGTGATCAATAAAACAACTTTTAAATAGACGAACAAGGTCTCTTTCTTTTACAATAAAAGAATAGGAACAAATTAAAAGAAAGTAGGTAGCTTATATGTTTCACTCAAATTTGATTGAATTTCTAGAATGGATCATTGCTATTTTAAATATTTGTTCTATCGGTATATTAGTTGCTGGGATCGTTCTTGTTCTATTCAAACTTTTTGATTGGTCTCATGTCAAGAAAAACTATGCAGAACGTAATACTCGTAATGCAGATACAAGAAAACTGTTAGCAAGTTATATTTTGTTAAGCTTGGAAGTACTAGTCGTTGCTGATATCATCGAGTCAGTTATCAAGCCGACTTGGACAGATATTTTGAAGCTTGCACTTATTATTATCATTCGAACAGTCATTTCTTATTTCTTGAATCAGGAAATAGAAGACAAAGAGAAACAAAGAAGAGGAGAGATGGGATGACGACAGAGTTGATGCAGTTTCTTCTTCCATATTTTGAAAAACTTGTACTGGGACTTGATATTTTTGCTATCTGTTTATTGATTTGGGGAGTTTGTCTGTCGATTAAGGATTTCTTGAAATACTTATTTGTCCATACAGAAGCGAAAAACGACCGAGTCAGTGAGAACAATGCTATTAAAAAGATGTTGGGAGGTTATATACTCCTAAGTTTAGAAATTCTTGTTTCGGCTGGGATCATCGAATCGATTATCAAACCTACTTTGCAGGATATTTTCCAGCTAGCTGCATTGGTAGTTATCCGAACGATCATTTCTTATTTTTTAAATAAAGAAATCGGGCCAGTAGATGTCCCAAATAAGTGAGGTTATGAGCCCGCCGTTTATCGAGAGGTTGTTAAGAAGTGGGCAGATTCAAGGAATAAGAAGAAATTTATGAAAATTTCGGCTTATTTCCGAAGAAGTTACTTTTGGAATATTGTTTATTCAGAATAAGAGGCTGTGACATGATGTTTATCACAGCCTCTTATTTATTTTGCACAGCTGAAACGATTGCTCGTTCGATCGTATTGATTGAAATAGGAATAATATTCTCATATTGGACTGCATCCGGTGTATATAATGTACGTTCACATAACACTCGGTTCGAAGGTTGCTTTGCATACTTCTTTATATCAGATATACTTGCATAGATTGTTGGTGCAACTTGAAAATCGAAAGTAGTTACAGCTTCCAAGGCTTCCCGATAAATCAGATAATGAACATCCGAATTTGTGACGATATAGATAGTCAGACGTTCTTTTGTCAGACGGAGAATTCCACTCAATTCGATGACAAAAGCTCGCATGCAATTAGGATTAAACCGTAGATCATAAGGTAGCCGTTTGGCCCAACTGGAAAAAAGTGTTTGGACGTCTTTATATAAATTTGCCTGTTCCTCATTTAGAAGATAAAATTTTTCCGGCATGAATAATTGATAGTTATCCCAAGCCGAACGCATCAGATGAATCAGTGCACGTTCAAATGGCTGATTCCCGAATAATTCTTGACGGAAATGAGTTTCAAAGGTAGCAACTAGTTCTTTTATTTCGGGAGTATTATCAATAAACACTTGGTGTAGCTGTTGAAAATCTTCCGCAATCAACTGATAAGAATGGAAACCATAATTACAAAGATTGAACAGTGTCAAAATAAAGACAAATTCTTCTTTTTTATAATAGGTTTGGAAATCAGTGGTTTCCCATGCTGACTCGACATAATTGTAAATAGGACGTTTTTTGATTTCTTCGATAAATGTTGGATCTATTGTCACCGTACACAACTGTTGGCGCAAGAAACTAATAGCAAAACCAATCGATAAGATTTCTTTATTTTCTTTATCATAAAATCTACCGCTATTCTCCGTTACAGATTCAATGAAACGATCCGCACGTTCAAAAAACGATTCAGGTAGCTCCCAGGACTTAAAGCTGCCTAAACGATAAGCCACATTAAGAAGCAACAGACGTCTTTCCATTTCAGTGAATCGAGGGGAGTAGCGGTCGATTTCGATCCCACAATCATGAAAATAAGCCAATACTTGTTTTTTTAAGGAGTAAGCTTTGCTGACAGAGATGAATTCACACTCAGTTAATTGGAGATAATCAGGTTCATCTTCTTCCAAATAAAGCAGGCAAGTTTTTAAAAACAACGAATTTTGGGTTAATTGCTGCATGATCTTACATCGAGGTATATGTTCTGAAAAATATAAAGTGTAACAATCCTTTTCCCGATGTGTATAAACAATTTGTTCTTCAAATTCTTTTTTTATGTTATTGATATCATTGAGTAAAGTGGTTTTGCAAACATGTAGAAGATTGGAGAGCTTTTCTAGATTGACTTCTTTATTTACATAGAATTGTCCACATAAAAACAGCTGTCTCAAAATATTCTTCTCAATATATTCTTCAATCATAGTAAAGCCTCCATCTTGTATTTTTTTGCACAATATGGAAAATATTATGACATGTTTTCTTTTGGAAATCATCAATTAATTTCTGAAAAAGCCTGTAAATTCCGTTAATAAAAGATTTTTATGTTATAAAAATTGAAAAATAAATATTTTCATTAGAAAATAGATTGTGAATTTATAACAAGAAAAAGGAATGCAAATACAGTTGATGAATGAATGATGGTCATTTAAGTTATTTGTTCGTTTTTTTTAGACTATCCATTTTAGAAGTCTGATTTATTAAAAAATTGTTCGTTTTTCCACGTTCAATTATCAGAAAAATCCGACTTTATTTATTTTTGTTTGAAATATTCTACGTGAATCTGATGTTATAAAAAAAATTTTCTCATTTTTGGCGCTATAGTGAAGAGGTGTTACAGATAAGCACATGTATCTGCGAGACATTGACCAACGAAATATGGAGGGAAGAAACATGAAAGATATGGATATCAAGGCCGTCTTTATAGGCGACAAAGCTGAAAATGGACCAGTTTACAAAATGTTGTTGAACAAGATGGTAGATGAACATCTTGGCTGGAGAGAAAATTATATTCCTTCAGATATGCCTGCAATTAGCGAAGGAGATAAGCTAACTCCAGATTATCTAGCCACCCGCGACCATATGATAGAAGTCTTGGATGAAGTCAGTCAGCGATTACGCGCAGGATCGATCCCCTGGCATTCAGCAGGCCGTTACTGGGGACAAATGAACGCTGAAACACTGATGCCTGCTTTATTAGCTTACAATTATGCGATGCTATGGAATCCCAATAACGTTGCACTAGAATCTTCTATGGCAACTTCGCAGATGGAAGCAGAAGTAGGACAGGATTTTGCCTCACTATTCAACATGGCAGACGGATGGGGACATATTACAGCAGATGGTTCTATTGCTAACCTTGAAGGATTATGGTACGCCCGTTGCATCAAATCGATTCCTTTAGCTGTCAAAGAAATTCTGCCTGAAAAAGTGAAAAACATGTCTGAGTGGGCTCTTTTGAATCTGTCTGTTGAAGAAATTTTGGAAATGACCGAAAGCTTTACGGATGAAGAGATGGATAAGGTCAAAGCCGCTTCTTCTCGTAGCGGAAAGAATATCCAAAAATTAGGGAAATGGCTGGTTCCTCAAACAAAACACTATTCTTGGATGAAGGCGTTAGATATTTGCGGAGTCGGCTTAGATCAGATGGTTGCTATCCCAGTTCAAGAGGATTATCGAATGGATATCAACGCTTTGGAAAAAACAATTCGTGAATTAGCTGATCAAAAAATCCCGATTCTAGGTGTGGTTGCTGTCGTAGGAACAACAGAAGAAGGACAAGTAGACAGTGTAGATAAAATCATCCAGTTAAGAGAAAAGTTAAAAGATGAAGGTACCTATTTCTATTTACATGTTGACGCTGCATATGGCGGGTACGCGCGTTCACTGTTTTTAAACGAAGCAGGAGAATTTGTGCCATATGCTTCCTTAGCTGAATTCTTTGAAGAGCATCATGTATTCCACCATTACGTAACGATCGACAAAGAGGTATATGAAGGATTCAGAGCTATTTCAGAAGCGGATTCTGTCACGATTGATCCGCATAAGATGGGCTATGTCCCTTATGCTGCTGGAGGAATCGTGATCAAACATAAAAATATGAGAAATATCATTTCTTATTTTGCACCATATGTGTTTGAAAAATCAGTCGAAGCACCAGATATGCTAGGTGCTTATATTTTAGAAGGCTCAAAAGCAGGAGCGACGGCTGCTGCAGTCTGGACAGCTCATCGTGTATTACCATTGAATGTGACCGGATATGGTCAATTGATTGGTGCATCAATCGAAGCAGCTCAAAGATTCAGAGAATTTTTAGAACAATTACACTTTACTGTAAAAGGAAAAACGATCGAAGTCTATCCACTGAATCATCCTGATTTTAATATGGTCAATTGGGTATTTAAAGTACAAGATTGTGCAGATTTGAACGCTATCAATGAATTAAATGAAAAAATGTTCGATCGGTCTTCTTATATGGATGGCGATGTTTATGGTGAACGGTTTATTACTTCTCATACGACATTTACACAAGAAGATTACGGTGATTCTCCGATCCGTTTTATTGAAAGAATGGGTCTATCGAAAGAAGAATGGCAAAAAGAACAGCAAATCACTCTGCTACGTGCGGCTATCATGACTCCTTATTTGAATGATGATCGAATTTTCAATTTTTATACAAAAGAAATCGCGAAAGCAATGGAAAAGAAACTAAACGAAATCATCAAATAGAACTGATTTTTGTGTGAAAGAATAGCAAGAGACATATGGAGAACAGACAATTATTTGCCTCATCAAAACAGTTGTATTTCCCCCTGTTTTTCATATATTCCTCAGCAAGACATTCTTTTTTATAAATCTTTCTATAGTTGGTTCGTTCGTTTCATGTATCAAACCCAGTTCACTAAGTTCGTTCAATGGATGTTTCGGTGATACTGGGTTTTGTACTGAATCGATGAAGCCTTGTCACTTTTGTTCTTGAACAAAAATAAAAGAAAACGAAAAACATGTCGCTATTGAAAGAAAGAAGGAATAAAGATGAAAGATGCTGGTTCATCAAAACAAATCACGACCATGACCTTTATCGGGATGACCTGTGCCCTTGTAGCAAGTGTACGAAATATTCCAGATGTGGCAGCAACGAGCTGGACGATGATTTTTTACATGCTGGTTGCCGTATTGTTATATGCCTTTCCGATCTCATTGATCTCTGGTGAATTTGCCGGAATGTTTCCTCAAAAAGGTGGTCCAGAACTTTGGGTATCGAATGCTCTAGGAAAAAAATGGGGATTCGTTGTCTCCTGGCTGTTATGGGTCCAAATGTTTCCAGGGATGGTGATGGTTGCTTCAGCACTCGCTCCGTTGTTTGGTAATATTATCGATAATGTGCCGCTTGGGCTGAACAGCAAATTTACATTAGTTGTTATTTTAGTTGTTTATTGGATCATCACTTTTTTGAATTTAACATTCGACATGGCAAAAATCGGAGGAAAAATCGGTGTTTGGTTAGGTCTATATGTGCCTTTGACGATGATGCTCTTATTAGGGCTTGCTGCGTGGTTCAAAGTTGGAATCGTACCAACCGGAACATTAGGCAATTTTTCATGGGACAAAGTAATACCAGATAGTACGACTGCATCCTCATTTGTTTATTTTGCGCCGATCATGTTTATTTTTACTGGCATCGAAATGTCCTCCGTGTATATCACTCGATTGAAGAATCCAGTGAAAACGTATATTCGTGGGGTATTTGCCGCGCTGATTTTTATATTTTTCGTCAATATTTTGAATGCTTTGGTTGTAGCAAATGTCGTACCAAAAGGTCAAATGGAATTGAATAATATCGCACAATCTATTTCGATTTATTGCCAAATTCTCGGTTTGCCGCATCTTATTGTGAATCTGTTTAGTTTGCTTGTCTTCATCGGTGTGGCCGTCCAATTATCTGCTTGGGCATCAGGACCTGCAAAGACAGTGACAGAAAGTGCTAGAAAAGGTGCGTATCCACCAAAATTCAATTTTTGGAAGACAAATCAATTTGACGTATCCAAATCCGTTATTTTGACTCAATCTGTCATTATCTCAATCTTTGCACTTTTTTATTTGCTGATTCCTGGCGTCAATCAAGCATTTTTGATGCTAGTTAATTCAACTACTGTAATCTATTGTATCGTCTATGTCATTATGGGGATCTCGGTTTTGAGATTACGTTATACACATGCAAAGTTGAACCGTCCATTCAGAATTGGAAAAAAAGAGAACAAAAGCAATCTTGGCGTCTGGGCGATCGTTATTGTTTTATTTGCGGCAATCGGCTTTTCTGTCGGACTGACGATGAAAGCTGGAACATGGATCAATCTAATTGCAGTCACAGCCATCAGTGTCATTTTGTTTGTAGTACCACTATGTATTGAAAAAATAAAGAAACCTTCTTGGGAACAGGAAGTCGCCATGCTGCTTGAAAAAGAAAAAGGTGAACTTGATGGAAAAACCGGCAATGAAACGGACTCTAACTAATCGAAATATCCAGTTAATCGCACTAGGTGGCGCAATTGGAACAGGATTATTCTTAGGTTCAGCAAAGGCAATTGCACTGGCAGGACCAGTTGTTATTCTCGTCTATTTGATATGCGGTGTGGCTATTTATGGCTTGATGCGGGCTATGGGTGATTTGTTTTTAGCAAATAGTAAATTTAACTCTATCAGTGATTTCATTGACTACTATTTGGGTGAAAAGTGGGCCTTTTTTGTCAATTGGACTTATTGGCTTTGCTGGCTTGGAGCTGGACTTGCGGAATTGACAGCAATAGGATTGTATATCCATTTCTGGTTTGTACATGTACCAGCTTTGATAAGCGGAGGTAGTGCATTAATGATCTTAATGGCAGTCAATCTTGTTGCCGTCAAATGGTTTGGCGAATTGGAATCTTTTTTCTCAATCATCAAGATTTTGGGGATTGTTCTTTTTATTTTATTGGGTATAGGTTTGAGCGTCTCATATTTTCATACCCAGTCTATCGGAATCAAAGCAAATTTTGGACAGCTCAATGAATTACTCCCGTTTGGCTTTGCTGGAATGATTGCTTCATTTCCTATGGTTTTATTCAGTTTTGCTGGAATTGAAATGATCGGATTAACAGTTGGTGAGACGAGTGACCCACAAAAGAATTTGAAAAATGCAATCAACTGTCTGCCTTGGCGTATCCTCTTTTTCTATGTAGGAACGATTCTGTCGATTTTATTCGTTGTTCCATGGCATTGTTTAGATTTAAAAGAAAGTCCTTTAGTCACTATGTTGCAAATGATCCATTGCCAAAGCGGGGCAGCAATCGTCAATCTGATGATTCTGGTTGCTTCTTTGTCTTCGGCAAATAGTGCGGTTTACAGTACTAGCAGGATCTTATATCAAACAGCAAAAGAAAAAAGTCTGCCCCCTTGGTTTTGTGCGCTTTCTAAGAAAGGCGTACCTTTACACGGTATTTTGATTACAGGAACGTTATTTCTTGTAGGCCTTTGTCTACATTTTTTTGTCGCTGATAGTCGATTGTTTTTTCAGCTTTTGGCAGGTATGACAACGAGTTGTTTTCTATTTGTGTGGTCTTCGATCTTATGTGCACATATTCAATTTGTTAAAGAAAAGAAACGGAACACTATACCAAGATATAAAGACCTTGCTTTGTTGGTATTTTTTGCGGCCATTGCTTTCAGCTTGTTATTCGAAAGAACGACACGTTTTATTCCTTTTTTATTAGTTATCTGGTTTGTTCTCTTAAGTTTTGTATATAAAAGAATAAGCGATAGAAATATCAATTAAGACTAAATATATCCGGCAAAACGAATTATTTCAGACTTCTCTGAAATAATCGATACGCCTGAAAGATCTCCCTACGTATAATAAAAGTATCAATTAAGTAGGAGGGGATAGGATGAACTGGTACAAATTGACGGTAGAAGATACATTGAAAAACTATCAAACATCAACAGAAGGCTTGTCGCAAGAAGAACGGCAGAAACGCCTGACTGATCAAGGATATAATGAGATAGAAGCAAGACAGCAGACAAAACGATGGAAAAAAATAGTAAAGCACTTTACTGATCTGCTGATGATCGTGTTGATCATTGCCTCTTTTTTGAAATTTGCTTCGAGCGAATACATCGAAGGAAGTATTATTTTATTCGTAGTGATCGTCAACGGACTCGTTAGTTATTGGCAAGAAAGAAAAGCAGAAGAATCGTTGAATGGTTTGAAGCAGCTGATGGGACAAGAAGCGATAGTACTATCGAACGGGATGCAAGTAAAAATCCCTGCGAAAGAACTAGTAAAAGGAGATGTCATTGTCTTACGTGCTGGAGACGTCGTTCCAGCAGATGTTCGGTTGATCGAAGTACATGATCTACTAGTAGAAGAATCGATTTTGACGGGAGAATCAGAAGCATCTGAAAAAAATCATTCCGTTTTGGCAGCAGAAGAATCAATCGGTGACCAGAAAAATATGGCTTTTTCAGGAACGCTTGTACAATCTGGTTCTGCAGTCGGTGTCGTTGTAGAAACAGGAAACACGACAGAAATCGGTAAAATCAATCAAGCACTGCAATCGGTCGAACAACAAACGACGCCTCTGATCAAAAAGATCAACCGATTGAACAAACAAATTTTTCAAGGCATTCTTTGTTTGATCTTGTTCTTAGTTGTTTTTACAACATTCCGCTATGGCATGGATTGGTCTATCCTTCTTTCAGCTATGATCGCTTTGGTAGTGTCAATGGTACCCGAAGGATTGCCAGCTGTTTTGACCATGATCCTATCTGTCGGAGTACATGAAATGGCAAAAGAAAAGGCAATCATCAAAGGACTGCCTTCTGTAGAAACATTAGGTTCTATGACAGTGATCTGTTCAGATAAGACAGGGACATTGACAAAAAATGAAATGACAGTTGTGGATGTAGCAGCAAAGGAAGAAACTCGCGTACTGTCTATTATGAAAAATTGTCAGGAGTTAAAGACGAAAGAAGAACAGAAAACAGAAAATTTAAGTGGCAATCCGACAGAACTTGCACTGATTCGACACACTGAAACAGCCAATCTGCCTTTGAAAAAAATAGAAGCAAAGATTCCGTTCAGCTCTGAATACAAATATATGGCAACGATGCATACGGAGGGAAAAGGAGCGGTGATTTACGTCAAAGGTGCGCCAGAAGTATTATTGGCTAAATCAACTCTTTCTTCTTCAGAACAAGAAGCATGGGGTCAAACAGCCACAGCGTTTGCGAAAAAAGGTCAGCGTGTTTTAGGATTTGCTTACAAAAAAGTAGATTCGAAACAGGAACTCACGCATGAGACTTTAACCCAATTAACTTTTGCAGGGATTGCTGGGTTGATCGATCCGCCAAAAGAAAGTGCAGTCAAAGCTGTAAAGGAATGCCAACAAGCAGGAATCTCAGTGAAAATGATTACGGGGGATCACAAAGATACAGCAAAAGCGATCGCGGAACAAATTGGCTTGAAACATACTGCTAAAGTTTTAGAAGGGATCGATTTGGATCTTATGTCTGAAGAAGAGTTGACTCGACAAGTACCAAAAGTCGATGTCTTTGCTCGAACGACACCAGAACACAAACTGCGAATCGTGAAAGCTTTGCAGAAAAATGGAGAAATCGTCGGAATGACCGGAGACGGCGTAAATGATGCACCTGCTTTGAAAAGAGCCGATATAGGAATCGCTATGGGAATCAAAGGTAGTGAAGTAAGCAAACAGGCAGCTGATATGGTTTTAGGAGATGATAATTTCCATACGATCGCAAAAGCCGTAAAAGAAGGTCGGCGTATTTTGGATAACTTGCAAAAGACCATCAATTTCTTCTTACCAACTGCGTTAGCTCAAGGATTGATCTTGATTTGGGCGCTGATACTGAATCGGCCGCTACCTTTGTCCCCAGTACAGATTTTATGGGTCAATATGGTAACGACAATCACTTTATCTTATGCATTAGGGTTCGAGTCGCCAGATCCAGAAATCATGAAGCGTCCACCAAGAGATCCAAAGCAAGGAATCCTATCAGGTTATCACTTGTTTCGGATCATCTATGTCGCACTACTGATCATGGTTCCTTCCTATTTATTGGCTATGCAATTTGAAGGGCAAAGCTTACAGCAAACCATTCTTCTGCAAAATATCGTCTTAGCTCAAGCTGTTTACATGATCAATTGCAGAGAGTTGTCCAAGCCGTCGTTGAACCAAGGTCTTTTGCAAAACAAAGCGCTTTTTCTTTCATTGGGTATCCTTGCTTTATTGCAGGGGATGGTTATTTTTCTGCCAAGCGGCCAGCAGCTGATCGGTACAGTAAGTTTAACGATGACACAACAGTTATTGATTGGGGCAAATGTGTTTCTTCTATTCTTAGTTGTAGAAATAGAAAAAGGGATCATGAATAAACTGTTTCGCAAAAAAGAAAAAACAGCTAGAGAATTCAGTCGCTAGCCGTTACTATAAAAAAGTTTTGAAAGTGAGTTCAGTCAAACGATTGAGCTCATTTTTCGTTGGAATAGAAGAAATGTATACAATAGGGATATCTAGAGAATCCAGAGGGAAATTGGAAATCAAGATATCTGTTTTTTCAAAAGAAATAGTGGAAAGATCGGTTAGTTCGATAGGTAAGAAGCAGACACGTTTTCCCAAGTAATCTTTTAATTCCTGCTGCAAGAACGCCTTCCATGAAGGTTCTCCTTGGAAAATAAAATAGACATTGAACAAATTCGGTTTGATAGAAAAAATCGTTTGTTGGATCAGTAAAGACAAGAGTTGAAGAAAGTAATTTGGTTCATTGATTTCCATTTCTTTATTTAGATCGTTCAGTAAATTCTCTTTCTGCTGATACAAGTGTGCATATTGCTGATCATACGTCTCTAAAAAACGATGGTATTGGCGTTCCAAAGGTTCGATCAGTATCGGCGATTCATGATATTTTAATACGAGGAGAGCCAAGTTATCAGTCAGAGATGTTTTTTTTAGTTGATCAAGAGACAGCTCTGAAGCTAGTTCCTCTACAAATGTTTCGAGGACCTCTAAAAATGGAGAATGATGCAGGCAGCGAGCGATTTCTTGTCCATAGTTATTGTTGTAATTCCAACTTTCCAGAAAGCAGAAAGAAGCAAAAGAAAGCTCAGTGTCTTTAAGATAAATACCTTCCGTTAAATACAATTTTTTCAATGCAGAGTCATACAGGGAGGAGAGTGTGCTGTTGATATGGATAGAAGAATCTAATCGGCAATTCGCTTTTATACGGATCGTATTGATAAAGAACCAACATGTTCCGAAAATCTCTTCTGTTTCAACAGCTAGTTCAGTTTGACTGAGGTTTCTCAAAAATTGAAAATAATGGGATTCATGGATCGAATAATCCTCGAAAAAATAGTTGTTATGAGTGAAAGGAATCAGCAATCGATGATAGAAAGTACGAATCGCACGCTCTTTTCCAAGAATACAAGCTGTATATTTCGTCAAATCGATCTGCAAGTCGTAACTTGCTAAACGCTGATTGATTTTAGTCACATGTCTTTTCAATGTCCCATAAGAAAGCCCGTGATCCGCTAGAAAATCAGGGACAGCAACTTTTTTTGTAAAAAGCAGATTTTTCAGCAGTTCGACACTGACTGATTGTTTGAAAAAAATCTCCCAAAGGTCATTTGTTAATAAATTTTGATGGTTTTGCAAACTGATTCCTGCTTGATCGCTGAAGATGTCCCAGCCTTCGGGCAGCTGAGAGCGAATAGATTGAAGGTCAGAAAAAATCGTTCGTTCGGTTGTCCCTATGATTTCAGCTAATTCATTTACGGTTATCTTTGTATGATTCAGCAATTGTTCGACTAAAGAAACATGACGTCGAATATCTTTTTCGGTAATGATTTTTTTCATTAGTGAATACATAAATCAGACTCCCTTCTATTCTAAGAATACGGAGAAAATAAACGGTGGTCAAGTTTCAACTGATCTTTCAACCAGTATTCATTTTTCTATTCTTACGTGGTATCTTTGAATAAAGTGAATCAATAAGAAAGAGATGGAAGCAGATGCTAACGAAAAAAGAACTAATCGATCACATCGATGAAACATACAATTTGTCTCCAGAATATATTTTTAAAAAATTTCCTGATTATTGCGTATTCAGACATCAAAAAAGCAAAAAATGGTTTGGGGTCCTGATGTCTGTTCCAGAAGAAAAAATCTATGATGATGCAAGTGACCATAGGATCATCGATATCCTTGATTTGAAGGTCGATCCTGAACTTGGCGGAATTTTGCGAGGAAAAGAGGGATATTTTCCAGCCTATCACATGAATAAAGAACATTGGATCTCTGTTGATCTACGTAAAATAGAAAAACTAGATGAACTAGCAGGTTTGATTGATGGAAGTTTCAAATCAACGCAATGAATTCTAGGAAAAATAGAGAAGAGGTTGTGACAGAAGTGTTTATCTTCAAGAATAAGAAGGAATTTACGAAAATTGCTTCTCAAATTTTTGGGAAATTTGGGCTTATTTCTGAAGAAGTTACTTCTGGAACACCGTTTATTCGAAAAAAGAGCTGCGACAAGAATTTTGTCCCAGCTCTTTTCTTTTTATTTTCCTAAATAAAATTCCCGCATCGTTTTTGCAATCATTTTGATCAAAGGATGATCTTCTGTGAAGCTAGAAGATAAATAAATTGTTCGTGTCAAGGGCAAATCTTTGATTTCCCGCAAGACGAAAGGATCATTTTTATCGTAAGACCAAGAAACTTTTGGGAAAAAGCTAACGGCTAAGCCTTGCTTGACAATAGAACGTAATGTCGCAGGATCATCTGTCGTCGAACTGATCGTCAATTCGATACTTTTCGCTTCAAGTGCTGCATCCAGTGTATGACGGAAGGCATTGCTCTTTGACAGCATCAAGATGGGGGTGCGTTGGATATCTTCTAATTGCAGATGTTCTTTTTTCGCAAGAGGATGTTTCTTAGGAATGGCTACATAAACAGGTTCTTTCATGATAGGAATATTGGTCATGCCAGGCTTCATCTCCGAAGTGATGTATAGTACAGGATCGGTAATATCATCTGGTAAATGATGTTGCATGATCGTTAATGGGATATCAGGATGCTTTTCCATAAATATTCGGACCAAGTTCGGAATAGAAACAGAGGCTACCTCTAAATACAAAATGACGGAAGTAACGATCTTCTCATTGACCGAAGACAATAATTTGATTCCTTCTTCTAATGTGTCTAATGTCTTGACTGCATATGGATAGAATTCTTCTGCATAAACAGTTGTCTCAATATTTCTGCCGCTATGGTAAAACAAAGGGACTCCTAATTCGTTTTCCAAATGTTTGATCGCACGGCTCAAGGCAGGTTGAGAAATAAATAATTCTTTGGCTGCTTGGGTGACATTTTTTGTTTCGAACACTTTTTTAAAATACTGTAGATGAAGCAATTTCATAATTATCCATCCCATCCATACCTTTTTGTTATGGTTTTTTCTTTTTTTGGCATTTTTTATTATAGCAGAAATTGACTAAGATAGCAGTGGAAAAAGTAAGTGCTAAGGAGGCGAGGCTCATGAGTACAGGTTTCTTATTTCCTGGGCAAGGCAGTCAGAAGTTAGGGATGTTAGCGGATATCCCTGAAATGTACATGGAACGTTTAGAAAATGTGACGGGGTATCGGTTAGTTGATAAAGAAGAAAACTATCAAGATACGGTTTTTATCCAGCTAGCATTACTGACAAAAGCAGTATTTTATTTAGATGAAATGGAAAAAAACGGTATTCAGCCTGATATTGCAGCAGGACATTCGATCGGTGCTTTTTGTGCAGCTGTTGCTTGTCGATCTTTGACATTTGAGAATGCAGCGGAACTAGTCTATCACCGCGCAGTCTTAATGAAAGAAGCTTATCCAAGCGGTTATGCAATGGGCGTAGTAGTAGGTGTGACGAGAAGCGAAGCAGAGGAAATTGTAGCAAAAACATTTGATCCTGACCACCCAGTCTATCTGTCAAATGAAAATTGTCCGATGCAACATACGTTATCTGGGAGTATCGAAGGTTTATCCGTTACGTTGGCAGAAGCCAAACGGCACCAAGCGCAAACAGCGAAGCTGCTGAAAGTTCCTGTGCCATCTCACTGTCTCTTGATGAATGATACGGTCAAGAAATTCAAGCCGTATATGCAGTCTGTCCATCTATCTGATGCTAGATGTTTGTATATAAAAAATACGGATGGAAGAGCCACTCAGGACGCAGAAGAGATTCGTAAAGATTTGTTGGAAAACCTAGCTTTCCCTGTGCAATGGAACCAAATGATGGACTTGGCAAAAGAATTAGGAATGGATCTGACGATTGAATTTCCCCCCGGCAATACTTTGACAAAGCTGATTCATACAAAATTTGGTGTAGATAAAGGGATCCGTACGATCAATCTAGACCAACATGGTATTGATGACGCCACGTTTCTATATCAAAAATGGAGATGACTAATTATGGAAAAACCAAACCGCAACTGGGCTTCTAAACGCGAAAAAAAAGCGCAGCGATTGGAAAAAATCAGCAACTTGCTCAATGGCAAGTATGTAGAAACTGAAAAAATCGTAGAAGTAATGGAAAAACTGATTGCTCCCGGCGATAAAGTTGTATTAGAAGGCGACAATCAAAAACAAGCAAGTTTTCTTTCAGAAAGTCTTGAAAAAGTAGATGCAGAAAAAGTGAATGATCTGCATTTGATTATGTCTAGTATCTCACGACCAGAACATTTGAATATTTTTGAAAAAGGAATCGCAAGCAAGATCGATTTTTCTTATGCTGGTGCACAAAGCTTGCGTGTCGCCCAAATGATTGAAGACGGCACAATGAAATTAGGTGATATCCATACTTATTTGGAACTTTATGGACGCTTATTCATCGATTTGATTCCAAATGTTGTTTTAGTAGCTGCAGATAAAGCAGATAAAGACGGCAACTTGTACACAGGTTTCAATACGGAAGAAACACCAACAATCATCGAAGCTGCAGCTTTCAAAGATGGTATCGTGATCGTTCAAGTCAACGAAGTTGTCGATTCTTTACCACGTGTAGATATCCCTGGTGACTGGGTAGACGTTGTCGTGAAAGCAGATCAACCTTATCAATTAGAAGCTTTATTCACACGAGATCCTCAAAACATCACAGAATTGCAAATCTTAATGGCAATGATGGCAATCAAAGGAATCTACGCAGAACACGGCGTACAATCTTTGAATCACGGTATTGGATTCAATACAGCAGCTATCGAATTGTTACTGCCAACTTATGGCGAATCACTAGGGTTGAAAGGGAAAATCGCGAAGAACTGGGTATTGAACCCACATCCAACGATGATTCCAGCCATCGAATCAGGTTGGGTTGAAAGCATCCATAGTTTTGGTGGCGAAGTTGGTATGGAAAAATATATTGCTGCTCGCCCCGATGTCTTTTTTGTCGGTAAAGACGGCACGATGCGCAGTAACCGAACATTATCACAAGCTGCAGGACAATATGCCATCGATATGTTTATCGGTTCAACCTTGCAATTAGATTACGAAGGAAACTCTTCTACCGTAACAAAAGGACGTTTATCTGGTTTTGGCGGTGCGCCTAACATGGGACATAATCCTGGCGGTCGTCGTCATTCTACACCAGCATGGCAATCACTTCGCGACAATGATGATCCATTAGGGAAAGGCCAAAAATTAGTTGTTCAAATGGTTGAAACATATGGTTCAAATAAAAAACCAGTCTTTGTCGAAGAATTAGATGCACTAGCTGTTCAAAAACAAGCAGGCTTAGCCAATGCACCAGTGATGATCTATAGCGAGGATACCACACATATCGTGACAGAAGAAGGAATTGCTTATTTGTACAAAGCAAAAACAAAAGAAGAACGACAAGCAGCAATTGCAGCCATCGGCGGTGTCACACCTCTTGGGATGACAAGTACTAAAGAATCACTAGACCGTTTGCGTGCAGCCGGCATCGTGAAATTACCAGAAGATCTAGGCATCAAACGTAGTGAAGCGAAACGTTCATTATTAGCTGCACAAACCATCGATGATTTGATCGAATGGTCAGATGGCCTGTATGAACCACCAATGAAATTCAGAACTTGGTCATAAAATTGGCGAGGAAAACCTTTTGTCGCCATTTACCCAGATGGAAGAAGAAAGACGAATAAGCAGAACGTGTATGCTCTGTTTTACAAAAAGGGGAGAGATCCATGGAACAATTAGCTTATAAATATCCAACGAAACAGCCGATCAATAAGAAAATCCATGTAGGAGTGGTCGGTTCAGGTGATTTGGAAATCTTGATGTTTCCGACAGAAAAAAAAGAATCTACTGTAAAAATCTGTACAGGAAGCGATGGCTTCGGAGAAGTATGGAACAACGTATTAACGAGATTTTTTGATCGTTATCCAATTTCAGCAGATATCGTGATCAATGACTTCGGTGCTACACCAGGAGTTGTGTACCTACGATTGACGCAAGCAATGGAGGAACTTTCAGATGAAAAATAGTTTTGTAGAATTAAACGCCAGAGAACGAGTGAACGCTCTACTTGACAATGGACGTGAATTGATTGATCCATTCGATCAAATCATCGCGCCAAGTTTGCCAGCACAAGGAATCGTCCCTGAAAGTGATGACGGGATCGTTGTCAGCCGTGGCACGATCAATGGCAAACAAGCAGTAGTAATCGCTATGGAAGGAAAATTCCAAGGTGGCGGTATCGGTGAAGTTTCCGGTGCAAAAATCGTTGCTGCACTCGAACATGTATTAGAAGAAAACAAAAAAGGAAATGAAATCTTTCCAGTCATCGTACTAGATACAGGCGGTGTTCGTCTGCAAGAAGCGAACTACGGACTGTTATCTATTTCAGAAATCGGAAATGCAATCATTGCTCTAAAACAATATGTACCAGTCATCGGTTTGATTCCAGGACGTGTAGGATCATTTGGCGGTATGTCGATTACTTCAGCATTGATAAGTTATTTGATCGCAACAAAAAAAGCGCGAGTCGGTTTGAATGGCCCAGAAGTTATTGAGCAAGAAGCAGGTGTTCGAGAATTTGATTCTAGTGACAAAGACTTGATTTGGAATACATTAGGATCTCGTCAACGGGTAGAATCAAAAATCATTGATGAACTAGTGGCTGATAGTGTAGAAGCAATCAAAGCTGCTGTCATCGCAGCAATGGACGAACGAAAAGACACGCATCGCAGTGAAAGCTCAGCATTTTATTTATCATTACTTGATTCTTTGGATCTTTCAAAACCAATGAGCATTGACAATTACAATGAAGCGATTGCTAACCATCAAGCAAAATCAATGGACTTACCAGAAGTAGCAGAAGGAAATGAACCAGCTGCAGAAAGTGTTGGTTACGATTGGTTTGCGGCACTAACTGGCATGAAAAATCCAACTTCTTCTATCAGTACTGTGTATTATGGTAAATCAAGTAAATTCATAGAAGAAGCCATCGTGACCTCGATCGTACCTGATCCTAAAAATCCGATGTACCGTGTACGAAACGGTGAAGTTGGTTTAGTTGAAGGTTTCCGCATGGGACAAATTTTGGATCACGTTTACGAAGAAGATAAAGATAAAAAAGTGAAACGGCCAATCGTCGTTGTGATCGATGTACCAAGCCAAGCATACGGCTATAACGAAGAATTGATCGGTATTCATGTGGCTTTGGCTAATAGTGCTGCTGCTTATGCAAAACTCCGTCAAGCTGGACATCCAGTTATTGGATTGATTGCAGGAAATGCTATTTCAGGTGCATTTTTAGCGCATGGATTACAATCAAGCCGCTTGATTGCTTTAAACAATAAAGAAATCACTGTCCAAGCGATGTCAAAAGAAAGTGCTGCACGTGTGACAAAACGTTCGGTTGCTGAAATCGAAGCAGCTGCTGAAAAAGTTCCAGCTATCGCTTACGATATTAATAATTATACAAAACTAGGAGCGATCTATCATTTCCTAGAAGATATCACCGACCAAGCTGCTTCAGAACAAAATGTCAACAATGTCATCGAAGCAATTAATGAAGCCATTCAAGATGTCCGCAATACAAATGACACGATGCTGACAAATCGATACACGAACGAAACAGCCAAAACATTCGGACGTGTCGAAACAAATAAAGTCCGTGCCAAAATGGACGAAGAATGGGATGCATAAAAAATGATTCAAGCACATGATATTGTTCTTTTTGATAAACATGAAATAGAAAGGTTCCCCTTGCCTGAATGGGTCGTTCTCACTGAAAAGATGTTCGGAACAGTCCGTCGTGCGTTGACAGATCACGCCGAAATACTACCGATTGGATTACGTGGCCCTGCCCGTAATCAGAGATGGGCAACAGAAATCTCAAAACATGCTGTCAAACAAGTCATTCATCCGTGGGACATCATCGAACAAGAATCGTATAGACAAGAGAAAATCATGGATTATCCTGTTTATCAGCAATTTCATGCTGCTAGAAACATATTATCAGGATGCAAGTGGGGAATCGGCGGCAGCTTAGGATTTGAATTATCAACTGGGATTCCGGCAGTAAAAGAAACCAGTGATTTTGATTTGCTGCTGTACGCAGATTCTCCGATTGAATTGCCAATTCAGGCAATTCGATCGCATCCTGCTTTTTTTGAGCAATTCGATACCCAAGTAGTGACTCGGCAAGGCGGATTTTCACTAAAAGAGTATTTGAGAGAGCCAGAGAAAAAAATTCTATTGAAAACAGTCGAAGGACCTAAATTAACCAAAGAACTTTGGTAATAAAGAAAAAGAGAGAGAAAGAGATGTTTGAAAACAAAAAAATCAAAATCAACGTAAGTGACTTCCAGAAAGTATCAGCTGTAACGGCTGTTATGATGCAAACGATATTGAGCTTTGCTTTGGCAAACAGCCACAGCGCAACAAATACAGCTTTTCTTGGTACCTTTTACGTCATCGTTAAATACACAGCACCAATGTTTATTTTTGCAATTGTCTATAATATGGTAAAAACAAGTCAGCATTTGTCTTATTGGGAATTTTTGAAAGAAAAGTTTTTTGAACTAGTCGTTCCGTATCTTCTATGGACGACGGCTTATCTTTGGCTATTTCCAGCAGTCCAACAACAAACTCCGTATACGGATACTGCAAGCTTTTTACTGAAATATGTCACAGGTGATGGAGCGCCTCATTTATGGTATACCGTGATGATGCTGCAGATTCAATTGTTCATGCCGTTTTTTGTTTGGCTCGGTTACAAAGTATTTGCTAATAAAAAATATGTATGGCCAGTATTGATTGGTTCAACGATTTTATATGTTGCATGGTATCTGTTCTATCAAACACAAGTATTGACTGGTCCTTATCATGACGGCTGGTACTTGTTAGATCGGTTTGTTGCTAGTTTCATGATTTACGGGATTTATGGGGTAGCCGCATTTGTTTATCACGAAAAAGTCTATCAATATTTGGACAGAGTACGTTATCTTTTTTTACCTGTTGCCTTAGTTATCGCGTTCTTTTCTGTCCGTTCATTGCTCGCACACCCAGGAGACTTGAGCTTTGCGAATGCGCCTTACTTGAATACGATCCAAAGTTTGTACAGCTTAGTCATCATCTTTGCTGTCTTCATGGGCGCTTCAAAAATGATTGTAAATGATTCGCCAAAATTACCATTGTTCAAATGGTTGTCTGTTTATGCTTACCGTACGTATTTAGCCAATGTATTTGTTTTCCAAGTACTGTTGTTATTGTTTAAAGATAGTTGGCTGCAGTTACCTTCAGGAGTCATGATTCTTGTAGCTTATCTAATGACGTCAAGTTGTGCATTTGCTTTAAGCTGGTTGCTTCACATCATTTGGGCAGCCATCAAAAAAGGGTTCAACAAGTAATAGAAAGAAGGAGTGAGTGTCATGATAAATGACGAACGAAAAAAAGCAGTGACTCAGCAACTCGCTGCGTTGGTAGAGGAAGCATTGCTCGCAGAAGTAACATTAAGCCCAAAACCTGGATTAGTGGATGCACTGGATGCGGGTGCACATTCCGATATGGACTATGCTTTATTTCTTAAGTCTGCGAAGACGCTGACTCCTTTTTTTGAAGAAATGGCTCAAATAGCATGGCAACATGCTATCGATCAGGAGTTAAGAGAAAAGATTGCTGAGATTGGACGGAAAGCGGAAAAAGCGATGTTGATTGCTACAGATGGCATCAATACCCATAAAGGAGTGATTTGGGCAATGGGGCTATTGACCAGTGTGACTGCACAAAAAATCAGTATGGAACAGCCTTTTTCTTTAACGGAAATACTCGGTGATGTCAGCAAGCTTGCTGCTTTTCCTGATACAAAATATCGTCATAAAAAAACCACTCATGGGTATACGGTGAAGCAAAAATACGGCGTAAATGGTGCATATGAAGAAGCAGTGTTGGGTTATCCGCATATCAGGCTTGCAATCCAAGCTGCTAAGGAGCTAGATAATGATTCTGATGTACAGAAACAAATGCATATGTTGTTAGTTTTGATGAGTTCCTTAGATGACACCTGCGTATTGCATCGCAGTGATCAGAAAACGTTAGTGGAAATGCAAAAACTTGCTCATGCTGCTAGTCAAAGTGCTTTACCAAATCGTCCATTTATAGCACTGTTGCACTTTTGTCAGGAAAACCAAATCTCTCCTGGAGGAAGCGCAGATCTTTTGTCTGCCAGCTTGTTCATGCTGAAGATAGAGGAAATATGGGCTGCCAACACATATGTCTTTCCGCTGTTACTCAATGAGTAAATTAAGACAAAACTGCTAAAAAAACAGTTTATGCATCTGGTTATTGACTCTTCTTTTCGGCAAGGCTATGATAAAAATAGTTTTTTGTAATAAAAGATAACGAGGAAGACAATGAAAAAAATCAATTATTTAGCAATCATTTTGTTAGTGGGGTTATGTTTGTTTGCTTTGCCGACCCAAGGATTCGCTGTCGCAGGTGGTCATGGCGGCGGAACATCTAGCGGTCGAAGTTCGGGCAGAAGTTCATTTGGCGGTCGTTCATATGGGGGCAGTTATTTTGGCAGTCGTTCTTACGGCAGAGATTCTTATGGGTATTATGGTCCAAGTACAGGTCCTTCTAGTTATGAGCAAACGGGATTTCTTGCATTAGCTGTTTTGTCAGTAGGAGGGGTTTCCGCTTTTTCTATTGTCAAGAATAAAAGACAAAAGAAAAGGCTGAAAGCGGAGATATTGTCCCGCATGTCAGGAACGGCTAAAGAAAAGAAAGCACAGTTTCTGGAAATCCAAAAGATATTCATGAAGATCCAATCCGCTTGGGAAGAAGAAACTCCTGAAAAAGCCAGAAGCTGTTATACAGACAAGCTGTTTGCCGAACATCAGAAAGTTCTGCAAAAAAACAAAGCAGACGGTGTAAGAAATCATACTAAAAAAGTAACTATTCAGGAAGTAGGAAATTATCGACAGATCCACGAGAATAGTTTTGCCATCCGAATTGATTTCAGATGCTGTGATTATTTAGTTGATCGAAAAGATGGACGCTTGATCTCAGGAAGTACGACGCAACGACAGTATTTCTCTCAGATATGGTATTTTGATTTTTCTGAGAAAGAAAAAAGATGGCAGGCCGATTTTATTCAGCCGATTATGCTGGATTGACAGGAAATATTTATGAATGGAGCTGTGACAAAAATTTTGTCGCAGCTCCTTTTTCGAATAAACGGTGTTCCAGAGATAGCCTATCGGCAATAAGGCACGATTTTGTAAAATATGGGAAGCTATTTTTCAAAATCGCTTCTTATCGCTCAAGGCTGAACCTCTCTGTCACAACCTCTCCACTAAATGGTGTTCAAAAGCTTACATTTACGGTAATAAGCTCAACCAAACGAAAAATAGGAAGCACTATTTTTGTTTGGCTGTTCTTATTACTTGATGCAGGACAGCTTTTTCATGACCTCTTTTTTGTATAGATGGGCAAAATTTTTGTAATAATAGGCGTATGTCTTTTTCATTGAGAAGTTGAAAAAGCATACGGCTTATTTTTTGTTTGCTAGGCTTACTTTCTTTCCACTTCAAGTGGCAGAAATATCTACTTTTTATTATGTAAGCGGAACCATATACTTGGAATCAGAAGGAGATCATTTCTATGAAAACAAGAACAATTGAAATACTTCACAGAATCATGACAGCCCAATATCCAGTAAAAGCGGAACGTCTAGCAGCTGAATTCAATGTCAGTCAGCGGACGATCCTTCAGGAAGTTCTTGAAGCGAATATCTGGTTGAGTAGTAAAAAGCTTCCGGAAATCAGAACAATTCGCAACAAAGGTTTTTCGTTGAAACTGGAGAATGACAAGCAAGTTCGATTAGAAACTGAAATAAAAGAGGTGAAAGACGGCTTTTTGAATCGGCGGGAACGTATTTTTGATTTAGTTTTAGCCATTGCTTACAGCCGAAACCCGATCCATCTAAACAAAAAAGAAGAAGAATTTCAAATCTCTAAAAGTACGTTAGATGAAGATATGAGACGATTACGAGCAACACTGGTCAGTTACGGAATCGAGATCGTCAGTTATGGAAAGCAGGGACTGGTTTATAAAGGTTCAGAACGATCTATCCGTACGATGATCTATGATTTTATCAATCAGAATCTGGGGATGACCGACTTCTTTATGAATCAAGATGCGCAACTAACACCGGCTCAAAAAATCTTTTTCCATTATTTTCCTTTGGTGGAAATCAAAAAAATAGAGGAGATCTATTCCAATAAGTTGTTAAAACAAGAGGATGATATTTATAAAAAGCAAATTCTGCTTTTTACATTGATCTGGATCCAGCGAATCAGGAAACATGAATTCATCTCCGCCATTAATTGGAAAAATACAGAAATAAAAGACAGCAGCTTCTCTGCATTTATCGACTACATGATTACGGAATTTCAATTGAACAATGTCCCACAAGTAGAAAGAAATTATCTTCGTTTCACTATCGAGACGTTCAATGCTAGAGATATCTCCAATTCGATTGAGTGGGTACAAGCTCAACTACTAACGATCCAATTGATCCAATTTGTAGAGAACGAGACACACATACCTTTTCATCTAAAAGAAGAAGCTTTATTCGAAAATCTCTATAAACACATGGCTGCACTGATCATAAGAATCAAGCATGCTATTCAAGTCATGAATCCATTGAAAGAAAACATCCGAACAAATTATTTTCCAATCCACCGCGCAGTCACTCATTTTGTTCCTACGATCGAAGAAGTAATCGGCGGCAAGATACTGGAGGACGAGATAGCTTTTCTTGTCATCCACTTTTCGACGATTGCCAGTGTGATCAAGCGAGACCTGAATTATGTTTATCAATCAGTTGTTGTCTGTAATCACGGCATGGCTACCGGGAATCTGTTAGCAGAAAATCTGAAAGAAAAATTTCCTCAAATCGAGATTACTGCAGTTTTAAGTTCAAAAGAAATCGAATTAGTGGATAAACTGGATGTCGATCTGATTTTCAGCACCTTTCAATTGAATTATCGCAATAAGCCGCTTTTAGTTATCGATCCAATTTTAACTGAGACGAATATTTTAGTTATAGAAGACTTTTTGAAAAGAAATGAAGAACTGCAGCGGTTAAAACCTAACAGTCATGAATCAACGCAGTTATTCACTCAAATAATCGGTGTCATGGAAGAAAGTGGTGGCCGAGTAGATCGCATCATCTATGGCAAGTTGGAAAAATTATTTGAAATAAACAATCTAGAAATCAACAAAAGGGAGATCCAGCCTATGTTAAAAGATATTTTGACGGACAGCAATATCATGATCAAAGAAAAAGCCGCTACTTGGGAGGAATCGATTGAACGAGCTGCTAAACCATTGGTCAAAGAAAACATTGTTGAAGAACGCTATGTCGAAGCGATGATTCGCGCAGTGAATGAATACGGGCCATATATCGTGATCGGCAAACACATGGCGCTAGCCCATGCTCGACCAGAAGATGGGGTCAATAAGTTAGGAGTCAGCGTAGCTACGATTGAGCAACCAATCGATTTCGGTAATCCTGAAATGGATCCAGTAAAGATTATTTTTTGTTTAGCGGCAGTAGATTCCTACTCGCATCTGAACATCATGAAAGAACTGATCGAACTGATCAACAATGAAGAGAAGTTGGATCGATTGATCGAGTGCACAAATGTTGAAGATTTCAAACAACTGCTTTTTCAGTAGTTGAAAAATAATAAATGATACGGGAGAGAACAAAGATGAACAAATTGAACATTTTATTCGTATGCGGCGCAGGTTTAGGAAGCAGTTTTGCAGCACAGATGTCTGCTGAGGATGTTTTGAACAAATTAGGAGTAGAAGCCAAACTGGACCATTGTGATATTTCTTCTGCAGTGTCCATGAAACCAGATGTGATCATCACAGCAGAAAATTTTCGCTCGCAGTTCGAAAAATTCTCAGTCGATCCTAAAACAGCGATGATCTATTTGAAAAATATTGTCTCGAAAAATGAAATTGAAGAAAAAATCACCCCAGTTCTACAAGATAAGGGAGTTATCTAAATAAAAAAGAAAAGAGGATAAAAACATGGGCGTTATCAATTTTATCATCGAAAATATTTTGACTCAGGCATCGATCACCATTGCATTGATTGCTATGTTGGGTCTACTGCTGCAGAAGAAATCAGCAGGACAAGTCATTTCTGGCACGTTAAAGACACTCCTAGGATTCCAAGTGTTGAGTGCCGGTTCGAGTATCATCGTTGGAAGTTTAACTTATTTCGGAAAAATTTTTACTGAAGGATTTCATATGCAAGGAATCATCCCTTCTATTGAGTCTATCAATGGTCAAGCAATGAATGATTTAGGTTTAGGTAGAGATATTGCACTGACGTTCTTAGCGATTTTTGTATTCAATATTATTTTGGCTCGTTTCACAAAATGGAAGTACATTTTTCTAACTGGTCAAGCCATTTTATGGATGGCGACGGTCTTTGGTTATTTCGCCGGTCTGCGAGGGATCGTATTGATCTTAGTCGGTGGTTTTATCGGAGCTTGTTTCGCCATTGCTATGCCAGCAGTAGCGCAACCAATTATACGTAAGATTACAGGATCGAATGATATTGCTTTAGGGCATTTTTGTACGATTGGATACTTATTTGAAGCTGGTGTGTCTAAGCTTTTTGGTGAGAAAGGTGAAAATAAAAAATCGATTGAAGATATCAAATTGCCCACGCATTTCGAGTTTCTGCAAGATACTTATTTGTCTGTCATGGTCGTGATGGTCCCACTATATATCATCACTGTTTTGTTTGCCGGTGAACCATTCGCTTCTGAATTATCAGGAGATCAAAACTATATCATGTTTGCCTTTTTGCAAGCCATCCAATTCGTAGTAGGTGTGTATGTATTGCTAGCTGGTGTACTTCTACTGTTAGGTGAAATCGTGCCGGCATTTCGAGGGATAGCTATGAAATTAGTTCCTGATGCGATTCCTGCCTTAGATTGTCCAGTTTTCTTTCCCTATAGCCCAAATGCTGTTATTTTAGGTTTCATTACGACAACAATCGGTACGATTATTGCCATGTTCACTTTGCCGATGTTCGGCTTAGCGATGATTTTACCAGGTATGCTAACGAATTTCTTTGCCGGAGGAACAGCGGGGATATTTGGTAACGCAGTTGGCGGACGTCGAGGAGCGATCATTGGCGGTATTGCTCATGGCTTTTTTATCACACTATTGCCTGCTTTGCTAGTAACGATCTTTAATTCGATGGGGTTCATCAATGCTACAGCAACCGATGTAGATACAGTAGCCGCCGCACTCTTATATGCCTGGATCTTAAGCCCAATTTTGAAAGCATTTTAATTGAAAGTAGGGAAAATGATGTTCGGATTTTTTAAGAAAAAAGAAAATGAACCAAAAAAAAGATCGATAAAAGAGGAAAAAATCCTCTCGCCAGAAGCGACCGAAAAGATTCAATCAGAGATTACACAATTAAACCAAGAGATTTCAACGACCCAAGAGAAGCCCAAATTAGCGGAACTTTACGAACAAGTTGGACTTAAATTTTCTGAATTGTATGAGAACGATCAAGCCATCCAATATTTAGAAAAGAGCTTGGAAAATAAACAGACGATCGGAGAGGGGTATAAAAAACTGATGAGCCTCTATAACCAGAAGCGTGCAGATGCTGCTCGTGCGGGTGATGATCAAGGAATCGATTACTACATGGGCAAAATGGATGAGATGCGACAAATTGCAAAACAAGTAACGATCAAAGGAAACAAATAAAAAGATAAGGTGGCAATAAAAGATGTATACAACATTGAAAGAAGTAACAAAAACAGCAGAAGAATTGAATTTTACAGTTGGAGCTTTTAATACGCATAACCTAGAAATGCTTCCTGCCATGCTAGGCGCAGCAAAAGAAATGGGTTCGCCGATCATTATTCAAACAAGTGTCGACACCGCAAAATATATCGGTATGCATGTGTTAGTCAATGTAATGACAGCTATTGCAGAAGAAGAAATGGTTGATGCAGTCTTACACTTAGACCACGCCCGAGACTTTGATGATATCAAAGAAGCAATCGATAGCGGATATACTTCTGTCATGTATGACGGGTCCCATCTGCCTTTCAAAGAAAATATCTTGAAGACGAAAGCAGTGGTAGAATATGCCCATGCACACGGTGTTTCCGTAGAAGGAGAACTTGGAACGATCGGCGGTACAGAAGAAGGAATCCATGTCGCTGAAAATGACAAAGTATATACAAGACCGGAAGACGCAGTGAAATTTGTAGAAGTTACAGGTGTGGATGCATTAGCTATTGCTATCGGTACGAATCATGGACAATTCAAATCAAAAACAGAAGTGAACATTCCCTTGCTGAAAGAAATCGATGCAGTAGTCGATGTCCCCCTCGTTATCCATAGCGGAACAGGTGTGAAAGAAGAAGATTATCCCGAATTGATCAATAACGGGATCCGCAAATTCAATGTTGGAACGGAGCTTTTAGTCAACTGGACAAAAGTGACTAAAGGAACCTTTAGTGAAACAGAAATCAACAAGTCTCTTCGCCATAATGTGATTCCAGCAAATGAAGCAGTAAAAGAAATTGTCAAGCATAAGATTGGACTGTTTATGAACTTGGAAAGTCCAATTAACTTAGGAAACAAATGAGATGAAAAAGTATTTCATTCTTCTAGCTGGTAGTCCTGGTACAGGAAAAACATATCTTATGAATAAACTACGGGAACGATTTCCAGATATGTATGCCATCACGCTCGATGAAATCAAGGAATATTATGCAGAATCCATCGGTTTTAACAACTTGGAAGAACGGGCGAAACAAGAAAGGACGAAAGTTTATCCTTTCTATTACAAAGCACTTGATCTGTATATGGAAGCAGGAAAGAAAGTGATTGTGTCAGAGTATCCTTTTAGTGATAAGCAAAAAAATCGACTCCAAGAATTAGCAGAAAGATACGGATATCAGGTAATGACGATTCGCCTAACAGCAGACTTTGAAGTGTTATGGCAACGTCGGTACAAACGTGATCGTGAACCAGATCGTCATTTGAGCTATATCATGGATCATTATCACTATGGCGACATATTGGAAGATCGATCGAAAGGGACGAATCATATTACGAAAGAAGCATTCAAAAAAATCATCACTGACCGAAAATATGACGAATTTCAGTTAGGAACACTATATGAATTTGATGTAACAGACTATACTCAAGTGGATTACACTCCACTATTGGATAAATTAGAAAAAGAAATCAATGACAATAAGTAACGAAGAAATGGTTTGATAGTGACAGATAATAAAAAAGACATTTGGTCCCCAGAGGAGCCAAATGTCTTTTTGTTCTAAAATATTTTTTCATATTCTTTTATTTATTGCCGATTTCCTTGTGTTTATTTGCCGTAATTAGGTCAGTCTTCTATACTTGATTACATAGTCATACATTTACTGAAAAGAAGGGAAGAGAATGAATAACAAGTTGGCTCAATACAAAAGACTGCTCGCACTTTCTCAAGCTGGTCTGTATTATGGAAAAGATGTATTCGATAAAGAACGATTTGAAGAGATTCGGACGATCTCATTGGAATTGATCAGTGAAATAGGAAAAGAAACTTTCGAAGAAATAAAAGCACTTACAGTTATTGAAGAAGGTCATCCCACACCAAAAGTCGATGTTCGTGCCTATATCAGAAAGGACGGCAAGATCCTACTAATCGAAGATAAACGGACGAGAGAATGGTCACTGCCAGGCGGATTTGCCGAAATAGGTTTGTCCCCTGAAGAAAACGTGCGGAAAGAAGTCTATGAAGAAACGGGTTTAACAGTAGAATCTACTCAGCTGCAAGCGGTTTTTGATACGAATAAACAAAAAGATATTCCGCAGCTTTTTCAGTATTATAAGCTTGTTTTTGCTTGTACGATCCACGACGAAGATGCAAAATTTATTGAGAACAATGAAACTTCCAACATGGGATTTTTTAGTATAGAAGAGCTGCCAAAGCTATCAGAAAAACGAACAACAAAGAAGCAGTTGCTTATTTTAGAAAACAAAAATCAGCTCTATTGCGATTGAGTTTTTTCGTAAAAGAAGAAAGCTGTTTACTCTGCGAGTTCTCTAAAAAAGAACTCGTTCTTTTATTAAAAAATAGTTGCATTTGCAACAAAAAGAGGTAAACTAGTCTTACAAACAAAATAAAGGTGGGGTGAAATGGCTGAAATTCTTCGAGACATTGGAATGATTGCCCGAGCGTTGGATTCTATCAGCAATATCGAATTCAAAGAAGTTGATTTAACAAGAGGGCAGTATCTTTATTTAGTACGTATTTGCGAAAATCCAGGAATCATCCAAGAAAAACTAGCAGAAATGATCAAAGTAGATCGTACAACGACTGCACGAGCAATCAAGAAATTAGAATCCAATGGGATGATCGAACGTTTGGAAGATAAAGAAAATAAAAAAATCAAGAAACTTTATCCGACTAAAAAAGGAGCAGAAATCTATCCTTTCATCATCCGAGAAAACAACTACTCTAATGCAGTCGCATTAAATGGTCTGTCTGACGAGGAAGCAAAACAATTGGAATATCTTTTAAAGAAAGTATGCAAGAATGTTAGCGAAGATTGGAATTTTGTCAAAAAAGGTAATAAAAGGATCTATTGAAAGGAAGAAGCCGTGAATAAATACGAAATTCGAAAAATGACGCCTTTAGATGTAGACTTACTACAACAAATCAGTATCGAAACATTTACAGATACATTTGGAAAAGATAATTCGCCGGAGCATCTAGCTGCTTACTTGAGACAAGCTTATGCGCCAGAAAAACTTACAGAAGAGCTAAAAGAGAAAGAAACCGATTTTTTACTAGTAAGTATCGACCAAGAGCCTGCGGGTTACCTGAAACTAAATATAGGAACGAGTCAATCTGAGGAAATGGATGATCATTTTTTAGAGATCGAGCGAATCTATGTACGAAAAAAATTTAAACATCAAGGTATCGGTACATTTTTACTAGATACAGCTATTGAAAAAGCAAAAGAAAAGCAAAAAAAAGCTATTTGGCTCGGTGTGTGGGAACATAACGATGCTGCGCTTGCTTTCTATCGCAAAAGAGGATTTACCAAGTACAGTGAACATGTTTTTTATATGGGAGATGATCCCCAAACAGACTATCTATTCATCAAACAATTATTCTAATCAAGAGGTGTGAACATATGAAAAAAGTAATAGTGGATGCCGATTTCTGGGAAGTATTTCCTGAAGCAACCATCGAAATCTTATCCGTGAGTGGTATCGATAATCACGTAACAGAAGAAAATGAAGAAACGTATCATCAATTATTGAATAGCGCGGCAAAAGAAGCAAGAAATTACCTTACGGAAGAAACATTCAGCCAAAACGGAGTCATTGCTCAGTGGCGTCAGGCTTTTACCACATTCAAGACTAAAAAAGGTGCACGTTCTTCTATTGAAGCTTTACTGAAACGTGCAAATCAAGAACGGGAATTTTTCCCAATCAATCCGCTTGTAGATATTTATAATAGTATTTCCTTGTCTTTTGGCGTACCTTGTGGCGGAGAAGATATCGAAAAGATTTCAGGAAATCTGCATCTAGGAAAAGCCCAAGGTGGCGAATCATTCCTGCCTTTAGGTGCAGATTCCGATGCTCCGGCACTTCCGGAAGAAATCATCTACTATGATGAACAAGGAGCAATCTGTCGCTGTCTCAACTGGCGTGAAGCCCAAAGAACGATGCTGACGGAAGAAACGCAAGCAGCGGTGCTGGTCATTGAATCCATCAATGCTGAACAAGCGGCACGCGGCGCACAGGCAATCGAAGCGTTGAAGGAAAAAATCGATCAAACATTTGGCGTGTCCAGTGTCAGACACACACTAACCAAAGATGAATCAGAGGCAGAATTATAAAAGAATCGAAAAAAGAAGAGCGGCATTCATTGCCGTTCTTTTTTTGTGAAAAAATTAATGGAGTACATCAAGTCTAGAAACTATTGCTTTATTTTTTTGAATAGGATCAAACACAAGATGTTTACGCTTTCGTGATATAATGGAATCAGTTTATAGACAGGAAAGAAAATCAACTAGAAAGAAGGGTCAAACGATGATACAAAAAACACGTGTGATGCTTTATGTCAATGACGTAGAGATGATTTGCCGATTCTTTGTAGAAAAAATTGGTGCAGAAATTTCAGAAACGATCGAATTGCCAGAAGAATTTAAGAGTATTGTACTGAGTATCTCAAAAGAATTAGAATTAGGTATATTTCCAAAAGTATTTGTGCAGAAGTTTTCACCAGAAGTATTGGGACCGCCACCTTCTTTAGTCTTTTTTACGAATGAATTTGAAACTATTTACGAGAACATGGACGAACCTGGAGAAATCACAGACAACAATGGCGTCTTGACTTTCAATTTTTCGGACCCTGAAGGCAATTATTTTGTTATAGGAAAAGCTGAGTCGTCTGATTGAATAAAAAGGAGGAAAAACAGTGGATCTAATGGGAAGGCTAGAAGGTTATTTGAAGTATCGGCGAGCAAAACATAGTGAGAAGCTTCGAGCAAGGAATCTCAAATCAGGTAAAAAGAAGACAAAAGGCTGGGGAAAAATGGTCGATACAGGTTTTGGCGGACTAAATAACCTAAATCCTGTCGATACAAAAGAATTCATCAAAGAAGAGCAGAAACGAAATGGTAAAGTCAAATCACACTATTGATTTTGATACTAGAATGAAGAAACTTTTTTAACACAATAAAGAAATTCTTTTGATCCAAAGTGAATGTTCATGGACTTTGAGATAAAAGGATTTGATCAGATGGAACGTTCGGATTTTGCTTGAAATCCGAATTTTTTGTTTACTTATGTTTTGTTTTAGTATATGATAAAACACGTTGTTTTATTAATCAATCGAAATTTTAACGGACTTTATTTATAATGTTCGGATTTAGGGGGATGGAAGATGAAGGAAAAAATACTTTCCTACTTCGAAATAGAAAAATTGAACACCACGGTAAAACGTGAGGTACTGGCAGGATTTACGACATTTATTTCAATGGCCTATATCTTATTTGTAAATCCAACTGTATTAGGCGCTTCTGGAATGGATGAAGGAGCGGTGTTCACTGCGACTGCATTAGCCAGTGCAATCGGCTGTATTTTGATGGGGGTATTAGCCCGTTATCCAATTGGAACGGCACCTGCTCTTGGGATCAATGCTTTCTTTGCTTATTCTGTTTGTTTAGGGATGGGGATCCCATGGGAAACAGCATTGTCCGGCGTATTCGTTGCTTCTTTGATCTTTATTTTGATTACAATCTTCAAACTGCGGGAAATGATCATTGATGCGATCCCAGCAGATTTGAAATATGCGATTTCTGGTGGTATCGGTCTATTTATTGCTTTCCTTGGTCTGAGCGAAGGTGGGATCATCGTTTCGAATGAATCTACATTAGTAGGATTAGGATCACTCAACGTTGGTTCTACTTGGTTGACGATTTTTGGATTAGTCGTCACGGCTATCTTGCTTGTTCGACGTGTACCAGGTGGCATTTTCATCGGGATGGCAGCTACAACGATTTTAGGTCTGGTCACAGGTTTGATTCCAATGCCTTCTGAAATTGTTGCTGCAGCACCAAGTTTGAAACCAACATTTTTAGTTGCGTTAAAACATGTAGGGGACATCAATTCTCTTCAAATGTGGGTCGTAGTACTAACATTCTTGCTTGTGACTTTCTTTGATACAGCAGGAACTTTAGTTGGATTAGCAAATCAAGCAGGCTTTATGAAAGACAACAAGATGCCTCGTGTAGGGAAAGCTTTAGCTTCTGATTCAACAGCTATGCTTGCGGGCTCCTTATTAGGTACTTCTCCTGTTGGTGCATTCGTAGAATCATCAGCTGGGATTGCTGTTGGAGGACGCTCAGGAATCACAGCTATTACTACAGGGATTTTCTTCTTGTTAGGTTTGTTCTTTTCTCCATTACTGTCAGTTGTTACTTCACAAGTAACTGCACCAGCATTGATCATGGTAGGTGTTTTGATGGCTCAATCATTACGTCAAATCGAATGGGGAAAATTAGAAATCGCGATCCCTTCATTCTTAATCTTGATTGGCATGCCTTTAACTTATAGTATTTCAGATGGGATTGCATTAGGTTTTATTTTCTATCCAATTACGATGTTAGCGGCTAAAAGAGGAAAAGAAGTATCTCCAATCATGTATGGTCTGTTCTTTGTATTCGTGGGATTCATGTGGATATTGAATGTGAAATAAAGAGGTTGTGAAATCAGCGTTCTGGCCTGAGTATTAGAGAAAAAAACGAAAAAATAGTTCCTCATATTTTACCGTTTTTGGAGCTAATACCGAGGGACAGCTGAGTGAACACCGTTTATAAAGAGATTGTGAAATCAGCGTTCTTCCCTGCATCAATCAATCCTTTCAAAAAACAGTTGAGGAAATTTCCTCAGCTGTTTTTTTGTTTTATTCTGTTACCGATAACAAGGTGCAATGACTATTTGAAAGCGTTACAATTTTTGGTGGAAGAAACTAAACTAGATGATTAAGCGAAAAATAGAAACATCCATTTATAGGAGGGAAATCATGGAACGAAAATGGTGGCACCATTCAGTTGTTTATCAAATCTATCCAAGAAGTTTTCAAGATTCAAATCAAGATGGGATTGGAGACTTGCGAGGGATTATTTCCAGATTGGATTATCTGGCATATTTGGGCATTGATGTGATTTGGCTTTCGCCGGTGTACGAGTCTCCAAATGATGACAATGGCTATGATATCAGCGATTATCAAGCAATCATGGCAGAATTCGGTACGATGGAAGAAATGGAGGAACTGATTGAAGAAGCAAAGAAAAGAAACATCCGTATCGTTATGGATCTGGTGGTGAATCATACTTCTGATGAACACCCGTGGTTCATTGAGGCACGTAAAAATAAAGAAAATCCTTATCGTGACTACTATATTTGGCGTGATCCAGTCAATGGAGAGGAGCCTAATGGATTGCGCTCGATATTCAGTGGACCTGCTTGGCAGTTGGAGGAGCAAACAGGGCAATATTTTCTGCACTTGTATAGCAAGCGTCAACCTGATTTGAATTGGAAAAACAAACAGGTTCGCCAAGCGATTTATCAAATGATGAATTTCTGGATCGACAAAGGTATTGGCGGCTTTCGTATGGACGTGATCGATATGATTGGCAAAGAACCGGATAAAGAAATCACAAGTAATGGACCTAAACTGCATGAGTATCTTCAGGAAATGAATCAAGCAACTTTTGGCGACAAAAATCTGATGACCGTTGGCGAAACATGGGGAGCAACTACCGAGATTGCTAAACTTTATTCCAATCCTAAAAGAAATGAATTATCCATGATCTTCCAATTCGAACACATAGGATTAGATCAGCAAGAAGGCAAAGACAAATGGGATTTGAAACCTTTAAGTATCTCTGAACTGAAAAAAGTATTATCGAAATGGCAAACTTCTTTGGGTAATGAAGGATGGAATAGTTTATTTTGGAATAATCATGATCTGCCTCGAATCGTCTCACGTTGGGGAAATGACGATGTGTATCGAAAAGAAAGTGCCAAGATGTTTGCTATCTTGCTTCATATGATGAAAGGCACTCCTTATATTTATCAAGGAGAAGAATTAGGCATGACGAATTGCCCAATTGATGATATCTCGGAAGCAAAAGATATTGAGACAATCAATATGTATAACGAAAGGATTTCTTCTGGATTTACAAAAGAGGAAATCTTGGAATCAATCAATGCGAAAGGAAGAGACAATGCTAGGACGCCTATGCAATGGAACGCCCGTGAACATGCTGGGTTTACTACTGGAATTCCATGGCTTCGAGTCAACCCAAATTATAAAGAAATCAATGCAGAAGAAGCGTTAGCAGATCAAGATTCTGTTTTTTATATGTACAAGAAATTGATCGATTTGCGTAGAAAACATGACATCATCGTCTGGGGAGACTATGAATTAGTAGAAGAGACGCCAGAGCATGTCTTTTCCTATTCTCGCATATATGAAGACCAGCGATGGCTCGTTGTTTGCAATATGTCCAGTGAAAAACAGGTGTTCACTGTTCCACGTGAAGCTTTAAGGATTATTGTGTCAAATTATCCTCTGAAACAGTTACCAGACGGCAAAGTTGAGTTACGACCATATGAAGCATTTGTGGTGGAAGTAAATAAAGAAAAGCTTATTTGATTGAAACGTATTACCGAGAGGTTGTGACACATTTTTTGTCACAACTTCTTTTTCTCAAAACTAAACAGAGGAGGCGGTCATTACTCCGTGTTTTTTGACAAAAAATAAAAATCATACTATGATATGTACGCCAATGGAGGGGATGAAATGGAAAAGCCAATTGAAAAAGCGTTGGATGAATGTCTTTTCTTTAGCGTGAAAAAGCTAGATCGCCTATTGAATAAATTAGCGGATGAAGCGTTTAGAAAAACAGGTCTGGCACCAACTTATGGATTTATTTTATTGATATTAAAAGAAAAAGATGGTATACCGCAAAAAGATATTGCACAAATGCTCTATTCTGCGCCTTCAACAATCACTCGTTTTGTTGAAAAATTAGAATATAAAGGATACGTCAAAACAGTTAGCGAAGGGCGCTTATCATTAGTTTATCTTACAGAACAAGGACGCCAATTTACTAAGGAAGTCGATGGTAGCTGGGAAGAACTCCATCAGTCGTACAAAGCAGTCTTGGGAAATGAAGCAAGTAAAGAATTAGCCGAGATAATGAATGAAGCAACAGATAAGTTACAAAAAAAATAAAAATTTTTTTAAGCAAATTAGTTGCATGTACAACTAACCGAGTGGTTTAATGATAGATGATTCTCGATAGGTTAATCAGAGTGAATTATGGGAGGAATGACAATGTCACAATTTGATCAATCAATTATTTTACCTTCAGGAGTTCAATTGAAGAACCGATTGATGCTGTCGCCTATGACGACACAACTCAGCTTCTTCAATGGAGTGATCACCGAAGATGAGATCACTTATTATAAACAACGTTCTAAAGGACTTGGTGCTGTTATTACTGGTGCTGCAAATGTCCAAGATATCGGAAAAGGCTGGCCAGGTGAACTGAGCATCGCTCACGATGAAATGATTCCTCGGTTAAGTGAACTAGCTAAAGCAATCCAAGGAGAAGGTGCAAAAGCGATTGTTCAGATTTTCCACGGTGGACGAATGACTAGTCGAGCTACTCTATCCGGAGAACAGCCTGTATCTGCAAGTGCAGTTGCAGCGGAACGACCTGATGCAGAAACACCGCGAGCATTAAGTGAAAATGAAATCAAAGAAACAATCCAAGCATTTGGCGAAGCCACACGCAGAGCGATTGAATCAGGATTTGATGGTATCGAGTTGCATGGAGCAAATACGTATTTGATCCAACAATTTTTCTCTCCGCATTCGAATAGACGAGAGGATCAATGGGGCGGTAGCTTAGAAAATCGCTATCGTTTTATTGACGAATTATTAACAACGGTTTTCTCAACGGTTGAAAAATATGCAAAAAAACCATTCATCGTAGGGTATCGTTTCTCGCCAGAAGAATATGAAACACCAGGTATCCGTTTTGAAGACACGATCTGGCTTCTTGAACGATTACGTGAGACAAAATTAGATTATCTGCATGTTTCATTAAATGCGTATGATCGAAGAGCCCGTTCTGATAAATACAGCGATCAGTCGATTCTTGAAGCTGTCCATGACACGATCCAAGGAAAGATCCCTTTAATTGGTGTCGGAGGCATCCGTACTCGCAAAGACGTAGAGCAAGTACTGAAATATGCAGAACTTGCAGCAATTGGACAGCAAATGATCGTCGATCCTGACTGGGCAGAGAAATTATTGGAAAACCGTGAGGATGAATTTGTAACGAAACCTTTTGAAGAAGCATATAAAGAGCTTTATTTGCCAAGTCCATTATATAATTTCTTGAAAGCACGTTATCAATAACTCAATTTTTATAGAAAGAGGATGGAAAAATGAAAGTATTGATCGTATTAACAAATGTAGAAAAATACGAAAAGATCGAGCGTCCTACAGGTTTGTGGTTAAGTGAACTGACTCATTTTTATGATGTATTAGTAAAAAATGGGATCGATGCAGATTTTGTCAGTCCTAAAGGCGGATATGTACCTTTAGAACCGCAAAGTGTTTTGAATATGGATGAAATCGATTGGGCCTATTATAAAGATGAAGATTTCAGAAATCGGGCCTTGGGAAATACCTTACGTCCTGATGATGTGGATGCAAAAGATTATGCAGCAGTTTATTATGCTGGTGGCCACGGAACAATGTGGGATTTTCCAGAAGCAACAGATCTTGGGAAAGTTGCTTCACAAATCTATCGAAATGAAGGACTGGTCTCAGCTGTTTGTCACGGTGTTGTCGGATTGTTGCCAGTTACAGATGAATCTGGAAAGTCTATTTTAGCTGGACGCACAGTGACTGGATTCAGTAATGAAGAAGAGGAAGCCAATGGTACAACGAATGAAGTACCATTCTTAGCAGAAGATGCTTTGAAAGAAAAAGGAGCTGACTATCAGTCAGGTCCAACTTTTTCAGAAGTCGTTCAAATCGATGGACGTCTTCTTACAGGGCAAAACCCTCAATCTGCTCATCAATTGGGCGAAGTAGTGGTTGAAGCATTAAAGCATTAAAAATTGTCAGCATAAAAATGTTTTGCCTATTCTAACTATTACATTACACACGCTAAAACACGTCTTTTCGTTCTTTTCTGTTTCCTATTTGGACAGAGGTACGCAAAAGGCGAGTTTTTTGCCTTTCTAAGAGTACATTTTTTGAAACATCTCTTCAGAAATGATACTCTTCAATTAGGTCAACTAATTTATTACTGAGAAGCAGACCTAGTCACACGGTAGGATGGACAGAGTGTGTTCTGCTACGCTGCTATGGATCATAGGAATGAGTAAACATGGTTTAAGAACATTGTGCTTTCAGCCCATGTTGGCAGTCGCACACTTAATAAGAAAGAGGAATACAGATGAACATTGTAATTGTCGGCGGGTCGTTTGCAGGGATTCATGCGGCTATTTATCTTCGCCAATTGATACCAACAAGTGAAATATATTTGATTGAAAAGCAATCGAAGTTAGGGTGGATTCCCAGCGGGTTCAATCTGATAGTAAAAGGAAAGGTCACCAGTGAAAAACAACTTTTTTGGATCACCAAAGAAGAGCTGATCGACCGCTATCGTATTCATGTCTACACAGAAAAGACGGTAATAGGATTGGAAGAAAAGAAAGTCGTTTTAGCAGGCGGAGACAAACTGGATTTTGATCGTTTGATTTTGGCGACTGGTTCAAATCAAAATTTTCGAAATGTTCCTGCAGAAGCAAGGTTCATTCACCCAGTTAAAAAGATACAAAACATAGCTGCTCTTCAGCAAAAGATCATGGATGCAAAAAAAATTGCCATCATTGGAGCAGGTCAAGCAGGGATCGAAATAGCTGAAGGCTTAGCATCAGGAAAAACACAAATCCATCTTTATGAAAGCCGAAAGTCGATTCTTTTTCGTTACCTAGACCCTGAAATGACGGAGCCGTTAGTAAAGGAAATGAAAAATCAAGGGATATCGCTTTTCTTAGAAGAGCAAGTCGTATCTTTGTCCGAAAATGAAACCGCTATAGTAGAGACGGAAAGAAGAAGGGAAAACTATGATCTTGTTTTGCTGGCTAACCATTCTCGCCCCAACAATCAGATGTGGGAAGAACAATTAACATTGAATGATGATGGAACGATCTGGGTAGATGACTATTTGCAAACGTCTCAAAAAGACGTCTATGCAATTGGCGATGCAATCCAAGTCACTTTTCGCCCAACAAATGAAAAAATGTACGTTTCTCTAGTAAATAACGCTGTCCGTACAGCGCGAAATGTCAGCAAGACAATTAGTGGTTCTGCGACAAAGGATCAGGGAACCTATCGACCAGTTGGTAATCAGTGGTTTGGCTATTTCTTAGGAAGCGTAGGTATGACAGAAGAAGAAAGCATTTTTTATCCCCAAAAAATTGAAACAGGGTACGCGGAATACAAGCTTGCAGCAATAAACCAGAGCAAAGTCAAAGTCAAATTCCTATTTGATTCTGAAAAAAAGATTCTTGGAGCACAGCTCCAAAGCAGAAAAGAAATGTTCCATCTTCTTGACCAACTGACAATCGCAGTAGAAGAAGGCTGGACGTTAGAACAGTTAGAAGAACATGAGCTGTTTTTCCAGCCAGAATATCGTGTGCCTAATATGGTGTGGTCAAAGGTGGCGAATACTGCCTATGAAGATTGAAGCATTATTAGAAAGAAAAGAGCAGTTACAGATCCTGATTTTGCGAAACCTTGTTCTGCAAGGGGGAACAGCCTCTATCAATGGATTGAGAGAGCATGTCCAACTGTCAAAAACCTCTTTTGATCAATATTTGGAAGATATTGAATTGATTGGCCGGATGATGGGAAAAAAAGTAGAAGTACAGCGAAACGAGTATCAGGCGCTGCTTGTGTTGGATGAAGATGTCAGTTTGGAAAAAATTCTTTTGTTTTTATTACAGGAAAGCTTGAAGTTTAAAATGCTTGTCTATTTATTAGAACACCAGCAAGTATCCATCGTTCGATTAGCGACAGCGTTTAATATCAGTGAGTCTTCTGTTTTTCGAAAGATCAAAGAATTGAACCAGCTCTTAGAGGAATTTGGATTACAAATCAAAAACGGACAATTATACGGAGAAGAGCTACAGATCCGATATTTTTATTATGAATTATTCCAATATATCCCGGAAGATCAACGACCGCTTTTTTTGCAAAATACACCAGAAAAAAGACCATTCATTCTAGGATTGGGCCGCGTATTAGAAACGACGTTTACGGCATCAGCAGAAGCACAGATTGCTTGCTGGCTCGGGATCACGAAAAAAAGACTATTGAATGAAAAAAGTACGTACGAAACTTTGAAAGAAAAGAAATTACTCTATCAGTCGGACCGGCTTTATCAAGCAATCGATCCAATCATCGTGATGCATCTTAGTCGAACAGCAGCAGAACTGAATGTATACGAAACAATGATGTTTTACAGCTTTTTTGTTTCTTTTTCGATAGTCGACGAAGAAATATTTTATCAATATGATTTGACACGGAGCAAAAAGTTACCCACCGCTGTTTTGGATACTTATATTCGGGAAACGATGCTATGGCATTATCGTCCTCGTCGTTTGAAAATCAAAGAGGAAAAAGCAGTAGGCTACCAAATTTCACAAATCAACAATGAATGGTTTTTCTTTGTTGGAAAGATCGAAGTCTACGAGCGTGATCGGCTTTTGGAGCAGCAGCAAAAAATGCTTGGGCATTCCTTAACACAGTTATTGGAGAAACTACAGGAAACAGCGATGCAGCAATTGCCAAGGAAAAGCGCCGAAGACAGTGCACTTAGTTATCTGATGATCCAGTATGCCAATGTTCTTTTGATGATCGATTTTTATATTGCGAAACCAGTAGTGATAGGGATCGATTTAGAAAGTTTGCCTATTTACCGTATTGCTTTCCAACAGTATCTGATCAGAGAACTGAGAGGAGTCAGCGGTATTGAGATTGAAAGTTATGAAGAAGGAAAAAACTATGATTTGGTCATAACGTTTTGTCAGAGAAACAAGCAACAGAGTGAATATTATCTATCAGAATTTGCGTCGCCTTATGACATTATCCGATTGAAAAGAAGAATAGAAATGTTGAAAAAAGAAAAGAATTGATCAAAAACTAGCATCATAATAAAAAACTGTCAAAAAAAAGAAAAAAAGAATAAAATTTTGACAGTTTCTTTTTTTAAATGAGTAGTATGATAAAAGCAGTTAAAGAAAGCGTTTGCAGATAATGGAGGGAATCACAATGACAGAACCAACGTATATCATGGCTATTGACCAAGGTACAACTAGCTCACGAGCAATTATCTTTGACAAGAAAGGAAGACATATCGGCAGTTCTCAAAAAGAGTTCACGCAATATTTCCCGCAAGAAAGCTGGGTTGAACATGATGCAAATGAAATCTGGAATTCTGTACAGTCAGTTATTGCCGGAGCTTTCATCGAATCAGGGATCAAACCAAACCAGATTGCTGGGATTGGCATAACGAACCAGCGTGAAACAACAGTAATCTGGGAAAAAGATACAGGACGTCCAATCTATCATGCAGTTGTTTGGCAATCCAGACAATCAGCTGGAATTGCAGATAACTTAAAAAATGAAGGATATCAAGAATTTTTCCACGAAAAAACAGGACTAGTGATCGATGCCTATTTCTCAGCAACGAAGATTCGCTGGATTCTTGATCATGTAGAAGGTGCGCAAGAACGCGCTGAAAAAGGCGAGTTAATGTTTGGAACGATTGATTCGTGGTTAGTATGGAAACTGACCGATGGACAAGCACATGTTACTGATTACTCGAATGCCAGTCGGACGATGTTGTTCAATATCCATCAGCTAGATTGGGATCAGGAAATTTTGGATTTATTGAATATTCCTCGAGTGATGTTACCAAAAGTTACTTCTAACTCAGAAGTTTATGGTTATACGCAAGGTTATCATTTTTATGGAAGCGAAGCACCAATTTCAGGGATGGCAGGAGACCAGCAAGCTGCATTATTCGGACAAATGGCATTCGAACCAGGTATGGTCAAGAATACTTATGGTACAGGTTCATTTATTGTCATGAATACCGGTGAAAAACCGCAATTATCCAAAAATAATTTATTGACGACAATTGGTTACGGTATAAATGGAAAGGTTTACTATGCTTTAGAAGGAAGTATTTTTGTGGCTGGTTCTTCGATTCAATGGCTGAGAGATGGTCTTCAAATGTTGCAAAAGGCTAGTGATTCGGAAGCCGCGGCAAAACGCTCCACGAACGAAGATGAGGTCTATGTTGTTCCTGCATTTGTTGGACTGGGTGCTCCTTATTGGGATCAGGCAGCACGAGGGGCTATGTTTGGTTTGACACGTGGAACGACAAAAGAAGATATCATTAAAGCTACTCTGCAGTCGATTGCCTATCAAGTGAGAGATATCATCGATACGATGCAAGATGACACTGGAATCAAGATTCCTGTATTGAAAGTGGATGGCGGTGCAGCAAATAATGAATATCTGATGCAATTCCAAACAGATATCTTGAATGTACCGATCCAACGAGCAGAAAACTTGGAAACAACAGCACTAGGGGCAGCATTTTTAGCAGGATTAGCTGTCGGCTATTGGAAAGATACAGACGAGATTCGTGAATTTTATGAAGCTGGCAAGCTATTTGAAGTTCAAATGGAGGAAGAGCGCCGAGAAAAACTTTACAATGGCTGGAAAAAAGCAGTAAAAGCTACCCAAGCATTTGAATAAGGAGGAAATCCATATGTTTTCAAACAAGACAAGACAAGATAGCATTCAAAAAATGCAGCAAGAAGAATTGGATCTGTTGATCATCGGTGGCGGAATCACTGGTGCCGGTGTGGCAGTCCAGGCAGCAGCATCAGGAATCAAAACAGGATTGATCGAAATGCAAGATTTTGCAGAAGGGACGTCCTCTCGCTCGACCAAACTTGTGCATGGCGGTATTCGTTATCTGAAAACATTTGATGTGGAAGTAGTAGCTGACACAGTTGGTGAACGTGCAGTCGTACAAGGTATTGCCCCACACATCCCAAAACCAGATCCAATGCTTTTACCAATCTATGAAGATGAAGGAGCAACAACCTTCAATATGTTCTCTGTCAAAGTAGCAATGGACCTTTACGACAAACTGGCAAATGTGACAGGAACTAAATATGAGAACTATACCCTCACACCAGAAGAAGTATTGGAAAGAGAACCATTTTTGAAAAAAGAAGGGCTAAAAGGTGCAGGTGTTTATCTGGATTTCCGCAACAATGATGCCCGTTTAGTGATCGATAATATCAAAAAGGCTGCAGAAGATGGGGCTTATCTAGTAAGTAAAATGAAAGCGGTTGGCTTTTTATATGAGGGCGATCAAATCGTTGGTGTCAAAGCTCGTGATCTGCTGACAGATGAAGTGATAGAGATCAAAGCAAAATTAGTGATCAATACGAGTGGTCCTTGGGTAGATAAAGTACGGAACTTGAATTTTACGCGTCCAGTCTCTCCTAAAATGCGTCCAACCAAAGGAATCCATTTAGTCGTAGATGCGAAAAAACTGCCTGTACCGCAACCCACATACTTCGATACAGGAAAACAAGATGGGCGGATGGTTTTTGCTATCCCAAGAGAAAACAAAACTTACTTTGGTACGACAGATACGGATTACCAAGGAGACTTTACGGATCCAAAAGTCACACAAGAAGACGTGGATTATCTATTGGATGTAATCAACCATCGCTATCCAGAAGCAAATATCACATTGGCAGATATCGAAGCAAGCTGGGCAGGGCTTCGTCCACTATTGATTGGTAATTCTGGTTCTGATTATAATGGCGGAGATAACGGATCGATTTCAGACAAGAGCTTCAATAAAGTGGTTGATACAGTAAGTGAATATAAGGAAAATAAAGTTTCTCGTGCTGAAGTAGAAGATGTGTTGAACCATTTGGAAAACAGCCGCGACGAAAAAGCACCTTCTACGATTTCCAGAGGTAGTTCTTTAGAAAGAGAACCAGATGGCTTGTTGACTTTATCAGGTGGGAAAATCACTGATTACCGTAAGATGGCAGAAGGAGCTTTACGATTGATTCGTCAGCTGTTAAAAGAAGAATACGGAATAGAGACGAAAGAAATCGACTCTAAAAAATATCAGATTTCAGGTGGAAACTTCGATCCAACGAAATTAGAAGAAACAGTGAGGGAATTAGCAAAAGAAGGAGTAGCAGCCGGTTTAGAGGAAGAAGATGCTACTTATATCGCTGATTTTTACGGGACTAATGCTCGACGTATCTTTGAATTAGCAAAAGAAATGACACCTTATCCTGGTTTGAGTCTCGCTGAGTCAGCTCGGTTACGTTATGGCTTAGAAGAAGAAATGGTTTTAGCCCCAGGGGATTATCTCATTCGTCGGACGAATCATCTGTTGTTTGAACGAGATCAGCTGGATGAGATCAAGCAACCTGTGATCGATGCAATTGCTGAGTATTTTGGGTGGACAGAAGAAGAGAAGGCGCAACAGACTAAACGTTTAGAAGCATTGATCGCAGAATCAGATTTGCGGGAACTAAAGGGGGAGAAATAAATGAACAGTGATATGACTCAAATCATGGGGGAGTTTATTGGGACTTTGATCCTAGTTTTGCTTGGAGATGGTGTGTGTGCGGCTGTGAATCTAAACAAAAGTAAAGCACAAGCTTCTGGCTGGATTGTCATCGCATTTGGTTGGGGACTCGCTGTAACAATGGCTGTCTATATTTCTGGATTCATGGGCCCAGCTCATTTGAATCCTGCAGTCTCTCTAGCTATGGCGGTGACAGGGGCAATTAGTTGGAATCTTGTCGTTCCTTTCATCATTGCGCAAGTTTTAGGAGCTTTTGCAGGGGCCATTCTTGTTTGGCTTTCTTATTTGCCGCATTGGAATGCAACGAAAGATGAAAGTGCGATTTTAGGTACGTTTGCAACAGGTCCTGCTATACGGAATTATCCAGCAAATGTAATCACAGAATTAATTGGTACATTTGTATTAGTTCTTGGGTTGCTAGCTTTTGGGCAAAACGAATTTGCACCTGGAACGAACGTATTCGCTGTAGGTGGATTGATCTTAGCCATCGGTCTTTCATTAGGAGGACCAACAGGATACGCAATCAACCCTGCTCGGGACTTTGGTCCTCGATTAGCACATGCGGTATTGCCAATAGCTAATAAAGGAACTTCAGATTGGGCATATTCATGGGTACCAATCGCAGGTCCAATGATCGGAGCAATTATCGCGGTAGGTGTCTATTCATTAATGGTGTAAATCTATAAAACATACTAAGGTTTGACAATCAAAAGGCGTCTTGCTATAGTTAAGTGGAAAATAAATAAGACCTAGAAGAATGGGGAATGTTTTGTGAGTGTAGCTGGTATCTAATCAGTAAGTCGAATAGCCAATAAACAAGGTTTATTTGGTGTGCTTATGAAACGGTACCTGTCAGGAAAACAATATCTTTGTATTCTAATGAGGATAGGACATGACTTTTTTAAGCTGTGTTCTATCCTTTTATTTATCTCTAGGCCCTTATTTATTTTGGGACAGGTATCTCTTCAAGAAAAGGAGAGAGTATGAACAACGAAATGATTAGTCAATTACAATTTGATCAGATCAAAAAGGAAGTCCAAGCAAGAGCAATCGGAAACTATAGCAAAAAACGAATCAGTAAGATGACGGCCTCGTCAAACCTACAAACCGTCTTGGATCGTCAAGAAGAAACAAGAGAAGCACGCTTGATCTTAGAAAGTAGTCAGCATGTTCCATTTATGGGATTGCCGAGGATTGATGCACTGACAGAACAAGTCAAAAAAGGGTTGGTTCTGTCGCCCGCTGATTTGATTGAATATGCGGATTTTCTAAGAAGCAGTCGGATGATCACAAAGTTTTTTGATAAGAATCAATACCAGGCACCTTTGTTATTTGCTTATAGCAAGCATCTTCCTGATTTGATAAATGTAGAAGAGTTGATTGACCAAAAAATAAAAAATAATAAAGTCAGTGACGATGCTTCACGTAATTTGCGTAAAGTACGCAAACAATTACAAATAATAGAAAAAGAAATCCAGTCAAAATTGCTGAAATTCTTGCGTCATCCGAAAAACAAAGAAATGATCCAAGAAGCAATAATCGTTCAAAAAGGTGAATGCTATACGATTCCTATCAAAGCCAGCTATAAAAATAAAGTAGATGGGACGATCATCGATGAATCGAACAAAGGAACGACGGTTTTTATTGAACCGACTGTGGTTTCTAAACTGAATGAACACTATCAGTTGTTAAAAGCTGAAGAAATCAGTGAAGAATATCAAGTTCTGGCTGCATTGACTGGTGCTATTGCAGAAAATGAAGAAGCAATCGATTTATTGATCGAAACGATGACGGTATTAGATATCATTTTTGCTCGGGCAAAATTCAGTCGAGAAATCAATGGGATCACGCCTAAAATCAATAAATCAGAACATATCGTCATCAAACAAGGCAGACATCCATTTTTACCTGATCATGCGGTACCATTGGATGTTGAAATCGGTAAAGACTATCGAGGCTTGATTATCACCGGAGCAAATGCCGGCGGCAAAACAGTCGTGTTGAAGACGGTCGGTTTATTGACTTTGATGGCGATGTTCGGCATGCAAGTTCCGGCAAAAAAAGGGACAGAGCTTGCTGTCTTTGATGAGGTTTTCGTCGATGTCGGTGACCACCAAAATTTAGAAAATGCGTTGAGTACATTTTCTGGTCATATGCAAAACATTGCTGCTATTTTGAAAAAGATAAAAAGGAATACATTGGTACTTCTGGATGAGATTGGCAGTGGAACAGAGCCAAATGAAGGGGCTGCATTAGCGATCGCAATCATGGAATCTATGTATGAGCAGGGGGCATTGATCATTGCCACGACCCATTATGGAGAAATTAAGAAATTTGCTAGGGATCATGAAGATTTTGTGCCGGCTGCTATGGCTTTCGATCGGGAAGCACTTCGTCCTAAATATCAATTGCGTGTTGGAGAAACAGGAGAAAGCCAAGCTTTATGGATTGCTCATAAAATGGCTATGTCTATGAAATTGATCCAGCAAGCAGAGCGTTACCTGGAGGAAAAAGCCTATCGGACACAGAAAAAAGAATTTCCTCCTAAGACAGCAGGTATAAATAGGAAGGACAATAAAAAAGAACGCCAGCTCTTTGCAAAAGGCGATCGAATATTTGTGAATGAATACCAAAAAGAAGCATTAGTTTATGAGGATATAGGTGAAGATACGATTGCCGTATATTTAGAAAAAGAAATGATCCGTGTGCCTCGTCAGCGTGTTCGTCTGGTGCGTTCAGCAGAAAATCTGTACCCGGCAGGTTACGATTTAGACAGTCTGTTTATTGATTTTAAAACACGGAAACAGCAGCGTGATCTAGAGCGAGGATCAAAAAAAGCCCATAAAGCGTTAGTAAAAGAAATGCGTAAACGACAGGAAGAAAGAAGAGCAAAAGATGAAAACAACAAGTGATTATTTCAGACCAACGCATATGATCAGTGATTGCAAAAAAATAACAGCAGTAAAATCATTGGTTTTATTCTCTATGTAAGCTAAAATAAAAAAAAGAGTGCTGAGGAGGTGGGACGGTCAAATGAAAATAAGCACAAACTGGCGTAAAGAAATCCAAACAATTCCGAATCTTTTATCGATATTCCGTATTCTCTTGCTGCCGATTTATCTTTATTTTGTGCTGAGACAGTCGTTTTATGTAGCAGGAGTGGTCATTGTTGTCTCAGGTCTGTCTGATTATCTAGATGGGGTCATTGCTCGGAGATATAATCAGGTAACAGACTTAGGGAAGGTGCTTGATCCGTTTGCAGATAAATTGACACAACTTTTTCTGATTTTGTCTATGGCATGGTATCGACCGTGGCTTTGGCTGTTGTTTGGTCTATTCTTGATAAAAGAAGGCTTTATGTTTGTAGCTGGATTAATCGGGCTATCTAAAAATATCAAATTAAGTGGTGCGAAGTGGTATGGCAAAGTAGCGACTGCTGTCATCTATGTTGGCATGATCCTTTTGCTGCTTTTCCCAGAATTACCAACGCTGTGGGTGAGAGTCATTTTTGCCGTCATCACTTACGGTCTTTTACAATCTTTTGTCTTGTATGCTGTCGAGTACCGAAAGATGTTTCAAAGAAAATAAAGAAGGGGTGTGACCTATGTCGCACTCCTTTTTTTGATAAATAGACTCCCAATAGCTACTTCTCGATAATAAGCCAACCAAACCAAAAACATGAGAAGTTGTTTTTAAAATTATTTCTTGTAACTCGGAGTTAAATGGGTAGGCTCACAACCGCTGGGTAAACGGTGTTCAAAAGCCAGTTTCTCGGTATTAAGCCAAATTTATGCAAAAATGTAGAAAGCCGTTTTCACAAAATTTTTCTTCATACTCGAAACTAAGCGACTTTTTCACAATCTCTTCCTTAAACGGTGTTCAATCAGCTGACCTTCGGTATTAGCTCAAAAAACGGCAAAATATGAGGAGCTATTTTCCCGTTTTTTTCTCTAATACTCAGATCAAACCGCTGATTTCACAACCTCTGATTCACGGTGTTCCAGAAGTAACTTCTTCGAAAAATAAGCCGAAATGTTACAAAAATTTGAGAAGCAATTTTCGTCAATTCCTTCTTATTTCTTGAAGCTGATCACTTCTGTCACAACCTCTACTGACTAAGGCTTGATATAAGCATAACCTTGGGATTGCAGTTCAACTAAATCAAGTACACCTGCTGGTACAACGATTACTTGTTCAGGTAAAGAACTTTCTGAAATATGATTAGCACGCATAGCATTCGCACAAGCGTGAAAAACGACTTCTTTCAAATCTAAGAATTCTGCATTGGCAGAGTCTAGATAACCGGTAATTGCGATACCGTTGACGGAAACGACGATCGTCGTTTCAGGAGAAGCTTTTATCAGGTTTTTTACGTTTTTCCCTGTTTCTGACCATTTTTCTAATTCATCAATATGGAAAACGACTTTCATTGAAATCATTCCTTTACTTTTTAATAATCATCTTGATCGCTTGCTCTAATTTAGCCGCTTGTTCTTCTGGATTACTATCGGGATTTTCAAAGCAATTTTTCAGATTATCTGCAACGATCATTCCCATTACGCGATCAATGCTAGAACGAACAGCGCTTAATTGAGTGATGACATCCATACATTCTTTTTCATCTTCGATCATTTTTTGGATACCACGAATTTGCCCCTCTGTACGTTTCAAACGGTTCAGGATATTTTTATTCTCAATCTCCATAGCACATTCTCCTCTATTTTTTATAACTCGATAATACCCCTAATCGGTATTTTATGCAAATATAAAAATCAGTTAAAAAAATGAAGAGTCATTCTGGTTGACAGAATAAGAAAGCACCTGTTTAATATACCCTGTAAGGTATTTATAAAATATAAACGAGGTGCAGAAAATGAGTTTGTTATTTCAGCCAATAAAATCGATAACAGTCCCAGAATTAAAGGAAAAGCTTTTAGAAAAGTCAGTATTACTTGATGTTAGAACACCTGCAGAATACCGGGGTGGGCATATAAAAGGAGCTAAAAATATTCCATTACAAAGCATAAACAGATATGATGGAGACAAAGAAAAGACCGTTTATGTGATTTGTCAATCAGGGATGAGGAGTAAACAAGCAGCAAAAGAATTAAAGAAATCTGGTTATGATGTGGTGAATGTACGTGGCGGTATGAATCAATGGTTTGATCGAACAGTAGGAGGGAAATAAGATGAAAATCGTTATTGTCGGAGGTGTAGCAGGTGGAATGTCTGCTGCTACACGGCTTCGCCGATTAATGGAAGATGCAGAAATCGTTGTTTTTGAAAAAGGACCGTATGTTTCTTTTGCAAATTGCGGCTTGCCTTATTATCTTTCTGGTGAAATCAGTGACCGGGAAAATCTTCTTGTCCAAACGCCAGAATCATTATCCGCTCGTTTTTGTTTAGATGTGCGTCCAAATCATGAAGTGACAGCTATCTTTCCTGAAAACAAAACGGTAGAAGTCGTACATGAGGGTCAAAAACACTTGGAACAGTACGATGTATTGGTTTTATCTCCTGGTGCAAAACCAGTTGTTCCGTCGATTCCAGGGATAACAGAAGCCGACAATGTTTTTTCTATTAGAAATGTACCAGATATCGATAAAGTGATGCATGCGTTAGAAAAACAGCCAAAGCGTGCCGTGATCGTTGGTGCAGGATTCATCGGATTGGAAATGGCAGAAAACCTAAAAAAAAGAGGTTTAGAAGTCATGGTGATCGAACAAGCACCGCATATTCTTCCGACACTGGATGAAGAAATGGCAGCTTTTATAGAAAAAGAATTGTCTCATCAAGGAGTAGAAGTGATTACTTCTCATGCTGTCGCTGGATTTGAAGACCATGGGAAACGATTGCGACTGGATGACGGGCGTACCATTTCTGCTGATTTAGTTATTTTATCCATTGGTGTTCGTCCTGATAACCAGCTAGCAGTGACTGCTGGAATCGAATTAGGTATACGCGGGGGTATCCTAGTAGACGAACGTTATCAAACGAATATTCCTGATATTTATGCGGTGGGGGATGCTATCGTTGTAAAACAGCCAATCACTGGAAAAGATGCACTTATTTCTCTTGCTTCACCAGCCAATCGTCAAGGTAGACAAGTTGCGGACACGATTTCCGGAATTTCTCGAAGAAATCAAGGCAGTATTGGCACAGCAATTATACGAACGTTTGGAATGACTGCCGCATCCACCGGATTAAGTGAAAGAACAGCCAAAGAAAACGAGCTGTCTTTTGAAGTCGTTCATGTGTCAGGAAAAGATCATGCAAGCTATTATCCAGAAGCAACAGATATTTTACTGAAGTTGATCTTCCATCCAGAGACTGGCGAGATTTATGGTGCACAAGGTGTTGGGGCAAAAGGTGTGGATAAACGGATCGATATTTTAGCAACAGCAATCAAAGGGCATTTGACGATCTTCGATTTGCCGGAGTTAGAATTGACGTATGCACCGCCATTTGGCTCAGCCAAAGATCCAGTAAACATGCTAGGATATGCAGCAATGAACATTGCAGAAGGGCTTAGTGAAACCGTACAATGGCAGGAATTGCCGACAGAATTAGCCAAAGGAAAAATTTTATTAGATGTGCGAACAGCAGAAGAATTGGAAAAAGGCAAATTCAAGGAAGCCAGACATATCCCTTTGAATGAACTTCGGGACCGATTAAATGAATTAGACAGCCAACAAGAATATATCGTCAGCTGTCATAGCGGATTACGTAGCTATCTAGCGGAAAGAATCATGAAGCAGTCTGGCTACCACGTAAAAAACCTTGATGGTGCATTTTCTTTATATCAAACTGTCCGACCTGAAGAACTGATATATCCTAACAAATGATACTCGTTAAAAAGCTTGCATTCGACTCTTAAAAGAGGTAAACTAATCGGTTCCACCACTTTAAAAAAAGAGGAGAATGTGTATGGTCAACACACAAAAACAGTTAGAAGAAGCATATCTGAAGAACGTGTATCAAAAGCTAATCGATAAAAGAAACGAACTGCGTGAATCGATGGATACGGCAAAAGTAGAAGGAAACCAGTCGCTGAAAGAAATGGCTGGCGAGCTTCGATTGAATTTTGACAGTTACTTAGATAACCTGGATACTTTTTCGATGATTGAAATGAAAAATAGAGAAATCGATCAGATGAATATCAAACAGAAAAACGCAGAAAATCAGCTAGCAAAGATCGAACGTTTATTGAAAAGTCCCTACTTTGGAAAAGTCGTTGTAGACTTTCTGGATAATGAGCCAAAAGAATCCTTTTATATCGGTACAGCAAATTTCACAGATGATGCAGATGAAAATCTTGTTTATGATTGGCGTTCACCAATTGCCGAACTTTTTTACAATAACATGATTGGCCCATCTTCTTATACGGTTCGTCAAAATAAAATCGATACGGTTATCAAAGAAAGACGTCAATTTATTTTGGAAAGAGATCGTTTGGTCAAGTTTTTTGATACGTCTGTAGCTATCCAAGACGATGTGTTATTAGAAGTGTTAGGTCAAGATGAGACCAATGAAATGAAGGCTATCACTGCTACGATCCAATCGGAACAAAACACAATCATTCGGGATGTGAAAAGTCAAAATATCTTGGTAAATGGCGTAGCAGGAAGTGGTAAAACCTCTGCTATCATGCAGCGTATTTCGTATCTGCTCTATTTATATCGAGATACGATGACATCTGATGACTTGCTGATTCTATCGCCTAATCATCGGTTCATCGACTATATTTCGAATGTCCTACCATCATTAGGCGAAAGAAATCCACTGAATCTAACCATCTTGCAGTTAGTTTCACAGCTTTCAGCAGAGGAAATAGAAGGTGAAGAAGCTTATTTCAAACGTATCACCAAAGAAAGTGTATCAGAGCAAGCAGAACACTTGCGTAGTAAAGAGTATATTGATGATCTAAAACGATCAGATCCTTTGTTTCTAGATCATCCTGATTTTATCCGTGGACTTACTAAAAATGGAAAAACAGTTCTTTCTAAAAAAACGATCGAAAAAATATATGAGAAAGTCCCTGCTCATCCTAAATTGATCGATAGGCTTCAAGCAACGAAAAAGGCACTGATGAGCGAATGGAAGAATCATCTTTTGAAACAAGCAAAAAGTCCTGCTGTGCAGAATCAGGTACTCTCGTTGACAGAAGATAGACAGTTGAAATTATTCGGTAAATTGATTTCTGATGATTCGGAACAAAGTATCGCAGCTTATGCAAGGAAACTTTTACAAAAAAACTATCGAAAAATAACCAGACAAATCGAAGAAATGGCATGGGTGGATGAGCACCGATTGTTTGAAAGAATTTATGAAAAACGATATGGCTCAGCTTATGTTTGGCAACACACACGTACTGTTGATGAAGCAGTCATTTTATTAGCTATTCATCATTTGCTTGTTGAGAAGGTAAATGTACCAGCGTTTCGCTATCTATTGATTGATGAAGTACAAGATTATACCCTGGCACAATTAGGTCTATTGATCGAATTATTTCCAAAAACTCACTTTACTTTAGTAGGTGACGAGAATCAAGCAATCTTTAATTCTTCCACTACTTTTGCTGATATTATGCGTTGTTTCGACGACTACCATCTGCCGATCCATCGGTATGATCTTAGAAATAGTTACCGTTCTAGCGGAGCAATCACTGAGCTTTTCAAAACCTATGCTGTGGATCAAGAGAAGATCGACATCGTATCGATCCGACCGCAAGGAAAAGAACCCGAATACCGCTCTTTTCGATCCTCTGAAGAATTGTTGGAAATACTAGCTGAGATTTTGGCTTCTCTAAAAGGAGAAAAAGCGGCAATTATCACCCAAACAGAAGAGGAAACCCAAACGCTACAAGAATCGATTAAAAAAAGTTCATATGGATTAGAAAACTGCCAGATCATCCCTTTGAGTCTAGCAAAAGGACTGGAATTTGATCATGTAATCTTGTATCCATTTGAAAACGATAGAGATGAGCAAAGAAGACGCAGACAAATGTACACGGCGATATCTAGAGGAATGAAAAGCATTGTCGTATTGGAAAGAGAAACATAATTAAGAGATAAAAAAATAAAAAGAATAACTGATAAAAAGAACAAAATATTTTTCATTTGCCGATGAGAAATGTTTTGTTCTTTTTCTTAGGAAAAATTTAGGAACACTTTATGTGAAAAGAAATGAAAAGTATGGTAAACTCCTACGTCGTAACAAAAATGTGAGGTGAGGATATGAAAAAAGTAACAAGAGAAGAAGTTGCATCGATTTTGGTGAAAGATAAGTATTTTTCAAAAGGTAATTATTGGTTAAAAATTTGGCAAACGCTAGTGGCTCTTTTGGGTTGGATGATCGTTGTTCTTCCTTTTATATGGGTGTTTTTTCCATTGACGAGACCAGAAAGAGCCAAAGATTTTTACTTGTACGCTTTTTTATTGGAAAAGAAAATGCTGTATTTCTTCATCGGCTTTTTTGCATTGATCTTTTTCAGCTTCCTGATTATCTCATTTGTGTTGACTAGATGGAACAATCGAAATTTGTATAGAAAAGTAAATAAGTCTTTTGAATATGAAGATGAAGAATTGAAAAAAAGACAAGAATTACTTGAAGAAATGTATACGGAACGTTTTGGAACAAAAGAAGAGAGAGAAACGGTCCGTTTTTATTCTGTCTCCGAAGAGAAAAATCTAGATACGACACTCATTGCAGATTTGTATAAAGAAAATGGGGTGGAACTGAAATGACCTCAATCACTCATACAGGTAATCAATTCCTAGATACTTGTTTGTCTATCATGTATTTTTTTCTCGTTTCTTACCCGATTTTAGGCGGATTTGCATGGTTTATTGGTGTCTGGTGTTATGTTTTTTTATACAAACATAAACAAAAAGAATGGGTAGATGTTCCATCGGGTGTCGAACCGTTCATTACGATCATGGTGCCAGCCCATAATGAAGAGATCGTGATCGAAGATACGATCGAGTATTTGATGACGAAATTGAATTATCACAACTATGAAGTATTAGTGACCGATGATGGTTCAACGGACCAAACACCAGAAATATTAGCCAGACTGATGAAAAAATACGCTAATCTTCGTGTGGTTCGGATCGAAAAAAATAAAGGGAAAGCCCATGCGTTTAATATCGGACTTGCCTTTGCAAAAGGAAAATTGATTTTAAGCAATGATGCAGATACGGTACCGGAGCCAGATGCACTGAACAGGTATGTGAATTATTTCATTCGCCCTGGTGCAAGACATATTGCTGCGGTCACTGCAAATATGGATGTCCAAAATCGTACCAAGTTGATTGCAAAATCGCAAACGGTTGAATTCTCGAGTATCGTTGGTATCATCAAACGAACACAGTCAGCTGTTTTCGGTGGCCTTTATGCGTACAGTGGGGCAAATACGATGTATCGAAAAGAAGCCTTGATCGATGTGGGCGGATTCAGGCAAGATCGAGCGACAGAAGACATCAGTATTGCGTGGGATCATCAGTTGAATGATTGGGTATCTGTTTTTGCTCCTGGGATCATCTTTTTCATGGAAGTACCTGTGACGTTGAAGATGCTATATCGACAAAGAAAACGTTGGGCAAAAGGTGGAACAGAAGTCTGGCTGACGAATTTCAAAAAAGTGATGCTCCATCCTTTTGAACATATCGGAAGAACGATCATCTTCATTGATCAAACATTGAGTATTGTCTGGTCAATATTCTTTTGTATTTCCGTGATTCTTTTTATTGGATTGATTGGGCATTATGTGTACCAAGGAAACTATGAACAGATCTATGTCACTTTTACATTCAGTTTTGTGTTCATCTGCTTTGAAATGGTCGCAGGATTTTTCCAGTTGCTAGCTTCGCTGATTGTAGATGATCGACGAAGAAAATTGAAATATCTTCTTTTCGCGCCACTATATATGCTTTTGTTCTGGATAGTGAACGCGATAACGATCGTGACGACTTTCATTCCAGCAGTCAAAACGATTTTAGGTTATGGAAGCGGGACATGGAAAAGTCCGGAACGTACAAAAAAATAAAAGATGCACCGTTTTTTAGACAAACAGCCTGTTGTGTTTATGGTTCTTCCAATCATTTTTGCTTATAATAAGAAATTAGTTAAAAAGTAGTAAGGATGGGAAAAGTGATGAAAAAAAGAATGAAGCCGTTGATCTGGCCGATTGCTGTTTCCGGTATTTTCTTCTTCGGACACACAGCTTTTGCAGAAACTTCTGAACCTGCTCAAACAGAGCCTTCAACAACTATAAGCTCTTCTGATGCTGAAAACGGAACCTCGGAAACAGAAATGACTTCCAATGTACCGACAGATAACTCAGGAGAAACGATTTCGTCTTCAGAAGATACATCAACGAATAGTTCTACCTCTTCTGACCAAATCGATCATTTGCAAGACTTGGAAAATAAAAGAAAAGAACTCGAAGAAGCATTAGAAGCTGCAAAAAACAAATTGAAAGAAGACCAAGCAGCAATCGATCAAGATTTAGCTGATCTTAAAAATAAAGCGGGAAATGACCGTGCACAACTTGAGAAAAAGCTTGCTGAAGCGAAAGCAAAAGCGGAAGCTGTCCAAAAAGATCTTGACGGGAAGATCCAACAAGCAAAAGAGTTCAATCAACAATTAGATCAGGTTGCTCAAACAGCTTCTGGAAAGCTAAGTCAAACTCAAGCGGATATCACAGCGGCCAGTCAAGCGATCCATGGAAAGATCAGCGAAGCGCAAACAGTTGCTAATGATTTTGAAGCAAAAAAAGCAGACTTAGCAGCTAGTTTCCAACGAATAAAAGATATTTTGCATTCGGCAGGAGAAAAATCAGTGGCCTCTGGAACCACGACAGAAACAGTTCAGCAAACGACAGAGCCATCCGAATCAACAAGTCAGACTTTACCAAAAACAAATGAAAAAACAGCTTCTGTCAATTATTCCTTCGTAGGCACAGGTGTGCTAGTTGCAGCAGCTTACGGAATCATTCGCAAAAAGCAATAAAAAAGAGAGAATGGGAAGGTAGTGAACCTCGAAGTTAGACTGAAAAATCTAACTCTTGGGTCCCACTACATGTCCCATCTTTTTTTATTTATTAAGACAGCTATTCCTACTTATCTTGTGGAGACAGCTGTTCCACTACATGTGACCATTAGCATGCCATTGTCGCTGCCTAATACTTCGTAGTCCATTTTTACGCCAATGATCGCATCAGCTCCTAATGCTTTTGCACGTTCGGCCATTTCCTCAAGGGCTTCTTCTCTTGCGCCCATTAGTTCATTTTCATAACTTTTTGAACGGCCGCCAAAGACGTTTCGCAAACCAGCCCCAAAATCTTTCAATACATTGATCCCAGTAATAACTTCACCAAAAACGATTCCTTTATAAGCTACTACGGTTTTTCCTTCCACACTATTCGTGGTTGTTGTAATCATTCGATCACTCCTCTCTTTAATGAAAGTATAACAAAGTTCAAGATGCGCAACACATATTTTCCCAAAATTAGGAATTTATTATATACTTGAATTGTTCATTAATGAAAGCGAAACCAATCGTTAGCAACTATGTAAAAGAAAGGAAGATTCTTGTGAAAAAGAGTATTTTGCTTATTTCTCATAGTCAAAAAGTAACAGATGGTATTAAAGAAATGATTGAGCAGATGCAAAAATCCGAAGAGGTGCAGATCTTTTCTCTCGGCGGAATAAATGGCGAGATCGGTTCAGACCCGATGAAAATCGTAGAAGCTGTCAATGAATCAAGTGATGCAGCTAGTTATTTTGTTTTTGCGGATATCGGCAGCGCGGTATTGAATTCGGAATTGGCAAAAGACATGTTGGAAGAAGAACAGCAGCAACGTTATCATCTGGTGGATGCGCCTTTAGTGGAAGGAGCTTTTGCAGCAGCCATCACTGCCGGTATAACGGATGATACTCAGCAAATCTTAACAGAAGCACAAAATGCCGGAAAGAAAGGATGGGAATAAATTGAAAAAAATCATGAATGATCCAAGCAATATTGTCGAAGAAATGTTGGAAGGATTAGTAAAAAGCTATCCAGAACTTGTTCATCGTGTAGAATCTTCCCGTGTTGTAGCCAAGAATCAGAAAGCAGAACAAGTTGGTTTGGTTTCTGGTGGAGGAAGCGGACATGAACCATCCCATGCCGGGTTTGTAGGGGAAGGAATGTTAAGTGCAGCGGTGCTTGGTGATGTGTTTACTTCTCCAACTCCAGATCAGATTCAAACGGCTATCAAGGAAGCGGATAGTGGAAAAGGAGTTTTACTAATCGTTAAGAATTATACAGGGGATGCATTGAACTTCGATATGGCAAAGGAACTAGCTGCTATGGACGATATTGAAGTAGAAAGTGTGATCGTAGATGATGATATCGCCGTTGAAAATAGTACGTATACTGCTGGAAAACGCGGAGTCGCAGGTACTGTCCTTGTACACAAAATCGTGGGCGATGCAGCAAGAAACGGTGCTTCCCTAGCAGAGTTGAAAGAATTGGGAGAAAAGGTCGTACAGGCAACTAAGACGATCGGTGTAGCGCTTCGAGCAGCAACTGTACCAGAAGTAGGGAAACCAGGATTCGAACTAGGAGAAGATGAGATCGAGTACGGTGTTGGTATCCACGGTGAGCCAGGCTATCGTCGAGAAAAAATGCAGCCTTCTAAAGTACTGGCAAAGGAACTTGTTACTAAGATTTTAGATGATTACTCGAATTTGCCAAAAGAAGCAGGTGTATTCGTCAACGGAATGGGCGGGACGCCTTTGATGGAACAGTTCGTATTCATGAATGATGTTTTAGCTCTGTTGGAAGAAAGAGGCGTCAATGTAGTTTTCCGAAAAGTCGGTAATTTTATGACCTCACTAGATATGCAAGGCCTTTCTCTGACGCTGATCGACTTGACGGAGACGCAATGGAAAGATTCTTTAGAAAGCAATGTACAGACGATTTCATGGTAAGACAATCTCAAGATAAAAGGGTGATAATATGAAACTAACCGTTCAAGAAATCCAAGAATGGCTCTCACAATTTGCAGAGGCAATCAATCAGAACAAACAATATCTCAGTGATCTAGATACCCCGATTGGCGATGGAGACCACGGAAATAATATGGGAAGAGGGGTTTCAGCTTATGAAGAAGCTTTTCAAACCGATCATCCTGAAACAATTAGTGATACATTCAAAGTATTCTCTATGGCGATGATATCGAAAGTTGGTGGTGCTTCTGGTCCGTTATACGGATCTGCATTCATGAACATGATGAAAGCGACAAAAGAGGTCGATTCTATTGATTCTCAAGAAAAATTAGGAGAAGTGATCGAGCAGGGAACAGCGGGTATTCAAAGCCGAGGAAAGGCAGAAGCTGACGATAAAACGATGTTAGATGTTTGGCTACCAGTTACAGAGGCATTGAAAGCAGGAAATCTAACAAAAGAAATCATTGAACAGGCAAAAGAACACACCAAAGACTTGGTAGCTAAAAAAGGACGAGCTTCCTATCTAGGAGAGCGTGCAATCGGACATATCGACCCGGGAGCTGCTTCCAGTGCCATTTTATTTACGACACTACTCAATGTGATCAAAACTTCATGACCGTTCCTGTAAATGGAAACAGAGGCTGAACTCGAAAAGCAAGCAGTTGCTTTTTCGATTCAGCTTTTTTACAGTTGTTTCTTTTAAATAAGATAGTTAAAATAAAAAAGAAAAGAGGGAACAAAATGGATCTAATGAAAGAAGACTATCAGTTATTTGACAGAGACAATTATGCATTCAAACAACTCAAAGAAATACATACACCAGATGAAGTCGAACAAATCAAACAAGAATACAAAGCACATTGGCAAAAATGGAAAGAGATCCAACTCCAGACTGCTGCACTTTTGCCTGATACGTATGGCATGAGCAAACCTAAAATCGAGAGTTGGACGAATGGCTGGAATTTACGCAGTCATTTTTGGAGCGCGTACCGAAGCGAATCTCGTCAAGACGAGAATGCCTGTCTAGCAGTTTTGTTGAATCAAAAACAATACCAAATCTATTTGATGTATCAGCACTATAAAAGTGACACGAGAGAAGGAAGCGTTGAAGGATACAATCAATTGCTATCTTTACTGCAGGAATGGAGTACTCAGGTAGCGATTGAAGAATATTATATCTGGCCTCAGCCTGAAAATGAGCTGGAAGATCATTTGCCTTTATCCGTTTATTTATCAGATAAGAGCAAGCAAGAAGAGCTGCGAGAGACAATGGGCAATCGAACCTTCCAACTTGGCAAACTGTTTTTTTCTCCAAATGAATACACAAACATCGAAGAGAAAACTGCTGAGGCGCTCAAAGAACTAGCGCCATTGTATCATGCGATAAAAAATAAGTTATGAAAAAGCTGATTGCGTTGCGTACTAAATAGATGGCACATCATCGAATCCACTGCTCTCATGATGCAACATAAACAGACACCTGCAAAAAAATGATTTTTTCGCAGGTGTCTGTTTGGTTTTTCCATCAGCCAAATCAGAATAAAAATTTAAACAAATTTAAAAACATAACGGTTAACGAACTCTAAAAAACGACGATTACTTGCGTCCTGCTCATTCTTTTGTATATATGTTTCGATTTACATAACAGAAAAAATGAAAAAATATTCATTTCGTTATCAAACAAGGAAAAGTAAGAAAAAGGCTTCTTTTTTCACTGATAAGCCTATGGTAAAATCCATTTAAAGCGTTTTCTTTACGAAGAGAAGTAAGAAGGAGCAAGCATGAAAAAAATCATTTTCAGAGGAGTCATCGTCATCATCGCACTGAGTATAGGAGGGAAAATATTGATGGATAGAAGAGAAAAAGACAATGAAGAACTGCGTACCATCCAAACCGATCTGGCAAATTATTTGTATAATCATTATGAGATTTATACAAAAGATAAGGACAAAATCGATGAAGCAGATAAGAAATACAATGGTGGTAATGGAACAATAACAGATGACGAATACTTAGAGAGTTTAAAAAATGCTAGGCAATATTTCAACATCGAAAAAATAGAATTTACAGGTTTCTCTGTAACCCCTATGAAATCTTTAGAGGTACACTTCGAAATCAATGACCTGCTTTCCCACACTGCGACATTAGGAGTAAAGTCTGCAGAAACAGGTCAGTGGATCTATAGGATTGATAGTGGTATAGAAAAACAAGGGCAAGATCATTATCTCAGTAGAAAAGACCAAGAGACCAATAGGAGCATACCCATGAATATCGTCACATTCTATGATGGGGGGATCGACTGATGAATCAGAATCGAGTTTTTTCAGAAACAGTTTATCAAGTAGAAGTAGGAAAAATTAAAAATGGTGATAGAACGGGGAAACGCAATGAATATTTAATTCTTGATACGGTAAACACCGACAAACATACGATCGGAAAAGAAAAAACACCAAAGAAAAACGGTATGCAGGCCATGGTCGTGGCTGAAATCAAGGATAAATACAAAGGCTATGATAAAGATGATTTGAAAAAGCAAGCCGACTACCCCAAATCGGTCATCAAAAAAGACCTGACCATCGCCTACGCGGGCACTAAAAACTGGCAGGACTGGAAAACGAACATCCGAGAAGTCGGCTTTGAGGACAAACACGACAACGGCGCCTTCCAGTCGGCTTTAGCGTATGCCGATGCAATCGAAAAGACCTATTCTGTCAAAGACGGCTACACCATTTCCACGACCGGTCATTCTTTAGGTGGAGCGCAGGCAATCTATGTCGCTGTTTTAAAAGGTTATCACGGATTTACATATGCAGCGGCAGGCCCAGGCTTGAGTGAGAAGCAGCTCATGAATTATGAAGGGCAGATCATCAATCTGTATGACACTTCAGACATCGTGACTAGTGGCTGGCTGACTGGCGGGAAAGGCCAACTGCCATTTCACAGTTTCGGAATCGACAACGCCGGCTGGAAAAACTATGGACACGATCTAAATCAGTTCAATCTCGACAAAAACGGGAATTACATCGATAAATATGGCGATATCGTCATCTATTCCGACCAACATGGAGGGGTCGCCCTCGAACAGACCTTACTCGCCCAGCAAATCATCAAAAACAAAGCTATGATCCGTCAAATGGAGACATATGGCGAAAAAAATCAATGGGAGAAAGATCGGATCAGTCAACTGAAAGAAGAAAACAAGTGGCTCCAGCTACAAATCAGTGCTTTCTCCAAGCTAGTGACTTGGCGGAAAAGATTCACAGCGAGCAGCGGCGGTTTATCGACTAATGAACAGATCTATTTAGACGACCAGCAGGCGCTGATGATCGTGAAACATGCGGCTTCCGTCTTCAATCAAGCGATGGAACAAGTGCTAGTCATTTACCAGCGTGGGATTCGTGATTTGGAACAGCTGTGGCCAGATGGTCTTGCGATGGTCCGCAGACAGACACCGCTTTTGTCTCAGAACGAAATGCTCGATGCTCTGCGAGAAGTCGGTTGTACAAAGCAGACGATCGTTGATGAACCTACGCAGGAATTCCGGGAAAAAAAATCTTCAAAATCAAGCAGCTTTCAGCAGAATTCTCTACCTTGGCAAAAGAGATCGAAGCGAAAATCAATGAGCTGGTCCAACGTGATCGGGACTTGGCACGACAATTATTTTAAAACAAGGAGTAGTGAGATGGAAAAAGAAAACCAGATTCATGAAACATACCGAAAAGAACGACTGCAGCTAGAAGATCAGGAAGATCAGCTCAGACAGATGCAAAAGAACATGCAGCAGCTGGCAGAAACGACTTATTCCAATATACGTTTTTCGGTGCGTTCCTTTGAATGCTCGAAGGATTCTTTGTATTTTGCACAAAAAGAACTCAGACGTTTAGAAGAGAGGTTCTCTCATGAATTGATGCAGAAACGAAAAAAAATCTATGATCAGCAAGATGAAGTCGAACGCCGTTATCGTGCTGATCTGCAACGATTAAACAAAAAGTAACAGGAAAGGAGATAATAAGTGATCGTTCTAGAGGAAAAAATTTGGGAAGACTACCAGAAAGAGATACAAAAAATCTCAGCAAGATCTTTAGGGATTGCGATGACTCAAGACAAAGTCACGAAATGCAAAAAGGCGAAACAAGCCGCAGAGGTGGAAGCAAGCACGGCAAAAAAAGCGGTATCCTCTGCAACGACTGGATTGGAAAAAGCAGTAAAGGGTCGTTTCGGCAAAAAAGTAACAGCGGCATTTAGTAAAAAAAGCCGAATGTTAGTAAGTTTTTAGAAAATCAGCTACAGTAATAAAGAGGTTGTGAAAAAGCTATTCTGCATCAAGCAGTAAGAACAAGCAGAGAAAAATAGCTTTCCATATTTTTCATCTGATTGGGCTTAGTATCGTAGATGCAAGCTTTTGAATACCGTTTAAGGAAGAGGTTGTGAACTTGCCGTTTAACCCTGAGTCACAAGGAACAATTTCAAAAAACAGCTTCTCATGTTTGATGATATTGTGACTTGTACCCGAGGAGTTGGCAGGAGAACACCGTTTATTCAAAAAATAGGAGTTGTGACAAGGCGTTTGTCACAGCTCCTATTTGACATAAGCGGCAATTTTCAATTTTACTTGTAGATAGTATCAAAAAATGATTTTAGGACATAAAACACTCATCACCATTATTACCGAGAGTCTGATCCTGGTGGCCGAGATGGCAAGCGGTATGCTTTTCCATGAAATGAGTATTCTGATCGTGGTCATAAACGGCATGTGTCTGCTTACTTATCGCACAAAAAGAAAAATCTTGATACAAATCAATTAACCAAGTTAAAAGAACAAGTAGAATAACAAACAAGGAAGAAATCCAAAGGAGGAATCTGCTATGAGACATGAAGGATTGTGTGTTTCACTCGTTCCATTATTCAATCATCTCGAGATAGAAGATCAGCAAAAAATCCACTCGCTAGTGACACACAGAAAAGTGGAAAAAGGAGAACAGATTCTTGCGCCGAATGGAGAGTCTCAATTAGTGATCGTGGCTTCCGGCAGTATGAAAGTGTATCAATTATCTGCTAGCGGAAAGGAACAGCTTTTACGAGTAGTAGAGCCGGGCGGATATGAGGGAGAGAGCCAGTTGCTAGGCGTTCCAAATGAGTCTTTATTTGGCGAAGCACTAGAAAAAACGGAAATTTGTGTATTGAGACAAAAAGATTTCTCGGAACTTTTACTGCATTATCCCGCCCTTAGTCTGAAACTTTTAGCAATCAACGCTGAGAAATTAACAAAAGTACAGCAGCAGACAACTTTTTTGATGATGGAAAAAGTAGAAGAACGAGTCGCTGTCTATCTGCTTGATTTAGCTAAAGCGACAGGGAAGAATCACTTTTTCCTGCCAATGAAAATGAAAGAACTTGCTGCATTTATCGGTACGACCCCCGAAACTTTATCTAGAAAATTTAAATTATTAGAGGAGAATGGTTATGTAAAAAGAGAGAATCGGGAAGTCTGGATCATTGATAAAGAGCAGTTAGAAGACTTGTAAATACAAAAATGACCTCCAAATGTTGGATTTTTGATCCCAATTTGGAGGCTAGTATGAAATTGAACATGCTCTTTTTTGTTATCCTTCCACTAAATCTCTTCTCCTATAACCGATAGCACCAAGGACGATCAGTGCAAGGCTGATACAGGATAACGTAAGGAATACGGAAAGATCGAAAGAATCGTTTGGCATCCGTGGTACCCAGCTAGGGACCGCTGTTTTGGAGAACCATTCTGGCAAATCCAAAATCCCGCCAAAGTAATTGAGCGCAAAGGAGTAAGCTAAGTAGATATAAGCAAATTTACCCATTCGAGGAAGCCATCCGAATAGAAAGCCACTCATCCCGATAAACACTAAAACAGCAGGCAGAAAGTTGAATCCGGCTTTAAGAAACAGCAATAGATCCATATCTTTCGCATCCTTCATCGATGCCAAAGCAGAAAGTCCTAGCGCACCAGAACTAATCAGAATCGACAATATAGAAAACAGGATCGCTAGTAATAGATTTGTCCAATAAAGTTGGTTCCTAGAAATTTTTGTTGCGAACAGCTGATTCATACGTCCGTGGGTTTCTTCTGTAAATAAACGATTGATGCTAGCAATTGGTAAAATAGCAGCTAGACAAATCAAGACGACCATGATCGTGCTTGTAAAGTTTTTTTCAATTGAGACGCCAGATTGGATAAACATCTGTTTCATTAAGTCGTTACTTTCTAAAAACTGTTGCATATTCCCGTAGATAGAGCCGTATGCCGCCCCCATCAAACCAAAAGTGATAAGCCAACTGATTGTCATTCCTTTATTTAGATAGAATAATAAACCACGCAAGGATAGAAGAGAACGTTTAGCATACGGTTTTCCTTCACGTTCGGGGATATAGCCGGTGTTCAAGTCTCGATGTTCCTCTAAAACAAATGAACTGATTATCAAGATGAGACTGAACAAAAACAAATAAAGCAAAGGAATCCAGTTATTAGTTGTAAATGGATAGGTCAAATAAGACCAGCCTAAAGGATTCCACATCGAAAGGGAGGAAACAGTTACATCTGTTATTGCTCTTAGAAGGTAGAGTCCACCTAAAAACGCTAGAGACAGACCATTCGAACTGGCTGAACTTGGCATCAGTTGTGCAGCAAACAGTGCAACGGCACTCCCCAAAATCCCCGTACTACCTACAGATAGCCCAAAAAGCCAAGCACCTTCTGCAGTGATCGAATCTGCTTGAAAAAAAATCATCGTACAGCTGATCGATATTGCTAAAAGCAAATTGATCAGAATACTTTCAGCGATGACAGCTAAAGAGTTTGCTTGACGTCCGACTCGAAAGGAACGAATAAGTTCAATCAGACCAAGTTCTTCTTTTTTTCTCGTTTGGCTCACCACATGCAAAACAGAGATCACAGCAGCAAACAAACTGCAAAAAAGCAACATTTCGTTTGCATACATCGCTCCTAAAGTATACTCAGCAGCATTCGAAGCGGGAGTTGGTCCGACCATTGCTATCATTGCCGGATTTTGCATTGTTTCGTATAATCCAGCTAACCCTTGTCCTGAAGTCAATTCTTCAAACGCAGGGACAAAACCACCAGAAAAAGCAGTGACACCGACTAGCCATATCAAAATTTTTTTCCAGTCACGGCTAAGGTTTTGAGAAAAAAGGGTGGACCAGCGTGAAAATTTATCAGTCATTTCGATTCCTCCTCATCCTTCATAGTGCCTCATGAATAAATCTTCAAGAGTCGGTGGAATAGATTCAAATTTTTTCACTCCTAATTTGGAAGTTTCAGCTAAAATCACATCGAAAGCTTCGTTGTCAGCAGCAAATTGAGCAAGGTGGCCTTTTTGCACAAAATCATGGACACCGTTCAATTGTGCTAAGTGGCTGTTATCTGCTTCTGTTTCTATAGTAATGGTCGAGCGGGTCAAATGACGCAATTCATCGAGTGTTCCTTCTTCTACGACTGTTCCCTCGCGGATGATCACGACTTTATCTGCCAACCGTTCGACTTCACTGAGAATATGAGAAGAAAGCAGGATGGATTTGCCCTGTTCTTTCAGTTTTTCAACTTCTTCTTGAAAAATGGTTTCCATCAAGGGATCTAAACCAGATGTAGGCTCATCAAATAAATAGAGATCCGAATCAACAGATAAAGCAGCAATCAAGCCCACTTTTTGACGATTTCCTTTTGAATAGTTTTTTGCTTTTTTCTTAGGATCAAGAGAGAAACGTTGAATCAGTTTGTCCTTTTTTTGAGCGTTCCCTTTTCCATGAAGCTTCATGAAGAGATCGATGATCGCTCCTCCAGTCAAATTTCCCCATAAAGAGATGTCACCTGGAACATAAGAAAGACGTTCATGGATAGATAAACTATCTTCCCATACATCTTGACCAAAAATCGTTGCCGTTCCGCCGTCTTTTTTTATAATCCCTAAAAGTGTCCGAATCGTCGTGGATTTTCCAGAACCATTTGGTCCGATAAATCCAACGACTTCACCTGAATGTACGGTGAAAGAGACGTCTTTTAAAGCTTCGAAACGACCAAAGTTCTTTATCAAATGTGTGACTTTGACGATTTCTGCCATAAAAACCCCACTCCTTTTTTTGAAAATATATACTAAATAAGATTAAACGGTTTAATAAAATGGTTTTATGCCTTTTTATAAAACTTTTTTTATTATTTTAGTACATAATATTCTTTTTATAAATTTCTGTCAATGAATTCATAAACAAGGAATTGCTGGCTTGATACTTTCTCAATAGATAGTTATAATAAACCTCAGAATAAATTTGAACTATATATATTATAAAAGTTTAAAATTACGGGAGGCTCTACAAATGAACGGTTTTGAAAAGAGAGCACAAGAGAAAAAGAAAGAGATTTTACAAGCAGCTTTTGACTTGATGAACACAGACATAGGAACCGCCGGAGTGACGATGGATAAGGTAGCTGAGAGCGCTCAGGTAAGTAAAGCGACGATTTTTAAATATTTTGGCAGCAAGGAAGGGCTGATTTATGAAGTATTTTTCACATTTATGAATGATTTAGGGCAAGAAGCGAAAGCGTTGATTGCGGAAAATCTTCCATTTGAAGAAACGTTGATTGCCATGAGTGAAAATAAAATCCGCTATCTCAATCGAGTGAACAAACAATTTTATATCGATTTGATGACATACTATACAAAAAAAGAAAAAAAAGAATTTTCTGACGCGATGGATGCGTATACGCAAGAAAGTTTCAGTATCATGCTTGATCTTTTCCATCGAGGGCGTAAAGAGGGAAAAGTGGATTTGAAATATTCGGATGAGTTCTTGATCCTCTATTTTCAAGCAATGGTAGAAGGAATTTCTAAGCCGGAGATATACGCAAAACTGCTTCCATATACAGCAGAATGGACAGAAGTCCTGATCAAGGGAATCGCGCCGAAGAGGAAATAAACCAAAAAAGCCGAAACTGACGATAAAATGTCAGTTCGGCTTTTTTGGTTTATAAATGACGTAAAATCAAGCGGATTCTCGTGCTTCTTTGTCATAGACATCATGAACGTTGATGAATGGATCAAGAATAGGGTTTTGTCCGTCTAAATCTGATTGGAACCGAATGCCATCGATATTGATTCGAGCATTTCGATAGAAATCCGTACCTAATTGTCCCCAAGCGGGAGTAGAAGCATCTACATTGCAGAAAATATCGAAACCTTGACTCTTTAAGTAAACAAATTTTTGATTTTCTGCTGAATAAGGCTGCCAGTCGCTAATATCTGCACCAAATGGATAAATCAGGATATTTGTTTTTCCTAGGATAGGTGCAACTTCTTGCTGCCATAATTCATTGTCTTTTTTGACATCCTCTAATGAAGCTTGAGTCATATTCAAGTGTCCCCAGGTATGGGAAGCAAAGCTCCAGCCATCTTTCTTCAACTGATCAGCTACTTTTTTAGCTTCTTCGATCTCTTTTTTTGTTTTCTCGTTATCTCCGTATTGAGACTTGGATGTTCGATAACCTAAAACACCGTTGTAACCCGTCAGGGCCAAGGTGCCTTTTGCGCCTCGATAAGAAAAATCAGGATGTTTCTTGACAAAAGCATCAATCAGAGGAACCATGTCAAAGTCCCCAATTTCTTCCTTATCATTCTCTTTATAAACATTTTTGATTTCATTGTTATTTGATACGACCAATCGGCTAGGAAAACCGGAATTATCCATATATTCATAATAGCTGACATCATCTTGCGAAAGAACTAATGGTTTTTTTCCTTCAGGTAGCGCGAGTCCGTTAAAGGAAAGATTTCCTTGTTCATCTTTTTGGATCAAATCATTCAAATTGACTAAAACAAAATCATTTTGATAGAGTTGTTCGATCGAACGGTTGAACTCTTCAACAGTTACCATATAGTCTTTATATCCTTGCGACTGTTGAGAGTGGAAGGCTTTTTGTGGGTCCACAATCAAGCTGTGAAAAAAGACGTGAGAGATCTGAGTAGGATCAGACCAGTCAATCAGTTGTTCTTTCTCCTTTTTCAGTGTTTGAAGAAGTTGCTGTGTTTCTGCAGATCCGTTTTTACTGTTTTTCTCCAATAAAGCAATCGCTTGGTCATAATCATAGCTTTGTGCCAGATTTTTTGCTTGAGTAACTAGCTGTTGCTTATCATCCATTGGCTCTTTTGTCTTTTCTGTTATTTTTTTTTCAGGAATGATCGGTTCTTTTTTTGTGTATGCTCGGATGACAAAAAACAGACTTAAAATTAAAATAACGACAGTTAAAGCAGAAGTAGCTCCTAAAATAATTTTTTGCTTTTTTTCCATATACCTCGTCCCTTGCTTTTTCATTTTTTTACTCGTCCCATTGCTCATTGTAACGAAGAAAGAGTAAGAGGAAAAGTAAAGTGACTTCTCGATAAATTGCAGAAAAAATACAGAAAAAATAGTTTCTTTTAACAATATTAAAAATAAAATGTTCGGGATTAGAACGGATTCAAAAAAGAAAAAATGAGGAATTTAAAAAAAATATCCTTTTTCTGTTGACAAAGAAAAAGTTGCGCTCTATGATAGACACATATTAATAATAACAAGACGAAGATCGAAACGAAGTAGTTGTTAAAGCCAATGTTTCAGAAAGCTGGTGGTTGCTGCAAACCAGTACATGCTTTAAAGCGAATTACATTTCAGGAGTCTCTGGCAGTGATTGCCACGCGACAGCGTTAAATGTTTGAGAGGTATGTTGGATATCTAGACATACAAATTGGGTGGTACCGCGAGATTTCGTCCCTTGGCTATATGCCAAGGGACTTTTTTTATTTTCCATCCCGAAGAAATACTTAATGACGCATGCTAGCAGGTTCCTGCTTTCATAAAAAACTACACGGAGGTCAGTAAAATGAATATTATTGATGAATTAACTTGGCGCGACGCCATTAATCAGCAAACAAACGAAGAAAGACTTCGCGAGCTCGTTGAAGAAAAGAGCATTTCACTTTATTGCGGCGTTGATCCAACTGGTGATTCGATGCATATCGGACATTTGATCCCATTTATGATGATGAAAAGATTCCAATTGGCAGGCCATCATCCATATATTCTGATTGGCGGCGGAACAGGAACGATCGGCGACCCAAGCGGCCGTAAAACAGAACGTGTGTTGCAAACGATGGAACAAGTGCAACATAACGTGGATGCACTTTCCAATCAAATGAGAAAATTGTTTGGTAAAGACGCAAATATCACATTTGTGAACAACTACGACTGGTTGTCAAAAATCTCTTTACTTGAATTTTTGAGAGACTACGGTAAAAACTTCAACATCAACACGATGTTAGCAAAAGATATCGTTGCCAGCCGTTTGGAAGTAGGGATCTCATTCACAGAATTCACTTACCAAATCCTGCAATCCATCGACTTTTTACATCTGCATAAAACATACGATGTACAACTACAAATCGGTGGAGCAGACCAATGGGGAAATATCACAGCTGGTTTAGACCTGATCCGAAAATTAGAAGGACCAGAAGCAGAAGCATTCGGTTTGACGATTCCATTGATGTTGAAAGCGGACGGAACGAAATTCGGAAAAACCGCAGGTGGTGCCGTTTGGCTTGATCCTAAGAAAACTTCACCATTTGAATTCTACCAATTCTGGTTGAATCAAGATGATCGTGATGTAGTGAAATACTTGAAATTCTTTACGTTCTTATCTCAAGAAGAAATTGAAGAATTAGCGAAAAAAGTAGAGACAGAACCTGAGAAACGTGAAGCACAACGCCGTTTGGCAGAAGAAGTCACAAGATTTGTGCATAGTGAAGAAGACTTGAAAGAAGCGCAAAAAATAACACAAGCATTGTTCTCTGGAAATATTAAAGAACTAAATGCGGAAGAAATCGCGCAAGGATTCGGTAAAATGCCGAACGTTGAAATTTCAAGCACACCTGAAAATATCGTGGAGCTACTTGTTTCCACAAAAATTGAACCATCTAAACGTCAGGCACGGGAAGATGTTTCAAACGGAGCTATAAGTATTAACGGTGACCGCGTTACCGATTTAAATTTTGTCATAAATCCATCCGATGAATTCGATGGTAAGTTTGTGGTTATTCGAAAAGGTAAGAAAAATTACTTTTTGGCCAAAGTAATTGATTAGAATTTAGTAAGTTTTTGCCTTGAAAAAGGGGAATACTATTACAACATTCCAATTTTGAAACCCATCCTAAAATAGAACGCTGGTTGTCGTTAATACAATCTTTGCGAGGGAGTTTACTTTTGTAAATTCCCTCGTTTTTTTAAATTATTTCAAAAGTATGAACAATTCGAATAATTGATACATATTAAAATACGATTAAAAAACGGTCGAAAGCTTAGTTTACAGAATAGGAGAACAGGTGTAATGTAGGGCTCGACAAAATTTAAATATTTTTTTAGGAGGGTTTCACTATGAGTGAATCATTGTCGAAAGATCTAAACCTAAATGCCCTATTCATTGGGGACAAAGCTGAGAACGGCCAAATCTATAAAGCTTTGTTGAATGAATTGGTGGACGAACATTTAGGCTGGCGTCAAAACTACATGCCTCAAGACATGCCTATCATTACGCCAGAAGAAAAAAGCAGTGCTAGTTTTGAACACACTGTGAATAAAACAAAAGATGTTCTATCAGAAATTTCAGCGCGGATGCGTACCCATTCCGTTCCTTGGCATAATGCCGGACGCTACTGGGGTCATATGAACTCTGAAACATTGATGCCATCTTTACTAGCGTATAATTTTGCTATGCTATGGAATGGTAATAACGTTGCTTACGAATCTTCTCCTGCAACAAGCCAAATGGAAGAAGAAGTAGGCATGGAATTTGCAAAATTAATGAGCTATAAAGATGGCTGGGGACACATCGTTGCTGATGGTTCTTTAGCAAACTTAGAAGGACTTTGGTATGCCCGCAACATCAAATCATTGCCACTTGCTATGAAAGAAGTGACACCTGAACTAGTTGCTGGAAAAAGCGATTGGGAATTGATGAACTTGTCAACAGAAGAAATCATGAACTTGTTAGACAGTGTTCCAGAAAAAATCGACGAAATCAAAGCTCACTCAGCACGTAGCGGAAAACATTTAGAAAAATTAGGAAAATGGTTGGTTCCACAAACAAAACACTATTCATGGCTAAAAGCTGCCGACATCATCGGTATCGGTTTAGACCAAGTAATTCCAGTGCCAGTTGACCATAACTACCGCATGGACATCAACGAACTTGAAAAAATCGTTCGTGGTCTAGCAGCTGAAAAAACACCAATCTTAGGTGTAGTCGGTGTTGTAGGGTCAACAGAAGAAGGAGCAATCGACGGTATCGATAAAATCGTTGCATTGCGTCGCGTATTAGAAAAAGACGGTATTTACTTCTACTTGCATGTAGATGCTGCTTATGGCGGATATGGCCGTGCGATTTTCTTAGACGAAGACAACAACTTCATTCCATTCGAAGATTTAAAAGACGTTCATTACAAATACAATGTCTTTACAGAAAACAAAGATTATATCTTAGAAGAAGTACACAGTGCATATAAAGCAATCGAAGAAGCAGAATCTGTAACGATCGACCCGCATAAAATGGGCTATGTTCCATATTCTGCCGGTGGTATCGTCATCAAAGATATCCGCATGAGAGACGTTATCTCTTACTTCGCAACATATGTATTTGAAAAAGGTGCAGATATCCCAGCATTACTTGGAGCGTATATCTTGGAAGGTTCAAAAGCAGGGGCAACAGCAGCCAGCGTTTGGGCAGCACATCATGTCTTACCTTTGAATGTCACAGGATACGGTAAATTGATGGGTGCATCAATCGAAGGGGCACATCGTTTCTACAACTTCTTGAATGACTTGTCATTCAAAGTAGGTGACAAAGAAATCGAAGTTCATCCATTAACTTATCCAGATTTCAACATGGTAGACTACGTATTCAAAGAAAAAGGCAACGACGATTTAGTTGCGATGAATAAATTGAACCATGACGTATACGATTATTCTTCATACGTGAAAGGAAGCATTTACGGTAATGAATTCTTAACTTCACATACTGACTTTGCTATCCCAGACTATGGCAACAGCCCATTGCAATTCGTGAACCAACTAGGATTCTCAGATGAAGAATGGAACCGTGCCGGAAAAGTAACTGTATTGCGTGCCAGCGTAATGACACCATACATGAACAAAGAAGAACACTTTGAAGAATATGCTGAAAAAATCAAAGCAGCTCTTCAAGAAAAATTGGAAAAAATCTACGCAGACCAATTATTGGCAAGCGAAGCAAAATAAGCAAGGTAATCATGTTAGAAAACAGCTTGAATGCTAACTGTTTCTGACGCATGTTTGGATCGGAAGAGCAAGGGGTGACCTAAGCTCTTCGATCCCTTTGTTTTGAGGTTGTCTTTGAAGAACTCCTTCAAGCAATAGACTCAAAGAATCCCCTCAAATATTCGCTGAATTGTTTCGTTTATTGCTGAAACTACTTCAAAGACACCGTTATTTTATCCAAAAAATCAAGGAGAGTGTCAACGGTGAGTAAATCTGAAGTAAGTAAAATGGGTCTTGGGACCTTTATCGGTCTGACAATGGCACTGTGTGCAACGGTTCGGAGTATTCCTACGTTAGCCGCAGTCGGTTGGACATTGATTTTTTATTCAATTTTTGCAGTTTTGTTTTTTGCCGGTCCGATATCAATGGTTTCCGGTGAGCTTTCAACGATGCTTCCTCAAGAAGGCGGTCCTCAGTTATGGGTAAAAACAGCACTGGGCAGCAAATGGGGATTTGTCGTTGCATGGCTATTATGGGTGCAAATGTTCCCAGGTATGGTAATGGTCGCTTCTACTTTAGGACCATTGTTAGGAAACACATTTGGTAATGTAGAACTTGGCAATAATCATTGGTTCGTTTTAGGTTGTATTTTAGTTATCTACTGGATCATCACGATCTTGAACTTGAAATTCGATATGGCAAAAGTCGGCGGGAACATCGGTGTATGGCTAGGGGTATATATCCCAGTAGTCATCATGTTCGTTTTAGGTGTTTTGGCAGCCTTCAAAGTCGGACTAGTCTCAAACGGTTATCTAGGTGACTTTTCATGGTCAAAAGCTTTCCCTGACTTGGAACATATTGATTCATTGAAATACTTAGCTGGTATCACATTTATTTTTGTTGGGATCGAAATGAGTTCTGTTTACATGCCTCGTTTGAAAGACGCAACAAAAAATTATACAAAAGGCGTATTTATCGCTTTGATCGGATTAGTTTTATTGAATGTCATCAATGCGATGCTTGTTGCCAATGTCGTACCAGATGGAAAAATGGAATTAGCAAATATCACGCAGCCAATCTTGATTGATTGCCAAATCCTAGGCTTACCAGAAGTGATCGGAAATATCTTCAGCTTCATGGTATTTATTGGTGTGCTTTTACAATTATCAGCTTGGGTTACTGGACCATCAAAAACAATCATCCAAGTAGCTCGTGAAGGATTCCTTCCACCAAAATTCGGATTCCATAAAGAAAACAAATACGGCGTATCTAGAAATGTCGTTCTAACACAATCAATCGTTATTTCATTATTTGCTTTGCTTTATGGTGTAATGGATGACGTAAGTGCTGTATTCTTGACACTTACAAATGCTACAACTGTTATTTATTGTATCGTGTACATTTTGATTGCTGTTTCATTGCTTAAAATGCGTAAGAAACATCCAGAATTCGAACGTCCTTACCGAATTGGTAAAAACGGAAACGGCTTAGCTTGGGTAGTCAGCTGCATGCTGATCTTCTCTATCATCGTTGTCGTATTTGCTACATTAGGTACAGCGACATTGAGTGATGCATTATTAGTAGCAGCTATCACAGTGGTCATGTTCGTTATTCCATTGATCATCAATCACTTCAAGAAAGATTCTTGGGGGATTGAGGTAGAAAAAAGTTTAGAAGAAAAATAAAAAAATAAGTCTTTCAGCCGACGATCTGTCGCTGATTTAGTAGGAGGTCCTGCCAAGTGAATAGTTTTTTCATGGCAGGGCCTTTTCATTTGAAATAGGAGATCGACGATGAATAAAAATATTTCTTTAAAAGAAAGTATCGCTGTATTGATCGTGTTGTTGGTACTCCTAGGAGTACTGATCATCGGATTCCAACTCTCGCCACATATCCCGATCCTTGCAGCTTTCATGTGTTTGTTGTTTTATGGCAGATTTAAAAAGTTTTCATGGGATGAGATCCATGACGGAATCATCAAAGGAATCACCCCGGGGATCATTCCGATCCTGATTTTTCTTTTGATTGGCATCTTGGTTGCCTCTTGGATTCTATCTGGAACCATCCCTACGATCATGGTTTATGGATTTAAGCTTGTCTCTGTACGTTTCTTTTTACCGACAGCATTTCTTGTTTGTGCAATTGTCGGAGTGACAGTCGGCAGTTCATTTACGACGATTTCGACGATTGGGATTGCTTTTTTGGGAATCGGTCATTTGCTTGGATTCAACGATGCAATGACTACAGGTGCGATCGTTTCTGGTGCATTTTTAGGGAATAACTGCTCGCCTCTATCGGATACGACGAACTTGGCGGCTGGTATCGGCGGAGTCAATCTATTCGAACATATCGCTGGCATGCGTTATACGGATTTTCCGGCATTCGTCCTTTCGTTGCTTTTTTATACGATATTAGGACATAACAGTCATTCAGCCGACCTAGCCAGTATCAATGAAATGATCCAAAATATGAAAGCAAGCTTTTGGATCTCTCCTTGGACATTGATTCCGTTAGTTATTTTATTTGGCGGGGCAATCAAAAAAATCCCAGCTATCCCTACATTATTAGCAGGATCGACAGCCGCCCTCGTTCTTTCCTTTATCCATGAGAAAAGTTTGACGATTGGAAAAGCAGCAGACATCTTGATGAATGGTTATGTCGCGCATACACCTGATCCCAAGCTAGATGAACTGCTTTCTCGAGGCGGGATCATGAGTATGTTGGGCTCAGCCAGTTTGATTTTACTGGCATTGGCATTAGGTGGTTTATTGATCAAATATTTGATTGTTGAGACCATCGTGCAAGAATTAAAAGAAAAGATGGACCGACCTTCTCGTTTAGTCGGGTTTACTGCCTTGAGTTGTATCGGAGTCAATCTGATCGTTGGAGAGCAGTACTTGTCCATCATTCTTCCGGGAGAAACATTCAAACGCTCCTTTGATGAGGTTGGCTTATCAAAAAACTATTTGACACGGACGCTAGCAGATTCAGGAGCAACCGTCAATTCTCTTGTACCGTGGGGAGTTAGCGGCACATTCATTATGGGGACGATGAAAGTTAGCGCGTTGCATTACTTGCCATTCGCTTTTTTCTCGATCCTTGCTCCTGTCTTTACAATAATAGGCGGTTTTTTATTGAATCGCCGACATGTGAAAAATTGAAGAAAAGATCAAAAGGTTGTGACTATTTTTGTCACAGCCTTTTTCCTACGATTAGTCAAGTAAAAGGTGTAAGAAAAATAGCTCATAAACGAAAGCGACAAAATCAAGGCACACCAAATAAAGCCTCGTTCGTAAAAAATTTTCGATCTGGGCAAAGAAGTGGTATACTGTAAGTGGTTTAGTTAATGGTCCACTGAGACCGCGTACGCA
>ENA-OQJZ01000056-OQJZ01000056.1-human-gut-metagenome-genome-assembly--contig:-NODE-56-length-124974-cov-38.466689_pt1 | contig 124974 bp, 114 predicted proteins | sample MGYA00242618_ERZ504785 | MGnify/ENA primary metagenome ERZ504785 (study PRJEB26092, sample SAMD00036354) | human gut metagenome | host: Homo sapiens | study: EMG produced TPA metagenomics assembly...
TTCCCTATCACCGTTACCTACTTCGCATCATGTCAATCACGGCCACTCTCGCTCGAATGCGGGTGCAAAAGTAGAACAAAGATGTCTTTTATGCAAATGTTTGGGAAAGTTTTTTTATCTTTTTTTCTCTCAAAAGAAGGGATATTATATGGTACGCACATGCGAGATCTTTCCCCCCTTTTTTAGGGCATAAAGAAATAAAAATGGCAGGACAGAGGTAAAACAAGCCTATCGAAAGATAGACAATAAGAAAAGAAGAAATTCTTATCTTTGACGAATCAGCCACAAATTCAAAAACAAAATAATGGAAAGCACAAATTTACTTTTTCTGTAGGAGCTCGGTTTTTAAGCCTCTTTTTCCCACAAAGAGGTCACACCCCCTACCCCCATTCCACCCATTCCGACTCCGGAACAGGTGGAATGGCCCAAAATGGAGACATATGCCTTTGTTCATTTAGGGCCGAACACATTCAACGATCTGGAATGGGGATAGGGAAACACACCTGCATCAACTTTCAATCCAACCGATCCGGATTGCAACCAATGGGTACATACCATCAAAGCAACCGAAAGTTCAGAACAAGCAAGGTAAACGACGGCAACTGGGACACCTACTGGACTACAGATAGACCTGTCACAAAGGAGATTAACTTTCACCTTCGCTCAGAAAGGCAAGCAAGAATTGGTTCTCCATCTGGATAAGGAAACTATGATCTCAGGTTTCCACTATATACCCAACCAAGAAAGGGATGCAAATGAGCATCGGAGAGTTTTCCGTTATCACAGAACAAAACAAAAGGAGGACAAAATTTCACTCCTTTCCCCAACTTTCCGACCTCACCCCAAACAGCCTAAACCATTTATTTTAAATGACTGTTTTCTATATATAGTTTGCAAGAAACAATTCAAAAAGCATATGGATATTTCGATTCGTACACAGCAACTCAACAGTCTTTTTTCGTATGACAAAAAAACTGATTTGACAGACAGCCATCTGGAGATCATTCCCTTCCGCTTTACCCAGACAATAGGAGCCAGCGAGATCAATGAATTCCAAAAAGAACTTACCGGCACCGATTTTTGTCCGGTAACCGACAATCATATCCAGGAAAACAAGACCTTCACTTATACCGTCTTTGCACCTTCCGGAAAAGAAAAACGGGACAAAGCGATCATCTTGCTGCATGGTTTGAACGAACGTACATGGGAAAAATATCTGACCTGGGCGGAATATCTGGCCCAAAATACGGGAAAACCAGTCATTCTTTTTCCGATCGCTTTCCATATGAACCGTACACCCAGCCGCTGGTGTAATCCGAGAGAAACCCTATCGTGGGCGAATATCCGGAAAAGCGAGATCAATGACCTCATCAATTCCACGTTTGCCAACGTTGCACTGAGCAGCCGGCTTTCCAACAACCCGTTACGCTTTTACGCATCCGGCAGAGAATCCATCTACAACCTGTGGCAACTAGTACTGGAAATAAAAGAAGGCAAGCATCCACTTTTCAAAGAAGATGCATCCATCAACCTGTTCGCCTACTCCATCGGAGCCCTCCTATCGCAAGTGCTTCTACTCGCAAACCCGGAAAAGATGTTCAGTGATACGCACCTGTTCATGTTCTGCGGCGGTTCGATCTTCAGCGAGATGGATGGGAATGCACGAGACATCATGGATAAGGAAGCTTTCGAAAGCATACAGAAATACTATCGCCATGATTTCTTGGAACAACGTTTGCTACCGACCACCTTCAAAAACGATTTTATGGAACAGGCGTTCAAAACCATGATCCGCGAAGACGTCATGCAGGATCACCGTGAGACATTCTTCCAACGAGCCTGTAACCGGATACGGGCGATCTCGCTGAAAAAAGACAAAGTCATGCCGACATTGGGAGTGGTCAAAGCCCCTGGCAATATATCCAACAAGATCTTGGAAGAGATGGATTTTCCATTTCCATATTCCCACCAGATCCCCTTTCTTTCCCGGAGCCAAACCGATCAAACACTGGTCAACCAGTCGTTCCTGAACGTATTCGGAAAAGCAGCCGCTTTCCTATAACAAAAAAGGAGAATGCATCCACACGGGCACATCCTCCTTCTTCCTTATAACTATATATTCTCTATGTCAATTATTCAAGAACGATCACTTTATATTTTGGAACCAAAATCTTCATGATAATCCAACCAATCAAATAAGCAACAGCACATACACAAAAGATTATGAAATAACCGGCAGGCTTGCCAGTGAAGCCCATAAATGTCATCTGAGTTGCATCTGCATAAACAAACAAATTCCCAGCCACTTTCTGTAAAATCATAGAACCGACCCCTCCGGCCATACCACCAATACCCGTAACGGTTGCAATAGCCGATTTCGGGAACATATCACCGACAGTCGAGAAAATATTGGCAGACCATGACTGGTGAGCTGCACCACCAATACCGATCATGATAACCGGGAACCACGGTGAAATCGTACCCAACGGCTGCGCCAACAGTACCAGCAACGGGAAGAAAGCAAAAATCAACATCGCTTTCATACGGGCAGCATACGGGTTCATCCCACTCCGGTTAATAAAGATCGTCGGTAGTTTACCTCCGTAAATAGACAACATCGTGATGGCATACAGAGTAAAGATCAACCCCATGCCCAACGGATCGGAGGTCTTGATACCGAACTGCGTATTCAGGTAAGAAGGAGTCCAAAAAAGGAAAAACCACCAAACCCCGTCCGTCATGAATTTACCGACAACAAAGGCCCAAGTCTGTTTGAACGTGAAACATTGCAAGAAACCGATCTTCTTCTCGTGTTCTTCTTCAACGACAACAACGTCTTTTTCGTTTTTATCCTGTTCAATATACTCCAACTCAGCTTTATTCACATGTTTGCTCTTCTCCGGAGTCGTGTACATAAATACCCACAAACCCATCCAGACAAAACCGAGCGCACCGATCACGATAAAAGCCATTTCCCAACCCCAAGCTTTTGCCAACAAGGGAATAGAGATAGGAGCGACCAAAGCACCAATAGAAGCACCGGCATTGAAGATCGAAGTCGCATAAGCACGGTCTTTCTTTGGGAAGTATTCAGCCGTCACCTTGATGGCAGCAGGGAAGTTACCCGCTTCACCCAATGCCAGAATACAACGGGCGGCCAGAAAGAAATACATACTCACGGTTGCCAATATCACAACAACATCTCCTGTCGCTGCAATCAATTCGGCTGCACTATTCATTCCGACATAATGTTCGGTTGCAATACCGCAACCGGCATGGAGACAGGCTCCGAACGACCAAACACCGATAGCCCAAAGATATCCTTTCTTCGTACCCATCCAGTCGATAAAACGGCCGGCAAACAGCATACAGATTGCATACACAATTGAGAAAACTGATGTTATCGTACCGTAATGGGATTCATCCCAATGGAACTCCGGTTTGATAAATTCATCCCAGGTCAAAGAAAGAACCTGGCGATCGAGGTAATTCACTGTTGTTGCAAAAAATAACATCGCACAGATTGTCCATCTGTAATTTGTCATTTTCTCACTTGCTTTTTGAAATGTGTTCATGATATTAATATTCGTTTTTCATAATACGGGGCAAATATAAGGCATTTTTTTTGTTCTACACAAGTTTGTGTGTGCGAATACACGAAGTATTTTTATTTCTTTCACATCCCACCCCTGATTCTTAGAGGTTTGATTTGCATAAAATAAGCATTTTATGTACGTTTGCCCCTCCAATGTAAACTTTATAAATACCATGATTATTATGAAAAAGATTATTTATCTGGTACTTCTGTCCCTGATAACCGGTCTGGTCGCCCAGGCCCATGAAAAAACAGGCGAATGGAACGGATGTGACCGCTACGATTTCACCTTCAAGGATCGCCAAGCAACCATTGTCGTTCCTAAAAAAGCTGCCAAAGGAAATCCATGGATCTGGCGTCCAGCGTTCTTCGACGCTTTTCCAAGTGTGGACAAAGCATTATTGGAAAAAGGGTTCCACATTGTCTATTACGACGTCACTCATCTATATGGAAGTCCAAGAGCAGTTTCTCTGGGCACCGAATTCTATGAGAATATGACGGATCTTTACAATCTTTCCGAAAAAGTCACACTGGAAGGATTCAGCCGCGGCGGTTTGTTCGTCTTCAACTGGGCGGCCCAAAATACAGAGAAAGTGGCTTGTATATATGTAGACGCTCCTGTTTGCGACGTGTTTAGCTGGCCGGGAAGAAAAAACACGGCTTTGTGGAATGATCTGTTGAAGGAATGGAACCTGACAGATGCCGGAATGGAACATTTCAAAGGGAACCCGATCGACAACCTCGCCCCGATTGCAGCCGCAGGCATACCGATCATCAGTGTATGCGGCGATAACGATCAGACCGTCCCCTACAAGGAAAACATGGATGTCGTACGTTCGCGCTACCTTGCGGCAGGAGGTCCGGTGGAAGTTATCCTAAAGAAAGGGTGCGACCATCATCCACATAGTTTGGACAATCCGGAACCGGTAGTAGACTTCATCCTTCGCCAGCAGCCGGAGTACGAAAAGTACATACATTATAATATACGCGGAAGTTTACAGAACTCGTTCCGTAAATTCGAAAAAGAACGCCGGGCACGGGTCGCTTTTCTGGGAGGCTCCATCACGGAAATGAACGGATGGCGCAATATGATAGAGCAACAGCTACAACAACGTTTCCCTTATACACAGTTCGAATGGGTAGAAGCAGGCATCGGTTCGACCGGGACAACTCCGGGGTCTTTCCGCCTGCAGCATGATATCCTTTCGAAGGGGAAAGTCGACCTTCTTTTCGTCGAGGCCGCCGTAAACGACGACACGAACAGATTCAGTGCCCTCGAACAGGTGCGCGGTATGGAAGGGGAAGTGCGCCATGCTTTGGAAAGCAATCCAGAAATGGATATCGTGATGCTGCACTTCATCTATGATCCGTTTATCCCAATGATCGCCCGCCGTCAGATGCCAGATGTCATCCTAAATCACGAACGGGTGGCGAACCACTACCTTATTCCTTCGATCAATCTCTGCCAGGAGATCGGTGAACGAATGCAAGACGGCGAGTTTACCTGGGACGATTTCGGCGGCACTCATCCGAAACCTTTCGGACATAAATTTTATGCTGCTGCCATCGGCCACCTTTTCGATGAGATGTGGAAAGGAGTTTCACCGGCAGGAACGATCGAGGCACACGAAATTCCGGCCAAGCCACTGGATCCCTACAGTTATTATAACGGAGATTTCATTGCTCTCGAAAAAGCCCACTTAAACAAAGGTTGGAAATTAGTAGACAACTGGCATCCCGACAACAAGGCCGGCAAGCGGAACGGCTTTGTCGATGTTCCTATGTTAGAAGCTACACGTCCAGGAGACCGACTAACACTGGATTTCCAAGGAAAAGCGATCGGCATCTTCTGCGTCAGCGGACCTTCTGCAGGAATTTTGGAATATAGTGTCGACGGCGCCCCGTTCAAAGAACTGGATACTTTCACTGAATGGAGCCACAATCTTTATATCCCCTGGGTCTACATGCTAGAAACGGAACTGAAAGACATGGATCACAAACTGGTTCTCCGTATATCAAAAAAGAAGAACCCCGCCTCACAGGGTACGGAATGCCAGATACGGAATTTCGTAGTGAACGGCAGATGATCATACATCATGTATTCGGCTGGATATCATCCCAGCCTGCACCGCCATTCGCTCCGATAATCCAGTTAAAGGTATAATGCCGTTCCATGACAACACCCCCGTTCAACGAAGCCGGAGCTTCTTTTCCATGAATTCGTGCTTCCACACAAGCCCAATCATACCGAAGTGTAATATCGGCAGCATCCAATATTTCGGACTGCGAACGGGGAAAACCTTTTGAAAGCAATTCAGAGCAGCCTTTATGTTGCCAGAAAATAGCAGCCAAGACAGGGACATCGATAATCTCGGACGGATAGGGTAAATCATCTACAATGCCTGCCGCCCAAAGCAAGACACCTGCACATTCGTAGCGCCATCCGAACTGAATGCACTCTTGTTCTTCCGGATCGGGATTATCGATATAAGCGGCTTCGGCCGGTGACAAGTAAGATTCTATCTTGTACAATTGTTCCATCTTTTTAAAATAGAACAGAGCTTCTTCCCGTCCCGAGCCTTCCGAGAGTATGACTTCCGAATAGACGGCTACGGCAAACAATGCGGCGGCTCGTTGCACTATCTCCTTCCGGCTTCTCAAACGGGCTTCGCTTTCCAATACTTCGCTACGCAAATATTCCATATAAGGAATATGCTTCTCTTCAAGCAACGCGATAGAACGCAAACGTCTTTCCACATCTGCCTGAGTTTCTTCCGGGCGGTTCCCGTCCAGAAAATCGGCATTCCCGACCGGGATAAACTCGGTCAACTGGCTTTCGCCTTTGGCAGAGAAGAGAAGTTTTCCTTCACCGGTAAAGATCTGCATGCTCGGATAGAGCAGAAAACCGTTCACGTCTCCGGCAATCTCAAACAAACGGTTCAGGATATAGTTCGTCCGATCTTCATTGTCGTTCAGATCGAAAGTGATACCCGTCACACAGTTGAACACACGTATCTGACACAAGACATTTTCTTTCAGTTCAGCTAACAGCGTCTTCACCTGCGAAAAATAATTGGCCATACCGGATGTATGGGAAGCAATAAAATCCGGCTTGCTTCGCCGGTGCTTGATCGAGAAGATAACATGCGTTCCATCCGGTAAAGTCAGGTCGACCGTTTCATCTTCGCAGACTAACTCTTCGGCCATCTCTTTAAAACGTTCCTGAATTGCTTTCACGATACGGTTAGGATCTCCGATGACCGTATACAAAGTAACATTCGCTTTTTCCATTTTCTTACTTTTTTATATCCGAGCCACCGGATGGTTATAGCATTCTACAAAAATAGCAAATTATAAACATCCGCAAAGAAAATAGACAGGATGATGCAACCCTTTTTCCTCCCCATTCATCATATTAGAAACAAACACCAGATATTATTATGAACAAGTTACTTTCGACTATTTCATCCGCTATCTTGTTGATGGCCGGATTGTATCTATCTTCCTGCAGTGATAATGACGACATCAAGCTGACAGGCATAGATGGGCGGCCCAGTGTCCTTCTTTCAAACGGGCAGGTTACCGCCTCATTCGCCTACTCCGGCAACCAGTTTGCCGGGATCCAATATCCGGACGGGCAAGCGGCTCACTTCAATTATGAAGACGGAGAATTTGTCAGCATATCCTACACGCCTCCTAAAGATGTAGCCGACGGGCATGCCTGGGTACATTTTGCCAAAACCGGAGACAAGACTTACAAGATCAGTCACGGTGGTGAACCGTCGATGGACATAGATTATCGAGAAGAGGTAGCACTCGATGCAAACGGTTTACCCATCAAAGTTTCCTTCACCGGTATTTTCCAACAGGGGGCAAATGGAGAAAAACAGATCAAGGAAGGCGACCGATATGCCTTTCTGACTTTCGATCCTGCCACCCGGCAACTGCTCAGACAGGAAATATACGACAATGAATCCAACCTGCTAGTAAAATACACGTATGAATACGACAATGCCTCCGGCAGTATCAGCCATTTGGAATTTCCCATGTGGTTCTTAGGCTGGTGGTATTATAACCATGTCTACTCCTATGACTTTAAGAATGTTCAGTTCTTGAACCATCACCATAATATAACGAAGATCACATCTGAAAACAGCGAGGGGAACCGCTCCTCCGTTACATATACATATAAATATAATAAAAACAATTTTCCCGTTTCCGTATTTTGTGACAAATGGGAAGATGAAGAAGTGGGAATCCGGTATTGAAAAGCTACCGATAATAACCAAAGAAACTGATATTTTAGACAATCGTACTTACCCGTTTGAATGTACCTTTGCATGTTTTATCAGATAAAAAAGAAAAAAGATGATTGACATACAAAGTAACAATGGGAACTCCAAACTTTTTCTCCTTACCCTGTTAGGGATGTTGACGGCATTCGGGCCGTTTGTCACCGATATGTATCTCCCCAGCCTGCCTTCAATGGGAGAATATTTCAGGACAACACCATCATTGGTACAATTGGGTTTGACAGCCAGTATGATCGGACTAGCGACAGGACAAATCTTTTTCGGACCGCTAAGTGACAAGTACGGGCGTCGTTCACCATTGTTGGCTGCCATGTATCTTTTTATTATTGCCACGATAGGCTGCATCTTTGCTCCCACTATCGAGATATTTATAGTGCTGCGTTTGCTACAAGGGATTGCGGGTGCCGGCGGTATCGTAATCTCCCGTTCTGTCGCGACAGACATGTTCACCGGTAAGGAGTTGGCAAAGACACTTGCGATCATCGGGGCCATCAATGGAGTCGCTCCCGTAGCCGCCCCGATCATCGGAGGAGGATTGACGGAAGGGATCGGCTGGAAAGGAATCTTCTGGGTGTTACTGGCATTAGGAATCATCCTACTATTAGGATGCCGGCTATTCCGAGAATCGTTACCGAAAGAACGACGCAAGGCAACAAAATGGCGTAACGTATTTGCCAGTTTCGGCCGTGTACTGCGAAACCGGCGTTATGTGGCCTACGTCCTTCAATTCGGATTCGCACAAGGTGTGCTGTTTGCTTACATAGCTTCTTCTCCTTTCATTGTGCAGGAATATTACGGGTTTTCCGCTTTCGGGTTCAGCATCTGCTTCGCAGCCAATGCAGTTGCGATCGGGTTAGCCGCCGGCTTATCCGTCAGATTCCGCCAGCCGGAAAACAGTACATTCGCCAGCAGCATAGGTATGCTTATCCTTTCCGCTATCGTATGTATAGCCATGAACCTAAATTGTAATTTCTGGATATACGAGGGATTGCTGATTGCTCTACTTTTCATGATGGGCTTTTCTTTCACCTCGACCACCGCCTTGGCAATGGAATGCGAACGCGAACATGCCGGCACAGCTTCAGCTTTATTGGGTGCGGTCGGGTTCGGGTTTGGAGGATTGGTATCCCCTTTAGTCGGGCTAGGTGATACGATGGCCACAACGGGCATTGTCTTTATGGCATGCGCAGCTTGCTCTTTGGCCTGCATACTTTGGGTAAGGAGGAACAACGCATTCCGGGGAACGGATCATGGATCATACCGAAATTAATTTAGCAAACAATTCAGACAAAATAAAACCTCCAACCATCTATGTGTTAGATAATTGGAGGTTTATAAAAGTGGTCCCACTTGGGCTTGAACCAAGGACTCCCTGATTATGAGACTGAGAAATTAACCTTTTTATTGTGTGCCATCTCATTAAATATATTTAGCTTTGCACTGTAAATCAAATGATTACAATTTTCATTTTATTTGATTTAGTTGCATTTATTCCGTCACGGATACGTCACGGGGTATACAAAATCACCAAAAACGTCACGGATACGTCACGTTTTTTTAGTGTCAGGAAAATATACAATGAGAAGAAATACAGCGACAAAAGGTTTTAAGTTCAAACTCTATCAGAAACGAGCAAATGGTCGTTTTGCCGTATCCCTTGTATTGCGATATAACGGTCAACGTCTATTAATCAGCTTACCCTTTAGTGCAACAGAAATGCAATGGGATGCAAATAAAGAAAGATTTGTAGATGACGAAACAGCCCGAAATATCATTAAGGAGCAAAAGCTAACCGGGGATAAGAAGAAAGAGTTTCTTTCCCAACTTCACCCTGACCGGGAAGTAAACAACCTATATCTGGATAAGAAAACGGCAGAACTCCTATCCATCGTAGAAGATTATGAGCGCAGGCGCATACCCTTTACAAATGCGATGATACAGGAACGATTGTTTGTAGTCCTCAAATCCAGTACAGTTGAGAAATACTTGTTATCTCATATCGATAAACTGAAAACGAGTAATCGTCATGGCACTGCCTCCACTTTTGAAGACCTTCATACTTGCTTGAAGAAATTTGATAAAAGTTTCAACAAAAGGTTGTTTCCGGATATTGACTTTGACTATGTTTCTCGGTTCTTCGAGAACGAAAGAAATGCTGGTCGTGAAGTTGGCGGTATCGGGGTTAATCTTCGTGCCTTGCGTACATTATTAAATAGTGCCATCAAAGAGAATGTTGGTAGTCCTGAAACTTACCCTTTCAGTAACCAGTATGGAACACGTACCGGGAAAGATACATTCGGTTTAGCAAAAGAGGTAAAGACCAATACAAGAAAGCGCTACATACCATTCGAGTACCTAAAAGCATTCTATGAATTCGAATTTGAGACAGTGCCACACCAACGCAGCAAAGGATTTTTCTTTTTCTCCTTCTTTTGTGGTGGTATCAACTTCACCGATATGGCTAATATCAAATTGACAGATATAAAGTCGGGCTTCGACAGGCAAGGGAAGCCTATTCGATATTTCACATACACCCGTTCCAAAACAAAAGAGCCGATTGAGATACAAATCAATGAGGACATTCAATCTCAAATTGACTATTTGCTTAATGAAGAATTTGGTACTCCGGCTACCGGGTATCTATTGCCCATTATCACCAAAGAAGGCATGTCTCCCGCAGAACTGAATGATTTCAAGAAGAACAAGCGCAAGAAGCTCAACAAGTACCTGAAAGAAATGGCTGCCATTATGGGATTTCCAGAAGGTATCCAAGACCTCAGTACATATTTTGCCCGGCATAGTTTTGCCATGCGTTTATTTTCAAAGACAAAGTCTATTGATATCGTAAGTGCAGGGCTTCACCATTCGAATACAGAGATAACAAAGGTGTATCTGGAGTCGTTTGGGGCGGATGAAGTGGCGAAAGCTACAAATAATTTGTTAGGTTGAAGAATTATTCGCTTCTTTTTGGTAAGTTATTAAGAAATTAGCAACTTCGTCCCCTGAGTTGGAGACATTAGGCATATATTGACAAGGTTAATCCAAGCAAGAGTTACTTAGTCCAAATGCCTTGCATTTTCAAGAGAAATAGAACCCTATTTCCCTAGGTTGTTTTAACTTAATAAAAATCAGTCAGCAAAATGTGGCAAATTGGTGATTCAGTATTAATTTCTCCCAATCTTACAATGTGTGAGACATGGATAAGTGGAGTAGTTATTGATGTAGAAAATAATCCTTATCGTGGAATTGTTATTTCTGCACAAACCACGGATGGAAATATCTTTTTCAGCGTGGAAGAAGATTTCAAACTGTTAGTTCAAAAGGACTCAGAACAATCTAACAACTAGATATATTACAAAAAGTACTCGTTCTAATAAGGGTACTTCAATTGATGAAAACGCAATTTCAGAAGAAAAAGACACTACTGTAAAGCTACATTGACTAAAGAACTGGAAGTTTCGACATCTGAAGAAGATATAGCTTACAGACTGATGCAGTTTGATGGATGGGAAATAGTAAAGAAAGCCTATTCGATATTTCACATATACCTGTTTCAAAACACAAAAATCGATTGAAGTACAAATCAATAAAGACATTCAATCTCAAATTGACTATTGCTTAATCAATAATTTGGAACTCTGGCTACTGGGTATTTAGTACCTATTTTCACTAAAGAAGGCATATCTTCCACAAAACTGAATGATTTTCAAGAAAAACAAAATCTATTGATATTATAAGCGCTGAGCTTCATCATTCTAATACAAAGATAACAAAGGAATCGTTTGAGTCATTTAGGGCAGATGATATGGTAAAATGACAAATAGCCTTTAAATAAGCTCCTAGAGAACCTTTTATTTCATATATTTGTTCATTGAATAACAGAATATAGATTTATGCTAAACAATATTTTTTTTCTTGGAGGTATTCATGGCTCAGGTAAAACAACTATAGGCAAAATCTTAGCTAAGAAATTAGGTATTGAATATTTATCAGCAAGTAGCCTCATTAAATGGGAAGAAAAAAATGTAGATAAACTAAACAAAAGAGTACTTGATATTAATAAGACACAAAAACTCTTATTGAAAATACTGCACAAAAAAATTGACACTAAAAAATTATACATTCTAGATGGTCACTATTGCTTAATCAATAATTTAAATCAGATCACGCCCATACCTTTTAATGTTTTCAAGGAAATAAACCCGCTATGCCTTATTCTTCTCGACGAACCTTTTGTCACAGTAAAAAACAGATTGATTAAGAGAAATCATAATCCAGAGTTTATTGAAATCGTAAACGAACTGGCTAAACACGAATATGAATATGCATACAAATTATCACAAGAAATAGGGAAAGAACTTATAAGATTAAATTCCCACAATATAGATTTTGTAAAGAGTTATTTATCGCACAAGATGTCTTCAATAAACATATAATTTTGCGGAGGATAAAAATCAGGGAATATATGATATGGATTTATTGGGGTTCGCAAGACATATAACTCTTCAAACAATATTGCAATAGCCTCATTTTTATTAGTATAATAATTAAAAAAATCAACTTTATCAATCCCTCCAATCATCTTATATTTATTCCAAATATGAGATGGAGTATCTTTATCTATTTTTTGAATTTTAAAATACGCTACTATTTTTTTCTGAGGGCTACTAGAATATATATATACTTTATCAATGTTTCTCGAAGTGAATTTTTTTCGGAATTCCACTTTCTTTGTTTTTGCAATAATTTTATTCACATATTGCGGCTGAATTGATATTAAAATATTTTGCATTTGAATATTTTATTACATTTCTTCTCTATTGGTGCATTAAATGAATACTCAATAATATCACTTCTATAATAAGATTTATACGTTTTATATTCCTCAAATTTAAATTTATACAAAAAAGGTCTAAACTCTTCTATACGTTTTGACGAAACAGTTATTAATGGAAATTTCTCATCAAGTAACTCGAGAGACTCCTTCATTAATTGCTTACCTATAGACAAACGTTTATAAGCATTTAAAACACGAAATGTACAGATTTTCTTTTCAAATTCCGTATGTTTCAAAATAGATATAGCTAAATATTGATTATTTACTTGATAAAGTAATATTGTTCGCTCTCCTCTATACACTCCATCAAAAACCATATTTAACCAAACAAAAAAATCAGGATACTCATCATTCAAATCTTCCAACAATATCCGTATTTGTCTAAAAATGCCAAAAGACAAATTTAAATTCTCCTGAACAAATATTTTATTTACAATTATTTTATTCATACCTTCATTAATTACTAATTTGTGTGCATAAAGAACATAATAATGTTGCAAACAAAGATCCCAAAGCACCAAATAATATTACGCCCAAAATATACAATCCAATTCTCCAGCCTTTAGCCGAAAATATTGTTTTTAACAGCAAATTATATACTAAAATATACTCTGTTATATCATTTTTTTGCTTTGCCACTTTCGTCCATTGATAAGCAATTATTTTTTGCTTTTTATCATACTTTATCCTATCGATATAGCGTGACCATCTTTTTGATTCCAATATGCGACAGTTATCAGCAGTTTTATTGGATAAATCAGTTTTTTCACTTGAACAACCAATGTAAAAAAAATGTATTTTACTAAATACAAAAAAACGCTTTGCACAAATAATGGTTTCTAGTAGTTTATTATCGATCTCACGTTTATCATTTATTCTAAAATCTAATAATTCTACTTTTGAAAATGCACTTTGAATAAAATCATTAGACAGATTTTCCTCATAGGTGAAATTAGCTAAATTAGGACTATTAAGACGAAAACGAATATATAAATTATCATTATTTAAATCTTCGACCGTTTTCTCAGGAGGAATTATTTTTATTCGTACATGGGTACCTTTATTTTCAGGGCACTTATTAACTATAAAATTCTCAGCACCTAAAACATATAAGGAAAAATTACGATGAGCATCTTCTGAATTTACGGCAGAAATGCTATAATATGAAGATGAGTCCAAAGACGAAAGCTTCATATCACAATTAAACAAGGTACTAAGAAGCTTATTGTCAGAGACAATACATTCCCCTAAGTCTGAAAATTCATCTTTATTAAAATCAAAAGGAAAAAAAAGATTTACATATTCAATATTACTACCTAAATCCTCAATTAATAAACCAAAATCTATAAAACGACTCCATCTCCCTTGCAAACAACCTCTCTTTGGAAGTTTCCACAAGTTAATATGGAGTTCTGCAACAACTTGTCTCTTGCAAAGTCCTTTTCCATTTAAGTCATACCATATTGCAATACTTTCCATTTGTTTACAACAATCTCAAGATTAAAAACAAAGATACATACTAGCATTACAAAAACAAGTTTTTTTGTCAACAAGTATTAGACAAATTTCGATTTTCATGAATATTTAACATTACAAAACACACATTTTCATGACATTGATAACAATTTGCATGAAAATGTCCATAAAACCATCTTCGTAATATATGACCATTCTCAACTAATTCATCATAAAGAGAAGTCATACTCAACCTCTCCAACGCAATATCATTCAAAAGATGCGGGTCAAGTTTAGCCCATTCAGTTAATCCTGACTTTGACCGTTTCTCACAAAAGTCAGGAGCCGTATGAGTTACCACTGTATCAATCTTTATCCCTGATTGAGTTAGCTCTTTAATCTCATCAGGCAAGAAAACAGGGGCTTCATCTTTCCAATACAATGGCTGCTTATCTTTTCTCAGTATACGGTTAAGCTCCATCTCCCGAAGACGCGGCTCACGGTCTATAGATATAGCACCACCGACACACAAAACATTATGTCCTGCAACTGAGACCACTGTATAATCTGCGATACACCTCATGTACTTTTTGACAAAAATTTTTCCATCAAAATAAGCAGGGTCATCATGATTACCTCTAACAAAGAATATTATATTCCCTTGCGTTCTTAGTTTGGGTGCTAACCGTTTATACAGTACATCATAATAACTCGCCTTATGAAAGCCAAAACCACAATCCCCAGCTACAATAATCAAAGAGTCCGTTATATTATTAATTTTCAAATTATAAACTAACGTTTCAAACTCTCCGTGTATGTCGCCACAGATAACTACATTTTTCTTATCGGACTCTACAACATTCATCACAAGCTATTCTATACCAGCGCACAAGATACAAACTAAATTCTGAACATACTACCTTCTATCCAAAATATATACACACCTGGGATTTAGAATTGAATGACTTTTCATATATTTGCATTAGAATAAAATTCGGAGAAATCCGAAAAGACATATTAATTTTGCGTTCGCGTAAAATCTTGTACTGTAAAACTGGTAATTTTAAAGTCAAACAAGATGATATGTGCAACGCCCGTGCTGTTATATGGTACGGGCTTGCTTATCATGTTTGACGGGTATACCAGTGCCTACAGTACGGATAAGCTAAGTCCCGTACCATTTTCTTTGGGATTTACGTGAACAAGAAATGTTTACGAACAGTTAAGCCCAAAGAAGAATGAGAGACTTAGTGAAACTCTACGGGGAAAGCTTTAAGCTGATTTCCGACAATCCCAATCTAACAACTGACAAAATTCCAAATCATCTTTTGGAGTCATGGCTTTCAGATGATGTAATCGTCATTACAGGTAATGAACAGCCTTATTTCGCTGTATCAATATTCCAACTTGTGCATGATGAATATCTCTACCGTAAAGGGATTGAAAGTGAACCTGATAGTAAAACGATAGAACATCGCTTCAATGTATTTCAGTATATTTTAGCCTTGGAGTCCGTACATCGTCAACTCCCTATCAATCTACGTCCGGTTCAAATCGGAGATTTTGACAATTATGACACTCCGCCGACATTCGACTTTATGCCAAAGAACTTTAAAGAATTCATGGTTCTTACAGAGGCTCTTTATCCGCTTAGAAACAAATTTAAATTCAACTAATTATGAAACGATTATTATTAATGATTGCCCTGTTAGGCAGTCTCAATTCATGCTACGCACAAAATAACGATAGTCATTATAAGAAAATGATTACGGACTACGTAGAGGTTAAAAATGATGTACGTACAAACCTTGATGTACGTATCTCTGAAATCACCGAAAAAGATTATACAGTAGCCGACAGTATAGAAGTTCTCAACAGCCACTTTGCTAATGAAAAAGCGTCAAAAATCGAAATTGCCAATAAAGACATCAAACATTATGAAACTCAAATCGCTAAACAACAGGCAAAAGGAGGGCTAGTAGCTGAAACACTACTAAAAAAATACAAGCCTGAACTGGAAAAAGCTCAAAACAGACTAAAAGAAGCCCAAAATTGGCACGTAAACTATGCCAGTTGCTATGATAGCAGAAATCCCAATGACGTTATTGCTAAAATAGTAGAATGCAAATTATCACTCATGAACCCAAAGCTCAAAACCCGTCAAGAAGGCAAAGCCTCTTTTCTCTTCTCGGCTGATGGTAATAAGCTTTTGAAAGCATTGAAATAAGGGTATATTTACATATAGTCTCCATATTTTTTTGTCTTTCCATACAAATGACCCATAGATAAAGACCTGTGAGTCATTTGTATATTTATGCTAACCACTGATAGAAATTCAGAGAAACGGAACATGACAATAAAAATCCAACAAGAACCAACCACCAGAAAAATTTAGGTTGCTGCACTTTGACCGTAATTGACTGTTTTAGTGCATTGGGTAATTCTTGCTGTGCTTCATACAACTTTGTCTGCATATCAAAAATCAGCTTCAATATCTTTTTCAAGGACATAATATCTTCGGATGGAGTCTCGGCAATTAGTTGAGAAGAGGGCTTTTGCTTAGATAACTTTTCAAGACTCTTCTTAATCTCCTCAAACATCGATGCCACAATATCAATATCTTTCATTGTTGTTGTCCTTTCTTTTTACGTCGTTTTTGTGAATTATCATCAGCCACAAAACCACCGAACTTAGGCAATCCCACTACAGGTTCATGTTTTGCAAACTCTTGGTTTATATTACCTTGGTCTTGTCGAGTAGAGCTGAATGATTGAGCTTCCTCAATAGAAACAACCTGTTGATTAAAACAAGCATTGATTTTAGAATAACTATACATACTGTCTATCTTGGAGCCACTGAAAGTTATACCATTTTTGGTAAACCGTACCCCTTCAACCTGCGAAGTCGAACCTTTCGTCTTAAAAGCAACATCTACGCCTTTTGCCTGTAATCTCAAAGCTAGCTCATCCCAATTCTGGCATAGAGGTAGGATAGCACGAAGAGCATCATAAATTTCATATTTACTTTTATCCGGTTCTTTAAGTCGATATCGTTTAACACTCTCCTTTCCACTTGCCATATACAAACCATGTTTCAGAGTCAACTCTTTACAGATTTGGGTACTTCGCTTACGGTCATTACTGGTTGATATTAGTTTTCCTTCATTATCAATTCGGTTTATACAGATATGCACATGCGGATGCTCCCGGTCAAAATGCCGGGCAACAAAATATTGGGTATTGTTTATTCCCATGCGTTCCATATATTCCCGTGCGACAGCATCCATAAACTCATTATTAATAAAGCTTTTATCTTGCAAGGGAAAATCAAGAGAGATATGGTACACAGGTTTTGATATATCAGGTCTTAGCTCCTGCTGCATAACAAAACTACTGATAATGCTTTCCTTATCTCTGAGCCTTAAGCCATCACTACCGATTATTTCAGCCCGTTTCCGGTCGTCTAGGATATAATTGACTGCACCTCTAAAGTCACCCCCACTTGTAATTTTTGCCATCATCCTTTATACGTTGTATTATATCGTCAATCATTTCCATAAAAACAGAGCATTCTAAGCTCACGGTTGTAAATCCTGCCTGATTAGCTTTCTTGGCTAATTGGTTTATATTATTTGCCATACCGCATAGCTCCCGGATATGCAGATTTAATTCGGGTGTCAGCCGTTGCCTCACCTCCTTGTTTCGGATAGCACAGCGGACATAGTCATTTATCGGCATAGCCGCTTTCGAGGCTTGCGATTTGAGGTAATAATACTCTTCGGTCATAAGTTTTACATTGACCTGATAACTCCGTTTTTTATGTTGTTCTTTTGGCGGTCTGCCATTTAATTTTTCTTGTCTCATAACAATGATTTTTAGTTTGACCATCGGGATTTCCAACGTTTTCAGTACTGAAAACATAAACTTGCTTCATTCACAAAAGCCATATTCTGATTTCTTTATACCAAGCTCAACTTTAGGGAAAAAAGAGTGAGCCTACAGGAAGAGGTATAGTTTGTGATGATTGGATGAAATGATGATTATATCTCATATATGACTATCAATCAGCCCAATGAAGCATCATCAGATTAGTCATCAAATTATTCCATACTTAAACGATTGTTTTAGCATCACTCAAAATCACAGATGACCAGTTGATGACGAGATTGATGACCTTCAATATCCTAATATAAAGGAAATTATATCAGAACTGTCATCATATCATCATAAAGCAAGTAAAAAATCCTTCGTCACTGAATAATATCTTCCCTTACGTTTTACCAAAGAATAACCACTTTCTGAATTATAGTTATACTCATACGTTTCATACGAAAAGGAATTAGATGTCTTGTTTAGGTTCCATACCGTTTGAAGTATCTTCTTAACTTGTTGATGCTCCAAATGCTTCGAAAAATAAGGGAACAGTCTTTGTAAATCAATAAGCGCAAACTCAAAATGGTCAATATTAAGCGTTTCCATTATTTCCAGCATCATTTCTCGTAAATCACACTCGGTCTTATTCCGATTGTAAGAAATCATTCGTTTCAAGGCTTCTGTCTGGAATAAATCCAGACGAAACCACATCCTTGACTCCTGCTTTGTATATAAAGTCCTGTTTTTAAGGAAGTACAAGAACGCAGGTATCTCACTTTTGAGCTTACGCAAGAACAAGGGGTCTCCATTTGTTAAAGGATGAATTTTACGTACCCAGAAACGGGTTTCCCCCGAAGAAATATACAATGCATTCTCCTCATTATTGGAACAGAAAACAAATTTCCCAAAAAACTCTATCTCAGCCCGGTCTTTTCCTTTGCCTTCTATTTTATAGGTAAAGGCTGTACTCAAATTCTTGATACGCTCGGTATCTTCCATCCGGTTTAACAGCGTTTCATCAACACCAATAACCAGTTTGTTTGCCCAATCAGAATTGAATTGACTTCTGAAATCCTCATTCGTATTGAATGTCATGTTCTTTCCAAAAATCATTTTCAATAAATTTAGAAAGGTGGACTTTCCTGTGTTATTCTCCTTAGAAACAAGTACCAGTATTGGCAGCTTTGTTATTGGCTTCATGTAAAGAAGCTGCATATAATCCAGCCCCAACTCATAATGCTCCCCAAAGATATGCCTGATAAAACCAAGTGTAACTTGACAATTACCCTCACTTGGAAGACAATCTAACGGCTCGTACAAATTTAATAACTCTCCTATCACCGGCTTATAATCAAGATGAGACGGAATTATACAGAACCCATCATACTTGGGGATTTGGGCTATATAATCTTTTCCATAATCCTGACGTATAGTCTCATAAGTCCAAACTTTCCGTTCAGTTTTCGTCTCACCACTAGGCAAAGGCAACTCTACTACTTTATAATAGACAGTACCTATGCGCAAAAATTTATTCTTTTCCATATCCTTGCAATCAATCCTCACCTTCTTTTCTGTAGAAAACTTTCATCCAAACGAGCTAAAGCTTCTTCTGTGGTCTCTTTCCTGTTTGCCAAAAGCCAATTTTCGAGTTCTTCACGCAAGAATAAGATTTTTCCGTTTCTTTTGAAGTGGGGTATTGCACCTGTAGATATTTTACGGTAAAGGGTAGCTCTTTTATATCCTGTTAGCTTAACAGCTTCCTCAATGCCTATAATTTTGGATAGCACATCAGTCGTTTGAGGACTATTTTCCTTTGCTGAGACTGACTGCTGTAAATCTAAGAACTGCTCGACCGTTAAAGTAAATAACGGTTTGTCTTTCAAATTGGATAATGTCTGTGCATTCATATCATTTTCTATTTTAAGTTTGATTTGTTGGTACAAACTTACCAGACTAACAATAGGCATGCAATGAATTCGCAGGAAGAATAATATAATATTTTTTCTGATTATTATTCCATGTGCGCTATTTTGAATTTAGCAACATTTTCATTAATGCAACCCTCCATCTCCAAAAGGTTTTTATGATGAGTTGGATTATTCTCCGCAGGAAAAGCATTTAACCTCGCTTTTATTAATTTTTCAGGGGTCGTTGTACTTCCTACTACTTTATCGTAGGATAGCAATCCGAAATACTCCAAAAAGTTGTAGATGAAAATATAATCCTCCTGCAAAATAGGTATATCTGCTATATATGCATGTAACATATCCGTAAAGAAACGGTCTATCCTAACTAGAAAAGATAACTTCCGTATTAAAATATGACTCACAAGTTGAGCACGAGAAGTTGGGCGTCCTCTATTTAAACCATAAAGCTCATAGTTCTTTTCTTGACCTGCTTTAAGGCGCTCTTGTATTTTTTCTAAAGTCACCTCTTCCGGCTTAGTTTGTTGTCCGTCTTGGAAATGATTCTCAAACAAACACAGTTCATTAATTAAGCACTTTATAATTGCATCTTGAAAGCGTGTTTTCGCCTCTGGGGTTGGTAAAAATAATTCATTCTTTTTAGACTGTCTGAATTGCATGTAATAGTAAGAGTTGGGTTTCTCACTTAACATGAGTTCTTCCAATTGTTTACACATCACAGTCCATGTTCTTGAATTTTCATCTTGTTGTTTAAATTCACGCTGTTTCTGTTCACTATTGGCTATAGCAGAAACATGCCTTTCATATGCGCCACATGTATATAGGTAGAAACTATACTGTTGTAAGGCTTTGGGTAGAGGGAAAGAATTCAAGAATAGTTCATAATCTTCCTTATCAAAAATATAACCCAACGGCTCCCCTACATACAACCCACAAAGGTTCATTTTGAACCTCGTAAAACTCATCATTTTTCTCATAAATACAATCCAATCTAATAAAATACAAAGCCCAAAAGTAGGAGAAGTACAACCAAAAACAAATGCAAAAGATGAAAATTTAACATTTGTTGCGTCACGAAAACGTCACGGGGTATAAAAAAAGCAGCTACAAACCTTATTGTAACTGCTTGATTATTAAGTAGTGGTCCCACTTGGGCTTGAACCAAGGACTCCCTGATTATGAGTCAGGTGCTCTAACCAACTGAGCTATAGGACCTGCTCAGAGTACTGCTCTGAAATCGGGTGCAATATTACGATTTATAATCGAGATATGCAAATGTTCACAGAAAAACTTCTCTTTTTAAGCCATCATCCATTGTAATGCATTTATCCTTTTTATTCCATTATAATCAGCATCCAGATCTTCGTCTAAAGTAAGGATATAATCACTCTTTGAAAGAAAGAGGAAGCATGGGGAAGACTCTTCAAGCAAGAGAAGAAAGCGGGACGCAGTCAGTGTCTTCTGCACCATCTGCGTCCCATGAATACTTACTTTTCTGCAGTTTCTTCTGCCCCAAATTCCATCAGGTAAGCCTTGATGAAATCATCTATCTTGCCATCCATCACACCATTGACGTCGGAGGTCTGGTAGTTGGTACGATGGTCTTTCACACGACGGTCGTCGAACACGTAGCTACGGATCTGAGAACCCCATTCGATCTTTTTCTTTCCCGCTTCCACCTTTGCTTGTTCTTCCATACGATGTTGCAATTCCTTGTCGTACAAGATTGAACGCAATTGGCGCATCGCATTCTCCCGGTTCTTAGGCTGGTCGCGGGTTTCCGTATTCTCGATCAGGATTTCTTCTTCTTCGCCCGTGTAAGGATCTTTAAACTGATAGCGCAGACGCACTCCGGACTCCACCTTGTTCACGTTCTGCCCACCGGCACCTCCCGAACGGAAAGTATCCCAAGAGATAGCCGCCTGATCGATCTTCACCTCGATCGTATCGTCGACCAGCGGGGTGACAAAGACAGAAGCAAATGAAGTCATTCGCTTACCTTGCGCGTTATAAGGAGACACACGTACCAGACGATGCACGCCGTTTTCGCCCTTCAAATATCCGTAAGCATAGTCGCCTTCGATGTTGAGAGTCGCTGTTTTAATACCAGCCTCATCCCCTTCCTGGTAGTTGGCTACGGAAATCTTATATCCGTTCGCCTCCGCCCAACGCGTATACATACGGAGCAGCATGGATGCCCAGTCCTGGCTTTCCGTACCGCCGGCACCAGAGTTGATCTTCAGCACACAACTCATCTGGTCGGCTTCCTGGCGCAACATATTGCGAAACTCCAGGCTTTCCACCAACTGGATGGCATTGCCATAAGCCTCGTCAACTTCTTCTTCGCTGACAATCCCTTCTTTTACATAATCATAAGCCAACTGCAATTCTTCCGCTGCAGCATGAACCTCGTTGTAAAGTTCGATCCACTTTTTCAGTTCTTTTACTTTCTTCATCTGGACTTCCGCCCGTTTGGCATCTTCCCAGAAACCGGGATCATGAGTGCGTAACTCTTCCTCTTCTAACTGGATGGTTTTACCATCTATGTCAAAGATACCCCCTCAGCGCTTGCTCGCGCTCCAACACATTGTGTAGTTGGTCTGATGTGATCATAAAAATTCTTGTTTTTAAATTTGTCCGGCAAAGATACTCAATTTTCCTGACTATCAAAATGTCACTACTACCCCATATAAATCGGATTACTACCCCATATATTCAGAATTAGTAGCAAGGGTAATATTTTTTAACATTTCTATTTGTACATAAGACACCTCTTTTTTCTACCGAAATGACAAAAGCCCGACGGGGAGTTTATTTCCGTCGGGCTTTTGTCATCGGTGCGTTTATCAAGGACGATCAGGAAGGGTTTGAAGCTTCTTCGTACATCTTCTCGATCGAATCCGCATATTTCTTCAAAATGACTGAACGGCGGAGCTTGAGCGTATCCGTCAGTTCAGACCCCATCGTAAAGGGTTCGGACAACAAGGTGAAACGCTTGATCTTCTCATAAGAAGCCAGGTTCTTCTGATTTTCCTCGATATGTGTCTCGATCAGGCGAAGGACTTCCTTATTCCGAACAAGCTCTTCCCGGCTACCGACAGCCAGCCCCTTTTCTTCGGCATACTTTTCCAATAACGAATAAGCGGGAACAATCAACGCACTGACAAACTTACGCTGGTCGCCGATAACGGCAATCTGTTCGATATACTGATCACCGCTCATAACCATTTCAATTGCCTGTGGGGCGATATATTTACCATTCGATGTTTTATATAAATCCTTGATACGTTCGGTAAAGAACAACGTGTTTCCTTCCATCCTTCCGGCATCTCCCGTACGGAAATAGCCGTCTTCCGTAAACGCCTTTTCATTTTCAGCCGGTTTATTATAGTAGCCGGACATCACAGTCTTGCCTTTTACCAGGATTTCGCTATTCTCCGGATCGATTCGCACCTGTACATCCGGCATGACATCGCCGATCGAGCCGAACTGGAATCCGATTTCAGGATAGAAACAGACGGTTGCCGTCGTCTCGCTCAAACCGTAGCCATACACAATCGGAATATTGACAGACTGCAAAAATTCATTGACCGTATCCGAAAGCGGCGCACCGGCCACCGGGAAAAAGCGGCCGCGTTCGATCCCTAACACCCGTTTCAACAAATTGAAAACGGTCTTATTATACATTTCGAACTTCAGCTTCAACCCACAAGGAGCCGAGATGCCCTTATTTTTATATTCCAGGTTATACTTGCGCCCGGTCTCGATAGCATCCAAAAAGATTCTCTTCATGGTGGGAGACGACGAGTTGATCTTTTCATGCACGCCGGCATATACCTTCTCCCAAAAACGGGGAACGTTGCACATCAACGTAGGATGCACCTCCGGCAATGTCTTCTGAATCATTTTAGGATCTTGGTTGATCGCAATCGTCACTCCCTTATGCAGACAATAGTAAGACCACGCTTTTTCAAAAATATGAGTCAGCGGCAGGAAACACATGGAAAGATCCTTATCCGTTACCATCGGAAGGCGGATATCATGGATACGCATAGCTTCCAGATAATTGGAATGATGGAGCATGACCCCTTTGGACTCGCCGGTCGTCCCGGAAGTATATATTATGGTGGCCAAGTCTTCCGGCACTGCTTCGTTCATACGGATCTTCACCGTTGTCTCGGCATGCGCATTATCGCCCAGCCGCAGGAAATCGTCAAAATAAATCGAGGTCTTGTCTTCCGGATTCAACTTGACAGCCAGATCAAACACGACCAGGCGCTTCAGGTATTGGGATTCTTTCTGCACCTTGAATGCATTATTATACTGCAACTGCTCGCCAACAAACAATGTATGTATATGAGCATCATTGATTATATACTCGATCTGCCCCGGAGAATTCGTCGCGTACATCGGAATAGAGACCACACGATTCGCATATGCCCCGAAATCCGTATAAAAGCATTGCGGCATATTCTGTGAATAAACCCCGATATTCTCCTGTACTCCTATCCCGAATTCGGCCATTGCCTTAGCCGTAAGCATAACTTTTTCAGAGAATTCCTTCCAAGATATTTTTAACCATTTCCCAGTTGCATTATCACGATATTTCAATGCAGTGCGGGAACCATATTTTTCTGCCTGTCGATGAACCAACTCGGCATAATGGTAGTAAATCATAATTCTTTGTTTTGAATTGCTCCTGCAAAAGTACTGTTTTCTATTCTATTTGTCATGAGATTAGCCTCTTTTTTACACAAAAACGCCGGATTTGTGCAATATTAATGTTAAATTAGGATAAACATAGTAGTATGTATTGCATAGTACATAGGCAATACATATATTTGTAGCGTAAAACAAAATAAAAATGAATGCAGAGAACGTAAAATCACAAATGAGAAAGGGAACATTGGAATATTGCATTCTATTGCTTCTCAAAAAAGAGCCGGCGTATACCTCTGACATTATCCAGAAGTTACAGGAAGCTAAATTGATTGTTGTGGAAGGTACCCTATATCCTCTGTTGACAAGATTAAAGAATAGTGAACTATTAAGTTACCAGTGGATAGAATCTACTCAAGGACCGCCTCGCAAGTATTACCAACTTACCCCGAAAGGAGAAGAATTCCTCGGTGAACTGGAAACATCCTGGCAGGAGCTGAACGATACAATCAACCACATCAGAAACAATTAAAATCAGAAAACAATGAAGAAGACACTGACAGTTAATTTGGGAGGAACGGTTTTCCACATTGACGAAGATGCATACCAACTGCTCGATAAATATCTGGCAAACCTCCGCATCCACTTCCGCAAGGAAGAAGGTTCGGAAGAGATTATGAACGATTTTGAAATGCGTATCTCCGAACTGTTCAATGAGCGGGTTCGATTGGGGCATGAAGTGATCACGATCGAACATGTCGAGGAAGTAATCAAACGCATGGGCAAGCCGGAAGAATTGTTCGAAGGTGAAGAAGAAAAAGAATACAAGGAAGAAGCCAAGGCACAAGCTTTCCAGGAAGAGGAGATCCCTAGAGGCCCGAAAAAGCTGATGCGCGATCCGGATAACCGGGTATTGGGAGGTGTAGCCGGTGGTATCGCCGCTTATACGGGATGGGACGTGACGGCTGTGCGCCTTGCCATGATCATCCTGCTTTTCATTCCCTATGCACCGATCATTATCCTATACCTTATATTATGGCTGGTAATGCCGTTGGCACGGACCGCAGCCGACAAGCTGATGATGCGCGGGCAAAGTGTCACCCTCGAAAACATAGGCAAAACGGTTACAGATGGTTTCGAAAAAGTCAGCAATAATGTAAATGATTATATGAGTTCCGACAAGCCGAGAAGCTTTCTGCAAAAACTGGCAGATTTGTTTGTCGGAGTGGTAGGTTTCATCCTCAAATTCCTGGCCATACTGATCGGGATCATCCTGCTACCGCCATTACTGCTTGCCGCTTTTATTTTGGTTGTCGTCACCTTTGCTCTTATTGTCGGAGGTACAGGTTTCCTATATCAATTGTCACCGTTCGGGGCCGACCTGATATCAGGAGCGCCTATTTCGCTGACCATCATGGGATGCATCGATTTCATTTTATTAATCGGCATTCCGATCTTTGCCCTCGTATATGCAATCTGCATGCAACTGTTCAAAGCAAAGCCATTGCCTGACACTGCAAAATGGACGTTGCTGATCTTATGGTTTGTATCCGTAATATTATGTTTCTTCTATGTCTATCAGACCGGAATAAACGGATGGAGTACATTTCCCTGGAGCAATTTCTTCAACATATAGTCTATAATAAACAACAGAATCATGAAAAGATCATATTCATTTATACTGGTATTCACACTCATGGCAGGGCTTTTATGCTCCTGCCATACAAACAAGGTTTTCGGGGACGGCAATGTCGGGAGCGGTTCCATAACCAAAGTCGATTAAGAAAATCCCCAATTAAATTGCATATTACAATGATTGTGTGTTAAAAAAAGAAGGCCGTCCTTTCACAAGGAGGGCCTTTCTTCTAAGGTTAACAAATTTATGAGTAAAAACCACTAATGAATCTTTATAAAAAAACCGCTTCCTTCCTCTCAATATTATCATACAGAGGAAGAAGCGGTCACAAATATACATAAAGTTTTTATACCAAAAAGACTTTACCTCATTTATTTAAAGGCATTTCTTATCTGTGCAGCAGTGTCTGCGAGCACGTCCTGAGTAACCTCCATTTTCTTTCCGCCAAAATACATATCCGACTCCTTCTGAATCGGAATTAAATGAATATGCGCATGAGGAACTTCCAGTCCCATCACGGCCAAACCGACCCGCTTACAAGGAATAACAGCTTCCTGTGCACGGGCCACCCGTTTGGCAAATGCCATCATACGTCCGAGCATAGGATCTTCTATGTCGAAAATATAATCGATCTCTTTTTTCGGAATCACCAGCGTATGGCCGGCCGCAACCGGATTGATGTCCAGAAAAGCGAAGAACTCTTCGTCTTCCGCTACTTTATGGCAAGGGATCTCACCCGCCACAATTCGACTGAATATAGATGCCATAATGTTATATTATTAAATCGATATATCCATAATTTCAAAACTCATCATACCGGATGGGACTTTAATTTCCACAATGTCGCCTACCTTTTTCCCCATCAGCCCCTGCGCAATCGGAGTGCTGACTGCAATCTTACCTTCTTTCAGGTTTGCTTCCGAATCAGAGACCAAAGTATACGTCATGACTGCATTGTTCTTTGTGTTCTTGATCTTCACTTTGTTCAGGATCTGAACTTCGTCTGTTTGGACACGGGATTCGTCTATCAGGCGGGCGTTAGAGATCAAGCCCTTCAACTGGGCAAGCTTTGCTTCCATTATACCCTGTGCTTCCTTTGCTGCGTCATATTCAGCATTCTCAGACAAATCGCCTTTGTCACGGGCCTCTGCAATCTGGGCAGATATTTCCGGACGTTTCACGGTTTCCAGATAATTGATTTCAGCTAAAATCTTATCATAACCATCTTTCGTCATATAGCTCACTGCCATACTAAATCCTCCTATTTATTTAAAATGTTATTATTGATTACTGCACAATAAAAAAAGAATCCCGACCAACTGCTTGGCCGGAACTCCTCTTTCTCTGTATTTTAGACTTTGCAAAGATAAACGATCTTTTTAAGAACGCAAATCCTTTCGAAGTGTTTTACAACATGTTATGATTTATGAATTATGATTTATGATTTCATCAACGTATAAATTATAATTCATAAATCATAAATCAAAGTACTGCTTTTACGTCTGTTTCCAGTTTCTTCACGTCTTCAACACGCTTAACCAGGTTTCCTTTACGGTCGAGGATGAAAAGGGCGGGCAATTGTTTTACATTGTACAAACCTGCCACCTGCGAATAAACAGACTGCGGGTCGCGGACAGTTACCCACGGTAAATTGGACGCTCCGTTTCTCCAGAAATGAAAATCGCTATCCAACGACACCTGATAAATCTCAAGTCCCTGATCATGGTATTTTGTATACAATTCACCCAATGCCATATTCAAAGCCGGCGACCATTCCGTCTGATAAGCCGTAAAGTTGATCAAAACGACCTTTCCGGGAGCAACCGTAGAGAGTTTTACCACTTCGCCCCGGACATCCGGCAATTCGATATCAAGGAATGAAATTTCCTTTGTCTCCACATTGCTATAGTCGACAGGACGTTGAGCACGCAAGACCTTCATGGATTGCAGTGTCAGATTGTAGAGATGTTTCGAACGCGGGCTTTCCGGATAAGCGTGATCGTAGCTGGTTGCAACAGCTCCGTATGCCTTGACATCCTTCCGATCATACAAATCAAAGAATAACAAGCCATCGATCTGCTGGAACAAAGCAAAATAGGCTGCCGTGGACATCGGTGCCGAATAAATATATTTCCGGGCGACTTCTTTATAGGCGTCGGCAGCAGCCAAAACCTTCGTACGATAGGTCGTATCTGAGATCATCTTATCTTCATACTCCTTCCGCAAGCGGCTGATAGCCTGGTTTGCATCCAGTTGTGCCAAAGTGATCGCCTTTATCGCCTTTGAATTTTCAGAACCTTCCACAGAATAGGAAGTCGCGAAAGTACCGGCATCAGCGACGAAGGAAATGGTTTCGGTCGAATCGACTGCGAAATTGATCAACTGGTTATTCAGACGCAGACGATAAAAGTCCGGATACTCAGGACGCTTCTCCGTAAACTTGAACTTCCCACCGGGAGCCAGCTTGATGGAATCGAGTGTCACCACATTCGAGATTCCGACATTTTCTAAATACATAAGCTGACCGTCAGCTCCCGCCACGACTCCCTTCACCGTGAAATCCGAGGAGTTGTTACAAGCTGAAAATAAGAACATGCACAGTCCTAAAACAGTCAACAGTCGTGTGGATATTTGTTTCATCATATCTTTACTTCTTGTTTTAATCCGCTGCAAATATACATTAATTTACAATTGTGGCACTATTATTCGCTAAATCTTCCCGCTATTTTTATAAAAAAGAGCTTTTCTCATGTTTTTTATTTTCATTTTCACACGTTTACAGACAAACTTTCATTACATTTGCACCAATTTTACAGATAGAAAAATAAGAAAAAGATTATGCTTAATCCAATTAACAAGACGATCGAATTGGCTGATGGAAGAACCATCACCATCGAAACCGGGAAATTGGCAAAACAGGCGGACGGTGCAGTTACCGTGCGTATGGGCAACACTGTGTTGCTGGCTACTGTTTGCGCCGCTAAAGATGCAAACCCGGGTGTTGACTTCATGCCGTTACAAGTAGAGTACAAAGAAAAATTCTCGGCATTTGGCCGTTTTCCGGGAGGTTTTACAAAAAGAGAAGGTAAAGCTTCCGACTACGAAATTCTGACTTCCCGTTTGGTTGACCGCGCTCTCCGCCCTCTTTTCCCGGATAATTACCATGCTGAAGTATATGTAAACGTCATATTATTCTCCGCAGACGGTGAAGATATGCCGGACGCACTGGCTGGATTGGCGGCTTCCGCCGCATTGGCCGTATCGGATATTCCTTTCAACGGGCCAATCTCCGAATGCCGTGTCGCACGCATCGATGGCAAGTATGTAGTCAACCCCACGTTCTCTGAATTGGAAAAAGCAGATATTGATATTATGGTGGGTGCTACGCTTGACAACATCATGATGGTGGAAGGCGAAATGGACGAAGTTCAGGAATCGGAAATGCTGGAAGCGATCAAAGTCGCACATGAAGCGATCAAAATACAGTGCCAGGCACAGCTTGAACTGTCCGAAGCTTGCGGCAAACTGGTTAAACGCGAATACTGCCACGAAGTTAATGACGACGAACTGCGTAAAGATGTACACGAAAAATGCTACGCAAAGGCTTATGCCGTTGCAACATCCGGCACTGACAAGCATCAGCGTGCCGAAGCATTCGAAGCTGTTGTCGAAGAGTATAAAGCTCAATTCTCTGAAGAAGAATTGACAGACGAGAAGGTTGAAATGATCGGCCGCTACTACCACGATGTAGAAAAAGAAGCAATGCGCCGCGCTATCTTGGACGAAGGAAAGCGTCTGGATGGCCGTAAGACTACTGAAATCCGTCCGATCTGGATCGAAACAGATTGTCTGCCCGGTCCTCACGGTTCTGCAATCTTCACACGTGGTGAAACACAGTCGCTTTCGACTGTCACCTTAGGTACAAAAGCCGATGAAAAGATGATCGACGATGTACTGAACCACGGAAAAGAACGTTTCCTATTACATTATAACTTCCCTCCGTTCTCTACAGGCGAAGCAAAAGCTTCCCGCGGTGTAGGACGTCGTGAAATCGGTCACGGAAACCTGGCTCACCGCGCATTGAAACGGATGATCCCGACAGACTATCCTTACGTGGTACGCGTGATCTCCGATATCTTAGAGTCTAACGGTTCTTCTTCAATGGCAACCGTATGTGCCGGCACGCTGGCATTGAGAGACGCGGGTGTTCCGATGAAGAAGCCGGTATCCGGTATCGCAATGGGTCTGATCTCCGAAAACAAAGGTCAGAACTACGCTATCCTGTCCGATATCTTAGGAGATGAAGACCACTTAGGCGACATGGACTTCAAGGTGACAGGAACAAAAGACGGTATCACTGCCACCCAGATGGATATCAAGGTAGACGGTCTGTCATACGAAATTCTTGAAAACGCATTGGCACAGGCAAAAGAAGGCCGTATGCACATCCTGGGCAAGATCATGGAAGCCCAGCCGGAAGTTCGTTCGGATCTGAAGCCTCACGCTCCGAGAATCGAAACGATGACGATCGGTAAAGAATTTATCGGTGCGGTAATCGGTCCGGGCGGTAAGATCATCCAGGGTATTCAGGAAAAGACGGGTGCCATTATTACTATTGAAGAAGAAGACGGAGTGGGTAAAATCGAAATCTCCGGAACAAACAAAGCGACAATCGATGCGGCTATCCGCTCCATCAAAGCTATCGTTGCTGTTCCCGAAATCGGCGAAATCTACGAAGGAAAGATTTCTTCTATCATGCCTTACGGTGCATTCGTTGAATTCATGCCGGGCAAAGACGGTTTGCTCCACATTTCCGAAATCGACTGGAAACGTCTGGAAACAGTTGAACAGGCAGGTTTGAAAGAAGGTGATACTATCAGCGTCAAGTTGGTAGACATCGACGCTAAGACGGGTAAATTCAAATTATCTCACAAAGTGTTGCTGCCGAAACCGGAAGGTTATGAGGAACGTCCGCCGAGACCCGAACGCGGTCCGAGACCGGAACGTGGAGACCGTGGTCCCCGTCAGGATCGTGGCGACCGTGGTCTTCGCCGCGAACGTCAGGATTAAGAATCAGTAAAATACATTACGTGTATAATTCCAAACAGCTCCCGCCCCATATTTTGGGGGACGGGAGCTGTTTTTTTACATGCAACTTTCTTTTCAACCTTCACCTTTTATTTGTATACCATATATTTCAAGCAATCCCTAGGTGAAGACACTATCCTTTTCCGCCTTCACCCAGGGATTTCAGTTTCATCTCGTTTTTCGTTGCCACCTATTCATACAGACAGAAAAACACAAGGTGAAGGCAAACTACAAGGGTGAAGGCAAAAACTGCTTGCCTTCGCTCTTTATAAGCATTGAAAAACAAAGTACAGATTAAAGAGGTGAATGAAATAACAATAACTGTCCGCAACATTTAGTCAAAGACCTATAACCTATCCGGAAAAAGGATATAGGCTGCAAACAAAAAGGGTATAGCCTATTTCAAACAAGCCTACATCCTTTTGAGAAATGACAAGCATCGCTTCCGGGAAAACTACCGACGGGTTTTGGACTGTAAAGCTATGCATTAGACATCGTAACTTTTGTTTCAAACTTTTTCCGGCTGAAACAGCTATTCTTCGGAAGAGCCATCTTATAGCTTCTATCTTTCCGGTTGAAATCAACAAAATTTTCACTTCCGTCCGGATTAGCTACATAAAAGTTCCCTTATCCCCAAATGGTATGATAACCCCCTTTTTCCAGCCTTCCAAATAAATACGTTCGACCACCTTACTGACTTCCACATTTATCCTCACTGTTTTCCCATTGGAAAGAACCATTTTTCTATTTATGTATATTCACACATAACTATCAATGATTTACTACAAAAGCACATATTCAATTGGAAAAATCAAATAAAAAATATCGACCTTCAACAAAAAAGAGGGAATGAATCTCTCCACTCCCTCCCTTTTTATATGAACGTAAAGCACGCCTTACTTACTGCAAGTACAACGCGGTTTGATCTGTTTGAAGAAATCGTTACCCTTGTTGTCTACCAGGATGAATGCAGGGAAGTCTTCTACTTCGATCTTCCAGATCGCTTCCATGCCCAATTCGGGATATTCCACACATTCGATGCTCTTGATATTATTCTGGGCCAGGATAGCAGCCGGGCCACCGATACTACCTAAATAGAAACCGCCATACTTCTGGCAAGCATCCGTCACCTGCTGGCTACGATTACCTTTCGCCAACATGACCATGCTGCCACCATGGCTCTGGAACAGGCCAACATACGAGTCCATACGGCCGGCAGTCGTCGGGCCCATAGAACCACAAGCCATACCGGTCGGAGTCTTGGCCGGACCGGCATAATAGATAGGATGATCCTTGATATACTGAGGCAGGTCTTCACCGCGATCCAGGCGTTCTTTCAGTTTGGCATGAGCAATGTCTCGACCTACGATGATTGTGCCATTCAGAGACAGACGGGTAGCTACCGGATATTTATCCAGTTCTTTCAGGATCTCTGCCATCGGCTGGTTCAGGTTGATCTTGACAGCATCGCCTTCACCTGCTTCGCGCAGTTCAGCTGGGATCAGTTCGCCCGGATGGCTGTCCAACTTCTCAATCCAAATACCGTCTTTGTTGATCTTACATTTCACGTTACGGTCAGCCGAGCAACTGACACCCAAACCGACCGGGCAAGAAGCCCCGTGGCGCGGCAGACGGATGATACGGATATCATGTGCCAGATACTTGCCACCGAACTGTGCGCCCAAACCGATATTATGCACTTCGGCCAGCACTTCTTTTTCCAGTTCGACGTCCCGGAAAGCGCGACCATACTCGTTACCGGTCGTAGGCAATTCGTCATAATAATGTGTAGAAGCCAACTTCACCGTCAGCAAGTTCTTTTCAGCAGAAGTACCGCCGATCACCACTGCAATATGATAAGGAGGACAAGCAGCCGTACCTAATGTCTTGATCTTTTCGATGATGAATGGGACCAAAGTTCCCGGGTTCAGGATCGCCTTTGTTTCCTGATACAGGTAAGTCTTGTTAGCAGAACCACCTCCCTTTGTCACACACAAGAACTTATACTCCATGCCTTCTGTAGCTTCGATGTCGATCTGGGCCGGCAGGTTGCACTTGGTGTTCACTTCGTCATACATATTCAGGGGAGCGTTCTGCGAATAGCGCAGGTTTTCTTCCGTGTAGGTTTTATAAACACCCAACGAAAGCGCTTCTTCGTCGCAGTAGCCGGTCCATACCTGCTGTCCCTTTTCGCCATGGATGATAGCCGTTCCGGTATCTTGACAGAAAGGAAGTACACCTTTAGCAGCAACTTCTGCATTACGCAGGAAAGTCAACGCCACATATTTATCGTTATCACTTGCTTCCGGATCGCTCAGGATCTTAGCCACCTGCTCGTTGTGCGAGCGGCGAAGCATAAAGGATACATCACGGAAAGCGGCATTGGCCATTGCCGTAAGGCCTTCTTTCGCTACTTTCAGAACCGGAATTCCTTCGAACTCGGAAACCGAAACATAATCTTTTGTAAGCAGATAATACTCTGTTGTATCCGGGCCCAATGGGAACGGAGCCTGATACTTGAAAGGAGTTGTTGCCATAGCGTTTGTATTTTAATTTATAATATTGGTTTTAAAATCATATCCTTGAACGGACTGGCAAACTTAATTAAAAATCATGAGATTCGACAGTTGTTTGCCTTTTTAAAATGATCATTTCAAGTTTATTTTAAATTCGCTTTGTATCTTTGGATACAGATAAGGCGATATTTATGAAGATATTAATAGTTGAAGACGAACCTTCGCTCAGAGAACTGATGCAGAAAACATTGGCAAAAGAGCGATATGTAGTGGAAACAGCGGACACTTTCTACGAAGCGAGCCTGAAAATAGCGGACTACAGCTATGACTGTATCCTGCTCGACATCATGTTACCGGACGGGAACGGCTTGAAGCTGTTGGAAATGCTCAAGGAGCAGCAGAAGCGGGAAAGCATCATCATCATCTCTGCCCGCGACTCCATCGAGGACAAGGTCCTGGGACTGGAACAGGGAGCGGACGACTATCTTCCGAAACCCTTCCATCTGGCCGAGCTCAACGCCCGGATCAAAAGCGTACTGAGACGACAGCGTGGAGACAGTTCGCGTTCCCTCCAGCTGGGAAACCTGCGGATCGAACCGGACAGTTTCCGGGTATTCGTTGGCGACAAGGAGCTGGAACTCCTCAAGAAAGAATATGACATCCTGTTCTATTTTGCCAACCGCCCGAACCATATCATCGACAAGGCCGTACTGGCCGAGGCGGTCTGGGGCGACCATGTCGACCAGGCGGACAGTTTCCATTTCGTCTACGCACAGGTCAAGAACCTGCGACAGCAGCTAAAGAAAGCAGGTGCGACAATCGAGATCCGCTCCATCTACGGCTTCGGATATAAATTAGTCATCAACGAAGAAGAATAAGGCACGGCAGACATGAAACTGATTTACAGCATATTGATCCGCCTATCTCTGGCGCTGCTGATCGTCCTGACAGTATGGACAGTTTTCTTCTACTTCACCATGATCGACGAAATCAACGACGAAGTAGACGATGCGCTGGAAGACTACTCCGAGACGATCATCATCCGATCGCTTGCCGGCAAAGAGCTTCCTTCAAAAAACGACGGGACCAACAATAGCTATTCCATCCGTCCCATCACTCGGGAAGAGGCCGGACAATACCCAGCGATCGAATACTACGATGCCGACATCTATATAAAGGAAAAGGAAGAAACCGAACCGGCACGCGTGCTGCGAACCATCTTCGCCGACAAAGACGACAATTATTTCCTGTTAGAAGTCTCGACTCCCTCTTTTGAAAAAGAAGACTTACGGGAAGCCGTCGCCAACTGGATTCTCTTTCTTTATATCGTCTTGCTGGTTACCCTGCTTACAGTCAGCATCTGGGTGTTTTACCGGAGCCTGCGCCCGCTATACGCGCTACTGCACTGGCTGGACAGTTATTTGCCGGGCAAGCAGCACGAACCTGTTCCCAACGACACCCATATCCCGGAATTCCGCAGACTGAACGAAGCTGCCGCCCAGGCCGTCGAACGTTCGGAACAGCTATTCAAACAGCAGAAGCAATTCATCGGCAATGCATCGCACGAACTCCAGACACCGCTCGCCGTTTGTAACAACCGCATCGAATGGCTGCTCGACAATACGGAACTGACGGAGGAGCAAATGGAAGAACTGTTCAAAACCAAGCATACACTGAACTACATCGTCCGGCTGAATAAATCCCTGCTGTTCCTCTCCCGGATCGACAACGGGCAATTCACCGACAGCCGTCCGGTCGAAATCAACAGCATTGTCAAACGGCTGTTGAATGATTACAAAGAGATATTCAGCCACTACGAAGCACAGATCTCACTGGAGGAACAGGGCCGGCTGACGATAACGATGAACGAGACACTGGCGGAAGCACTCGTCTCCAACCTTCTGAAAAACGCTTTTATCCATAACAAGGAACAAGGGCACGTCCGTGTCACGATCCAAACCAACTCGCTGACTCTTGCTAACACGGGACAAACCGAACCACTCGACAGCGAACATATCTTCGAACGTTTCTACCAGGGGAGCAAGAAAAAGGAATCGACCGGGCTAGGCCTCGCCATAGCCGAAGCGATCTGCCGCCAATACGGGCTGCACATTTCCTACCGATATCAGAATAAAGAACATATTTTCCGCCTCCAATTTTACCTCGGTAAATCATGAGGAATATAGGCGATGGATTCCATAACTGGAATTATATTTTTACCTTTGCCACCAATATGTATTATTGGTTTCAGCAATCGTTTTATATGGCAAAAGCCCTCCCGTTTATCGGTGGATGGCTGGCAGACCGTCTGTTGGGCGATCCTGAAGGATGGCCACATCCGGTTGTAGGCTTCGGCAAAGTGATTTCCTTAGGAGAAAAGACACTGAACAAAGGGAATGATCGAGCTGTCAAAGGAGGTGTCATGGCGCTCGTACTGGTTGCCGGTACTTATTTGCTTTGCGAACGGATACTGGCACTTGCCGGGTACTTTTACCCGCTGTTCGCTTCGATTTTAGTCGGGATAGGTGTCTTTTACTGCCTGGCAGGAAAAACGCTAATCAAAGAAGTGAAAGCCGTTTTCGAAGCAGTAGACCGCAGCACGGAAAAAGGACGCAGACAGGTCGGGCGGATCGTAGGCCGCGACACATCCCGCCTCTCCCCACAAGAGATACGGGCCGCCGCCCTCGAAACGCTCGCAGAAAACCTGAGCGACGGTGTGATAGCTCCTATGTTTTGGTTTGCCCTGCTCGGGCTCCCCGGCATGATAGCCTACAAGATGGTAAACACGCTCGATTCGATGATCGGCTACAAAAATGAACGCTATTTAGAATTCGGACAGATTGCTGCAAGGCTCGACGATCTTGCCAATTATATTCCTGCCCGGTTGACTGCATGGCTGATGCTGGCTGTCTCCGGCAATTTAAACAAAATGGACTTCGTCAAGCGTTTCGGTCCGGCTCATGCCAGCCCGAATTCAGGCTATCCGGAATCTGCCCTTGCCGCTATCTTAAATTGCCGATTCGGGGGAACCCACGACTATTTCGGGAAACCGGTGGAAAAGCCTTACATCGGGACTAACGAACGGGCTTTCACAACAGAAGACATGTTGATTGCCATCAAAATAAACAACAATGCCGAACTTGCCATGGGGATTATTGTTTGTTTAATATCAATAATTATCCACTAAATAAATACGTATAAAATGGAAGTAAGATTAAATAAACTCATCAGTGATTCCGGCCTTTGTTCACGCAGGGAAGCGGACAAATTCATCGAAGAAGGGCGTGTCACCGTAAACGGCAGATTGCCTCAAGTCGGGCAGAAAGTGACGGAAGGCGATATTGTCATGCTAGATGATATACAAGTTAAAATCGGAAAGCATACAGGCAAACAAACTTCTTCCGCACGGATCAATATTCAAGAGCTGGAACTTGCCGGACAGGAAAAAAAGGCGAAGAAGACAAAGCCCTTGCCTACGACGGCTTCCGAAAAGAAGGCGGCTTCCCCGGCAACCGGCTCAAAAGGCCTGCGCCCCGGCAAATATGTAAAATACAATAAATATGCAGCCGCCCGTCATGCTGCACGCAATGGAGAAAGCACAAAAAAAGAGACAAAGACGACCGGCATCGACAAAGAGATGCTAAAAGAAGCGCTGCGCCCCAAATTCGGCAAATCATTAGGACGGTCGGCCGTTGCACAACGCCTGGCTTCTTCCCCGAAATCAGCAGCGTTACGCAAGACAAGCAAGAACAACCCGCTCAACAAGGCAAAGCGTGCTGCTGCCCGCAATAAACCGAAAGGAGAATAAGACAATGGGGAAAAAGCATATCGTTTTAGTGACAGGCGGCCAACGTTCCGGAAAAAGCGGATATGCACAAAAGCTCGCTTTGTCACTGACGGCCCATCCAGTTTACCTGGCGACATCACGTGTCTGGGACGAAGAGTTCCGCGAGCGTGTGCTTCGCCATCAGGCCGATCGAGGACCGGAATGGACGAATATCGAGGAAGAAAAATACCTGAGTCTCCACAATCTGGACGGCCGTGTCGTCGTTATCGATTGTGTCACTCTCTGGGGAACGAACTTTTTCTTCGACAATGAGGGCGACACGAATCGTTCCCTGGCCGAGTTAAAAGAAGAATTTAATAAATTTACAGAGCAAGATGCCTATCTGATCTTCGTCACAAACGAAATCGGGTTAGGCGGTGTTTCTCCCGATGCGGTGCAACGCCGGTTCACGGACTTGCAAGGTTGGCTTAACCAATACATCGCATCCCGTGCCGACGAAGTTATTCTCATGGTGAGCGGTATTCCATTGAAGATCAAATAATAAAAACACGATACAATGATCTCTTTCAACATTCAAAAACCTGACATCGCTATTGCCACAGCCCTGCAGGACAAAATCGATAATCTGACGAAGCCCAAAGGGTCACTGGGTACGCTTGAAGAAATTGCACTTCAAATCGGCCTGATCCAGCAAACATTATCCCCGGAGCTTCATCATCCGGTCAACGTTATATATGCATCCGACCACGGGATCGCCGACGAAGGAGTCAGCCAATCACCCAAAGAAGTGACACGCCAGGTGATACATAACTTCCTGAACGGAGGAGCGGGCATTTGTTTCCTTTCACGCCAACACGGCTTCGAAATCAAGATTGTCGACGGTGGTGTGGATTTTGATTTCCCTGCTATCCCGGAGCTGATCGACCGGAAAATCAGGAAAGGGACCCGCAACTTCCTGCATGAAGCGGCCATGACACAGGATGAGATGGAATTGGCCATCCAATATGGTGCCGACATTGTCACAGATTGCCACGACAATGGGTGCAACGTGATCAGTTTCGGAGAGATGGGAATCGGAAACACCGCTGCATCAAGTATGTGGATGACTTGTCTGACGGGAATCCCGCTGATCGATTGCGTAGGAGCCGGAAGCGGCTTGGACAGCAAAGGGGTCAAACATAAATATAATGTCTTAAAAAAGGCGCTCGCTCATTACAAGGGAGATAACAGCCCGCTGGATGTGATCCGCTATTTCGGCGGCTATGAGATGGTGATGGCTGTGGGAGGCATGCTCCGTGCAGCCGAGTTAAAGATGGTCATCCTGGTAGATGGCTTTATCATGACGAACTGCGTACTGGCTGCGTCACGCCTGTATCCGGAAATGCTTCCTTATTGTATATTCGGACACTGCGGGGACGAGGCCGGGCACAAACGTGTACTGGATATCTTACAAGCTAAGCCGCTGCTAAACCTCGGCTTACGCCTGGGTGAAGGTTCCGGTTCCGTATGCGCCTATCCGATTGTAGACTCAGCAGTCCGTATGATCAACGAGATGCACAGTTTCCAACAGGCCTCCATCACCAAATACTTTTAATTCTTTCATTCTTTAATTATCAACCATGCTCCATATCCTCGCCGCTTTCATCTTTTTCACCCGCCTCCCTTTCTGGCGGCTAGCTGAAGTGCCTTCGGAATATTTCAAGAATGTAGTCAGCCGCTGGGCGCTGGTCGGTTGGCTCACTGCCGGGTTTTCCGTGATCGTGCTTTATGCCACTTCACTGGTCCTGCCGACAAGTGTTGCCGTGTTATTGGCAATCGTCACCCGCCTGCTGATAACCGGTTGCCTTCATGAAGACGGGCTTGCCGACTTTTTCGACGGCTTCGGGGGAGGGACCTCTCGCGAACGAATCCTTTCCATCATGAAGGATTCACATATAGGAAGCTACGGAGTGATCGGGTTGATTCTTTATTTTGCGCTTCTATATACGTTATTGAGCAGCCTGCCACTGGCTCTTGCCGGAAGTGCGATACTGGCAGGCGATCCTTTTTCCAAAGGAGTTGCCGGAATGATCATTAACAGGCTTCCCTATGCACGCAAGGAAGAAGAGGCTAAAAACAAAACGGTTTACAGCCGGATGACAACAAGCGAATATACATTTTGCCTGTTCTCCGCTCTTATTCCGATGTTCTGGCTGCCGGAACCCGTCTATTACCTGGCAGGCCTACTGCCTATTCTCGTCTTCTGTTCCCTCACCTATTTGATGAAAAAGAAAATACAAGGTTATACAGGTGACTGCTGCGGAGCGACCTTCTTGCTTTGTGAATTGAGCTTCTACCTGGGGATAGCCCTTATTTATACAACACTCATATAAAACACGTATTACATGGAAATTTATCTGGTCAGACATACTTCCGTCAACGTTCCCGCCGGCTATGCATACGGACAGACCGACGTTCCCCTCCGCCCCACGTTCGAGAAGGAAGCAGAAGCCGTAAAAAAGACCTTATCCGGCCATACATTCGACAAGGTGTGGAGTAGCCCGCTTACACGCTGCACCCGCCTCGCCGCCTATTGTGGCTACCCGGACGCAGAAAAGGAAGACCGCATCAAAGAAATCAGTTTCGGAGAATGGGAAATGAAATCGTGGGACGAACTATCCTCCGATCCTCGATCGAAAGCCTGGTTCAATGACTGGATCAACATTCCAGCTCCCTCGGGCGAATCTTTGCAAGATCAATACAACCGGGTCAGTCATTTCCTGGACGAAATAAGGAGAAGCAGCTTGCAGAAAGTATGCCTTTTTACGCATGGCGGTGTCTTAATCTGTGCCCACGTTTATGCCGGAAAGTATGACCTGAAAGAAGCATTCAGGAATGTCCCTTCATACGGAACGGTCATCAAGTTGGAATTGGATTAAGCAACAACGTCCGTTGCTCCAAAACGCTAATCGCTTTGGAAGCTACTGCGCATCTCCTGCACGGCTGCAAATGCTAAGTTTTGGACATGGGAACGGGCTATCACCTGTTTGGCGGCTGGAAAACAAAGCCGGATTATCTCCGATATGCCGGATTCCATGTCCAATTGTCTCTCATGAACCTGAAAACGATAAGGACGGGCTTCTACAATATCTTTCCGGTAGTATCTATGCGGAGTTTCACATCCTGCTTACCGGATTCCAGTTCAACGAGATACCATTCGCCAGTCTGGGTCTCGATGAAATCAGCATCGTCGATCTTATAGGTTGCATATTGCGAAGCCTTAATAGCAGCCATTACCACATCCGGCAGCGCGGAAATACGAAGTTCCGTTTTAGTCTGCACCCAAGCACCTCCGTCGTCGAAAAGGAGTTCACGACAAGCCGTTCCATCTAATATTTCAACTTCTGTCATACCTTTTTCCCGATCGATATCCAAGATGCGGGCAGAAGGATAATGTTCTTTGATGTAAGCCTCTACGGAAAAGGGAGGCTGGAACGGGATGAAATCTTCATACCCATCGTTTCCACCCGCATCAAGAACAGTTTTCACCAGGATACCATCCGGGGAGTAGTAAAGATCCACCTCGCTATTGCCTTGTTCCACTTCGAGCACATAGACAGTCTCGACATCCCGGCGTTCGATCATATCCACATCGTCCACCTTCCAAGTCGAATATTCGCCTTGCTGGAAAGCTGTCTTCACCACATCAGGTAGTCGTACAAAAGGGATATCCGTTTCCGTCATATACCAGGTTCCGCTATTGTCGAACCAAGCTTCCTTCTCTACTTTATCTTGTTTGAAATCCACAACCAAATAATCGTTACGCGTCTCCCACTCCACATCCTTTGCCGAAGGATATTTTTCGTCGAAGGCTGTTTTGGTCTCGGCACTCACATAGCTGGGAATCGGTCCGTCGTCATCATTGTCACAACTTTGGAACAGGCACAGAGACAGTGCCGCAAGTAAAAATACATTCTTCATCATACTGTTTCTATTTAAATCGGTTCTCTATTAATTGTTTATATCTATCAAGTTAAACTTCTTGTCAAACTCCAGCTTCATACCGTTAGCAAGTTTCGCCTCATATCCCCGATCTTCCTTTTCGATCTTAACGACCTTATGATCGGGATAAGTGGCCTTTACATAGTGCAAAATGGCTTCGGGAATAACGGCTTCGGGAACAGCAGAATATTTGCAATCCACTTCTTTCCAGGTTCCGTCCTTAAAGAACTCCACTTTGCTGCTACTGGCAAAAATCACTTCATACTTCTTGTCAAAGAAATCCTTTTCCATCTTTGCCAACGCCACCTTTTCCTGCGGGAAATATTTCTTTACATATGCCTGTGCCTTAACGGGCAGCTGGTCAAAACGAACCGGACGGTCATCGTCCGCGCGAACGCTTATACTTACGATAAGCAGGCAAACTAATAGGGCTAAAATTTTCTTCATTTGATTCTTCTTTTACAATTCTACTTCTTATCTGTCTAATCTTTCGACAGGACAAATATCAGGAGCAATTTTAAAATGAATCTGAAATAGCTGATTATTTCCTTAAAATCGTATATTTGCTGCTACTATGGCAAAGCATCTTATTATAATATATTTCGGATTATGCCTGTTTCTTAGTGTTTCCGTCAAGGCACAGATCAGTCACGGAGGGCAACCGCTCCCTCTCACGGCCACCAAAAGCCTGACAGAGGATATGTTTATCATAATGCCCCCGTTCGACCTAGCGGAACAGCTCCGGCTCGACTCGCTCGAAGCGACCGGTCTCAGGAGTGGATTCCGCTTTGCCTATAAATTCATGACGGACTATAGACCGGAGAATTCCGGAGTCCGTTTCACACTGCCCGACGGGACAAAGGTCTGGCGGCTTGGTATACGTTCCGAAGGTGCGCTCTCCCTCAATGTAATGTTCAGCGAATACCATCTGCCCGAAGGCGCACGCGTATTCCTATACAATAACGACCAATCGGAAGTATTGGGCTCATTCAACCACTTGAACAATTCGGAACGCAGTATTCTGCCCGTCGCCCCGATCCAAGGAGACGAACTAATCATCGAATACCAAGAACCGATGGAAGCCGTTTTTCCCGGAAAGCTCGCGGTCGGCGAGGTGAACCACGGCTACCGGAAGTTCAGAATCTCGGAACCGCAGCCCGACTTTGCGGCTTTCCAATGTATGCCGGCCGTAGCTTGTTACCAGGATTCGACAACTCGCTACGACGCTATCGAACGCAGTGTTGTCCTGATGATCATCAACGGGACGACTGGTTGTACGGGAACGCTCATCAACAACACGGCAAATGACGGGAAACCTTACCTCCTTACGGCTTCGCATTGCCTGAACAACCAATTCCAAGTCAAAAATCCGGATTATGAAGAGGTGGCGGGTAATATCGTCTGTTACTTCAATTACAACAGCCTCCAATGCAGTCCGGTTGAACCCGGACGTACCGACCAGACAATCGCCTCGGCTCATTTCCGAGCCGTGAACGAATTAACAGATATGGCGTTACTGGAATTGCAGGACACACCGCCTGCCGATTACCGAGCCTATTATGCCGGCTGGAACGCACAGGATGCGGGGACAGCTCCTTATACATGTATCCACCATCCGGGCGGATCGCTCAAGAGGCTTAACCTTGCCGAGGGAAACGTGGAACTGACAACCTATAAAATACAGGTTACCGACTTCAATGAAAATTCACACTGGAAAGTAGGCCGCTGGACGACAGGCTGTACAGCCGGTGGCTCGTCCGGTTCTCCCCTTTTAGATAGCGACAACCGCGTCATCGGAGGCTTGACAGGCGGTGCTTCCAGCTGCCTCAATCCGGTCGAAGACTTCTTTTTCTCCATACAAAAAAGCTGGTCCGAGCCTGCCGATAGCAGTAAGCAGCTCAAATATTGGCTCGATCCTGTCGGAGTGACGGTTCCTATCTGCACCGGAATGGATCCGAACGAAGGAGGTGGAACAGCCAACGAGCACATAGAGGCGACAACGGATGTTAGCCTATCTATCGACAGATACCGGCATACGATCCACATCGACTTTGCTGATCCCATCAGCCAGGCTTCGCTCTCTTTGGTTTCGCTCACCGGAAAGCCTGTACGCAATTATTCCATCACCGGACAACAGGTGACCTTGCCGATCAGTTCGATTCCGGCCGGCGTGTATATTGTGAAGATTGTTTATAATAACAAATTTTATACTCAAAAAGCCCTGTTTTGATTAAAATTTGACAATAAGGGTCAAACGAAATCCAGAAGGATTCACCAGATTCATTTCCTATCTGTTTTGACATCAGGCCGGAAAAAAGGAAGACAAGATTCATTAATAAGTATTAATTAGAAAGATTTTATCTCTTGTTTGCTCTTCATAACAAAAAAATGCTTTAGTTTTGCACTTTGATGGCTAAGGGATATTTGAAAGTGAATATATAAACATAGTAACATTTTAAACTTACATCAAATTATGAACAAAAAGTATTTAATGCCTTTCCTTGTATTGGCAGCAATTCTGACTTTTTCTTCTTGTTCAAACAAGTTGAAACCGTTAGCTGAAGAGTACATCAAAGCTGAACCGCAGCCGCTTGAGGCCATCGGAGGCAAAGTTCCTGTGACTATTAATGCCACATTCCCTGCAAAATGGTTCAACAAAAAAGCAGTCGTAACCGTAACTCCGGTTCTTCGTTATGCCGGTGGTGAAGCATGGGGAACATCTTACACTTACCAAGGTGAAAAAGTAAAGGGTAACAACCAGGTTATCCCGCAGAAAGCAGGTGCTAACGTAACCATGAAATCTGCTTTCACTTACAAACCGGAAATGAAAAAATCTGAATTGTATCTGACTTTCGACGCAAAGATCAAGAACAAGACAGTTAAATTGCCGGACGTAAAAATCGGCGAAGGTGTGATCGCTACATCTGAATTGGCTGACGCAGCTACTGCTAACGCAGCTATCGCAGCAGACAAATTCCAGCGTATCATCAAAGAAGCTCACGACGCAAACATCATGTTCCTTATCCAGCAGGCCAATCTGCGTGCTAAAGAGTTGAACTCTGATGCAATCAAAGAATGGAAAGAACTTGTTAAGAACGCTGACGAAGCTCCTAACCAGAACGTAGCAATCGAAATCTCTGCTTACGCTTCTCCTGACGGTGGTGTTAAACTGAACACCGGCCTGGCTGAACGCCGTGAAGGCAACACAAGTAAATATCTGGCTAAAGAGTTGAAGAAAATGAAGGTTGACGCTCCGGTTGACGCTCGTTACACCGCTCAGGACTGGGAAGGCTTCAAAGAACTGGTACAGGCTTCCAACCTGCAGGATAAAGACCTCGTGCTGAGAGTTATCTCTATGTATCAGGATCCTGAAACAAGAGAAAAAGAAATCAAGAACATCTCTGCTGTTTACTCTGACTTGGCTGAAACAATCCTGCCGCAACTTCGTCGTTCTCGTTTAACTGCCAACATCGAAATCATCGGTAAGTCTGACGACGAAATCAGCGCATTGGCTAAGAGCAATCCTTCTGAACTGAACATCGAAGAAATTCTGTACGCTGCAACTCTGACTAACAATGATTCAGAAAAGATGGCTATCTATACAAAAGCTTCTGAACTGTATCCTAACTGCTACCGCACTTGGAACAACATCGGTATGATGGCATTCCGTGCCGGCGACCTGGCTAAGGCAGAACAGATGTTCAACAAATCAAACTCTGTAAAAGCTAATCCTGAAGCTAACATGAATTTAGGTTTGATCGCTTTGACTAAGGGTGACCAGGCTAAGGCTCAGCAGTTGTTCGGTAGCGCTGCAGGCGTTGCTGAATTAGGCGAAGCTTTGGGTGTTCTGTATTTGGAGCAGGGTGAATGGGCTAAGGCTGCCAACTCTTTCGGTTCAGTTAAGTCTAACAACGCTGCACTGGCTCAGATCCTGACTAAGGATTACAGCAAAGCATCTCAGACTTTGAACGCAGTTGCTAAACCTGACGCTACAACTTCTTACTTGAAAGCTATCGTAGCTGCTCGTACAAACGATGCTAACGCAGTTATCAGCAACCTGAAAGCTGCTATCGCTGCAGACAAGGCTATGGCTAAAGAAGCTGCTATCGACCTGGAATTTGCAAAGTATGCAACTAACAGCGAATTCGCTGCATTGGTTAAATAATAACAAACTTATTCCATATATCCGAAAGGCTGTCTCTATAAAAAGAGGCGGCCTTTTTTGTTCTTATATGGATACTATATGTATCTTTCGTAAAAATTAAAACTGTGATTTATATTCATTAATGAAAACGACAACAATCATATCAACCTCTTTGCCGAACCTCAGTAGGTTCTCCAACTAGTCAAATCCCCAGAGGCGTTGTAGCTTTTCACCATTTAGCCAAATATCTAAATAAATCCGACAAAAAATACATGTGCATATTTACGACTTTGATTACTTTTGAACATTCCAGAAAATAAGAAAAACACGTATATGCAAAAACAAATGAAATCACTGTTTGTCGCTCTTGTCTGCATGACCATGCCGGTTATGGCACAAAAGACTGATCAGGTAAACCCAATCATCGGAACAAACGGGATGGGACATACATTCCCCGGTGCCTGTGCTCCGTTTGGCATTGTACAGGTAAGTCCTGACACCGATACCATTCCTCATAACATCGATGGAGTTTATCAACCTCGCGCGTATGAATACTGTGCCGGCTACCAACATAAGGACAGCTCCATCGTCGGCTTCAGCCATACGCATTTCAGCGGAACAGGGCATTCCGATCTTGGTGATATCCTGCTGATGCCTTTCACCGGAGAATTACAGATCAACCCCGGAACGGCCGATAATCCGGACAGTGGCTATCGTTCCCGATTCAGCCATGACACCGAAATATCCCGCCCAGGCTACTACGAAGTACAACTGTCCGACGACCTAATCAATGTACAACTGACAGCAACCGAACGGGTCGGTATTCATAAATATACCTATCCAGCCGATCAGAAAAAACAACTGATCCTCGACCTCAACCACGGTATCTACAATTATGATGGCAAAGTGTTATGGGCAAACCTCCGGGTCGAAAACGATACCCTGCTTACGGGCTACCGTATTACCAACGGATGGAGTCGCGTAAATTATACCTATTTTGCTATCTCATTCTCCCAACCAATTACCCATTACGGATATACGGACCGGGAGAAAGTCAACTACCCTGGAGGATTCCGGCGTTTCAATACAGCGGAGAACTTCCCGGAGATCGGAGGGCGTAAAGTCGTTTCCTACTTCGAATTCAAGGAAGGAAGCGCCCCTCTCGAAATCAAAGTAGCTCTTTCGGCTGTCGGAACAGACGGAGCTTTAAAGAACCTGCAAGCGGAAACCACCGGAAAATCGTTCGACACGATCCGCAAGGAAACAAATGGGAAATGGGAAAACGCGTTGTCTGTAATCGATGCGAAAGGCAGTAACGACCAGCTATCCATGCTTTATACATCTTTGTACCATACGATGATCAACCCGTCCGTTTATATGGATGTAGACGGGAAATACCGGGGGATTGATCACAATATTCACCAGGCCGAAGGTTTTACGAACTATACCGTATTTTCTGTCTGGGACACGTACCGAGCTTTGCATCCGTTGTTCAACATTATCAAACGGGATGTCAGCACGGATCTTGTGAAATCGATGCTCGCCCATTACAGCCAAAGTGTGCATCACCTGCTACCGGTCTGGTCGCATATGGGTAACGAAAACTGGTGTATGATCGGCTACCACTCGGTTTCCGTTCTAGCCGATGCCATCACCAAAGGCTTGCCGATCGACAAACAGGAGGCAGTCAAAGCAATGGTCAGCAGTTCAAACGTACCTTATTATGATCATACAGACGAGTACAAACAATTAGGATATGTCCCTTTCGACAACTCCCCCACTTCCGCTTCCATCACGTTGGAGAATGCATATGAAGACTGGGCGGTCTACCACACAGCACTCCTAACGGGTGACCGGCAGACAGCAGAGACCTACAAGAAGCGTGCACTCTCTTATAAGAACGTGTTCAAACCAGGTCTGGGCTTCGCCTGTCCACGTTACAAAGACGGTAGCTGGAAGAAAGATATCGACCTGCTCAGCACACACGGACAAGGTTTTATCGAAGGAAACGCCTGGAACTATTCTTTCTATGTACCGCAGGCTCCATCCGATCTGATCCGCTTAATGGGTGGCAACCGCAGCTTTATCAATAAGCTGGACTCCCTGTTCACCATGCATCTGCCAGACGAGTTCTTCGCCCAAACCGAAGATGTGACACGGGAAGGTCTACTCGGCACTTATGTCCACGGTAACGAACCAAGCCACCACATTCCCTATTTATACAGTTGGACCGACGAACCGTGGAAAACGCAATACTGGATTCGCGAGATTATGAACCGTATGTACCGCAACAATATCGACGGCTTATGCGGCAACGACGACTGCGGCCAGATGTCCGCTTGGTACATCTTCTCGGCCATGGGCTTTTATCCAGTATGCCCCGGTACCGACCAGTATGTCATCGGAGCTCCTTATCTGCCTTACATGCAGATAAACCTAGAAAACGGAAAAACATTTACAGTCAGAGCGGATCAGGTCAGCGACAAGAACCGTTACATCAAATCCGTTACCCTAAACGGTAAACCTTATACAAAGGCGTACATCACCCATCAGGACATCATGAATGGAGGTGAACTGGTCTTCCAAATGACTTCGAACCCTAATAAGAAAAGGCTGTTCACAGCAGAGGAAAAGCCTTATTCGTTAATCGAATAAACACACGACACACCATGAAATCACTTATAATTAACTATCTCTCGATTCTTTTATGTGCACAGGCTTTCTTTGCCTGTGCACCCGATGTAAAAAAAGTACCCGAACGAACATTCCGGATCATTCATAATAACGATGGTTCCGACCTGTTAGGAAACCGCTGGTTCAAGTATCGTCCGCTTACACTTGCCGACCTGGACTCCTGCGTCGATATGGTGGCGAACTCACAGGTTACGACCTATATGATGTGCTCCGGCAGCGATTTCTTCTATGTCCGTTCCAAATATGGCCATGTGATGGGAGACGATCTGGACGGAACGTTGGATTGTGGTTGTGATACAGCTCAGTATAATTCTTTCCGAAAATACTACCGAAACCATCAGAACCTGGAAAAAGAAGGGACAGACTTGGTCGCTTACACTTTAAAGAGGGCTAAGAAGAAGGGGATGGAAGCCTTCATCACCTACCGGATGAACGACTTACATTTCAATGATACAACTACCCATTGTCCGATCTCGTACACCGATTTCTGGATTCAGCATCCAGAATACTGGCTGAACGACACGACACAAGGTTATAACAGCGGCGGAGCTTTTGACTTTGCCATAAAGGAAGTGCGCGACCGTAAGCTGGCGATTGTTTCCGAGCAATTGGAAAATTACGCCGACATAATCGACGGATACGATCTCGACTTCATGCGCTTTATCGTTTACTTCAAGTCAGGCACAGGGCCACAGAACGCACCGCTGATGACACAATTGGTGAAAGACATCCGTCAGAAAGTGGATGAAGTCTCAGCCAAACAAGGCAGAAAGATCCTGCTCTCCGCACGTGTAGCGCCAACAGTCGAACAAAACATGATGAAAGGTCTGGATATACGTGAATGGCTGCGCCTCGGACTGCTAGACTTTATCAGTACAGGTGTTCACTGGAGGGGAGATCCTGCCATGCCGGTAGCCAAGTTCCGAGAAGAAATGGGGAAAGATCTCAACATTCCGTTCTACAGTTCGATTGACGACGGAGGCTACCGCCCACGGGAATTCTGGTCACACGGTATGCACAGGGGGATGTGTTCTCATATCCTTTCACAGGGAGCAGACGGGATCTACCTGTTCAATTACTATTTCGGTGCCCTCAACTCCGAGCATGACGGGAAGCTATACCTAGAAGACGGTGGCCAAGTTTGCCGGATCATGATGCCGGAACTGCTACAAGAGTTAGGTTCGCTGGAAACTTTAAAAGGCCGGAATAAGATCTATGCGCTGTCTGACGGGGTTATACAGTATAATATAAAGCCAGACTCTCCACTCCCACTAAAAATAGGCAAGGACGAGCAGAAAGAGGTAGATCTTTATATCGGCGATTCGGTAGAAGAAGGATATCCGAAAGAAGCAATCCTATTCATTCGCACTAATCATCCGATAATCTGCCGACTGACGGTAAATGGGGAAGCGGTTGAGAAAGAAATGCCAGCCTATACTTACCTATACGACAGGGAACGCGGGCTGGAAAAAGGAGAAAAAGAATATGCCTTTATCCTCCCCGACAAAATCCTCAAACAGGGATATAACCGCATATGTTTCCAGTCCGAAGAAGAAAAGACATTCACAGTCAAACGGGTAGAAATAGCCCTTAAATACGGAGATGTGGAAACGCACGGGTATTTCTAAAACCGTTTTCATCACGAAAATGATCTATAAAAGGTAGGAAAGGTTCAAAATCTTTTCTCCCTTTTTCTTTGTATAACTAAACATTTAACTATGAGAAAAAACAGAATGTGAATTTCATTTGCTTCCGATTGTAAAGGAAAAATCACTATATAACAAGCTATTAAGGCAATTTTATCTATTTTCATCCTGCGGAAAACAAGAAATATGAAAATAGAGATCCGTTATCCCTATGGAAGAGGAATCAAAATGACTTTTGCAATGTTTCTCCAATAGACCGGAGTAGTATCGAAAACCGCATGTAAAAAAAGTTCCGCCCTACAAAACTTTAGGCATAAAAACGTATTATACAACCATATAAACACAAATTTCACCAGCAAAAAGGTGTATAGGGCAGAACATGCGGAATACGCGGATACACGTTCTATTTTTTTATCTTCGTAGACTTGTAAGCATGTATTTTTTCCTTCTTTCCGGCAGACGGTTCAACCACTTTAATCTTCGTAAATGTACCGTTATGCACATCGTCCAGAACGATAGCCGGACGATAGTCTTTCTTCAAGGCTGTCAACTTCACATTCCTAAAAGTGACGCCATCGGTATGACGGACATAGAAGCCCCAAGCCGGTAACTCCTTATGCTGAGAGAACTCAGGGTACGCCTTCGGCATTTCCGGCACCTTGTCCAGTTCGTTCAGCCCAACTTTAGCATACAACGGGTTACCGCCGCCTGGATAAACGATCTCGACGTTCTCTATGGAGACATTCGTAATCTTGTTGTCTTGCAAGCCGACAATGCCGGAAGGCGAGACATTGCGCGGATTATCTTCCGTCGGCCCTTCGTAGTCATATCCTGCGTCCGGTTTTGTTGCCGGGACCTCGGCATAAACATTCGAGATATGCACGTTGTCCATCCGGCTACGACGACCTTCACGGCGTTCTCCCACCACCAAATAGATTGGATTTCCGGTTTTGATGGAACGGAGGCTATCCACTACCACATTTTCAACCTGTCCGCCATCAACCGCCTGGATCGTTATGGCCGAACGGAACGTATCGAATACAGTATTATTGATAATCTTTATATTCTTGAAACCACCCGTCGAAGCCGTACCGAACTTAATACCGCTTGCACTTGAACAGGCCGTATTGTTGCGCACCTCGATATTCTGGCAGACAGCATCGGCACTATGGGATTTCAGACAGATCGCATCGTCTGTCGCATCCACATAACAGTTTTGAATCAATGCACCGTTACAGTCGACAATATCCATCCCGTCGTTATTCCAGTAAGCACGGCTATGCACCGTAATACCGTCGATCAAGAGATTTTCGCACTGGTCGTAAGTCTGTGTCCAGAATGCCGGGTTCATCATCGTCACCCCTTTTATTTCCACGTTCTTGCATTCGCGGAAATAGACCAGTTTCGGACGGTTGGCAACACGTCCCAACTGCAACTTATCCTTAATCACCCCTGAATAAACCTGGTTGATGAAATTATTGGCAAGCTCACGTCCGCGACCGTCAATCACTCCTTTGCCAGTGATACCGATATTATTCTGCTTGTTAGCCAGAATCAAGCCATACCAAGCTTTCAGTTCCATATCATAATCATAAGGATTGGTGGAACCGACCAACACGGCCCCCTCTCCCAAATGGATCGTCACATTTGACTTCAGATGAATACTGCCGGTCAGATAACGTCCGACAGTAAACACCAGACGTCCTCCCCCATTCTCGGAAATAAAGTCGATCGCCTTTTGTATGGAACGGGTATTCATGGTTGTTCCATCCGACTTGATCCCGAACATAGTCATCTGGTAATCTTTTGCCCACACCGGAACCACCATTTCCACCAGTAAGCACAGGATCATTATTTTCCTAATCACATTCATAGCTCTTCAAATTCCTAATTTCTTAATTTTTAATTCTCAATTTTTAACTCTATAAACGGTGACCGGTCCGACCAGTCCCGCCGATTGGACTACATCCTGCCTCCGTGTCCATGCCTGAGCGATCTTATTATCCTTCAACGTCTTCATATAGTTTCCCATAACAGTTACAACATGTACCTCAACCGTATTCTCCCCCTGTTTCAATTGGGCTGCGACCGGATGGATACGGCGGCCATACCATTTGACACCACAGCTCTGCCCATTCAAGAATACTTCCGATACACCATGCACTAATCCGAGATTAAGCACCATTCTGGCAGATGAAGAGACATTGACTTTCTTTCTATAGACAATTGTACCGCAGAAATTCACATAGTCCGTATCCTTTAAATCCTTCAGTTTGTAGAAATGGGTATTCTGTACCGTATTCTCACGGCTGTGACGGAACTCTACATCCCAGTCAGACGAAAGATCTTTCAAATCCTCACCGGAAACCGGAAGCGGCTTGTAATCATTTCCTCTCTTCTGCTTATCAAACACAATCAGGAGAGAATCAGCCGGACCGAAGTCGAACAGGAAACTGTTGGCAACATCCAGCGACAACCGGTACCGTTCGCCCGTTTCCAGATCCCACACCCAACCCTGACGGCCTTTTACAACCTCGTTGCTAAAGGAAATACGGGTCTGATGCGAATTATAGCGGTGCGCATAACTGAAGAAAAACATTTCTTCCCTGTTATCACCCTGATAACGGTTCTGCATCAGATAAGGATCAGGTTTTTCGATAGTCATATACGATGTCAATCCATAGTCCTTCTGTACCCCCTGGTACCAACCGACAAAGTCTTTTTCCGGTTTATGGAGTAATATAAAACGCCCGTCCATCTGCTTCATCTTTTCCACCCATCCCTGCACTTCCTTATCATGCTTGTCATGATCTTTCAGGCCGACCGATTTATGCGGATAAGCCTCGATGCAGAAGATACGTCCTCCTGAGGTCACAAAATCATACAATTTACGCGCGGTAGCCGGTTCCATACTCTCCACCTCGATCAGGAAAAGCGTTTTGTATTTGCGGGGACCATAGCATAAGTAACCGTCTTTCATCTCAGCATCCCGGATGATCGATTCAGAAACATAGTCGCAACCGCTGCCGTTCTTATGGATCGCCTCCCATACCAATGTCTTATATTTCACATTGGTAGTGGCAGGGAACGGCTCGTTCTGCATTCCCAAGGTGCTCCACATATCAGCTATCGGATGCAAGATCGCGATATCCGCATACATGGTTCCATGTTGCAGGGCGGAAGCCATGCGGCCTTTATAAGCGGTATAATATTTGAAATATGGCCACCAGTTGTTATTCTCGTTATAATAAGCCCCGTAACGAATCCATCCGGGGAACGGAGCTTCTTTAGGAGAATAGTTGAAACCATGGAAGATAGAATGCGTCACACCGGAAATAGCCGTCTGGTCACCACCGATCTTCAATAACTCCAATGTCATATTGAACACGGTATAGGTATTTGTCATTTCCTCACAACTCACTAGGCGCTTTCCACGCAAATGGGCGGCAGAAGACACATACTTATTGACCATTGTATAAGCACGGCCCCGGCGGTAGTCCTCTTCCGACATCTCTTCACCCAAACGATGGCGTAACCAGGTCATCGTCCAGGATTCACATTCCGGAATATCATAGTCCAGACTGCTTTCGAGCGGGAAGAAACCACGTCCGTAGGCTTGTGCACGCGATTTCACATTCAACCCTTTACACCAGTCCAGGTAAGTCTGTGTAAAACGCTCGCGCAGCAGTTCGGCTTTCGTATATTCGAAGTCATAGCGTACACGCTGGATCGTATCATCCAGTTCGGGAGTGAACTGGACCTTCGGCTCATAGGTCAACACATTCCCCATGCTGCCCATCTTAAATAGAATGAAAGGTAGATACGGTTGCACATCATATCCCCGGCGTTTCTTAAACTCTTCCGCCATATCATACGACCAATTCGAGCCTTCCAGTTCCATGCTATCAGTAAAGAGAGAACGGATATTGCCGGACAACGGGCCTAAACGGTTCTGAATCTTGTCCGACATATTGTTCAGATATTTCTGTACGGCCGGCTTGTTGAAGTGGTTCAACACCGGTCCCGTAGCACCGGGAGCACCATTGATCACTTCGAGAAAACCGCGTATCTTGACCAAGGCAAACAAGACATATTTTCCATCGGGCACTTTAAACTTGAACGTCCCATCCACCTCTTTACCCATCAGGTTGATAGCCTGGTCAAGACTGCCAAACGGTTCGGGAACCAGTTGCAAGGAAACCAGCTCCATCTTCCTTCCGAGAAAAGGAGAACTGATAGCAGGATCGGCCGCACAGAACAGACCGTCGCGAGAGACTTCATAATCGATCGGCCCACTCAGCTTCTCTGAATAATTTACTACGACATCCGCCCGTTCATCTCCCGTCAGGAACTCCGCCCCGAACGGCCAACCGGAACCAACAATCAGATCGCAGGTCATATCAAGCGACTTCGCCTCGTCAAAAGCCACCCTCAACATATCGATCCATTCGTCACTCAACCAGGGCAGCGACTTCTTTCCCAAATCATCCGTATCATTACCGGGAAATTTTACAGGATTGATCTCCACCCCTCCGATACCTGCATCCTTCAATATGTGCAGTTCACGTTTCAACTCGTCAGCTTCCACCTTATCCCCGTTCCACCACCAACGGACAAACGGACGATAAATAGATTGTGGATCACGAAATAATTTATATAGCTCACCGGAACGCAAGACCGTCCCCTTCATCTCATCGGTTACACTGACCGAACCCCACAACGGCATACGGCTACCGACAGCACAACCAGCTGTCCATAAAACACTTTGTTTGATAAATGATCTCCTCTGCATAATTTTTTCCTCCTTTTATTGATCGCTTGAGACAGCTTTGCCGTCTGGTGTTACACAATTTGTAAATATTAGATTGCGGGATGTCCCAGCACTCTCCAACGGATTCCCCGTCATATTGAAGTAGCAATCTGTCATCTTCACTCCATCACACCCAGAGATCGAAATTGCTTTCCGGTCCGATGCACCTGCATTCACAACGACTTTGTCGACTGTCACATTATGGCAATCCTTATATATTTCGGCTATGTCTGCTGCATCCTGTAGGGTGATTTGTTCAATTTTTACATCCTCGCAGCCTTCCATACAGATCAAAGCCGGTGCATAACCGGATACATTTCCTTCGATATGGCCTTTCTGCAATTGCTCTTCCACACTTGCCCGCACAGCGATGCTACGCCCATCGATAATACCTTTTCCACCGATACCGATATTTTTTTGCTTGTCTGCGTAAATAATCGCATTACATCCCCCTACTCCTTTAAAATCATAAACGGATGGAACTGCAACTAAAGTGGCTCCTTCTTCGATACGGATCGTCACATTCGACTTCAGTTCGATTGAACCAGTCAGATAACGGCCCACATAAAAAACAAGCCGGCCACCTCCCTGTCCACTTATATAATCAACAGCCCGCTGAATGGAACGGGTATTGAGTGTCACCCCGTCAGATTTGATCCCAAACATCGCAACTTGATAATCTTTTGCCGAAAGCCCCGCCACAAAAAACAGAAGTCCTATCACACTTGCAAATAACTTATTCTTATTCATGTTGTCTCACTTTTTTGTTTTTTAATCCTATACATCCTTCCTATCCGATATCACGCTATCATTTTAGCACTTTAGACTTATAAGGGAATATCTGTTTCTTTCCCTCACTCTCCGGCTCGACAAACCGGACATCCTTAAAGGTCACCTTCCCGGCATCATCCATCACGATAGCCGGACGGTAATCTTTTTTCAAAGCCTTAAACGTCACATTATCAAAAATGATTCCCTCAGCATGGCGAATGTAAAAACCCCAGGCCGGCAATTCCTTAAACTGCGAAAACTCCGGATAGGAAGTCTCCATTTCAGGAATACTGTCCAACTCGGCCGGTGTCAGTCCACGATAAGCGTAGTAAGGATTACCGCCTCCAGGAGAAACGATCTCGATATTCTGAAGCGTCACGTTCTGAATCTTATATTCCGGCAATCCGACAATGCTAGCAGGTGAGATATTGCGCGGAAGGTCTTCAATCGGCCCTTCGTAATTATATCCGGCATCCGGTTTATCCATCGGGATCTCGGCATAGACATTTTTGATCGTGATATTCTTCATGACCGGTTTCTTCCCTGCACTCCAACGGTCGCCGATACGAAGATAGATCACATTTCCCGTATGAATGGAGCGAACACCATCTACCTCTATATTTTCGATCAAGGCACCATCAACCGCGGCAAACGTGATAGCCGAACGATACGTATCGTATATCTTAATATTCTTCACCTTGAAATTACGGAAACCACCACGGGACACTGTTCCAAATTTTAATCCGCTGGCACTCGAACGGCCTACACAGTTCTCGACCACCACATTCTGACACATACTGTTCGCATCGTGCGATTTGAAACAAAGGGCATCATCCGCCGCATCAAGAAAAGAATTTTTCAGCACGACGCCGTCACAGTCCACAACATCGATCCCGTCGTTGTTCCAATAGGATTTACTATCGACGTGTATGCCGTCGATATACAGATTTTTGCACTGATCGTAGGTCTGGTTCCAACTTGCCGGGTCCCGCAGGGTAATATCTTTGATCGTCACATTCTCGCATTCGCGGAAATAAATATTCTGCGGACGGTTCGTCTCGTTCGGACGACCCAGTTTCAGAGGGTCTTCGTAGATACCTCGCTGGATATAGTCCACCATATTGTTGGCGGTTTGAAAACCACGCCCGTTAATTGTCCCCTTCCCCGTTATACCGATATTCTGCTGCTTGACTGCGAAAATCATAGACATCCAGCGAATATACGAATCTTTTTCGTAATCCCAGGGATTGGTCGATCCCAGTAGAGTCGCCCCTTCTTCAAGATGAAGTGTCACATTCGATTTAAGATAAATTGATCCCGTCAGATAATTACCGGCAGTAAAGACCAAGCGTCCTCCACCCAGTTTGTTCACAAAGTCGATTCCTTTCTGAATGGAGTTTGTATTCAAAGTCTTGCCGTCTGCTATCACACCAAAATCCGTGGCATAATAATCCTTGGCCGACAGGCTTGCCACACATATCAGAGTGAGGCTAAGAATAAAGAATTTGTATCTGTTCATCATAATACGGTATTTACATAAATAAGATTAATGCATGTTCCCATGTGTCTTTCACAACGGACAAAAATATTTACGTTCTCACAAATTTTATCTATGCTTTTGATATTTATAATTAAAAATTTGATACATCTTTGCAAAGTGCTATTATTAACAGAACGAGATATGAAACAATTATTATTTACTTTATTAGCCTTCTTTATCTACACTGGATGCACCGAAAATAGAATTGCATCAAAGCAGGAAAATACCTATCCGAATATCTTTCCGGATTATAAAGAAATAAGTATTCCTATCAATATTGCACCTTTAAACTTTACAGTCAAAAATTCCTCTCATATAAAAGCTGTTTTTTCCAATAATAACCAACCATTATTTAGCATTGAAGGGAAAAACAAAATCGATATACCCTTAAAAAAGTGGCGGCATATAATCTCGCACAATATTGGAAAACAAATAGATATATCCATATCTATTTGGAACAATTCTTATCCGGAAGGTGTACAATACAAATCTTTTCCTATTTATATTACCACAGACTCTATCGATCCATATATCGCCTACCGACTGGTCGAGCCTGGTTACGAATCATGGCACGAAATGGATATACGACAAAGAGCCTTAAACTGTTTCAAAGAAGAGATTATCATTTCCAGTAATATGACTGAAAAAGGATGTGTAAATTGCCATTCATTCTGCAATTATTCACCTACCGATTTCATGTTTCATGCACGGACTACTTCGGGAGGGACAATCATCATTAAAAATAACCAGCCCGTCAAAGTGCAATTATCGCAACTCGGATCGTCCAAAGAAGGAACTTATCCCCATTGGCATCCATCCGGCAAATACATTATTTTTTCAACCAATGCCACCCGTCAGTCTTTTTATAGCCGAAATCCGAACCTTATAGAGGTCTACGATCTGGAATCAGATCTGATCTTATATGATCCGGTCCGGAACACAGTCATAACAGATCCTCGTTTCAACAGTCCGGAATCTTTCGAGACATTTCCAGCATGGGCTCCTGATGGGAAACGCCTATATTATTGTACAGCCCCTGCCAAACAATTACCTAAAAGGTTGAGAGAGGTCAAATACTCCATTTGCAGTGTTTCCTTTGATCCAGATAGCGGTTCTTTCGGAGAAACGATAGACACGATCTATACAGCACACAATAAAAGCGCTTCATTTCCCCGCATCTCACCAGACAACCAATATCTACTTTTCACCGAATCGGATTATGCAACTTTCCCTATTTGGCATAAGGAAGCAGATCTGAAAATGATATCTTTACAAGATTCTGCTTCCGTAAATACCGATATACTAAACAGCCCGGACGTGGAAAGCTATCACTCCTGGTCTTCAAACGGAAAATGGATCATATTCAGCAGCCGGCGTCTGGACGGACTTTATACCCGTTTCTTTATCGCCCACCTAAATAAAAACGGAAAATTCAGTAAACCGTTCCTGCTCCCGCAGAAAGATCCTGACGAGAACAACCTCCGGATGAAGTCATTCAACATCCCGGAATTTATCAAGGATAAAATCACAATCACCAGATCCCAACTGGATCATACCGTAACCGATTAAAACATACATAAAAATGAAAAAAGAAAACATCATACTTCTGATCCTGTCAAGTATTTATGCACTCATTATCGAATATATGTTCTATCCCGAATATATTCGTTATCAAGAAGCAGGCGGATTATTCCTGGCGACAAACGACTACCTGACAGGTTATCTACTTGCTCCAGCAGGATGGAACAGTCTGCTAACTAATTTTTTGTCCCAGTTCTACCACCCGCTCTCACTGGGACTTTTCGTGGAAACAAGTTTGCTTCTGATTACTGCAGCTATTACCCTACTCTACTTGCGGCAATGGAATGCCACACAGCATAGATGGGTAATCATCATTCCGGTTATTATGTTCTGCATCTATCAATATGCCTGGAACTTATCTGCACTATTACAATACAATCTGTTCCTTCTGACACTCGCTTTTTATCTTTTCCTCCAGAACAAAATCATACGGCATATCAGCGCTTTGATCGCTATTCCTTTCTTGTATCTCCTTTTACCAGAAAATAGCTTACTCTTATTATATCTGTATGGAGTTGTTTTCGAACGTATTTCCTTCAAACAAAAAGGCTTTCCTATATTACCGGCTATAAATCTGATACTCGTTACCGCATGGCCTCTGTTATGGCAAAATTTTATTTATTACACCCCGACCAATCAGTTGTACACCTTCATCAATCCGGAATATGGAATGCGATATGTTTACATATATTATGCCTTGTTCCTGATTCCGCTCTGTTCTGTCTTCCTCTCCGACCGAAAAGGGAACCGTTATATCTCCTTCGCACTCCCCCTTCTGTTAATCGCATTCAGCTGTTACAGCATTTACTCCTCCCCTAATCAGGAAAGGGAGAAACGTCTGGCTATACAACGGCATGCGGAAGAACAACAATGGGACCAGGTACTGCAAACAATCCATACCTGTAACATTAGCGAAGCCTATTATCATCCTTACCTGATGCTTGCCCTCAGTGAGAAAGGTATCCTGCCGGTACAACTCTTCCACTATCCGGTACAATCGGCAGACCGTATCTATTTTCCGGCAAATGAATTAGACGGAGCTAATTTCAACAGTCTTTTCACCTATTCCCTCGGACTAAAACACGAAGCTCTCCATCAACTTGCACAAGCAAATGCCATGTCCCCGCAAGGTCTCTCTTTCTCCCGACTCAGAAGGATGATCGACTGGCAAACAGAATTTGGGAATCTTCCCCTAGCCCAGAAATATATGGACATATTACAGACCTCCACCTGTCACAAACAATGGATAAAAGAACGGACCAAACGACTCTCCACCTCTCTAACAACATTCAAAGAAGCCTACAAGGAAGATTTCATTATCGATGCATCTTCCCCTCTGATTCTTCTGACACAAGCGGTAAAAGCCGATACTACCAACCGCAAAGCACTCGACTATCTATTATGCGGCGTTCTTTTGAGCAAAGATCTAAAAGGTTTCTATAATTTATTCCAGCAATACTTTCCACATAGTGAAACGATACCAGTTCATTATCAAGAAGCTCTATTAGTGGTTGACCTCATGTTTCCTTATTTGGAGGCCACCCGCAACTACCCGGTTAGCCCAATCTGCAGGCAAGCTTTCGAAGATTTCGGTGTACTGATGTCACAGCGTCCGAATACAGATCATGTACTCCGCCAAAAATACGGAAACACCTATTGGTATTATGGATTTATCCGTACCGCCTAACTCCGATACAAAGTAAAAGCCCGGAAGCTTTTCTGCCACCGGGCCTTTATTAGTTTATACAGATAATTCAGATCAATACCCCTCATTCTGCGGGAAATTCGCACCCGAGTTCGCTTCGATTACCTGTAATGGTATTGGATATTGCCATTGATAATCCTGAATATTAGGACCTGCATCTTTCAGTTCGTTTGTTGCGGCCGGGAAACGATATCCATATTTACGTGTACGCTGTACTAAAATCGGATTTTCCTTAGTTGACAAACGGGATAATGTCACCGCACGATGCTCTTCACCATACAGTTCACGGGCACGTTCATCCAAAATATAGTCTATCGTCACATCAGCAGCCGTACACAACGGAGCTTTGGCGCGGGCACGAACAACATTGATAGCTTCTGCTGCACTTGCCTTATCTCCTTTATTCAAATATGCCTCTGCCAACAACAGATAAGTTTCAGCCAGACGAATTACATACCAATCCGGATCATATCGGCGATAGTCACCATCTACATGTTTATCCGTACCGAATTTCCAAATACGCGGGAAAAGAGTGACCGTATCATTAGCCGTTACTTTATAAAGATCGGCATCCGGATCACCGGCAGCTTTTTTAGATTCATATAAGGCCTTCGCTTCATCAATAGCCTGCCTCCATGGCTTGCCACCCGATTGATACAGATTACGCTGAATCATCTCTTCAGAGCCACGAACATCACTACCACAGCCATTCCACAGATCACCCAAGAACCATTCAGTCGGGTGGCAAGTTCCACCACCACCGTACCCTGTCGAGTCGGTTGCCACATTCGACTTATTCTTATTCGCGTCATAGTCTGCCTTACTATTCGTAAAGGTTACGGCCCCCCAACCGAATATCTGAATAATTTCACCATTCGATAAAGTCCTTTTCTTATCCACGTTATAGAAATTGGAAACAAAAGCCTGTTCAATATGGCATTTTGCAGGAGCAGAACCCCAACTTACAACACCACCGCCACCGGTATTGCTGATTCGTCCTTCATAATCATATTGAGCGACCCAGATTGCTTCCTTATTTCCTTCCTGATAATTAAAATTCCCCATACGGAACAAGTCCCAATAAGAACTATGAGGATTGCCATAACGGTCTGTAGCCTCACCCGCACGGGTTCCGAAACGTTCCGTCATCAGATGATAATCTCCGTCCGTTCCATCGATTACACGCTTTGCCGCCGCAATCGCTTTATCATAATCACCGATACAAATGGCCATTTCAGCCAGCATGTGGTCAGCTGCCGCTTTTACGATACGACCGTTTTTCGTTGTTGTCAACGGTAAATTTTGAGCTGCCCATTCGAAATCTTCAACACATTGTTTCCACACATCGATACGAGGAGAGCGTTCATAATCCACTTTCGCAGAACGAGCCGGTTCCAGTATAATCGGAGAATCACCATACATTCCAGCCAAACACCGGTGAGCCCATGCACGGAAAAAAATCGCTTCAGCCCGAACTTCCTTTTTCTGTGCCTCGCTATCCCATTTGATATCACGGGTATCGATCGCTTCAATAATAACATTCGACTGTTGAATGATCTGACATAAATTATCATACCAGTGACGTGAATAGCCCGGTTCGTCAGGAGTAAACGTCTTCCAGTTACTTGTAATATAATTCTGGTCTGTCGCAGCAAAGGTGTCCAGCCCCATACCTGTCATAAAGTAGTTATGATTACCCCATACACCAAAAAACAAATACTGGACGCGACCATGCAGAAAACCGATTGCCATATCCAATTCTGCAGGTGTATTATAAGATGTCGAAGAAGTATATTCATATGACTTTTCTTCCAGGAAATCATTGTCACAGCTAACTAATCCACACATGGACAAAGAGCCAACAACCGTTCCTAATAATATATTTTTAATTTTCATATCCGTTCATTTTTAGAATGTTATATTAGCACCAATTGTAATTGTCCGATAAGCAGGCTTACTTCCATAGCGAGAACTACCAGGCCCTGCAGCAATCGTACCACCTGTTTCAGGATCCAGACCAGACCAGCCAGTAATAGTGAACAAGTCCGTACCACTCAGATAAAGACGTAAATTCTGAATATTAGCTTTTTTTACCCACGGCTGGTCAAATGTATAAGAGAGACTTAAATCTTTCAGTTTCAAATACTGGCGTTGCGACCAGAAATAATAGGAATAGGTGTTTACATACCCTAGGCGCGGATGGTCGTTTGTCGGATTATTTTCACTCCATGGAGCTACTTTCAACTGAGCACCTGATGTCGTTGCCGTATTATGGTAATTACCGAACGGGTCACTACCGATAAAATGAGAACTATTACCAGCATCCCAACGGAAGTTGAAATACAGAGAAAAATTCTTCCAACTTAACGTATTGCTCAAATTGATCGTGAACAACGGATCCATATCGCCAATACAATGACGGTCGTCCGTACTGATCTTACCATCGCCATTATAATCCAGGAATTTGATATCACCAGGTACAGCATCAGGTTGAATCTTATTACCATTTGCATCTACATAGTTATCAATCTCAGCCTGAGACTGGAAGATACCTAACATTTTCAAGTCCCATGCTGCATTGATCGACTCGCCTATAACCAATGCACGAGCAGTCTCATAGCCATTTGTTGTCGCATTACCCGTATCGTTTGCTTCCTTGCCATTAGCATCCTTACCAAAAAGGTGAACAATCTTGTTTTTGTTACGATAAAAAGTCAATCCACTTTCCCAACGGAAATTATCTTTACCGTCCCCATTTATATTGATTGTATTCAAAGCCAATTCGACACCACGGTTCATCACTTCCCCCGCATTAAACTTTGCTTCCGAAAAACCGGTCATATAAGGTAATGAACGGTTCAGCAGCATATCGTTTGTCTTTGATTTATAAACATCAATAGAACCGGAAATACGTCCGTCCAAGAATCCGAAATCAAGACCGAAATTACCCGTTTTAGTTGTCGCCCAAGTCAATTCCTCATTTGCCAACGAATTCTGATAGATATACAAAGAAGATGCATCATACCAAGTATAACCGGAAGCGACTGTAGCCAATGTAGCATAGGCTTCAATACTCTGATTACCGGTCAAACCATAGGATCCTCTCAGCTTCAAGAAACTCAATCCCGGAATTACATTCTGCATAAAATCTTCCTGGGACAATGTCCAAGCTGCAGACACACCTGGGAAGTTAGCCCATTTACTACCTTTTGCAAATCCAGAGAAACCATCACGACGGAAGTTCGCCGTCAGATAATACTTATTTGCATAGTTATAATTGACACGAGCCATATAACCGACATTCTGCCATTCCTTCAATGTCTTGTTAATCTGCTGAGTCGTTGCCAAATTTTGTCCGTACGAGCCTAATACAGTCGGCAGTTTGAAACCACTATAAGCAGTCTTCAACTGATTCTGATGAGTGGCGTCACGCGTATAACCGAGCATCGCATCCAAATGGTTCTTTCCGAAATCTTTCGTATAAGTAAACACATTATCCATGGTCCACGCATACGTCTGGTTAATCTCCGATTTACCATTTGCCTCCGCCGTATATTTATACGGATCAGCCAGTTCCTCTACTTTTCTTGTATCCAAAAAATATTGAGGGTTTACAAACATATCAATATTGCTCGTATTCTTTACAGCATTCATGGTAAACTTATAGCTCAGACCTTTTACAAACGGGAAATCGATCTGTACAAATCCTGTTCCATTCAGGTTATCATATTTCTTATCGCGATCTGTCCACAAATAGGAAGTAGTTTCGGAAGAACTCCAGAACGGACTGGCAACATTACCATTTGCATATCTTTCATACCAATCAGTATAACCATCATAACGTACATACTTATGGCTATAAGGCGACAACCATGTTGCAGACTGAATGTTTGCGATCTGACCAGGATTAGAGGCATTATAATAAGAAGCACGCATACCAACCGTCAACCACTCAGTAACTTTTGCATCCATTTTAGCCATGAAAGTCAACTTTTTATAATCATCACCTACAATCAGACCATCCTGTTTCATATAACCGGCTGACAGATAATAATTCACTTTATCCGAAGCATTTCCCGAAATACTCAGATTATAATTCTGAATCTGCGCATTTTGAGAGACCTCATCAATCCAATCAACCCAACCACCAGCGTTGTAGACTTCCAGTTCTTCTGCATTCAATAACTGTGCGGCGTCTAAACCTACGCTCGGATCAATCGAACCGGCAGCAATCATCGCTTCACGACGACGATTCAAAAATTCATTTTGGTCCGTTACCATCTGCGGTTTTCTCGTCCAACTCTGAATTCCGTAATAAGCATCCAGATTAACCGTCGGCTTGGAAGAACGACCACGTTTTGTTGTAATAATAATTACACCATTTGCAGAACGTGAACCGTAGATAGCAGCAGAACTGGCATCTTTCAGGACATCAATGGATTCAACATCCGTCATGGCAATTTCGTTGATACTACCATTAAAGATAGAACCATCGACAACCAATAACGGTTTGTTCAAGCTTGCCTCCGAAGGACCTGTAATAATAGAATTCATACCACGAATCGTCATTGAAGCCGTATTATCACCACCGGCATCTGTCGTCGGAGAATAATTAAAGCCCGGAATCTTGCTTGACAATGCAACCAAAGCATTTACGTTTGCCAACTGCGTCAACGGGGAATCATCCAATTTAACGCTGGAAATAGAGCCTGCCAAATCTTTTTTACGGGATGTGCCATAACCAACCACCACAACCTCATCCAATGCCATATTATCTTCCTGTAATTTCACAGTTAGATTTTTAGCATTCCCTACTTTTATTTCTTGTGTCTGGAAACCGACATAAGAAAATACCAATACGGCATTACTGCCACCCGGAACATCTGGAATCGTAAACTTTCCATCACCATCGGTCAATGTACCGATAGTCGTTCCCTTTACCATCACATTTACGCCTGGAAGCTCAAGCCCTCCTGCATCAACCACTTTTCCTGAAATAGAAATCTGGGCAAATGCTTGCAATCCCACACATAGGAAACATAGCAAAAATAGAATTCGATTTCTCATAATCTCCAAACTTATTAGGTTAAACGATATTTATTTTCACAAATGTCTGCCTTTATTATCTTTATAATCATGAAAAAATGATATTTTTCCCTTGCTTTTTGACAGATGTAATAAATTTAATACCTTTGTAAACAGAGATAAATGTAATCTTCCAAGAGAGAAACATTTTATTCTGAAATACTCAAAATAAACACCAAATGGATTTTGATCGCAGTAAACATAATGTCATAAAGTACTTACCGACAAATAATGATGAGAACATCTGGGGAATGTCTATTAGCGGCATAGGCTTTCAGTCTATTGATCCAAAAGGCAGTTATCCCCTTAAAGGTCACCCTATCGGATATACATTTAATCCCGACCGAGGCAGAATCATTGATGAGTTCGCACTTGTATATATTGTAAAAGGAGAGGGAACTTTTACTTCCATCAACTGCCTTGAAAAGAAAATATCAAAAGGAGACGCTTTCTTTATTTTCCCCGGACAATGGCATAGCTATCAACCTATTGCCAACATAGGTTGGGATGAATATTACGTAACCTTCCAAGGTGATTATTTTGAAAAATTATTAAATGGAATTATTAATCGTGCAAATCCTATATTTCATATCGGCATGAACGACCAAATTGTCAAGCATTTCGGGGAAATGCTTGACTGTGCCAGGGCACAGAAGTCAGGATTCCAGGCTGTTTTAGCAGGAATTACGATGCATACGATCGGCTTGATCTATTCGATCAACAAAAATCAGGATTACGGACCGGTCTCCATGCAGAAGATACAGGAGGCATGCGTACTGATGCGAGAAAACATCTACGACAAGTTCACACCGGAAGACATTGCCGAATCCATCAACATGAGCTATTCCAATTTTAGGAAATCATTCAAGCAATACACCGGGATCGCTCCCCACCAATACATGCTGCAACTGAAACTAAGCAAGATCAAAGATTTGCTGAGCAGTACGGAGATGTCAATCCAAGACATCGCAATGAAGCTCAATTTCGAATCGGCCGACTATTTTTCTTACTTTTTCAGGAGTAAAACCGGCATAAACCCACTCTCCTACCGGAAAGAAATCGAAAAGCAGCGGGAAAAAGCCAAGAAAAACTCGCACTAAAAAGAGATCTCGATCAGAACCCCCGTCCGAACTTATGCCAAAGCTGTCCCTCCATTTCCTCCCAACAACGCAAAGTCGAATAGATAAAATCGAAGGAATAACGGGTAAGATAAGCTTGGGCTTCGTCCTTCTTGCCTTCCCGCATAAGCGCCGACACCTTGTTTTCTATCAGAGGCATTTCGTCTGCCGCCTTCTGCTCGAAAGAGAGGACGGCAGGTTCAATCAGTTTGCGGCCATGTCCCCAACTCACCTGGGCCAGACGGTTCGTACGCCGGTAAGTCCAAAGGGCAGCATCAGGACGGTAACGCTTATGTCCACAAACCTTAAAACTTTCGGGGACATCTGTCATCCCGGCAAATAAGGGTACCCTGGGACTTTCGCCCGGATTATCTTCCGACCACCAGCAAACACCGCCCACCTCGTCCGGTAACCAGTCACGGCATTGTATCACAAATGAATAAGCGCACCAAACAACCGATATCGTCCGCTGTTTTTCTATCTTCTTTTCACCACGTTGCGCGTTCAGGAATTCAAACATATCGTTCGTCATCCAATTTTGAGCCAACGGGCTTTTATATGTCGTATCACGCTCGGTTCCGTCTTTATCCTTAATCTTCTTCGTTACCATTATATCTTTCGTCATGTCCCATTCCGTACCCTCATATGTTTCACGCAGCAAACGGTTCATATCCGCCAACGAAACTTTCTGTTCAGGCTTGACAGACAAAGGTAGCTCCTCCATATCCATCGTCAGGTTCAAAGAAGGAGCCAACGTTTTCAAAACAAAAAGGTCCCGGACAGTAAAAGGCTTCTTCCCCGTTTCATGGATTACTTTCCAAAACTTGAAAGGTTCTTTTCCGTCCCAATACCCTAACTTCCGTGCTTTCTCCTTCAGTCCTTCACTATACATATAATTATCCTTGTCCCCGAAATCAACATCGGAAATACGAGGTGTATTAGCCGAAACCGTCACATGGTCGTCCGGTATGCGTCGGGCGACCCACAAAGCCCCCATATCTTCCGGACCCGCACCTGTAATCTCGAAAAACCAAAGTTCCCTCTTGTCGGCAACCGTCAGACATTCCCCGCCATCACGATAACCATATTGTTCTGCCAAGCGTCCCATCAGCAAAACCGCCTCGCGTGCCGTACTGCAACGTTGCAAAGCAATCCCCTGTAAATCTTCGATATGGAACAAGCCTTTCGGACTGCGCAGTTCCTTACGGCCAACGATAGTCGTTTCTCCCATCGCCAGCTGTTTCTCGTTCATACAAGGATAACCGGTATTCAAGTAAGCGAATGTATAAGGTACCTGTGGGATAGAACCTTTCAGTTTCACTCCCAACCGATCGTTTTTGCTTTCCGTATGACGGAGATCCCAATAAAGATCGAGTTTTGCAGTATCCGCCCACTTTTGGGCAGGCACGACCTCCATCCAAGTACGCGAAGTCCCGTCACATGTCTGCGAGGTCATGACTGAACCATCAGTCGTCGCCAATTTGCCGACAGCAATACTTGTACAACTTTCGTTCGGATCTGTTAATTCTACTACGCGCTTCTGGGCAGAGAGAGACGCCACGGTACAACAAAGACATACGAACGCTGTATATACTTTTTTCTTCATTTTCCTTTAAAGTTTTTTACTTAATAGGGCAAAAATAATCAGTATACGCAAATGCCTCCCCTTACTTTTTGATATTATTCATTATTAATTTGACAATCGATAACCATACCACGTTTGAATACAAATAGGAATTAAAGCAAAAAACGCCGATAACGCAAATCCAGCTATGATTTGCATTATCGGCGCGATTATGTCGTGATGATCCTTATCTTCCCTGACGTTTACGTTCAAGTTCGTCAAGGATGATCTTACGCATACGCATACTATTCGGGGTGATTTCTACATATTCATCGCCTTTGATATATTCCAAAGCATCTTCCAAGCTGAACACCGTAGGAGGAGCCAAAGATACTTTATCGTCCGAACCGGAAGCACGCATATTGGTCAGTTTCTTCGACTTCGTCACGTTAACCACCAAGTCATTGTCTTTCGTGTGTTCACCAACCACCTGACCGGCATATACTTCTTCCTGAGGGGAAATAAAGAAACGTCCGCGGGATTGCAAGTTGTTCAAGGCATACGCATAGGCAGTACCCGTTTCCATCGCGATGATAGAACCGTTCGTACGGCGTTCGATCTCACCTTTCCACGGTTGATATTCGAGAAAACGGTGTGCCATAATCGCTTCACCGGCCGATGCAGTCAGAACAGCATTGTTCAAACCGATAATACCACGGGAAGGGATCGTGAACTCCAGATGCATACGGTCGTTCTTGCTTTCCATCATCGTCATTTCACCCTTGCGTTTGGTTACCATGTCGATGATACGGCTGGAACATTCTTCCGGCAGATTGACTGTCAACTGTTCAACCGGTTCACACTTCTGGCCGTCGATTTCCTTGATAATAACCTGCGGCTGGCCAACCTGCAACTCGTAACCTTCACGACGCATGGTCTCGATCAGGACAGACAAGTGAAGGACACCACGTCCGTACACCAACCAGGAATCGGCAGAATCTGTCGGCACCACTCGTAAGGCAAGATTCTTGTCCAACTCTTTCATCAAACGTTCATAGATATGGCGGGATGTCACAAACTTGCCATCTTTCCCGAAGAACGGAGAATTGTTGATCGTAAACAACATAGACATCGTCGGTTCGTCGATAGCGATCGTCGGCAGCGGTTCCGGATCATTGGCATCAGCAATCGTCTCACCGATTTCGAAACCTTCCACACCGATAATCGCACAGATATCGCCTGACTGGACAGCGTCTACTTTCGTACGCCCCAGCCCTTCGAAAACGTCGATTTCCTTGATCTTCGATTTCACCATCGAACCGTCACGCTTGCAAAGCATGATGTCCTGTCCTTCGCGCAGTTCGCCACGATGCACGCGCCCCACAGCGATACGGCCTACATACTTGGAATAGTCCAACGAAGTGATCAACATCTGGGAAGAGCCTTCCAATACCTCGGGTTCCGGAATATACTGGATGATAGCGTCCAGCAAAGCGGTAATATCTTCCTTCGGCTCTTTCCAGTCTTCCGACATCCAACCCTGCTTGGCAGAACCGTAGATCGTCGGGAAGTCGAGCTGTTCTTCCGTTGCATCGAGACTGAACATCAGGTCGAACACCATTTCCTGCACCTCTTCCGGACGACAATTCGGCTTGTCTACCTTATTAATGACCACAATCGGTTTCAAGCCTAACTGGATAGCCTTCTGAAGCACGAAACGAGTCTGAGGCATCGGTCCTTCGAAAGCATCGACCAGCAACAAGCAACCGTCAGCCATGTTCAATACGCGTTCCACTTCACCTCCGAAGTCGGCGTGTCCCGGAGTATCGATAATGTTGATTTTATAACCTTTATAATTAATAGATACATTTTTGGCAAGGATCGTAATCCCTCGTTCGCGTTCCAGGTCATTATTGTCCAGGAACTGATCCGGCTCTGCCTGTCCTTCACGGAAAAGCTTACCGGCTAATAACATCTTATCCACGAGCGTTGTCTTACCGTGGTCTACGTGCGCGATAATCGCGATGTTTCTAATCTTTTGCATTGAAAACTAATTTATTGGCCGCAAAAATACAATAAATTTGCGAGAAGTATATGACATTGACACTTCAAAATAAAAAAAGATACATAAAAAGATTTGTCAATCAAAAATGAATCCCTACCTTTGTCCCCGCTTAGATAACATAGTATTAATTTATTAAAGTACACAAGAATCATGTTTTTAGATTCAGCAAAGAAAAAAGAGATTTTCGAAAAGTATGGTAAATCTGCAACGAACACAGGTTCTGCAGAAAGCCAGATCGCACTGTTCACAGTTCGTATCGCACATTTGACTGAACACTTGAAGGCTAATCACAAAGACCATAGCTCTGAAAGAGCTCTGAAGATGCTGGTTGGTAAACGTCGTCGTTTACTGGATTATCTGATCAAGGTAGATATCGAAAGATATCGTGCTATCATCAAAGAACTTGGCATCAGAAAGTAAGAAACAATTTCTTCGCAGGAAGTTACAAAAGGATGGTCTCCACGGGGATCATCCTTTTTTCTTTTACCTAACACCTTTGTTTAATGAAAATTTAATGTAATTTTGCGCCATTCTGTTACAAATTAAAAGATTCAACAAACAATAAACATATAATGCTCATGGGAAATAACAAAATCATAGGAGCTAAAATCAAAAGCATCCGTGAATCCAAGCAACTTTCTACCCAGGAAGTATCTGAACGCTCAGGTCTGAGTATCGAACAAATAGAACGTATCGAGGGCAATATAGACTTTCCGTCTCTCGCCCCACTTATTAAGATAGCCCGCGTATTAGGCGTACGCCTGGGCACATTCCTGGACGACCAGTCCGAACTGGGCCCCGTCATTTGCCGCAAGAAAGATAGCAACGACACGAACAGCATCGGTTTCAGCAACAACGACAGCAAGGCACGCAAGCACATGGAATACCATTCGCTGTCACAAGACAAGTCGGGCCGCCATATGGAACCGTTCCTGATCGATGTCGCTCCGAGTGAAGACGGAGTGGATTTCGTACTCTCCACACACGAAGGGGAAGAATTCATCTATGTACTGGAAGGCGTCCTCGAAATCAACTATGGCAAGAATACCTATATCCTGGAGGAAGGAGACAGCATCTACTACGATTCCATCGTCGCCCACCATGTACATGCCGCCGCCGACAATACGGCGAAAATCCTCGGAGTCATCTATACCCCCTATTAATCTGCTGCCTCTATGGAAATACAATTACAAGACAGGACACTCGGCCAGTGGATGGAGCATTGGGCCGAAACGACACCCGATAAAGAATATCTGGTATATTCCGACCGCGACCTCCGTTTCACCTGGAAGGAATTCAACGAACGTGTAGACCGGATGGCAAAAGGAATGCTTTCGATCGGGATCAAACATGGCACGCATGTCGGTATCTGGGCAACCAATGTCCCGGACTGGCTTACATTTCTGTATGCCGCCGCCAAGATCGGAGCAGTGGCCGTTACCGTCAATACCAACTATAAGCAGAGCGAACTGGAATTCCTGGTCGAGAATGCGGATATCCATACGATGTGCATCACCGACGGGGTGTTTGATGGCAGTTATGTCGACATGATGTACACCATGCTTCCCGAACTGAAAGAATCGCAACGCGGCTACCTGAAAAGCAAACGTTTCCCGATACTGAAGAATGTAGTTTACATCGGACAGGAGAAATACAGAGGGATGTACAACACTCCCGAACTGTTGCTTTTAGGTGAAAACGTCAGTGACGAAACGTTAGTGGAAGCCAAAAAGCTGGTGACCCCGCACGATGTCGTGAATATGCAATATACATCCGGCACAACCGGCTTCCCCAAAGGGGTTATGCTGACGCATTATAACATTACCAACAATGGGCTGTTGACAGGAGAACACATGAAATTCACGGCAGACGACAAACTATGCTGCTGCGTCCCTCTGTTCCACTGTTTCGGTGTCGTGCTCGCCTCCATGAACGTCTTGACACATGGATGCACACAGGTCATGGTCGAAAAATTCGATCCGCTGGTCGTACTCGCCTCCATCCACAAAGAACGGTGCACGGCCCTTTATGGCGTTCCGACCATGTTCATCGCCGAACTCAATCATCCGATGTTCAGCATGTTCGACCTGACCTCCCTCCGCACCGGCATCATGGCAGGCTCCCTTTGCCCCGTAGAGTTGATGAAACAGGTGGAAGAAAAAATGTTCATGCGTGTGACCAGTGTATACGGGTTGACGGAAGCATCGCCCGGTATGACGCACTCGCGCATCGACGATCCGGCGGAAGTACGCTACAATACGGTAGGCCGTGATTACGAATTTACCGAAGTTCGCGTGATCGACCCGGAAACGGGTGAAGAATGTCCGGTAGGCGTACAAGGTGAAATGTGCAACCGGGGGTACAATACTATGAAAGGCTATTACAACAACCCTGCCGCGACAGCCGAAGTCATCGATAAAGACGGCTTCCTGCACAGTGGCGACCTGGGCGTGAAAGACGAACATGGCAACTACCGCATCACCGGACGCATCAAAGATATGATTATCAGGGGAGGAGAAAACATCTACCCTCGTGAACTAGAAGAATTCCTTTATCACCTAAAAGGCGTGAAAGATGTACAGGTCGCTGCTGTTCCATCCAAGAAATACGGTGAGGAAGTGGGAGCTTTTATCATCCTGCACGAAGGTGTCACCATGACGGAAGATATCGTCAAGGATTTCTGCCGCGGAAAGATCGCCCGGCATAAGATTCCGAAGTATATATTCTTCGTCGACACTTTCCCCATGACCGGTAGCGGAAAAATCCAGAAGTTCAAACTGAAGGACTTGGGCTTGAAGTTATTAGCCGACCAGGGAATCACGCCTGCATAAGCATCCGGCTCCGATTAGACGGGCGTCTAATCTGTTTTCGACAATGCCGTGTATATGTTCTGCAATGTCAAACATATACACGACATTGTCGAATATATACACGACGTTGTCGAAAACAGATTACACTTACACAAAAATCCAAACACACTACAAGGAAGACCACACTTCCTCCCATCTCCTTCCGAAAAAGACTAAAATAAAAAAAATATTACTACCTTTGCTCCATAATCATTTAGTATCAATTTATGTCACAATTATTTCCAACTAATCTGCCTTATAAAGTGGCAGATATGAGTTTGGCTGAATTCGGTCGTAAAGAAATCGAGATCGCCGAACACGAAATGCCGGGACTTATGGCACTTCGCAAGAAGTATGCCGATCAAAAACCTCTGAAAGGAGCTCGTATCACCGGCTCACTGCACATGACGATTCAGACCGCAGTGTTAATCGAAACATTAGTTGCGTTGGGAGCAGATGTCCGCTGGGCAAGCTGCAACATCTTCTCTACACAGGACCACGCCGCCGCAGCCATCGCTGCCGATGGTGTTCCCGTTTTCGCCTGGAAGGGTGAAACACTGGAAGAATACTGGTGGTGCACCGACATGGCGCTCCGTTTCCCCGACGGCAAAGGTCCGCACATGATTGTGGATGATGGTGGCGACGCATCCCTGCTGGTTCATATGGGTTACCGTGCAGAGAACGATGCCGAAACGATCAACCGCAAAGGTGGCAATCACGAAGAACAGGTCATCCTGGATACCTTAAACCGTATCTTGGCTGAAGACAATACCCGCTGGCACCGCACGATCGCCGAAATGAAAGGTGTTTCCGAAGAAACGACTACCGGCGTGCACCGCCTGTACCAGATGATGGAAAAAGGCGAACTGCTGGTTCCGGCTATCAATGTCAACGACTCCGTTACGAAATCGAAATTCGACAACCTGTACGGTTGCCGTGAATCACTGGCCGACGGTATCAAGCGCGCTACCGACGTGATGATCGCCGGTAAAGTCGTGGTGGTTGCCGGATATGGCGACGTAGGAAAAGGCTGTGCCCACTCCATGCGCTCTTACGGAGCCCGTGTCCTGATTACGGAGATCGACCCGATCTGCGCTTTACAGGCTGCAATGGAAGGCTTCGAAGTGACGACGATGGAAGAAGCCGTCAAGGAAGGTAACGTCTTCGTTACGACCACCGGTAACTGCGACATCATCACTATCGAACACATGGCCCAAATGAAAGACCAAGCCATCGTTTGCAACATCGGCCATTTCGACAATGAAATCCAGGTCGATAAGCTGGTGAACTATCCGAACATCAAGCACACCAACATCAAACCGCAGGTCGACAAGTACACATTCCCGACCGGCAATTCCATCTTCCTGTTGGCAGAAGGCCGCTTGGTGAACTTGGGTTGCGCGACCGGCCATCCTTCTTTCGTAATGAGCAACTCCTTCACCAACCAGGTATTAGCCCAAATGGATTTGTGGACAATGCCTTACGAAGTAGGTGTCTACCGCTTACCGAAACGCCTGGACGAAGAAGTTGCCCGCCTCCACCTGGAGCGCATCGGCGTCAAACTGTCCAAGTTGACACAGAAGCAAGCCGATTATATCGGAGTGCCGGTCGAAGGACCTTATAAGGCCGAACATTACAGATATTAATATATCTGAGGGTGTGCCCAAAAGCATGAAGACTTTCGGCACACCCTCATTTTTATTTTGTAGATATGCAAAAAAGACACGCTGACAGACAACTATATTTCAACGAACAAAGTATTACAACACAAAAATATGTAATACCTTTCATTGAAAAGCATAAACCGATAACGGCTGATTCCCATATTCTTGAAATCGGTTGCGGAGAAGGAGGAAACATAAAACCTTTTCTGGACCTCGGTTGCCAAGTAACAGGTATAGACATCAACGGAGGCCAGATTGAGATCGCAAAAGAAATCTACAGCGCACACACCAACAACAAAAACCTGACACTGATCTGCGAAGATATCTACAAAGTAACCGAACTGCACAACAAGTTCGACATTATCATCATCCGGGATGTGATAGAACACATCCCAAACCAAGAATTATTCTTGCCTTTTATAAAGAGATTCTTAAATCCCCACGGCGTTATTTTCGTGGCTTTCCCTCCCTGGCAGAATCCGTTCGGAGGTCACCAGCAGATTTGCAATAACAAGTTCCTAAGCCATTTACCCTGGTTCCACCTGCTACCTCGCCCCGTATATAAAAAAGTACTGGAATGGGGGAATGTCAATCCCGGAGGACTTTTGGAAATCAAAGATACCGGCATTTCACTGGAACGTTTTCTCTCGATCGCGCACAAAGAGAAATACCGGATAGCCGAAGAAGTCCTCTATTTCATCAACCCGAATTACGAAACGAAATTCAATCTCCATCCTCGAAGACTATGGAGATTTCTGAATATCCCCTATATCCGTAATTTCTATACAACCTGCGGATATTACATTTTAAAAAACTCATAAATATGGCAACACCCCATTTATCTCTTATCATCCCTGTCTACAACCGTCCCAACGAGGTAGAAGAGTTGTTGGACAGCCTTACGCGGCAGAGTGAAACAAACTTCGAAGTCGTCATCGTCGAAGATGGTTCGAAGGAAACTTGCCAGCATGTGGCCGAGGCTTTCAAGGATAGGTTGGATGTTTCCTATTGTTATATTCCGAATGGTGGTCCGGGCAATGCCCGCAACTATGGGGCGAAGCAGAGTAAGGGAGATTACCTAATCGTTCTCGATTCGGATTGCATTCTGCCTCCCGACTACATCAAATCGGTAAACAAGGAACTGGAGGAAACTGGAGCGGACGCTTTCGGAGGGCCGGACAAGGCCTCTGACAGCTTTACGGATGTACAGAAAGCCATCAACTACTCTATGACCTCTTTCTTTACGACAGGTGGCATTCGTGGAGGGAAAAAGAAGATGGATAAGTTCTACCCTCGTAGTTTCAACATGGGGATTCGGAAAAGTACATACGAGGCATTGGAGGGCTTTTCTGCCATGCGCTTCGGCGAAGATATTGATTTCAGTATCCGCCTGTTCAAGAACGGCTACAAAGTATGCCTGTTTCCCTCGGCTTGGGTATATCACAAGCGACGCACGGACTGGCGCAAGTTTTTCCGCCAGGTTTATAATTCCGGAATCGCCCGTATCAATTTGTACAAGAAATATCCGGACTCGCTTAAACTGGTGCATCTATTACCGGCAGTCTTTACTTTAGGAGTATTTTTCTTCCTGGTCGGAAGCCTCTTCTGCACTTGGAGTTTATTGCCGCTCGGACTTTTCAGCTTGCTGATCTTTGTGGATTCTTCGATTCAGAATAAAAGCCTCAAAATCGGATTCTTATCGATTATTGCCTCCTTTATCCAGTTAATAGGATATGGATGCGGATTCTTAGATGCCGCCTGGAACAGGCTGGTTCTGAAGAAAGAGGAGTTTTCGGCATTCCAAAAGACGTTCTACAAATAAAAGACACCAAAGGTCGTTATCATGACGACCGTCTTCATCCCACATGAACATTGACTTCATCGAGATGAGGACGGTCGTCGTGATAACAAAGACAGTCGGAGGGTGTGTCAATATTATTCTTTACTCTTTTTCCAATATTTCCATCCCGACCAAGCAATCGCAGCGATCAGTAATAACAGAATCAGGAACGAACTGTAGGAAGAAACGTATGCAGCCGTTACATAACCGGAAGGCCGGAACTCGAATACAATCGTATGTTCGCCTGCCGGCACACGCATGCCACGCAAAATCCAGTCTGCACGGAAATGAGGTACTTCCTTGCCGTCGATCGTTGCCTTCCAACCCGGCTGGTAATAAACTTCGGAGAAGACTGCCAATTGTTCTTTATCGGTTTTACTCTTATAAGTCAGACGATTCGGACGGTATTCTTCCAACACGATCGTTGCGGTTGAGTCTTTCTGCGGAACAAATCCTTCCAGATCCTTCTGGAAACGCTTGTCCACAACTGCCGTTTCCAGCGGATCGATCGTATTCAAGGCTTCTATTTCGGCATCCGCATTCTCCACCATATCCAACTTATCCACAAACCAGGCATTCCCGAATGCATACGGATTCTTCAACGGCTGCTGTTCCGGGTTATAGATGATATAGCGGGTATTCAACATATTCAAGGAAGGACAAGCAGCCAGCGCGGACATCACATCCCCAGCCGTCTGTGCTTTCTGCAAAGCACCGATAATCCCACGCAACTCACCGTCCAACCGATGGTCGATCAACTCCTGATAACGGCGCAACTTGACGGCATGATATCCCCCGATAGAATGATGATAATAGGAAGTATTCGTTTCCTGCCATGGGTTATTGATGTTCAACACACGGAAAGTCGAACCCGTGTCCTGCAGGATTGCTTTATCGGCAACTGTTTCCTTATACATCTCCGCCGGTTGTTGCTTAACGAAATTGCTGTCATCCAGATAACGGCGGTCCACCGTCCAAAGATCAATCAAAATAAGAACTGCCACACCTGCGCTCACGAAAGTCGCCGCAGTCTTCTTGTTCTTCGCTTTCCAGAACCAGACAAGCAGCCCGGCTCCCAGCAGGATGAAGACCAAAGAACGCAACGCATCGGCCGAAGCCAGCGAAGCACGGTCCATCAATAAGGCAGTGTAATACCATTCCGGAACCTGGTTCTGGAACTGTGCATCATAGGCAGACCGGAAATCCAACAGCAAGGAAGGCATCAGCCAAAGGACCACACAAAGGCCTCCGGTCAACCCCAAAGCCCAAAGAAATCCTTTTTTCAAACGGGCCTCCTCCACTTTCTGTGACAAAATTTCTTTTAATCCCCAAATGCCGACAATCGGGAATACCAATCCCGGTATTACCAACGCCATCTCGACCGTACGGAACTTATTGTATAAAGGCAGATAATGGAACATCAGGTCGTTGAAAGAATCGAAATTACGTCCCAACGCAAGGAATGTTAGGAACACCGATCCTGCCAACAGCCACCATTTCATCGGGTTCCGGATCACGAACATTCCCAAGACGAACAGGAAGCAGACCAAAGCCCCGAAATAGACCGGTCCGGAAGTGAATATCTTATCTCCCCAATAGGTATAGGTTTGTACTTCTTTCCCCACCTGGGCCCCGTTTTTCTTCAACTCCTTGTATAACTCGGACGAACTGTCCAACGTGCCTCCCGAACCACCACCATATACGTTCGGTACGAGAACGGTCATCAACTCTTTCCAGCCGTAACTCCATTGAAAAGCATAATCCTTATCCAAACCGGTGGAAGCCTTCTCCACTTTTCCCGAAGCATCCGGTTTCGGCGTCAGCTCCGAAGCCCCACGGATGGAGTGCTGCCCCAAGTCCCAATTGGAATACATCCCCTGCGCATTAGGCAATACAGCCAATACGACACAAGCCGCCATAATCAGGGAAGTCTTCAACCATTCGCCATACGCTTTCTCCCGGATCTTTTTAATCGCATACCCTAAATAGATCAGTACGCAAAGCAGTACCAGATAATAGGTGATCTGGATATGCCCGTTTGCCAGAGACAAGGCTACTCCCAACAGGAACAAGACGGCTCCCCACAGATAGGAGCGCCTGAAAAGCAAAGCCATACCGGCCAACGTCACCGGCATATAACCGATCACATAGGCTTTCACGATATGCCCCGCCTCGATAATAATGATATTATAAGATGCGAATGCAAAAGCGAACGCCCCGGCAATCGCAAGCCACCAGTTTACTCCCATGACACACATCAGCAGGTAAAAACATACCAATCCGACGAAAACCATAGCTGCATCGCCATATCCCACCTTTTTCAACCAACCATCCACAATCGAATAAGAAGGCATACTCGGTGCGGCCTGCCCATATCCTGTCACATACGGCATCCCACCGAACATCGCATCCGACCAGACGCTGAACTCACCCGGCTGTGCCGTCTTGGCGTATTGATCCATCTGGCTATGTCCCATTCCGGTCGCTTTGATATTATCACCTTGCATGATTACTTTCCCATCAAACACCGCCGGTGAAAAATAGACCATCACCAGTCCCAAAAACAAGATCAGGGCAACAACGTGTTTCCCCCATTGCTTTAGCAAATCCTTCATATATGTCTCATTAAAATTCATACTATCAAACCCGCCCCTTCAGACATTTAGCCGTATAAAAACGGATGGCGAACCACCCATGGAGCAAAACCGTAACAAAAGTACCATAATATTTGCACATAATCGCATACCTCTCTCGCAATGATGCTTTTCTTTGCGTCGTACTCGTCCCGCCGTCCAGGAAATCGGACAGGATGAGATGCGTATTGCAAAACGAACGAGCCTGCTTCATGCAGCGGATACACCAGTCGAAATCGGCCGAATAGCGATACTGCAAATCATATAACGGAGCAACCGCACGTTTTGGTATGAACGATTGGTGGCAAACCAGCATTCCCATCCTGAAACTCTTCCACGAAAGCTTCCGAGGAGCCCTGAGACGGCGCAGTCCCAACGACCGCCTTTCCTCATCGACGATATTCGTCTCTCCATAGATAATATCCGGCAAAGTCTTCCTCTTCTGTAATCTGGAAACGACCGACTGGACCGTATCGGACGAACAAAGAGAATCACCGGCATTGATAAACCAGACATAATCTCCCGTCGCCTTTTGAAGCCCCTTGTTCATGGCATCGTATATCCCCTTGTCCGGCTCGCTCACCCAATAAGCAAGGCCCGATTCATACCGCTTAATAATATCCACCGTCCCGTCCGTCGAACCGCCATCTATCACGATATATTCGATATTCGGATAGGACTGGCTCAGCACATTCAACAACGTCTGCTCCACCAGACGCACGGCATTATAGGTAATCGTTATGATTGAAAATGTCAGTTGTAGCATAAAGCTATTTCTATTTTTTTTGATGAAGTAAGCGTTTGTATAAAGCCATATATTGTTTTGCAACCACTTCCTCCGTATAATTCTCCTGTACTTTCTTCACACAAGCATCCGAAAGAGCCTGCTGATCTTCATGCTCCAAAACCCACCGGATACCGTTAGCGAGGTCGCTGGCATCCTTATAACTGGCTACATAACCATTTATCTTGTGATCGATCATCTCCGGAATACCGCCTATTTCAAATCCGACACAAGGAGTTCCGCACGCCATCGACTCCATGATCGTGTTGGGAAGGTTTTCCTCTAAGGAAGAAGTGATAAACATATCGACTGCATTATACAATGCTACGATTTTAGATTCATCCGACAAATATCCCATCGAATGAATTGGCACGGGGAAAAGGCCTCGGATATCATCTTTTGCTTGTCCGAAAACGACAAGTTCCACATCCTGCTTTTCTATTTTCCTTAAAGCCTCAATCAAATAATCAATCCCTTTACGCTTGTCTGTAACGTTCAACGCCCCAAATAATAAAAGCCTCTTTCCTGAAGGTAGCCCCAATAATTCACGCGTCATATCCTGATCCATCGGATGATAAACCTCCGTATCGATCGGATTAGGAATAGACAAAACCGTCTTATCCCGTAGCAGATAACTTTTTTTTGCCTTGCCGGACAACCATCGGCTACAACCGACAAAAGTTATATTGGCCTCCTTATACAAGGACAATTTTTTATCAAAGACAGAAGTCGAGAGATCCTTACCTTTCGACTTTAAAAAGAAACAAGACTCACATATCATCTGGAACTTTTCACAATCCCTTGCATGATGACAAATACCTGTACAAGGCCACATATCATGCATAGTCCACACAATAGGCTTGTTCAATTTCACCAATTCTTCTATATCCTTTAATGAAAGAAAACCCTGATTAATCCAATGAAGATGGATAATATCAGCGTCTTTTACCAAAGGATGTCCGGATAAATCCATTCCGGTATTGGCGATAGAAACCGCAAACAGATTCTTACGGTTTAAATGGTTACATAAAAAAATAATCAACCGCTCCCAATAGAATCGGAAACGGTTCAACCAAGTATTTTCACGGATAAGTTTATCAACCTGTATCCCGGCTTGTCTTAATGCCTTACCTAAGCGCCCGGCAGCTACGGCTGCCCCTCCAGTACGTTCGGATGTATTTAAGATGACGATTTTCATTTCCCAACCTTTACATTCCAATATCCATTCTTGCGTGTTCCCGCTCTTTCTATGTCCCCTTTGTATTTAGCTGTTTTATTATCTTACAGACATGAGAATCCTAATAAATCAGTCATACACTTCCAACTCTATCCGCTCACTTAAGAATATAAATTGGATAACGAGCACAATTCCCATCTTTCATCATATGAAACTTTGCATTTCTTCTACTAATTTTTCAACTTCTTCTATTCCTACAATGCCAACAAATAACATTGCCCTACTCGTATTATAAAGTGCAACAGACATACTCACCATGTTAAAATACTTCGAACCAGTGAGTTTAGATTTCTTTTATATTTCTCATTACGTTTACGATCTTCCCTAAAAAAGAAAAAACATAGTCAATAATACTCACTACAAAGTAACGGCCATAGTAAAGCTCTTATTTTCAATGTCGTATTATCTTTAGTCTTCGCATAAAATATTTCATTCCGCCTTTTGAAGCATATACGACTAGCTTCCAGTATCGAAGAAAACGATCCTTTAAACATACATTGAGAAAATAAAAGCGCATCTTTTAACAATTCATCCTGTCCATTAGGATCAAAAGCAGATAAAAGATAATTCATTGCTGAAAAGTGCCTTCTGATCTTATCTCTCTTTTGAAAATATCCTGTTATTCCACTACATATATAATTGAAAACATTAAAAATCGATTTATTGTAATTTTTAGGCTTCGAATAAGAAAAAGCACTGTTGTGCCTCCGATGGAGATTCAAAACTTCTGGACAAGCCACAATACCCCCAAAGAGATTAGCTGCTAATGCCAGCAAGAGATCATACACTACATAATCCGTCTTGGGAATATGAGACAAAACAGACCTTTCAAACAACATGGCATGGCCAGGAATAACTGGATAAAACAGCAAACGAAACACATTTGTATTAGGCACACGACATTCAGTATAAGCCTCCACCCCGTCACCAAAAGCCCTACTCAAGGAAAAACACAAAGTATAGCCTTTTATGCAAGCTATTTGTTTTTCAATCTTCGTCAGTTCCCAAATATCATCCTGATCAGATATTGCAATATAGTTCCCTGAAGCTTTTTCAAGAGCAACCATGAAGTTAGGGTGTGCTCCTAAACGTTTAGAATTTACAAACAAATGAATATTATCATGTCGAATCATATACTCTTTTATTATATCAACAGTTTTGTCTGTTGATATATCATCATTAATAATGATCTCATGAATCGGGTATGTTTGTTGTAAAATAGAATCTAATTGCTGCCGAATATACTTCTCACCGTTATAAGTACACATGACAACCGAAATCTTCTCTATAACATTCATATATTCTTTACTTCTTTTTTAAGACAAAACAAGCCTGATCACCATCCGAAATCACATTCAATAATGCAGCCATTCCCTTATAGTATCCCATATCCCTACGAGAAATCACTTTATTTTCACTTCGATACATCTGAGAACCTATGAATTGATATTCATGGGAGTCATAATAAATATTTTCTATTTGCAAACCAAATTCAGCAGACAACAATGATATACTTTTTACTGTATGCAAATAAAAATGCCGAGGAGCATCTAACTGCCACCAATCCGTATTATATTTACGCCAAGCATATGAATCGCATAAAGGAACCCGAATCAAAATCCTACCCTTATCGGATAACATGTTTTTCAATTTTGCAAATACATCCCTCGGTTCTGCCATGTGTTCAAACGAATGATGCAACATGATACAATCATATTGTTGGCCAATACAGCCATATATATCCTTTTTCCAAATTCTTACACCATTAGAATAAATGATATCTGTAGAAATGAAGGATCTATCCCTGTTAAATCAGAAAATCCAAATCCCCTTAACTGCATCAACAAAGTACCCGTTCCGCAACCTATATCCAATATTTTGGAGGAGTAATCACATTTTCCTTTATCAAAACAAGGTAGTTGGTATTTATAATAATCATTATATCTAATCGCAAACAAACCAATCAAGTTTAGTCTATTAATCCGGTAAGATAATGAACACTTCATCAAAAAGTCTACAATTATCTGATGAAGTGTTTTCTTTTTCCTCGAAAAAGAATAATAGTCTGAAGGATAATATTTCGATATATTCGTTGGATATTCCTTTATTTGTAAACATCCACAATTTGCACATTTAAAATATAAAAACTCATCATAAATATGAAACATATTTTTCCTTACAGTATACTCACGATTATCAATATCATTACCACAGATTCTACACTTATTTGCTTTACTATCCATAAGCTATTACAATACCCCAAACAATACTATGCCAATACCTTCTTGATTTTTTTCCAAAGTCTATGTACCCATGTATATTTCAACCATTTTGCAATTAGACCACCATTAATCTTATCTTGAAATTTTCGATGATTTAGAAGTAGTTCTTCATTATATCCATTAAATGGAATAAACTTCGTTGGCTGATTTCTCGTATCCAACTCAGGTTTTGCCCACCAAACTTCCTTATTACCACAATGTTCACCTGTTCCATCAAATCCCCAATTTTGAGTTTTAGAGACAACTGGGAAGACTGAACACATATTGTGCTGGAACATGTGATAATAAACACGTAAATCCCCAGCTACAATTTTTTTCCGAGAATCAGCTTGCAAAATACCTTTGATATAAAAACCGATAGAAGTGAAAGCTTTATATTTTTCAGAATCTTTTTTCAATTCAGAATAACGATCAAAATAGTCATGATTGACCGATTCCCAACGGTCTTTCCAAGTAGCAATTCCCCATGGAGAATTACATGGATAAAAATAGACGTCTCCTTTATAATCTTTAGGTAAAAGGAAGGGAGCTTTAAATCCACAGATTGAAAAGATCCGTTCATCATTTTTATAAAACTCCAACGCAGTATTCATGTATTGGAGAAAATCAGATGATACAACAATATCATCTTCAAGTGAAATAAAAGAGTCATAAATCTGAAGTATATTTTGATATGCTAAGCGGATTGATTGATTTCCTCCCATATTTCTCTCTCGAAATACAGGATAAACTTTTTTAAATCCTGTAATACCATTAATATAGGTTCGAACTGCATCTATTAAAGGAATATGTTCCTCCTTATACGCTGCATCTGAAATCACATACAATTCACTGTAACAAGCCAACTCATTTTTTTGTAAAGACTCAATACATTTTTTTAGATGATCCAAACGATCATAAACACTTATTATAATTGGTGCGTATTTCATCAACTACATCCCTTTATTTGAATTCAATATCCTTTCTAAGTAGATAAAATTTCATCCAAATTTTATCTATTACTTTTATCCTTAATTACAACAGCAATCAAGACAATAATCAATTTTTTAATTTTTTGCAACAGCTATATATTCACTTAGAAGTAATAAAATATCTCATCCATTTTCCAAAAAATACAGCCATTCTTGAATCCCAAAATCACAATTTGCAATAATTAAAACAATAATCAAGCCCAATCACTCCATTTAGTACTATTCCTTTTATGTTATTTTATTCTTGACAAAAATATCAAATTTGGATTATGTCATTTACATTTATCAACAACTACTCCTTCACTAATGGTTTTGCCGGATTTCCTATCATAACATAATTATCTCCAATATCATAAAGAACATTTGCACACATACCTATTTGATTATAAGAACCTATTGTCACAGGTGTACGTACACTACTATTTAAACCGAAGAAATTAACATTACCAATAGTTATGCCAGATCCTATACATGTATGAGCTGCAAAAAAATTATCATTACCAACAACTGTATCATGGTCTAAATTAACTCCTGAATTTATAAAGTTTTGAGAACCTAACGTAACATTGTTCTTTATTGTTGCACAAGAAAGAATAATTGATCCAAGACCAATTTTTGCACTTCGAGACACATACGCTAATGGGTGAATAAAAGTTAAAAAACGTTCAAGGGGAATACCATAACTATCCCGTAACGCAAACCTTTCTTTAGCAATATCATAGCGAAACATACCAAATACAAAAAAAACAGATGGATCATCTTTATAAAGAGACCAAGCCTGATGTGTTCCACATAATACAGGCCAGTCATTTATACCACATCTATATGCAGGATCATCAAAAGCAAATCCCAGAACTTCTATATCCATACCATAGCGGCCACGAGCATCTTCAATTTCCTCAGCAATATCAACACAAGACCCCTTGCCTCCTATCAATACAACTTTTTTATGCATATTTACAAATCAAATTGATCATATATTCCATATCCTCCTCTCCATATCTTTGATCAATGGGAATAGCAACAAGATTATCGGCTAATCGATAATCAAAAGACTTCTTGTCACATTTCTCAAGAACATTTGGCCAATACGTTGCTACATATATTTTATGATTTATCAAATGTTGTTTTAAAGAATTATTTTGCGACAAAAAAGGATAAACCATTGGACAAGAGTAATTCATTTCAGGTATTAACAACTGATTCTTACGACCTAACGCATTATGCATTAATTCAAAATTTGAAATCCTTCTGTTCTTTATCACCCTAAAATCTATTGATGATAAAATTTGATATGTAAGTTTAGACATACGCAGCATTGGAGCTGAAGAGAGATCAATATCATTCTGTTTAAAATCCATATACCCTAAATTAGCACTTAAATCATAACGCTTCAATAAATGTTTACATCTGTCATACGATATATCCTGTTCTAATCGATCAATCCTAATTCTTTCATTTACAAATGCTATCCCTCCATCTGGAACACCTACATATTTACGAGGACTATAAAAAGTTTTACATCCTATCAATGTTTTTGCATACCATGCTTGCGCATTATCTACAATCAACTGATCTCTATATTTTTGAAATAAATCTTTAATATAAGAATCCTTAATCCCATAATAATTTGTAAACAGAAGATAGTCTCCTTTTGACAAGAATATATCTTTACTTATTTCCAGTTTTTCATTGATAGAATAAAAAGAATGTGGAATATCTAATTCTTTAATAAGTTTTAAGATTATATCACAAGTGTAATATGGAATCCAAATATGGCTAATGTCATTAATTGATTCTACGATATATCTTAAAGCATTTTTACCACTATTTAGCAATATACCATCTGAATGTAGAAAAAAATCATTTTTCCTCAGTTCTAAACCAAAATATCCACCAATCTCGTTATTCATAAATTATTTTCTACGATTACCTGGACAAAATTATCCATATTACAAATCATGTCAAGCATCTGTTCCGTATCCTTATACTTAACAATCAAAGTTCCTAATGCATCTTGTGCGTCCCGAAACTTATGAACTTGATCTCCCTTTTTTATATCTGTGACAAATTCTACCAAATTATTCTCCTTAAAACTATCTTCAAAAACAGTATCTACATATTTACCTGTCTCATTTGCATGAACCATGTAATTGGACCAACACCCCTTTGGCAACTCCATATGAAGATCGCTACAATCTTCACCCATAGCAGCCTTTATAACATAAGTTACCAAATTTACACCCGTCGTGCATTCTGTAATTTGAGGAATTAAACTTCCTCCACTTCGAGCCCCCAATTCCAATATGTATATATTATCATTTTTATCAACAATAGCTTCTACATTATATGCTGTAGATTTCATCCCTAAAAGAGATATCAATCTTTGCAAATCAGAATGCAAACGAAAAACGATTGAATCATCCATCAAAAAAGGCCAACATTCTCCCAAAGGAGCAAAGTTCTTACTCACTTTACTACTATAATATTCATTCCCAAAACAATGAAAAACTAATTTTCCATCAACACTAAAAGCATCCCCAGATATTTGATATCCTTTCTTCTCTATAAACTCCTCAATTAAAAAACGTTTATCACGAGAATAACTTAAAGCATCATCCACAAATGTTTTCAACTGGGATATATCTGTCATTTTATTAATACCTTTGCTCCCTGAAGAATCAACAGGTTTGACCATAACCGGCAACTCAAATTTATCCACTGCAGACAAAGCCTCTTCGTAAGAAGAAAAACCTTGGGCTTTAGGAACATTAAAGCCATTATCTGCTAAAAACTGTCTAAACAGATCTTTTTTAGATAAGATTTCAACAGATCTATATGGGCTTGTCGGTAATCCCAACTTTTCACAAACAAAAGCAGCCGTTGGCGCAGCCGGATCAGAGGCATACGCAACGATACCATCCACTTGTAGTCTTTTAGCTAATTCTAAAACTGCATTTTTATCAGTTGTACTAACATTATAGTATTCATGTGCATATTTATGCCCCGGATTATTCGGCAGATAATCACATGATATGACATAATATCCTAAACGGACTGCCTCTTTTATTGCATATACTTGATAGAGGGAACCACCAAGCATTAATATTTTTTTCATAAAGGCAATTGGTTTATAAAAGTTTGTATTCTTTTTATCCCTTCTTGAATTTTATCTTCCCCCAAAGTAAAAGCCATCCGGACATAATTGTCACAACTTCTACCATATGTTATTCCAGGGACAACAGCTACATGAACTGCTTTTAATAAGGCAATCGCAAATTCTTCTGACTTCATTCCTGTCTCAGATATGTCAACCATTAAATAGAAAGTAGCCTCAGGAGCCTCACAAGAAAGTTTTGGAATTCTATTTATACCATCAACAAGAATATTTCTACGTTTAGTAAAAATATTTACCATATTCGCAGAGTAATCATTCTCTCCACTTAATGCTTCAATAGCCGCATATTGGGAAGGTAAGGGTGCACAAGCAGCTACATTCTCTTGGAATTTTGTCATAGCTGCAATTACTTCTGCAGGAGCAAGAACATAACCTATACGCCATCCTGTCATACAGAATTCTTTAGAAAGACTATTTACCAATATAGTTCTTTCACGCATACCTTCTATCTCTACAATATTTTTAAATTTAGAATCAGCATAAATCAAGCACTTATAAACCTCATCCGAAATGATGACTAAATCATATTGTTTAGCTAAAGTAGCCAATGCTTCAATTTTCTCAACAGGAATTATCTTTCCCGATGGATTGGATGGAGTGTTGATAATAATCACTTTAGTTTTCTCAGTTATTGCATTCTCGACATCTTCAACCTTAAACCCTAATTTTTCTCCGTCAGGATTATCCACTATAATCGGTTTTGCATGGCACATCTGCACCATTTGCTCATAATTCACATAATAAGGGGCTGGTATTATTACTTCATCTCCTGGATTTAAAAGAGAAAGCAAAGAAAGATAAAGGCCTTCCATTGCTCCCACTGTCACTATTATCTCATCCAAAGGATGATAATCTATACGCTCTTTCCTTTTGTAACATTGACTAATCACCTCACGAAGTTCTAATAATCCCGCATTCTGAGAATAACGAGTTTTCCCTTCTTGAATAGCTCTACATCCTGCATCTTTTATAGCTTGATGAGGAGGAATATCCGGATCACCTAAGGTAAAATCTATAACATCATCATAGGTTTTTGCCAAATTAAATAAATGTCTTGTCAAAGAAGGCTTTATTGATTGCGCTATATCTGATAAATACATATTTTCACACTTTATTATAATCTATACATAATACTATTCAAAACTTTCTCTATGTCCGCTTGATTCAAATCATGATGCATGGGTAAGCAAATCACCTCATCGGCCATTTTATATGCATTAGGCAAATTCTCTTTTCGAGAAGACTCCAGGCCTTTATATGTCGAGAATGTACTAATCAATGGATAAAAATATCGTCTACCATATATTCCTACTGATTTCATTTTCTCATATAAAGCATCTCTACTCATCCCATATTCACGTTCAGAAACAAAAATCGGAAAATATGAATAATTATGTTTTACTCCGAAACTATCATCCAAATAACGTATACCCCGAACATCTTTCAATGCTTCCCGGTAACATATAGCAACTTGATGACGCTTCTCTATAGCCTCATCCACATATTTCAAACTCAATAATCCATATGCAGAACGAAGTTCATCCATCTTACCATTAATACCTGGAGCAACAACTGTTGTTTCATTGGCAAAACCAAAGTTCTTAATGTAATCAATACGTTGTTTGGTCTGTGCATCATGACAAACCAAAGCCCCACCTTCTATCGTATTATACACTTTAGTAGCATGGAAACTCAATGTTGCCATATCGCCTGCATTAAGAATAGAAATACCATCTTTTTCCACTCCAAAAGCATGGGCTGCATCATAAATAACCTTCAACCCATAGGTATCAGCTATTTCTTGAATACGTTCTATATCACAAGGCTGCCCATAAACATGAACAGGCATGATAGCAGTTGTTTTAGGAGTTATGGCTGCTTCTATTTTATCTGGATCCATGTTCCCGGTTAATGGATCCACATCCACAAAAACAGGCTTAATGCCATTCCACCAAAGAGCATGCGTTGTTGCAACAAAACTATACGGAGTTGTGATTACTTCTCCAGTAATTCGCATTGCCTGCAAAGCACATATCAATGGTAAAGTTCCATTTGTAAACAGACTGATATAAGGAACTTTCAAATACTCGCAAAGTGCCTTCTCCAACTCCTGATGATAATGCCCGTTATTGGTAAGCCACTTACGTTTCCAAATATCTTCCAAGCAAGGAGTAAACTCTTCTAAGGGAGGAAGAAGAGGAGAGGTAACTGTTATACTTGATTGTATATTCATTCTATTCTAAAATTTCCTAATTTATCAATTTCATTATCATACGAAAATGCTTTATTTAAAATTTTTACCTGCTGGAACAATTGTTCTAAACTCACATTTCCATCTATTACATCCTGCAAGATTTTTACAAGTTGATTTACATTGTTACATTCACATAAGCATCCATATCCATGCTTTATTAACTGAGGCGCTATACCAACTGGAGTCGATATAATATAATTTTTAAATCGGAATGCCTCACCTAACACAATTCCATACGATTCATATAATGCTGTATGAACAAATACTTTAGCTTTGTTATAATATTCATACAGTTTTTTTTGATTATAGATTGGACCAATAAAACAAACTTGTTCTCTCATAGATGGATTTTTCTCAAAAAATCCATCTATTTCACGCTGAAATAGGCAATCATGTGTTTCTACAGTTCCAATAAAAAACACTTTCCAATTTTTCAAATCAACTTGTGATAACGCATTTAGAAACATCATCGTATTCTTTTGCCATGATCCATGACGACCAACGGACAAAATAACATTTTCTTTTTCTACAATATCAAACTCTCTAATTCCATAAGCGTATAGAGAACGTTCATCTATTCCATTAAACATTAACTTCAACTTTTCAGGACGCTCTTTGAATGCTTTTTCACGGGATAGACATTCAAATATTTCAGGAAGTTCAACTGAGACCTTATCGGCCAATTGACACATCTTATTCAAAATAAAACGGATAATCCTATTTTTCCACTTCACAGGCCAACATTTCTGATCACGTTTGGAAGTTCCTTTAAACCAAGATTTCTCCCGAAACAAAGCCAACCACGCCCCATAACCATCTCCCTTTATGTAAAAAAAGCCTTTCGGATTCACTTTTTTATAAATCCAACCAATGATTGCTGTTTGATATGAGAAATGAAAACGAACTAAACAATCTATATTCTTTGCATTTTTCAATATATACCAACAAAAATACCATTCACTCAGAAAAGAGAAACAATCATAACCTCCCTTATAATGTAAAGGTATCATTTGTACTCCTTTATATAAAGAATCCTTCTCCCCTTTTTTTCCATGATATACCAAAGAAACAGAATAGTTATGTTTCAAACCGATATAATAAGGAACTAAAAACATGTCCCGAAAATAAATATCAGAAGATATCGATGAAAATAGACAAACTAAACGTTTCATTTAAATAGTTCTCGAATCCAATATTATATGATGAATATTTGTCATTCTTGACGCCATTCGAGCAAAAGAGCTATTTCCTGAATAAAGCCTTGATGTTCTTGATAAAACATTCATCTCTACAAATGCATCAATAATACCCTCTTTAGTATTCCTCTCAACTATATTCCAAGAAGTTATAATGCGATCTCCAAACATACTTACGAGTTGTTCCTTTTCTTCTACTGAATCTGAAGCCAAATAAAAGTTAACATCATTATTTTTTTCAATCTCTTTATTAATGATATTAATGTACAATTCTGTAGGACTATATTCTGTATCAATCAAGCTATCAGTTCTTCTAATATGTAATCCAATTGTATTTTCAGAAAAGCATTTCATTATTTCTTTTATTCTAGTCTCTACATCCAAATTTAAATTCAACCATTGAAAAACAGGATAACCTGTCCAATAATCTCCCCAACTTACCATAAATATACTCTTATATAAATCCAAACTAGTATCCAACTCAGGATTTATATCTTGAACTTTAAAATCTCCTTTAGAACAATAAATACACTTGTCATACAAAATATATTCAAATAAAAAAGGTATCCAAAAATTTCTCCTCCGAGGATTATCTCTCAAAAATAGATCCCCTATATTTGCATTCCGTATTTCTATATTCTTCAATGATTTATTAATCATAAACAAATTGTCAAAATCACAATTTAACCCATGATCTTTAAACCAAATGACTTCTAGATATATTTCTCGTGCATGACAATATGCTATTACAGAACTAATTGCTTCTATCCTATTACCAAGTCCTCCTATTGGAACTAATGTTATCTTTCTCATCAAATCTTTCTTTTTAGCCAAAACAAGTTCCACAAGTTCCTTACCTCCACCGGTAATTGAAAAAATCTTCGCTTCTGTTTTTCAAACCAAGTTATAGATTTATTTTCTTCAAAAAATCCTCTTTGCGAATAATCTACATGTAGATTATTGTTGTTGAACAATTCAACAACAGGTTTATACCAAGCACCTCCTATAACTCCAGTAATAATATAAGGAATAATTTCGTATTTTCCTGACACTACCCAACTATCACTCACAACAAAAAAATTATCATTTAAAATCTTAGCCCGCTTACTACCCCACCATTCAAACTGCCATGCTGATTCATAATCTCGAATATATTTCAATAAAACATCACGTCTCCATAATGAAGCCTGACAAGAAATAGTACTCCAATAAGTATTATCTACAACATCTAATTTTTCATATTTTGATTTACCTTTATGTTTTACAGCCCCTGGAGTCAACTGTATACAGTCTATGCCAGAATTATTTTTCATCAAATCCACAAAGTAATTAACACAATTATTATCTACTCTACTTTTTATAAAGTAATCTTCCTGCATATACAAAATAATATCATAATCTATTTTTTCTAAAGCCCAGCGTAAACATTGGCTCCATGTAGCTCGTTTTTTCACAGGTATTTGTTTTGTTATACATCCGCATATAGATTCAATACTTATTTCTCCATCGACATAAGATTTATACTCTGTATTTAAATATATTTTACCAGAACAATCTGGCCAATATTTTTTCAAAAGAGAAAAAAATGGGATCCAACAATCTTCAAATTTATCACAAGTATTAACTAATAATGCATATTTCATATTTCCATCCATGATTATATATACTATCTAGAATATTAATTTTATAACTAATTATTTTTTTTTAAGAGAAAAGATATAGATTCTTTAAAAATCACAGAATTACTCAAATACATAGACATACAATACAAAAATACCGCAACAATTACCTTACTTATAAAAAGCATATATATATTCTCAATTGATTTTGTAATAAAATAGGTAACACCTAATATAGCAATAGTAATAGAAAAAAATGGAAGAACATCTTTTAATACATCTAAAACATGAACTTCAATACATTTATTTACAAAATAATGCCAAACAAATAGCCACAATATATTTACTACAACAAATGCTAAAACCATATAATAGACACCAAAAGGTAACATACAGATAACAACGATCAATTGAAAAACACCTAAAAAAATCGTACAATATAAATACAACTCGGATTTACCATGGCTCAATAATACATGGCTATACAAATTGCCAATAGGCGCCACAGCTCCCCATACACATAATAATTGCATAATAGGAACACAAGGCAACCATTTATCAGAAACTCCTATTACGATCAATTCTTGTGCGACTAAAGCCAATCCTAACATTGAAGGGAAGGATATAAAAGACACAAAACGTAACATCTTACGAAACACATTCTGTTGTCTTTTAACATCAGCAACAACTTCTGTCAAAACAGGCAAAGAAACACCTCCTATCATATTCCAGACAAAAGAGTATCCCATATTCATCCATTTATTTCCTTGCGTGTAATATCCCACTTGTTCAGGTTTATAAAAGCGACCTAACAAAATAGAAAATATATTTGCATTAATTTGGCTGAATACATTTGTCAAAAAAACTTTTATTCCAAACACATACATTTCCTTTAAGGGAGCAATTTTAAAAGTTAAAGTCGGATGCCATGACACATAATACCAACGTAAAACAGTACCAACCAAACTATTCGCCACAGTTTGTATTACAATTCCCCAATAGGCAAAACCTTTAATAGCCAATACAACTCCCACGACACCAGAAAATATCATCGCACAGATATCGACTTTTGCACGCTCTTTAAACATCATTTTCTTCATTAACATTGCACTTGGTGCAACAGAAGTAGAGCCTATTAAAAACCAAAGAAAAAGAACACGTGATAAATCAATTAATTCAATATGTCCAAAAAAATCAGCTATGAGTGGAGCAGAAAAAAAAAGAACCACATAACAAATAACTCCGACTAAAAAACTAAACCAAAATACAGAATTATAATCATCATGCTTTACTTCTTTCCGATTTATCAAAGCCAAACCAAAACCACTATCAAATAAAACAGTTGCAATCCCCATGAAAACACCTAACATTCCAACCAAACCATAATCTCCAGGAGATAATAAACGGGCTAAAAACACCCCAAATACAACATTCAATATCTGCTGAATACCTGTATTCAATCCTCCCCAAAAGAGTCCCTTCGCCGTCTTTTCTTTCAATGTCTGTTCTGCCATCTATTATTCTTTATCTTTTTTCTTTTCTAATCTCAACCCGCTCTTCGCATTCAGCGGAGAGATCACCGAATGTCCCAAGTCGCTTTCCAACTGTTTACGGGCAGCTTCAGCTGCTTTTCCGCCTTGTTGGGCAATTTGGGCGTGCTCTTCAAAATGCTGCGGGTCTTTCTCTTTGGACAACTCCGTGGTAGCCGCTTCTGCCAGCATATTGAGGGCAAGCTCGGTGTTCGTCATATTATCGCGGAGGCTTTCTTTCTTCAAACCTTTAAAGCGTTTATATTCTTTAGAGGTTTTACCGGACCAAGTTTGATAAATAATATCCGTAAGGGTTGCAAACTGTACACCTTCCTGCAGACCATGCCGTTTCCATTCGTCCGTCAAGTCTTTACGGATTTCGATGCTTTTCAAACGTTGGTTGATCCAATGATCTGAATAACCTAACGCTTTATACTCCTTCATTGCCCGGTCAATCGTCAGTTCCGGGTCTTGCATCTCGTCCAAACGTTCTTTGGCGACTTGTGCCATCCAGAGTTTGAACGGCTCGGCTTTAGGGGATGGGATGGATTGGATTAGGCGGAACAACTGCTCGGTTGTTGCGACATCGGTTTTATAATATTTACCGTCTGCTGATGGTAATTTCAGTTGGTGACAATTTGTCACCAACTCACTTCCTTCCGCTTTTAGCCTCTGTTTGAGTTTGTTCCAATACTTCCGTCCATCTACACTGTCCGTCAGTACACCCACTACATCAACAACAGAGAAATACCATTCCTCCGTCTCATCATCCCAAAGGGTACGTACTTTCTTTTCTTCAAAGATTTTGATTGCTTCTTTCTTTGTCATGGTTTTAGTTTTTAAGACTATCGGACGTATCCATTAAGATCCAAGCTCCCTTTTCCCAATGTCAATAGTTCCTCCATTGTCAACATAACTCGATTCCCTCCTGCTCTACGTTTTTATACAAGATAGAGAATTTTCGCTTCAACCAATCTTTTGTGGTATAGAGCATGGGATGTATTTGAGCATTGATATTCCATCCCAACTCAAACAAAGGATAAGAATAGTTATCATGATCTGAATTGTCCAACTTTTCTTTATTCAAAAGAATCAAAATATCCCAATCAGAATCTTCACGAGCATCTCCACGAGCTTGCGAGCCAAACAAAATCACTCGCGTACCAGAGGGCATAATCTGTTTGACTGTTGTCTTGATAGCTTGTAATATTTCGTTTTTATCCATCCTCTCTATATATTATTTTTAAACTGATACTTCATCCTTCTGACAAATGATCTACAATCTGCTTCTCAAATACCAATAGCTCGGATTATCCATTATCTTCCTACGCAATGATAAACAAACCCATTCTCCTCCAACTCCTTTACATCGTAAATATTCCGGCCATCCAAGATCAGAGGGGTTGCCATCAGTTTTTTGACAGCCGACCAGGAAGGCATACGGAATTCTTTCCATTCCGTGACGAGCAGGAGGGCGTCGGCATCCACTACCGCATCATAGATATCTTTGGCATAATGGATGGTGTCTCCCAAGCGACGGCGGGTTTCTTCCATCGAGACAGGATCGTAGACATACACTTCGCAACCGGAAGCCAATAATCTATCGATCAGGATCAGAGAAGGAGCTTCACGCATATCGTCCGTTTCCGGCTTGAAGGCCAAGCCCCACATAGCGACACGCTTGCCTTTCAGATCACCCTTGAAATAATCATCCAGTTTACGGAACAAGATGGATTTCTGCTCTTCGTTGACCTCTTCGACCGCTTCTAAGATACGCATGCGGTAACCGTTAGAATTAGCTGTTTTGATCAACGCTTTTATATCCTTCGGGAAACAGGAACCTCCATAGCCGATACCGGCATACAGAAAACGATTGCCGATACGGGCATCCGAGCCGATCCCCTTACGCACCATATTCACATCGGCGCCGACAATCTCACACAGGTTCGCGACATCGTTCATAAAGCTGATACGGGTAGCTAACATGGCATTGGCCGCATATTTCGTCATCTCGGCGGATGGTACATCCATGAAAATCACACGGAAGTTATTCAACAAGAACGGACGGTACAGGCGAGTCATCAGCTCCTTTGCACGCTCCGATTCGACGCCTACCACCACACGGTCCGGACTCATAAAATCCTTGATAGCCGCCCCCTCCTTCAAGAATTCGGGGTTCGAAGCGACATCGAACTCGATCGGTAAACCTCGTTTGTCCAGTTCTTCCTGGATCGCCTCACGCACCTTACGGGCCGTACCTACCGGGACGGTGCTCTTCGTCACGACAAGGAGATGTTTGGTCATGTTGCGGCCAACGGTACGGGCTACTTCGAGCACATATTTCAGGTCGGCGCTGCCATCTTCGTCGGGAGGAGTACCTACAGCACTGAAGAGGACTTCGACCTCGTTCAGGCATTCTGTCAAATCGGTTGTGAAATGGAGACGGCCGGCTTGCTGGTTACGGTGGACCATCTCTTCAAGACCGGGTTCGTAGATAGGGATGATACCTTGTTTCAGGTTTGTGATCTTTTCGGCATTTACATCGACGCAGAAAACTTCGGTTCCCATTTCTGCAAAACAAGTACCGGTGACAAGTCCCACATAACCTGTCCCGACGATAGCTATTTTCATGATTTTATAATCAAATAAATGTTAGATATCAATGCCTCCAAGCAGAGTTTGGAGTACACACAGGTTCGTCACTCCCATACAGGAAATAACGAAAACGCCACAAAGATAAGAAATTGGAATCATTACACACTTTAAAATCGAGTTATTTGTACAAAAGGATCGAGACAGAGATAAAAAAGCACAATCCCTTCCATTTCACCGGCCAACCATTACGGCCCGTTTCAATTCCGGTGCAAGTGTAATCTGTTTTCGACGTTGTCGTGTATATACTCTACGTTGTCGAAAATATACACGACATTGTCAAAAACATATTCGACATTGCCGAAAACAAATTACACTTACATCGAACACAAAATTGATGCCGAAGATTTCATATAATCAAGAAGAGAAAACAATTTCTTCCTGCCAACCGGCACTAAAAATGAATTAATTGTGTAAATTTGCCGTTCAAACTAAATGACCGATGAGCGTAGTAATTAAAGAAGTTACCAGTAAGAAGGAACTCAAAAAGTTCGTAAAGTTCAATATCGAATTATATAAAGGCAACCCGTATCACGTGCCCGGCCTGATCGAAGAAGAGATGGTGACGTTGGATAAAAAGAAGAATCCGGCGTTCGAAGTGTGTGATGCCATCTACTTTTTAGCATATAAAGACGGGAAGGTTGTGGGACGTATCGCAGGGATGATCAACCGCCGGAGCAATGAGACGTGGAATCAGAAACATGCACGCTTCGGGTTTGTCGACTTTATCGACGACGTTGAAGTAGTGGATGCTTTGTTCGGTGCCGTAGAGAAATGGGCGAAAGAGCAAGGTATGGACGCGCTGCACGGGCCGATGGGTTTTACCGATATGGACCACGAAGGAATGCTGATCGAAGGGTTCGACCAGATCGGAACGATGGCGACCATCTACAATTATCCTTACTATCCGAAGCAAATGGAGCGTATGGGATATACGAAAGACCAGGACTGGCACGAGTTCAAGATCTATATACCGGACGGAGTGCCGGAAAAACATTTGCGTATCGGTGAGATCGTAAAGAAGAAATACGGGCTGAAGGTAATGAAGTTCAAGAACGCAAAATCGATCATGCCGTACGCACAGAAGGTATTCCAGACATTGAACGAATCGTACGCACCGTTATATGGATTCGCACGTCTGACCCAAAAGCAGATCGACTACTACATTAATATGTACATTCCGATGCTTCGCTACGACCTAGTGACGCTTATCGTCCGCGAGGAAGATGACGAAGTGGTTGGCTTTGGCATCTCGCTTCCCAACCTATCCAAGGCTATGCAGAAAGCGAAAGGGCATCTTTTCCCATTCGGCTGGATCCACCTGCTGAAGGCTTTGAAGAGCAAGCCGAAAGTGATCGACCTCTACCTGACGGGAGTCTTGCCGGAATATCAGAGCAAGGGTGTGAACGCGTTGCTGTTCAACGACCTGATTCCTGTTTACAAGAGTGTCGGAGCCGTTTATGCAGAAAGCAATCCGGAGCTGGAAACAAACAATGCCGTACAGGCACAGTGGGATTATTTCAAACGCGAACATCACAAGACAAGAAGAGCATACATTAAGAAATGGACGAACTAAATTCAACAATGCAACAGCCGACAGCGTACAACGATGACGATATCAAGACGCTTGACTGGATGGAACATATCCGTCGCCGTCCCGGTATGTATATCGGGAAGTTAGGAGACGGTAGTTATGCCGATGACGGTATTTATGTATTGCTGAAAGAGGTGCTGGATAACTCCATCGACGAATATATGATGGGTTACGGTAAAACCATAGAAGTGACCGTTGAAGAAGGCACCGTCTCCGTACGCGACTATGGCCGCGGTGTTCCGCTGGGCAAAGTGGTCGACGTCTCCAGCAAGATGAATACCGGGGCGAAGTACGATAGTAAGGCTTTCAAAAAGTCGGTCGGATTGAACGGAGTCGGTATCAAGGCCGTAAATGCGCTGAGCAGCTACTTCCTGATCACCAGCCATCGCGATGGCGAATGCAAGCGAGTGGAATACAGCAAGGCGGTCATCACTGAGGAAGCCCCGATCTGCCCGACGGAGGAGGCAAACGGGACGCTTACCTATTTCATCCCGGACAAGGAGATATTCAAGGATTACCAGTATAAAGACGAATATATCGAGAGCCTGCTGAAGAATTATGTGTTCCTCAACTCCGGACTGACGATTATCTTCAACGGCAAGAAGTTCCATTCACGCAACGGCCTTGTGGACCTGCTGAACGAGAACATGACGACAGAGCCTTTATATCCGATCGTCCACCTGAAGGGAGAAGACATAGAAGTAGTCATTACCCACAGTAACCAGTACGGGGAAGAATATTACTCGTTTGTCAACGGCCAGCATACGACACAGGGAGGTACGCACCTTTCCGCCTTCCGCGAGGCGTTGGGACGTGTCATAAAAGAATACTACAACAAGAACTTCGAATACTCGGACATCCGCGCCGGAGTGGTGGCGGCCATCAGCATCAAGGTGGAGGAACCAGTATTCGAGAGTCAGACAAAGACCAAGTTAGGCTCGAAAGACATGGGACCGGACGGGCCTTCGGTCGGCAAGTTTATCGGGGACTTCATCAAGAAGGAACTGGACAACTATCTACACAAGAACGCGGAGACATCGGATGCCCTGCTACGCAAGATCCAAGAATCGGAGAAAGAGCGCAAGGCAATTGCCGGGGTGACCAAGCTGGCCCGCGAACGGGCGAAAAAGGCGAACCTGCACAACAAGAAGCTGCGCGACTGCCGTATCCACCTGAACGACACGAAAGGCGACAATCTGGAAGACAGCTGCATCTTCATCACCGAGGGAGACTCAGCAAGCGGTTCTATCACGAAAAGCCGCGATCCGAACCTGCAAGCGGTGTTCAGCCTTCGTGGTAAGCCGTTGAACAGTTTCGGGCTGACCAAGAAAATCGTGTACGAGAACGAAGAGTTCAACCTGCTACAGGCCGCCTTGAACATAGAAGACGGACTGGAAGGTTTGCGCTACAACAAAGTGATCATTGCGACCGATGCCGATGTGGACGGTATGCACATCCGCTTGTTGCTAATCACCTTCTTCCTTCAGTTCTTCCCGGACCTGATCAAGCGGAACCATGTCTATATCCTGCAAACGCCGTTGTTCCGCGTACGCAACAAACAGAAGACCTGGTATTGCTACAGCGAGGAAGAGCGCGTGAACGCAATCGCCGCCGCCGGGAAAAACGCCGAGATCACCCGATTCAAAGGTTTGGGAGAGATCTCGCCGGACGAGTTCAAGCATTTTATCGGAAAGGATATCCGCCTGGACCCGGTTACCATGAAGAAAGAGGACCTCGTAAAAGATATGCTGGAGTTCTATATGGGCAAGAATACGATGGAGCGACAGAACTTTATCATTGATAACTTAGTTGTAGAAGAAGATGTGGTCAATTGACAATAAACGTATCGCTCTTTTCCCCGGAACGTTCGACCCTTTCACGATCGGGCACGAATCGTTGGTAAGCCGCGGGCTCGAGTTGGTGGACGAGATCATTATCTCGATCGGTATCAACGACACGAAACGTACTCATTTCTCGTTGGAGAAACGGCTGGAGGCAATCCGGAATCTCTACAAGGACGAGCCGCGCGTACGGGTTATGTCGTACGACTCGCTGACGGTCGACTTCGCCCAACAGATGAATGCCGGCTTTATCCTGCGCGGCATTCGTACGGTGAACGATTTCGAATATGAAAAGAGCATAGCCGACGTGAACCGTAAGCTGAGCGGGATCGAGACATTTATTCTTTTTACGGAACCGGAACATACGCATATCAGCTCCAGCATCGTGCGGGAGTTGCTGCGTTACGGAAAAGATATTTCCCAGTTTGTACCGAAAGGGACAAACCTTTATTAAAATACAATACAATGAAACGAATTTTACTTCCACTCCTTATATTGAGTGTGTTTGCCGCTTCGATGTCGGCACAGCGCGGCAACAACATAGATGCCCGTAAGCTCCAGTTGGCCCTGTATGCCATCTCCAACCTATATGTAGACTCTACAAGCGAAACGAAGTTGGTGGAGGATGCCATCGTCGGCATGCTGGAGAAGCTGGACCCTCACTCTACCTATACGGACCCGGAAGAGACGAAAGAGATGACGGAACCATTGCAGGGGAATTTCGACGGGATCGGTATCCAGTTCAATATGCTGACGGATACTTTATATGTGATCCAGGTAATTCCCGGCGGACCTTCGGAAAAGGTCGGTCTGATGGCCGGTGACCGCATCATCATGGTGGACGACACGCTGATTGCCGGCGTCAAGATGAAGAATACGGATGTGATGAAACGCTTGCGCGGCCCGAAGAATACGGAAGTGCGGGTAAAAGTCCTGCGCGGCGGAGTACCCGACCTGATCGAATTCAAGATCACACGTGGAAAGATTCCGGTATACAGTCTGGATGCCGCTTACATGGCGGATAAGACTACCGGATACATCAAACTGAACCGCTTTGCCGCCTCGTCGGCCGACGAATTCCGGGAAGCATTGGAGAAACTGAAGAAACAGGGAATGAAGAACTTGATTCTTGACTTGCAGGGGAATGGCGGGGGATATCTGAATATCGCGATCGACCTGGCCGACGAGTTCTTAGGTAAAGACAAGTTGATCGTTTACACCGAAGGAAACAAACAACCGCGCGAAGAAGCCAAGTCTTCGGCTCGTGGTGGTTTTGAAGAGGGACGTTTGGTCGTACTGGTAGATGAGACATCCGCATCCGCCAGTGAAATCCTTTCCGGCGCAGTGCAGGATTGGGACCGTGGCGTTGTCGTAGGCCGCCGTACGTTCGGAAAAGGGCTGGTGCAAAAACCAATCCCGATGCCTGACGGCTCGATGATCCGCCTGACGGTTGCCCGCTATTATACGCCTACAGGCCGTTCTATCCAGAAACCGTATGTCAACGGTAACCAGGAACAATACAACCATGACCTGATCGACCGCTACAACCGGGGCGAGCTGATGAGCGAGGACAGCATTCATTTCCCCGATTCGATGAAATACAATACGTTGGAGACGAAACGCATCGTGTATGGCGGTGGAGGTATCATGCCGGATGTCTTTATCCCGGTCGACACGTCCCGCTACACGGACTATCATCGTAGCGTCGTAGCCGCCGGCCTGGTGAACCGCATCGCCATGAATTATCTGGACCGCCATCGTGCCGAACTGAACAAGAAATATCCGAAGTTCGCCCAATACAAGCAGAACTTCAACGTAACAGACGACATGATGCAGGAGTTGGTCACACTGGCTAAAGATGACAAGATCGAATTCAACGAAGAGCAATACAACCGTTCCAAACCGCTTATCATGCTTCAGATCAAGGCGCTTATCGCACGCGACCTGTATGATATGGCCGAATACTTCCAGGTCATCAACGACGACAACGAAAGCTTCCAGGAAGCCTTGCGCCTCATCAACGACGACCAACGGTACGAAAAAGAACTGGGACGGTAAACCTATTATCGATAATACTTCCTATCATTCAGATTTATTCTAAAGGATTATGTACTGGACACTTTTTCTGACATTCGTCAAAATAGGGACTTTCACTATCGGGGGTGGGTATGCAATGCTGCCCCTGATACAGCGGGAAGTGGTAGATAAAGGATGGCTTTCGAAAGAAGATTTTATCGACCTCTTCTCCGTAGCCCAATCTTTGCCCGGCATTTTTGCCGTGAACATCTCTATTTTTGTAGGATATAAGCTAAAAAAAGTGCCGGGTGGCGTTGTTTGCGCTTTGGGAAGCATCCTTCCCTCTTTTATTATTATATTGGCGATCGCCTTGTTCTTCACCCATATCCAAGACAACGTATGGGTAGAGAAAGCATTCAAAGGATTGCGTCCGGCGGTCGTTGCCCTGATTGCCGTACCTTGTCTGACAACGGCACGTTCGATCAAGATGAGTTACAAAGAGTTGATTATCCCTATCGCTGCCGCATTGCTGATCTGGCAGGGAGGATTGTCTCCTGTGTGGATTATTCTGGCTGCCATCATAGGAGGACTTGTTTACGGACTGAAAATAAAGAAAGACTGATATGATCTGGTTGCAATTATTTTATGTATATCTGAAAATCGGAATATTCGGTTTCGGTGGTGGCTATGCAATGCTCTCCTTGATACAGGCAGACGTGGTGGACCGCTACGGATGGATCTCATCACAGGAATTTACAGATATCGTCGCAATCTCACAGATGACACCCGGCCCGATCGGGATCAACAGTGCAACTTATATCGGTTATACAGCCATCCACAACGCCGGCTATTCGCCCGTGATGGCCATCTTAGGCTCCTGCCTGACGACATTTGCCGTCTGCCTGCCCTCTTTCCTGTTAGTGCTGGCTATCTCATACGCCTTTGCCAAATTCAGGAACAACAAATATGTAGCAGCCGCGTTCTACGGCCTTCGTCCGGCTACAGTCGGCTTGATTGCCGCCGCCGCCCTGCTGTTGATGAACAGCGAGAACTTCATCGACTATAAAAGCTTCCTGATCTTCGGAAGCGCATTCATCCTCACCTGGAAGTTCAAGATCAATCCGATCCTGATGATCATCCTGGCAGGGATTGCCGGAATTGTCTTTTATTGACACCCCTTTCATCGATAGAAATTCCTCCTTTGTCGAGGAAACACACCTCTTTTTCTAATCTGATTGTGCAGGTTTTCATCTCGTTGTAGTTTTGCTTTCGTAAAAAGGTAAAAAGATTGTCAGGTTATAAAACGAAAGCATCATGAAACAGATTTCTTCCATACTCCTCTCCTGTCTGCTCCTCCTGCCCGCCGGGATGAAAGCAGAGGGAAACGCACCCAAGCAATGGACGCTTCGCGATTGCATCGATTATGCGCTGGAGCATAACATCACCATACAGCGAAACCGTATCAGTGCCGAAAGTGCCCAAGAAGACGTAAAGACAGCCAAGGCGGATTTCCTGCCCTCCCTGAGCGGAAACATCAGCCAGCGAATCGTTAACCGCCCGAACAGTGCAAGCGGCACCATCATCAGCGGCGATAACATCACGACAAGCGAAAGCAAGACTTCGTACAACGGTAGCTATGGCATCGATGCCAACTGGACCGTGTATAACGGCAGCAAGCGGGTGAACACCGTCAAGCAGCAAAAGCTGAACAACCGCATCGCCGAGCTGAACGTGGACGAAAGCGAAAACTCGATCGAAGAGAATATCACCCAACTGTATGTGCAGATCCTCTATTCCGCCGAAGCCGTCGAGGTGAACCGGTCGACACTGGAAGTAAGCCGGAAACAATACGAACGGGGACAGGTACTGTTCAACGTCGGGAGCATTGCTTCGAGCGACCTCGCCCAATTGGAAGCACAAGTCAGCAGCGACAACTACCAGTTAGTGACTTCCGAAGCGACCTTGCAGGATTACAAATTGCAACTGAAGCAGCTATTGGAACTCGACGGAGACATCGAGATGAATCTCTACCTGCCACAGTTGGATGACAGCAACGTCCTGACTCCACTCCCCTCAAAAGATGATGTCTACAACACCGCCCTCAGCCTCCGCCCCGAAATAGAAGCAGGAAAGCTGAACGTAGAAACCTCGGACCTGAGCATCAAGATGGCACGTGCAGGCTACCTCCCGACCTTAAGCCTCAGCGCAGGCATCGGAAGCACGAATGCCAACGGCAGCGACTTCAGTTTCAGCGAACAGGTCAAGCGGAACTGGAACAACTCGCTGGGACTGACTCTCAGCATCCCCATCTTCGACAAGCGGCAGACAAAAAGTTCCATCAACAAGGCTAAGTTGCAAAAGCAGACCAGCCAGCTGGACCTGCTGGACAACCAGAAGACACTCTACAAGACTATCGAAAACCTCTGGTTGGCTGCCAACAGTGCACAGCAGCAATACGTGGCAGCTTCACAGAAGTTGAAGAGTACGGAAACCAGTTACTCTCTCGTCAGCGAACAGTTTAACGTCGGTATGAAAAATACAGTAGAGTTGCTCACAGAAAAAAATAATCTGTTAAGCGCACAGCAGGAAACACTCCAGGCCAAATATACGGCCATACTGAACGCAGGCTTATTGCGCTTCTACCAGGGAGAAGAGATCAATTTATTCTAAAACACGATTCGGGTGAAACACTAATGAATATATTCACTCTCTTTTTGTTTCGGTCCCTGCTTCGATTCACTCCGGCAGGGACCTTGCAAAAGGAACCGTTATCAAAAAAGAAATAAAAACAGATAAAAATATGAACAAGAAGAAACTAATTATCGGTATAGTAGGTGTACTGGTCGTAGCCGGAGGCATCTGGTTCTTCACAGGCAAAACATCAAAAGGCGGCATCCGACTCGAAACCGCCAAAGTGGGCCGCAGTTCCATCTCGAACACGGTAACGGCAACCGGAACAGTCGAGCCGGTAACGGAAGTTGAAGTCGGTACGCAGGTATCCGGCATCATCGACAAGTTGTATGCAGACTACAACGACGTAGTCAAAGCAGGGCAGTTGATCGCCGAAATGGACAAGGTCAACCTGAAAGCCGAACTCGCATCCGCCGAGGCACAGCTGGCAAGCAGCAAAAGCGAATACGAGTACCAGCAGAAGAATTATGCCCGCAACAAGATCCTCTTCGAAAAGAAACTGATAAGCGACTCAGACTATGAAACGTCCACATACAACTACGAGAAGGCAAAAGCCGCCTACGAACAGAACCAGGCGGCAATGGTCAAAGTGAACCGTAACCTCGAATATGCAACTATCACCAGCCCGATCGATGGTGTCGTGATCAACCGTGCCGTTGAAGAAGGACAGACCGTGGCCGCCGGTTTCGAAACCCCGACCCTATTCACCATCGCGGCCGACCTGACCAAGATGCAGGTGATCGCAGACGTAGACGAAGCCGATATAGGCAACGTAGAAAACGGGCAACGCGTCTCCTTCACCGTCGACGCCTATCCGAACGACGTATTCGAAGGCACAGTCATGCAAATCCGCCTCGGCGACAGCGAAAGCACCAGCAGTTCTTCTTCCACTTCGACCTCAACAGTCGTTACTTATGAAGTAGTGATATCAGCCGACAATCCCGACCTGAAATTGAAGCCACGCCTGACAGCCAACGTAACGATCTTCACGCTGGAACGCGATAACGTGCTGACAGTCCCGACCAAGTCGCTCCGCTTCGTGCCAGATGCACCAATGTTGACGCAACAGGGATACATCATCTCCGAAGCCGGCATAGAAGCCCCTGCCGGGAAACGTCTCGTATGGATCAAGAACGGACAGGAGTTGAAACCGAAAGCCGTTTCCGTAGGTTCCACCAGCGGAAACATGATCGAGATAACCGACGGCCTGAACGAAGGCGAAGAGTTGGTTGTCGATCTCGAAGCCTCCTTCGCAGCCCCAGTCGCCGAAGCCGAAACGGAAAGAAGCCCGTTCATGCCAGGCCCTCCGGGAAGCAACAAGAATAAAAAGAATGCCAAGTAGGAGCAGGCTCCCAACCTGCCCTCCCAAACAAGGAGTACAACAATATGAAAGAGATAATCAAATTAGATAACATCAAGCGCGACTTTAAGGTCGGAGACGAAACAGTCCACGCCTTGCGTGGCGTCTCCTTCACAATATACGAAGGAGAATTTGTCACCATCATGGGGACATCCGGCTCCGGCAAAAGCACCCTGCTGAACACGTTGGGTTGCCTGGATACACCGACGAGCGGGGAATATTACCTCGACGGCACATCGGTCCGCACAATGGGCAAAAATGCTCGTGCCACCCTGCGCAACCGCAAGATCGGATTCGTCTTCCAGAATTACAATCTGCTGCCTAAAACGACAGCAGTCGAGAACGTAGAGCTACCCTTGATGTACAACCCATCCTACAGTGCAGCCGACCGCCATAAGAAAGCTGTCGAATCGCTGGTTGCCGTCGGTCTGGGCGACCGGCTGATGCATAAGAGCAACCAGATGTCCGGCGGACAGATGCAACGCGTCGCCATCGCCCGGGCACTGGTAAATGATCCCGCCGTCATCCTCGCCGATGAAGCGACCGGAAACCTCGATACCCGTACCTCCTTCGAGATACTGGTCCTTTTCCAAAAACTGCATGCCGAGGGACGTACCATCATATTCGTGACTCACAACCCGGAGATCGCCCAGTACAGCAGCCGCAACATCACGTTGCGCGACGGACATGTCACCTCCGATACAGTCAACAAGAATATCCTGAACGCAGCGGAAGCATTGGCACAGTTGCCAAAGAATGAAGATTAATAACTATTCACATTCGCACATTATTTACAATGAACGGAACAAACCTAATAAAAATAGCCGTCCGGGCACTCGCCAACAACAAGTTGCGCGGCTTCCTCACAATGCTGGGGATCATTATCGGCGTAGCCTCCGTAATCACGATGCTTGCCATCGGACAAGGCTCGAAGCGAAGCATCCAGGCACAGATCAGCGAGATGGGTTCCAACATGATCATGATACATCCGGGGGCCGACGTGCGTGGAGGTGTCCGGCAGGATGCCTCCGCGATGGAAACCCTGAAGCTGCAAGATTACGAAAACATTGTGGATGAAACACGCTTTGTCTCAGCCGTCTCTCCTTCCGTCAACAGTAGCGGACAGGCGATCTACGGTGCCAACAACGCCCCAACCACAGTCTACGGCATCAGTCCCGACTACCTGGAAATACGACGCTACAAAGTCGAGGACGGTGACATGTTCACCGAACAGGATATCCAGACGGCTGCCAAAGTATGCGTGGTCGGCAAAACCGTCGTCGACAACCTTTTCCCTGACGGCGGCAACCCGGTAGGCAAGGTCATACGTTTTCAGAAATTACCTTTCCGCATTGTAGGCGTGCTGGAAAGCAAAGGATACAACAGCATGGGAATGGACCAGGACGACCTAATCTTAGCTCCATACACAACTATTCAGAAAAAGGTCCTGGCCATCACCCATCTGCAAGGCATTACCTGTTCGGCTCTCAAAGAGGAATACACCGACCAGGCCATCGACGAGATTACCGAAATACTCCGCCGCAACCATAAGTTGAAGGAAAGCGACGATGATGATTTTACCATCCGTAGCCAGCAGGAGTTGAGCACGATGTTGACAAGCACTACGGATATGATGACCGTGCTGTTGGCGGCTGTGGCGGGTATTTCGCTGCTCGTAGGCGGTATAGGGATTATGAACATCATGTACGTCAGCGTAACCGAGCGTACACGTGAGATCGGCCTCCGCATGAGTATCGGGGCAAAAGGCATAGACATCCTGGCACAGTTCCTGATCGAGTCCATCCTGATCAGTGTGACAGGTGGTCTGATAGGTGTAGTCTTTGGAGTGGGCGCGGCCCTTGTCGTGAACGGGGTCGCCCACTTTCCGATCTTCATCCAGCCTTGGAGCGTCATCCTGTCGTTTGCCGTATGTACTGTCACCGGTGTATTCTTCGGATGGTATCCGGCCAAAAAGGCGGCACAGCTCGACCCGATAGAGGCCATACGGTATGAATAAAACATTATCTTTGCAGAAATGGAAACAACAGAGACAATGCAGACACTACCGGCTCCCCCCTTTAAGGGGATGGGGAAACTGATTCATATTGCAGCCTGGGCGATTCTCTTCGGGCTGCCATTCTTCTTCACCGGACGCGAGTCGCAGACGGTGACAGTTCTGAGCTATATACGCTCCATGATCGTCCCGTTGTCGTTCGTGCTCGTATTCTATGCCAACTATTTTGTGCTGATCGACCATTTTCTGTTCTCGAAGCATCCCTGGAAATTCTTGCTATGCAATGTCGTACTGATCGCCGCTGCAATGGGAGCCGTCCATCTGATGTTCGAACTGCTCCCGCACCCCGAATGGGCACATCCGAGACCGGAAAGGGAATGGCAGGAGATAGTCGGCTTTTTTATGGTGAACGCCATGCTGTATATGCTGGTGGCAGGGCTAAGCGTCGCCATCAAGATGACCGGAAGCTGGTATCAGATGGAATCGTCGCGCCGGGAGTTGGAGAAAAGCCGTGCCGAAGCGGAATTGCAGAACCTGAAGAGCCAGTTGAACCCGCATTTTCTCTTCAACACGTTGAATAACATCTACAGTCTGATCGCTTTCAGCCCGGAGAGGGCACAAGAGGCCGTGCACGACCTGAGCCGCCTGCTCCGCTACGTGCTCTACGACAGCAGCCAGCCGATGGTTCCGTTGGAGAAGGAACTCGACTTTATCCGGAACTATGTGGAACTGATGCGTATCCGCCTGCCGGAACATGTGAAACTGACTACCGACATATCGGCTGCCACGCCTGAAACCCTGGTGGCACCTCTCCTCTTCATCTCCCTGATCGAGAACGCTTTCAAGCATGGGGTAAGTCACAACAAACCCTCTTTTATCGACCTGAAGATTCACCAGGAAGGAACACGGATCGTCTGCTCCATCCGCAACAGCCACTTCCCGAAAGATAATGGGCAGGACAAGAGCGGTTCCGGTATAGGACTTCAAAACCTCAGCCGACGGCTGGAATTATTGTATCCGTCTCATCATATTTTTACTTACGGGCAAAAGGGGGACGAATATGTCTGCCTGTTAGAGTTGCAGGCATAAGGATTTATAAGTACATAAAAGCAAGAAATTATGACGTTAACGTGTGCAATCATCGATGACGAGCCACTGGCTATCAGTCTGCTGGAAAGTTATGTAAACAAGACTCCGTTCCTCCGCCTGGCGGGTAAGTTCAGCAGTGCCCTCGAGGCATTGCCTGTATTGAGCGCCCAGCCAGTGGAGCTGCTTTTCCTCGATATCCAGATGCCTGAGTTGAGCGGCATGGAATTCTCGCGGATACTGGAGGCAGACACCCGCATCATCTTTACGACGGCTTTCGAACAGTATGCTCTCGACAGCTACAAAGTGAACGCTCTTGACTATCTGCTGAAACCGATCAGTTACCCGGACTTCCTCAAGGCGGCCAACAAGGCGTTACAATGGTACGAGCATATGCAAGTACCTGCAACAGAGATCGAGTCGATCTTCATCAAGACTGAATATAAACAGGTACAGATCGAACTGCGCAAGATACTCTACATCGAAGGGCTGAAAGACTATGTCAAGATCTTTATCGAGGACGAACCGCATCCCATCCTTTCTCTGATGAGCATGAAATCGCTGGAAGAGATATTGCCGACAAGCCGTTTTATCCGCGTACACCGTTCCTTTATCGTACAGCCGGAAAAGATCAAGGTGATCGAACGGAACCGGATCGTGTTCGGCAAAGAGCATATCCCGATCTCCGACAACTACAAACCAAGGCTTGTCGAGTTTCTGGCGCAACGGGCACTTAATTTCAATTGATAATTAGCCTTTTAAAGTTTCATCTGGCAGGGAACGGGAGTTTCCTTAGCAGGGGAATTATCAATCGCCAGTTACAAAAGTTGCAACAGCAGCCTTTCCAACGCCCCCGTCATCCGACTCATAGAACAAGAATAGTTATTCGAGAAAACGGCTACCGCATACGTCTTTCCATCTTTCGTAATATAGCCGGCATAACTTCTAACACCCGTAATACCTCCACTTTTCAGGCGGGCTTTGCCCTGCAACTTCGATCCTTTCAGGAAATTGCGCACCGATCCTTCTATCCCGGCTTGCGGTAAAGAAGACAGGAAAGCATCCGAGACGGCAGACTCCGTCGCCATATAGACCAGCAGTTCTCCCATAAACCCGGCCGACACCTTATCTGCCGGAGCCAGGCCGCTACCGTCGTTCATCCGGAGCGGGAAGACATCCAGACCTTTCTTCTCCCAATAATCTTTCACTACCCGCACGCCGCGACCGAACGAAGAGATCACTTCGTTCCTGCGCGGTTTATATTGCAATCCGACCGTTTTGACCAAAGCATCCGCATAGAGGTTATGGCTGACATGGTTGCACACGCTTGCGATCTCCCGCAGGGTGGGCGAATAGGTCGTGACAATCTCTTTCCGTTCTCCCTTCTTCCATCGGTTTTCCTCCGTCTCGATACGGTGGCAGGAAGGAGCCCCGTCCACCCGTATGCCCTTCCGCTGAAGCTGATCCGTCAGATAGTGTGCCAGGTACAAAGCAGGATCGGGGATATCTCCTTTCAAGACATACGTCTCCCGGTTTGCCGGCAGGACACCATACAGGTAGCGCACGTCCTCGAGCGGAGCACCAATAATATAGGCACTGTCCGAAGCAACCGGAGCAGTTTCCAGGTAGTTCTTAAATCGGATAAAGGGAATATCCGGTTCCGTCCCCTTCAAGGTAGGTCGCGTCCCGGCAAGCCCTGTTTGCAACGATAACTTATACATGTTATCGAAGATGGAAAGACCGTAACTTCCGGGGGCATAATAGTTTCCCATATCTTCCCGGAGCCATTTGATAGAAGCGCCTTCGGTATCGAAGATGCTTTCGTCCGATATGACCGATCCTGTTATATGCCTGATGCCGGCCTTCTGCAAAGCGGCTATCCAGGTGGTCAGGAACTTGTTCTGTCCTGGTGCGAAATGCGAAGAGCCCAGGGAGGGATCGCCACTGCCTTTTATATAGAGGTTCCCCTTCAACGTACCGTTTTCCAGTATTCCGTCATATTCCAGCGTGGTCGGATAACGGTAGTCTTCTCCCAAAAGCTCGAGTGCTGTCGCCGTGGCAACCGTTTTCAATACCGAAGCGGGCGATTGCAGCCGTTCCGTATCATAACTGTAGACTGTTCTTCCATCCTGCACATCTTTTACAACCAGAGAAAAAGAGGCTCCCCGCATATAAGGTGCCTGCAATAACCGTTTAACAGGAGCGGGAGTCTGTGCACCGGCAAGCAAATGGAAGCAAATCAACAGGCAAAGCGGTACTATTTTGTTTCGTATCATCCTTTCTATTCAACTTTATTTTATCTTTGTCCACAAAGATAAGAATTTAATATGAACCCATTGTTTGATAAACCGTTCACATTCGACAGGGTGGCACGTATTCTGTTCGGCCTGGCTGTTATCAGCGGCGTCATCTATCTGATCGCCGTCCTGCGAAATGCTTTGTTACCTTTCCTGATTGCCTGGCTGCTGGCTTATATGATGCAACCGTTCGTCAAGTTCTTCCAGTATAAAGTCAAACTAAAAAGCCGTTTGCTGTCTATCCTGGCCGTTCTCGTGTCCACCCTTATGGTGATTTCGTTGGTGGGCGTCGTAATCGTCCCTTCTGTCACCCAAGAGGTCAACCGGACTTTGGAACTGATGCAGGAACATAACAGGGGCTACGGGCATATCCCGATGATACCGCAGTCATGGGCGGAATACCTGGAAAAAAATATCGATCCGGACCAGTTGGCACAGCTCCTGAGCAAAGAGAACATAGAAAAGGCGGTCAAACAGATCGCTCCCAAAATGTGGATCGTGCTGACCAATACTTTCTCCATCCTGTTCAGTATCACGATCGTGTTTGTAATCTTCCTCTACTTCATCTTTATCCTGCTGGATTACGAACGGATTGTCAACGGCTGGATCCGCCTAATCCCCGAACGTTACCGTCCTTTTGTCCAAGGGCTGGCCGACGATGTCGAATACAGCATGAACCGCTATTTCCGCGGGCAGTCGTTGATTGCTTTATGCGTCGGTATCCTCTTCGCCATCGGATTTAAGATCGTCGGCTTCCCGCTAGCTGTTATCCTGGGGCTATTCATCGGTTTCCTCAACCTCATTCCTTATATGCAAACGATCGGCATTATCCCGATGATCTTGCTGAGTCTCCTCAAAGCTGCGGAGACCGGGGAAAACTTTTGGCTGATCTTCGGATCGGGAATTCTTGTCCTTTGCGTCGTGCAGTGTATACAAGACTTGTATCTCACTCCCCGTATTATGGGAAAGGCAATGGGTCTGAATCCTGCCATCATCCTTCTTTCTTTATCCATTTGGGGTACTTTATTAGGTTTTATCGGCTTAATCATCGCTCTCCCCCTGACAACCCTCTTTCTTTCTTATTACAAACGTTTTATACTTATGGAGGAAGACCAGTCTCTCGTAGAGAAGCATGAGTTATCAAAGGTTCAAAAGAAAAAAACACCCCCAAAAGAATAAAAAACTTGCATTAACTATTGCATATATAAAAAAAAGCCCTACCTTTGCACCCGCATTACAGAAGTAACGCACAGGATGATTCGCTAGCTCAGCAGGTAGAGCACATCCCTTTTAAGGATGGGGTCCTGGGTTCGAACCCCAGGCGGATCACTGAAAACAAAAGAAAAATCAAGCAAATCCCTGATAATCAAGCATTATCGGGGATTTCTTTTTTCTGGCAGGTAGCAGAAAATAGCCGTTTCAAGCATATTATCGGTGGATAAATCGTGGGACTAAAATTTAATCAGAAAAAGTCCCACGAATTTGCATATTTCTCACTGATTCATAGCATTTTGCATGGTCGTACTTTGGAAGAGAATACATAGTTTTGTAACTTTAAAAACGATGTAAAAATGGCTCGTAAATCATTTTCGGTTTTGTTCTTCATCAAGAAAGGCAAATTATTAAAGAACGGAGAAGCACCCGTGTGCATGAGAATTACTGTAAACGGCTGTATGGTAGATATTTCTATCAAAAGAAGCTGCCCCGTAAACCTATGGAATCAGGCAAAAGAGAATTCAAAAGGTAAAGACCGCATGTCGGTCGAACTGAACCATTACTTAGAAATCACACGTTCACGCATACACCAAATTTATAGGGAACTGGAAACTTCCGACAAGGTTATCACCGTTGATCTTGTGAGAAAACTGTATTATGGTGTAGATGAAGAAAGCAAAACCCTTTTGCAAGTATTCAGAGAACACAACGAACAAAGTCGTAAGCTGATCGGCAAAGACTTTGTTAGTAAAACCGTTCAACGGTATGAAACCACTACCCGATATTTGGAGGAATTCATTAAGAAAGAATATCAGTTATCGGATATTGCCCTGAACAACTTGGAAGCCAACTTCATTTCTAAGTTCGATGCTTTCTTGAAGATTGAAAAAGGTTGTGCGCAGAACTCCGCTATCACACGATTAAAGAACTTGAAGAAGATTATCCGCATTGCTTTGGAGAACGACTGGATTAAGAAAGATCCATTCGCTTACTACCGCTTCAAATTAGAAGAAACCGATCCTGAATTCCTGACGATGGACGAGATTAAAATCATTCTCGCCAAAGAGTTTACTATTAAGCGAGTAGAACAAGTACGCGATATTTTTGTTTTTTGCATTTTTACTGGCTTAGCGTTCAGCGATGTGAAAGACTTATCGCCTGAACATTTGGTACGAGATAACAAAGGGGAGCTTTGGATAAGAAAGAACCGTCAAAAGACAAAAATTATGTGTAATATACCCGTGTTGCCTGTGGCTGCTTCTATTCTTGACAAGTATAAGGATGTGGCAGAATGCACTGGAAAACTCCTGCCTGTATTGTGCAATCAACGCATGAACAGTTATTTAAAGGAAATTGCAGATGTGTGCGGAATTCAGAAAAATCTTAGCACTCATACCGCCCGTCATAGCTATGCCACAAGCATTTGCCTAGCGAATGGCGTAAGCATGGAGAATGTAGCAAAGATGTTAGGTCATGCAGATACCAGCGTAACGAAACACTATGCACGAGTACTGGATCAGAATATTCTAAAGGATATGCAGAAAGTTAATAGCTGTCTGTCGGAATTGGCTATATAAATAAGGCAGTAGCCAATATAGAAAAAGGATTGGGAAGAATGAATTTCATTTTCTCAATCCTTTTCTTTTAAAGTAAGTTTTCCAGAACTCAATATGAAGCATTGACAAAGGTAAGTTCCGCATTTAGCCTGTTCAAGTCCAAGCCTTCGGTTTAGATAAAAATCTTCCTCTCATTACATTCGAGCGTATTTTTATCTAAAGACTTGCACAGACTAAATACTTCACTGGAAAAGTCAATGATTCAGATTAAATTCCGAAAAACAATGTTTTTGTGAGTGGCAGATTATTCCTTCCAGCTTTCAAAGTAGTGTTTTTGCAGGAGTTTGTCAATATCACTTTGACGATAGATGATTTTACCTTTTATCTGGATAAAGGGGATTAGACCTGTATCTCGCCATTCTTGCAGGGTTCGCAAACTGACATTCAGTTTCTTGGAAACTTCATGGTTGGAAAGAAATCCTTCTCCGTTCAAGTGGGGCTTATAGTGCTTTACAATCGATTCAATACCGTTCAGCATTGAATCAAGCGAAGAAATAAATTCTTTGACTTGCGGTGTATCTTTATTTATTAATTCCATGATTGAAAGATTGTTTTATTGAAATATTGATTTCAAGATTGCTATATGGCTGATTAGTTGCGCAGATAGTCACCAAGTGATGAGATGCTAAGTACATCTTTTGCCGGATCATAATCTATATAAAGCCGTTTAAATACAGTGGCAATAAAATACTGGATACCATCTTGCTGTATACCATAAGTAGCGGGTGAAGCCTGTTTGGTAGTTTCCGATACATATATAATAGAAAGAAGATAATCTTTGTCGTTCCGGTAGATGATAACCGTAGGATTCAGATTAATGCTTTCCCATGTGCCAACAATGGAAAACAGGTTGAAGGACGGATAATCTTCTTTAGTTCTTTTCATAAGGCATGATTTGTTTGGATGATTGATTTTGTGTTTCACTATCTGCAATAATTCTTTCAATATCAGAAGACTTATAATAAATCTTGCTCCCAATTTGGGAATAAGCCAGCCGTCCACTACTTCGGTAATATTGCAGCGTTCGTTTACTAAAGCCTAACAACAGGCATACTTCCTGACTATCCAGCCAGTTTTCTACTTTTTGAGTATGAGTGCTGCACAAACTTTCTATCCGTTTGGCAAACTCTGTGAACCTCTCGCAGACATACGAGAATGTTCTTTTTTCGATGGTTACTACTTCCATACATTCAATTTTTAATGGTTTATAAAACGTGTTGATTCTATTTCACCAGCAAATGAAAGAAGAATCAAGAGCCGTTTTCTAAACTGTCCGAAAGTGGTATGAAGTGGTTATAACTGGCTGGATAAATGAAGATAGAAATTATACACTATGAACATACAAGATGTTAAAAATCGCAGTTTTTATACTTACTACTAAGTAAATTGCATATATTTGCGTCATGAATGATACAAGAAGTGAAATAATACGGTTAGGAAGTGAATTAATTCGCTCTATTGGCTACAATTCTTTTAGCTATGCAGACATATCTAAAGCATTGAATATAAAGAATGCAGCTATTCATTATTATTTTCCTTCAAAGTCGGATCTGGGAGTAGAGATAATAAGAGAAAATCTGAATGCTTTCAACGAACTAACTAAGGCATGGGAAAGTTTGGATTATAAATCGCAGTTTTCCAATTACATTCATATGCATGATAGTTTTATCAATAATTATTGGGTTTGTATAGTTGGCTCACTTTCACCATCTTATGACACTTTACCTGAAAACATGCAGAAAGAGTTGCAGGGATTGGTAAACACGATTCTGAAATGGCTTACAGCTTTATTAGATAATGGTTTAAAAAACAATACTTTTTCATTTGCGGAAACACCAAGGACAAAGGCTTTTATGGTTCATTCTGCATTACTATCTTCTTTGCAAATGAATAAAGTATTAAAAAATGATGTGTACAAATCAATACAGGAAGGATTATTAAATATCTAATATTTTTTTGCCTCAAAGACTTACTTACTAATAAGTATATAAATTTATAGAAATGAAAAGAATTGATTTTTTAAGAGAACAGATTATCGAATCGAGGAATTTTGTAAATCGTTTGATTTCCGAAATACCACAAGATTTGTGGTACACAATTCCTCAAAACACAGATTCAAATTTTGCTTGGCAAATTGGACATTTAATGATTAGTCAAAACTTCCATGCTATCACATGTATCACAGGAAGAAATACTAAAGTCGCAGAATTGATACCCATTGTTGATTATGTGAAAATCTTCAATGGTATGGGAACTCTACACAGGTCAGTAGAAAAAAACTTGATCCCAGCATATGAGCTAAAAGAACAGTTTGATGCCATTCACGAAATATGCATAGATAATTTATCCCAGTTAAATGATGATATATTATTTGAGCGATTAGAACCTATTCCATTTAAACATCCAGTAGCTAATAACAAATATGAGGCATTATCTTGGTAACATGAAATGTGGCACAGTGCGGAAATGGAAGAACTAAAGCGTATGTTGGGCTATCCTATCAAATGGCTATAAAGATAGTTTGCAACGGTAATAAAAATCCAATTACATAGTTCTATTTCCCTAAAAATATATACCTTTGTATGTATTCAACAAGTCAATATATCGTTCAACTTATGAAATGGCAACTCTGTATATAGCTTAAATGCTTCGGGGCGGTCGGGGAACTAACAAATCTTCGACCTATATTTTCATACCCTACTCTAAACACAGAGTTTTCTCAATTACATTTCTGATTATGATTTATGGCACTGCAAAAGTAGTGCTTAACGGTCATGTTATATTAAGTTGAATAATGAATTATACATATAAACAAATATGGCTCATCAACTTGCCTATCATGGTGAGCCTACTCATGGAACAATTGATTAATTTCACAGATTCCATTTTTCTTGGTCATGTCAGTCAGATAGATTTAGGAGCATCGGCACTGGCTACAATGTATTACACTGCCATTTATATGCTCGGCTTTGGATTCAGCCTTGGAGCACAAGTTGTTATCGCAAGGCGAAACGGTGAAGGGCGATATATGGATGTTGGCAGAGTATTTTATCAGGGATTGATTTTCTTATCTGTTTTTGCCATTATCGTTTTCATATTATCCAAACTGTTTTCTCCTGTATTACTTCGCATGACAATTTCGTCTAATAGTGTCTATCAAGCGACCATGAAGTATATGGAATGGCGAGATTACAATTATTTGTTCGCATTTCCTTTATTGGCAATCAGGGCTTTCTTCGTTGGAACAACTAATACCAAAATTCTTACAACTAACTCTATTGTTATGGTAATCTGCAATGTTATATTTAACTACTTGCTAATATTCGGGAATGCAGGTTTTCCTAAATTGGGTATTAGTGGGGCTGCTATAGGATCATCACTTGCAGAGCTTGTCGGATTACTGTTTTTGATTTTATATATGTGGAAGCGTATAGACAGGAAACGGTATGGATTGCGTGCAAGTTTTGATTTAGGGTTATCGTTCCACCTCTTAAATATTTCTGTTTGGACAATGGTACGTTCGTTTTTTTGCATTGCTCCCTGGTTTCTATTCTTTTTAGCAATTGAACATTTAGGTGAATGCGAACTTGCAGCAGCAAATGTAGTGAGAAGTATCTCAATGCTCTTTTTTGTGATTGTTAATTCATTTGCCACCACTGCTATTTCGCTGGTTAGTAACCTTATCGGAGCAAATAAAATTCCAGAAGTTATGCCACTTTCCCGTCGTATCATATTGCTAACTTATGCAATGGGTATTCCATTAATTCTGTTGTCTTTTGTTTTGTCGGGAACTCTTTTAGGGCTGTTCACTAATGATAAAATAGTTGTTCAGAAAGCATTTTACCCATTCTGTGTAATGCTTTCTACGTTTATCATCTCTGTGCCAGCTTATACATATTGCAATACAGTAATAGGCACAGGCAATACGAAAGTAGTTTTTGTATTCCAGATGATTAATATTATTATCTACCTGTCATATCTATTTGCTTTGTCCCAATTTCCGAATATTCCGCTTGCAGCATATTGGACTTCCGAGCAAATATATGTGTTAGTGTTATTACTGATGTCTTATGTTTATATGAAAAAAGGTAGGTGGTTCAATAAGAGTATTTAATCCTAACAACGATTTATCTATGTGGGATATTCTGGGAACAAAGCTATTCAAGCTCTTGTCAGTTTCTAATACAGAAAGTGATCCTGAACCGCAAATCAAAGAGGCATATAGAGAGTTTGTGGAAAGGTTAATCTTCTATTTAGATTCAGAGACAGATAATATGAAACGTATTCGTACCCTCAATTTGATTCATATAGAGATTGAGACGGTTAAATCTTTAGAGGTTTCGTATGGAACGAAACAAGATGTATTGAAACTTATCTATTGTGATAAAGTCTTGTCTTTCGTTCAAAAAGAGTTAGAACTAATCCATAAACAAATGGAGTTTCCAAAATACTTTATCAGGATAGAAGCCGCATGGCAATCACCGCTTTACCTAACTGATAAAACTAATCTCATTGAAGTAATGGAGATGGTTAGCGGATTGTTTCTATCTAGAAGAGTGGTTACTCACAACGGAACAGAATCACCGCTGACAGAAATCGGACGAGCCTTTGAATATCTATTCAATATTAAACTAGGGGACATTCACAAAAAGCATGAAAATGTAATTTCTCGAAAAGCCAATAAACGCACCGAGTTTTTGGATATACTTCGGAAAGCTATTTCCGAAGAAAGTAAAAAGAAAGGCTATCTATAAATCAGCCACTTATGAACAATTATTAGGGGTGTAGTATATCTACTCCCCTAATTTAATTTCATCCGTTTACCGAACTTTGCTTCATCAATCGATTGAAAATAATAATGTTGAACTTAAAATTGAAGCAAAATGTATATAGACAACGAAAACTTCGAGAAGTGGATGGAGAAGCTATCCAAGAAACTCACCGAAATCAGACAAGACTTGAAATCTCTTATCAATACCGATACTGTATTTGATGAAAACGAAAGGCTGTTGGATAATCAAGACTTAGCCTTTCTGTTGAAAGCATCTTTCAGAACCCTACAACGTTATCGGGCAAAAGGTGTACTTCCCTACTTTACCATTGGACGGAAAACATATTATAGAGCCAGCGATATTCGGGCTTTTGTACGTGAATATGCCGATTCTCAAACCTACAAACAGTTTGAAAAAGCCAATCAGTTAGCAAACCAGCCCTGATAGCAAAAAGTAGCAGAGGAAAGGAGCCTATGTTCAGGCTATTCCTCTGTGCCACCACCCCGATTTAGCACAAACTACCTCACCTATCGGTTCAGCCCGTTTCGCTAAATCGAGCAAGAGGGAACCGGACAAGTCCTGTTCTTCCCTCTTGCCCTGCGGGGCAAAGCCTTCGGCTTTAGCGTGTTACAAGAACACGCTGTAATGACACCTGTAATAAGCATTTTCTTTGTAATACTTATTATCAGGTATTTATCTATTCATATTCCTATAAAAAAGTAATTACCATGCCAAACAGCAGTCGAAAAACGATATTTACTACCATTTCCATAGACAAGGAAACGGCAGCTTTGGTAGAGAAGATATGCAAACGCTATTCACTGAAAAAAAGCGAAGTTGTAAAGTTGGCGTTCGGGTATATCAACAAGGCACATATCAACCCATCCGAAGCACCTGAATCCGTAAAATCAGAACTGGCAAAAATAAATAAGAGGCAGGATGATATAATCCGCTTCATCCGTCACTATGAGGAAGAGCAACTGAATCCGATGATACGGGCTACAAATTCCATTGCTTTGCGCTTCGATGCTATCGGCAAAACTTTGGAAACTCTTATTATCTCTCAACTGGAAGCCAGTCAGGAGAAATACACAGCCGTACTCAAAAAGTTAAGTGAACAGTTCGGTAATCATGCCGATGTGATAAACAACCAGTCCAAACAGATTAATGCACTTTATCAGATACACCAACGGGATTGTAAAAAGTTGCTTCACCTGATACAACTCTATTCGGAGTTATCCGCTTGTGGTGTGATGGATAGCAAAAGGAAAGATAACCTGAAAGCCGAAATCAGCAATCTGATAAATACATAAGATTATGCATATAGATTTTGCCCCGCCATCAAACGGAACATATAATAATGCTGGGAGTTGCCGACAACTCGCTAATTATTTGGAACATGAAGATTTAGAACGTATAGAAAAAGGCATCTATACCGAAGGCTTTTTCAATCTAACAGATGATAATATCTATAAATCAAAGGTCATAAAAGATATAGATAGCAATATAGGGCAACTCCTAAAAACAGATGCTAAGTTTTATGCTATCCATGTCAGCCCATCGGAAAACGAACTTCGGGCAATGGGTAACACCGAACAAGAGAAAGCCGAAGCAATGAAACGCTATATTCGTGAGGTGTTTATTCCTGAATATGCTAAGAACTTCAATAAAGAACTATCTGCCTTGGATATAAAATTTCATGGCAAAATTCATTTTAACCGTACTCGTTCAAATAATAATCTGAATATGCACTGTCATTTGATAGTGAGCCGAAAAGATCAAGCTAATAAAAAGAAATTATCACCACTGACTAATCATAAGAACACGAAAAATGGAATAATCAAAGGTGGCTTTAACCGTGTAAACCTATTCCGACAAGCTGAACAAGGCTTTGATAAGTTATTTGATTACAGCCGCCAACAATCAGAATCATTTGATTATCACAACACGATGAAGAACAATACAATAACCGTACAACTAAAGCTACAAAAATTAAGAATTCAACCTAATGAAAGAAAAACAGAAATCAATCGAGGTAGTACTCTAGAAAAAATACTCGCTATCAATATTGAAAACAAAGAAATATACAATCTGATTTCCAATACAAATACCCATATCAGCACCAAACAAGAAGACAGCACTATTATCAATCCATGTTTCAATCAGAGAAACAAACAAAGATCTAATTCATTCAGTTCTATTGTTTCATCCTGTGCAAATTTGTCATCAGATCAAGAAGAGCAAATACCAAAACCTAAAAAAACAAAGAAGAAAAAGCGTACACTGTAATCCATTACTATATAAATAAGAAATATACAGTTTTTTAAATAATAATATTAAAAAAACATAGTCGTAGAATATCGTTAAAAATGAGATCTTTTTTATTATCTTTGCTTCCAAACATATATAAGGATATGAGAAAAGCACTTGTCATAGGTATAAATAACTACCCACATTGCCCTTTACATGGGTGCGTAAATGATGCTTCAGCATTTGCCAGTATCATCGAAACTAATGGAGATGGCTCTCCTAATTTCGATGTAAGATTAGAGACAAATATATCTACAAGATCAGAATTAAAAAGTAAAATCAAGAATTTATTTCAAGGAGACAATGATATAGCATTATTATATTTTTCAGGGCATGGTTTTATAAATGAGCTAGGAGGCTATCTTGTAACTCCAGACTATAAAGAAAATGATGAAGGTGTCTCTATGGATGAAATTCTCTCATATGCTAACCAATCGCAAGCTAAAAATAAAGTTATAATCTTGGACTGCTGCCATTCAGGTGCTTTTGGTTCTTCAAACGCAACAGAAGGGAAATTTACCCAAATAGGAATTGGCATTTCCATACTCACAGCAAGTAAAGATGATGAGCCTTCATATGAAGTTGCAGGTCATGGTGTTTTTACAAATCTACTACTTGATGCAATTCAAGGTGGTGCAGCTAATTTATCAGGACATATTACTCCAGGAAGTATTTATGCATATATAGATCAGGCATTAGGGACTTGGGATCAGCGTCCTATTTTTAAAACTAATATAACTAGTTTTACATCACTTAGAACCGTTACACCACAAGTTTCTATTGAAATTATACGAAAAATAGCGACATACTTTCCGGCAGCAGAGCAAGAATTTAAACTAGATCCATCTTATGAAGACACTAACACTCTAGAAGACAAGCATGAGGTTATAGAACCATATGCCAAATCTGAGAATGTGAGCATTTTTAAGGATTTACAAAAGATGCAGAGTGTGGGATTAATAGTTCCTGTTGGGGAGCAATATATGTATTATGCAGCAATGAATTCTAAATCATGTCGATTGACAGCTCTTGGATATCATTATTGGAGATTAGTAAAAAGTAAACGTATTTAAAAAATTAATGAGTATGGCTAAAAGAATTTTTGTTTCATTCGCAATAGAAGATGAAACAAAAAAAAATTTATTCACAGGACAAGCAAAAAACGCAAAAGTTCCCTATGAGTTTGTAGATATGTCTGTAAAACAGCCTTGGGATGAAAAATGGAAAACAAACTGTCGCACTAGAATAAAAGGATGTGATGGAATGATAGTTTTGGTTTCTAAAAATCTTAAAAACGCCAGTGGTGCTTTGTGGGAAATAAAATGTGGGAAAGAGGAAGGGCTAAAGATCTTGGGTATTTACATTGATGGAGCTTCTTTTAACGATAAACCCACTGAAATGAATGGTATATTATGCAAAACATGGACTTGGGATAATGTAAAAGAATTTATTGAATCATTATAAAGTTTGACTCAATTTTTATCAACTTAAGAAGTTGAGGGTATTTATCTCTCACTTCTTAAGTTGATAGAATGATTTACAACGATTCCAATAAACAATCCTTTTAGTATCCTTATGACTTTCCTATTTTAACAATAGAGTATCAATAATCTCTTCAGGTTCTATAGCATACGTACTTTTTCTGATGACTCGCAATTCTTCTTGCTTATAAACATTTGACTCTATAGTGTTGTTTTTATCAACTGAAACTGTAATAGATTTGAATCCGTAAACGATCGTTAAAATTAAGGCAACTATAAAAAAGAATACTTGCAAACAAGCAGGAATTCTTATATTTTTACTATTTATCGAAGGATTATCTGTATCATTACCCTCTATTGGTTCTAAAGAACCTGTTAAAGCCATCAATGTCCACACACCAAAAAAAATAGTAACAACAAACATACCCCATGCCGCTAACAACCAGTATTTATTAGTATCAGTTACACCTCCTAATATATCCTTTGAAAAGGTTATTGTAACAGTAATAATAGCAGTTGATAATGTGATTAATTGTTTAGATACATCAGCTGCAAAATCAAATGACTTTTCTCTGAAATTCATATTTCCCGACATATATCAACAAAAAGGCCATAAAGGACATATACTAAACCTAACTTCACTAAAAGATCTAATATCAAGACTTTCATTCAAAGAACGGTATTGCAGACCTTTTTCTCGTGGATAGCGCCGTTGAATATTAGCAATCATATATTCTACAACCTTCTTTATGTTTGCCTCAACAATTTGTATTCTCTCTTCAGAATTCATATCCCCAATAGCAAGCCTCTCCACGCCGGAAGAAATCATTTCTTTTAAACCTTTTTCAACAAGTTCAGGAAAAATGTAACCCGATTTTAGAGCTTCTTTTTTTGCTATTTCAAACAGTTTCTGTTTTAATTCGACTTTTGTCATAATACTATTATTAGATTTATATTTTTTATGAAGACAAAGTTAATATTTTGTTGGCTGCTATCAAAGTAAACTACAATATTTCTATTATATTGTAGTTTTTAGTTAAGCAAAAATAGTGTGTGAGAATAATTTGTTATCTTTGCCCTTAGTATTCTCCATGAGCAAACTACCGCAAAAGCATGTAGCAAATTAGTGGGATAATTCATGGGATATGCTTGAAGCTAAAAATATAAAATTTTAAATATCAGCGTGGTAACTCCGATAGGAGAATCCCAGGCGGATCACCAAGAAGCTGGACAAAACCAGACAAAGAAAAGACAACTCCTACAATATCAAGGTATTGTAGGAATTTTTTCTTTGTATAAAGTCCGTGACCGAAGACACGGAAAGGTCACAAAAAGACATACTTTCGTGACCAATTCGTGACCTGTCCGACCTTTTGGATTTTAGGGATCATACCGAAATCCTGAGGGATTAAAATATAACTATCTCCTAAAGTATCCATTGCATCTTCCTATAAGCTCCCCGATAGTGTAAAAATAATTCCAGATAAATTTGTTTTGTATAAAATAAAAGCGTTCCTTCGTGCTGTCATTCATTTTCAGAGAGATTATACGTATAGAGTGAACAAAAACAAAGGAGCCTTGACTGTGCAATGAGTATAGCTTGACA
>ENA-OQJZ01000099-OQJZ01000099.1-human-gut-metagenome-genome-assembly--contig:-NODE-99-length-86571-cov-44.676949_pt1 | contig 86571 bp, 60 predicted proteins | sample MGYA00242618_ERZ504785 | MGnify/ENA primary metagenome ERZ504785 (study PRJEB26092, sample SAMD00036354) | human gut metagenome | host: Homo sapiens | study: EMG produced TPA metagenomics assembly of...
GGTGAGTAATGCGTGACCGACCTGCCCCATGCACCGGAATAGCTCCTGGAAACGGGTGGTAATGCCGGATGCTCCATCACACTGCATGGTGTGTTGGGAAAGCCTTTGCGGCATGGGATGGGGTCGCGTCCTATCAGCTTGATGGCGGGGTAACGGCCCACCATGGCTTCGACGGGTAGCCGGCCTGAGAGGGCGACCGGCCACATTGGGACTGAGATACGGCCCAGACTCCTACGGGAGGCAGCAGTGGGGAATATTGCACAATGGGCGCAAGCCTGATGCAGCGACGCCGCGTGAGGGATGGAGGCCTTCGGGTTGTAAACCTCTTTTGTTAGGGAGCAAGGCATTTTGTGTTGAGTGTACCTTTCGAATAAGCACCGGCTAACTACGTGCCAGCAGCCGCGGTAATACGTAGGGTGCAAGCGTTATCCGGAATTATTGGGCGTAAAGGGCTCGTAGGCGGTTCGTCGCGTCCGGTGTGAAAGTCCATCGCTTAACGGTGGATCCGCGCCGGGTACGGGCGGGCTTGAGTGCGGTAGGGGAGACTGGAATTCCCGGTGTAACGGTGGAATGTGTAGATATCGGGAAGAACACCAATGGCGAAGGCAGGTCTCTGGGCCGTTACTGACGCTGAGGAGCGAAAGCGTGGGGAGCGAACAGGATTAGATACCCTGGTAGTCCACGCCGTAAACGGTGGATGCTGGATGTGGGGCCCGTTCCACGGGTTCCGTGTCGGAGCTAACGCGTTAAGCATCCCGCCTGGGGAGTACGGCCGCAAGGCTAAAACTCAAAGAAATTGACGGGGGCCCGCACAAGCGGCGGAGCATGCGGATTAATTCGATGCAACGCGAAGAACCTTACCTGGGCTTGACATGTTCCCGACGACCCCAGAGATGGGGTTTCCCTTCGGGGCGGGTTCACAGGTGGTGCATGGTCGTCGTCAGCTCGTGTCGTGAGATGTTGGGTTAAGTCCCGCAACGAGCGCAACCCTCGCCCCGTGTTGCCAGCGGATTGTGCCGGGAACTCACGGGGGACCGCCGGGGTTAACTCGGAGGAAGGTGGGGATGACGTCAGATCATCATGCCCCTTACGTCCAGGGCTTCACGCATGCTACAATGGCCGGTACAACGGGATGCGACAGCGCGAGCTGGAGCGGATCCCTGAAAACCGGTCTCAGTTCGGATCGCAGTCTGCAACTCGACTGCGTGAAGGCGGAGTCGCTAGTAATCGCGAATCAGCAACGTCGCGGTGAATGCGTTCCCGGGCCTTGTACACACCGCCCGTCAAGTCATGAAAGTGGGCAGCACCCGAAGCCGGTGGCCTAACCCCTTGCGGGAGGGAGCCGTCTAAGGTGAGGCTCGTGATTGGGACTAAGTCGTAACAAGGTAGCCGTACCGGAAGGTGCGGCTGGATCACCTCCTTTCTACGGAGAATACGGCCGGATGTTCGTCCGGTTGCGAACCCCGGCGCCGCGGCAGTCGCGGCGGTTTGGGGCTGCTGGTGTGGAAGAGATCATGGGCTTTCGGTTCGTCCGTCGTGGGATGTTCCGCGGGAGTGGTGCGGATGCGCTTTTGGGCTCCCGGATCGCCACCCCAGGCTTTGGCCTGGTGCGATTCGATGCCCATCGTGCCTGATGGCGGGCTGGTCCCGTCCGGACGGCGTGGTGGTGCGTGGTGGCTTGAGAACTGGATAGTGGACGCGAGCAAGACGGGGTTTCCTTTGATTCCTCGTTCTTGCTGTTGATTTCGAATCGAACTCTATTTTTAGTGTTTGTTTCGATCGTTTTGTGATCATTTTAGTGTGATGATTTGTCGTCTGGGAATTTGCTAGGAAGGATCCTTGCGGCCATGCGCACCGTGTGGTGCGTGTTGCCTGCAAGGGCGTATGGTGGATGCCTTGGCAGACAGGACCGATGAAGGACGTTTGAGGCTGCGATATGCCTCGGGGAGCCGCCAACAGGGCTTTGATCCGAGGATTTCCGAATGGGGGAACCCACCGGCCGTCATGGGCCGGTACCGCCGTGTGCGGGGGGTACGCAGGGAAGTGAAACATCTCAGTACCTGCAGGAAAGGATATTCCGTGAGTAGTGGCGAGCGAAAGCGGATCAGGCCAAACCTTGCGCGTGTGATACCCGTCGGGGGTTGCGCGCGGGGTGTAGAGGGATCGCGTTTGCCGGCTCCGACGGGCCGGCCGTCAGTTGCATAAAACCATGTGCCAGGGGAACCGGGTTGAATACCGGGCCGCAGAGGGTGAGGGCCCCGTACCCGAACGCGCATGGTCTGGCGATCGCGTCTCCCAAGTAGCACGGGCCCCGTGGAATCCCGTGCGAATCTGTCCCGACCGTGGGATAAGCCTAAATATTCCTGTCTGACCGATAGCGAACGAGTACCGTGAGGGAAAGGTGAAAAGTACCCCGGGAGGGGAGTGAAACAGTCTCTGAAACCATGCGCCTACGAACCGTCGGGGCCCCCTTGTGGGGTGACGGCGTGCCTATCGAAAAATGAGTCTGCGAGTCAGTGGCATGTGGCGAGCATAACCCGTGTGGGGTATGCGTAGCGAAGGCGAGTCTTAAAAGGCGTTTGAGTCGCGTGTCCTGGACCCGAAGCGGGATGATCTAGCCCTGAGCAGGTTGAAGCGCGGGTAAGACCGTGTGGAGGACCGAACCCACCTGGGTTGAAAACCGGGGGGATGACTTGGGGCTAGGGGTGAAAGGCCAATCAAATTCCGTGATAGCTGGTTCTCTCCGAAATGCATTTAGGTGCAGCGTCGGATCGATTACATCCGGGGGGTAGAGCGACTGGATGCTTGCGGGCCCATATCGGGTACCAACAGCAACCAAACTCCGAATACCCGTGATGCGTATCCCGGCAGTGAGTCGGCGGGGGATAAGCTCCGTCGTCGAAAGGGAAACAGCCCAGATCGTCGTCTAAGGTCCCCAAGCGTGTGCTAAGTGGGAAAGGATGTGGAGTCGCATAGACAGCCAGGAGGTTGGCTCAGAAGCAGCCACCCTTGAAAGAGTGCGTAACAGCTCACTGGTCTAGTGGTTCCGCGCCGACAATGTAGCGGGGCTCAAGCACACCACCGAAGACGCGGCAGTAGCTTTGCTACTGGGTAGGAGAGCGTCCCATGCGGGGCGAAGCGGCGGCGCAAGCCGGCCGTGGACCGCATGGGAGTGAGAATGCAGACATGAGTAGCGAAAGACGGGTGAAGATCCCGTCCGCTGGACGACCAAGGGTTCCAGGGCCACGTTCATCGTCCCTGGGTGAGTCGGGTCCTAAGGCGAGGCCGACAGGCGTAGTCGAATGGATGAACGGGTCGATATTCCCGTACCGGCATGCAACCGACAAAACCGAATCCGCGAGTACTAACCTCCGGGTCCGGGCTCACGTCTCCTTCGGGAGCCGGATGCCCTGGCCTGTTGGGACCGTAACGGTAGTAGGTCAGCGCGGGAGTGACGCAGAAGGGTAGCCGGCCGCGGAGGTGGTCTTCCGTGGTCAAGCACGCAGCCCGTCCCACAGGCAAATCCGTGGGGCGCGTGGGCGAGGTGCGATGATGGGCGCCGTTGGGCGCGATATCCGGTGATCCCGGCTGCCGAGAAAAGCTTCGGCGTGAGGCGGCGTGCCGCCCGTACCCCAAACCGACACTGGTGGTCAGGTAGAGAATACCAAAGCGATCGAGCGAATCCTGGTCAAGGAACTCGGCAAATCACTCCCGTTCCTTCGGTTTAAGGGAGACCCCCGATGGTGAAGCGGCTTGCCCGCGGAGCTTTTGGGGGTGGCACAGACCAGGGGGTAGCGACTGTTTACCAAAAACACAGGAGCGTGCGAAGGCGCAAGCCGCTGTATACGCTCTGACGCCTGCCCGGTGCCGGAAGGTTAAGAGGATCCGTCAGGCCTCGGCCGAAGCGGTGAATTCAAGCCCCGGTAAACGGCGGTGGTAACTATAACCATCCTAAGGTAGCGAAATTCCTTGTCGGGTAAGTTCCGACCTGCACGAATGGCGTAACGACTTCCCCACTGTCTCGACCAGGAGCTCGGCGAAATTGCAGTACGAGTAAAGATGCTCGTTAAGCGCAGAAGGACGAAAAGACCCCGGGACCTTTACTATACCTTGGTATTGGCATTCGGTGTGGATTGTGTAGCATAGGCGGAAGGCTTCGAAGCCGCGGCGCCAGCCGCGGTGGAGCCGCAAGGTGAAATACCGCTCTGTTCGCATTGGATGTCTAACCTCGACCAGTCATCCTGGTCAGGGACAGTGCCTGGCGGGTAGTTTAACTGGGGCGGTTGCCTCCCAAAGAGTAACGGAGGCGCTCAAAGGTTCCCTCAGCCCGGTTGGCAATCGGGTGGCGAGTGTAAGTGCACAAGGGAGCTTGACTGCGAGACTGACGGGTCGAGCAGGGACGAAAGTCGGAACTAGTGATCCGGTGCCGGTGTACGGACGCGGCATCGCTCAACGGATAAAAGGTACCCCGGGGATAACAGGCTGATCATTCCCAAGAGTCCATATCGACGGGATGGTTTGGCACCTCGATGTCGGCTCGTCGCATCCTGGGGCTGGAGCAGGTCCCAAGGGTTCGGCTGTTCGCCGATTAAAGCGGCACGCGAGCTGGGTTCAGAACGTCGTGAGACAGTTTGGTCTCTATCCTCTGCGCTCGTCGGAATGTTGAGGAGGCCTGCCCATAGTACGAGAGGACCTGGGTGGACGAACCTCTGGTATGCCGGTTGTCACGCCAGTGGCACGGCCGGTTGGCTACGTTCGGAAGGGATAACCGCTGAAAGCATCTAAGCGGGAAGCCTGCTCCAAGATAAGCATTCCATAGGACTACGGGTCCTTGAAGTCCCCATGCAGAACACGTGGTTGATAGGCCGGACGTGGAAGCCCCGCGAGGGGTGGAGCCGACCGGTACTAACGGACGAAAGGCAACACAACAATCCAACCCCGGTTGGAACGCATCGATCCTCCGCGAACCATCCCCCACGACAATGAGCACGGGATGAACACAAGACGAACCAACGCATCGCGTCCACCATCCGGTTCCCAGGCCGCCACCAAGCCGGCAGACCCCAGCGTCTGACCGTACAACAGAAGATTTGCGGCGGCCATGGCCCAGGTGAGACGCCCGGTCCCATTCCGAACCCGGAAGCTAAGGCCTGGCACGGCGATGGTACTGCACCCGACAGGGTGTGGGAGAGTAGCACGCCGCCGCATCCAACTTACGAATGCCCCCGACCACACGGCCGGGGGCATTTTTTTATCCTCCAACTATACTGATATTCCGTTATGCACTACTTCACCCCGAAACGTTGCGCTACGTCGAACAAGATCATGTATCACGACAAGGCGCAAGCCCAGCGAGCCGCCGATCAAAGTCTGATTGAGCGCGGGGCCGAGCTATGGGTGTACCGCTGCGAATACTGCGGGTGCTGGCATTTGACGCACCGTGATCCGCAATTCAGCTATCGCCATGTGCCGCTGAACCAGCAGCTTAAGCCGCATAGCCGCAAGAAAGGGTATAAGCCTCGGCGGAAGTAGTTTTCCTTCTCCGGCAGCCGTATGTCATCTCTCTCAAGACGGTGAAGCAACATCGCAGTCCAGTAGTGCTCAATAGCAATTGCCACTCGAACCGAACGACATGTCATGGTCCAGGAACGGGAATCAACATCGCCACCAAGCAGTAATTGCCTCGGTGCCTCACATCACCTTGGTGCTCTCGAGGTTGCGAATAATCCAATCATTGAATCGTATTACCGGCCTGCGCAGCAGTAGGCCAAGTAGAAGCGAAGGCACAAGGAAAAGGGCGAGCTTGCCCATGGAGGCCCAATATTCCATGCCGTATGATCCGGCCATTGCCGAATGCATCGCGTCCACTGCATAGGGGAACAATAGCCATTTCGAGGCCGCCTGGAAGAACGAAGGCAATGTCTCGATGGGGAAGGTGCCGCCGGATCCTGCTACCTGCATCACCAGCAATACCACAGCAATCGCCTTGCCGATATCGCCAAACGATAAAGTAAGGGTGTACACGATATTCGAGAAGACCAATGCGGACAGCCATCCGACCATCAGGAACTGCACGGGATGCTCGCATTGCACGCCGAGATAGAACATGTCACCTAGGCATACGAGTGTGCCCTGCAACAGTGCCAGGAATCCAAATAGCATATATCGGCCGAAGTACTCCTGATACAAGTGCAGGCCAAACTGCCGCGCATTACCGGGCGAATCGGCACGAGGCTTCTTCAACACGTCCAATGCGGCAGCCGGGCCGGCAACCCGTCCGGCAATCATTGCCTCGCGCAAGCCGACCTCCGAGCCAAGAGGCAGGTCATTGCCGAACCCAAGAATCTTGGCCTTCTCATGATCGGAAACAGAGACTTTCATCATGGCAACCAGGATGATTGCGCCTACCCAGATAGACAGAATCGTGTAGAACGGAGCCATCGCGGAACCGTAGTTGGCCACTGGGTACAGCGGTATGCGATCTACCGCCACGGGAGCGGACAAGAGCGAAGCAATGGCATTAGGATCGGCTGTGGTAATCGAATCCAGATCAGTACTGCTGCCGCTGGCGATATCAGAAAGCTGAGCGGATAAATCGTCCAGCTTACTTGCCGAATGGTTCAGGTTGCCTGCGGCGTCGGTGAGCGTGGTTTGAATGTCTCTCAGGCTGGCCGATATGCCGCCGGACAGGTTGGAGACACTGTTGACAGTGGAAGACAGCCCATCAATAACCGAGCTTGCCTGATCGGCGACGTCACCCATCGATGCGGTCAGATTGTTGAGCTGCGGCTTCAGCGTGCTTTGATAATCGTTCGCGGCCTGTGTAACTGACTGTTTTGCGGCGGCGATCTGTGCCTTGATGTCTTTGAGTGTTTGGTCGGTGTCCGCTGTGCCATCAACCAGGCTCTGTGCGGCACGGCCCAAATCGTCGGCGACATTCTTGAGATCTTGTTGCGTCTGCGTGGCTTGGTCGGCTGCGGCATTGAGCTGCTTGGCAATCGTATCTCCACCGGCGGGCAGTGATGACGACTTGCCGGCAAGTTCGCGCAATGCCGAAGCGTAGGCGCCGAAGCTTGCGGATTGGTCGTTCACTTTGGTTTGCATGTCGGTGAGCGTGCCGGATATTTGGTCGGATTGCGAGCCAATACTGGCAAATGCGGTATCAAGCTGCTTGCTGACCGTATCGTATGAAGCTCCGGCCTGCTGCAGGGCGGTTTCGACGCCACTGGCGGCGCCAGACAATGCGGAATCCAGACTGTTCACTCCGTCGCGGGTTTGCTTCAATGCCTTTTTGGCGGTGTTTGCGGCAGAGCCAGTGGATCCCAGCAATTTGTCGGTCGAATCAATGATGCCGTTGGCCGCCCCTAAGAGGTTGGCATAGGAATCCATTTGTGAAGCCGCGACAGTCAACCTGGAGGACATGGTGGAGATATGGCTGGTGGCATTGTTGACGTACTGCGCCATCTGCGGGCTTTGCGCATAGTTGGACACATTGGAAACCAGATCAAGTGCCACGCTGGCGAGTGTCTTGACGAAGGTCTGGTCAATGGTGGTGGCTACCGTACTGGCGCCTTGATCGGTGATATGCGGTGCAATTGGGTTGATTTTCTCATTGAGATAGTATTCGATTTTCGCGTGCTTGATGGTTGGCGAGAACACTGTCATCATGTCGGCGCTAAAACTCTTCGGGATGATGAGGGCGGCGTAGTAGGCGCCGGAATTCACGCCGTCGATGGCTTCGTCCTTGTCCACGAACTGCCAGTCGAGGTCATGATTGGCGCGCAGGGTATTGGTGACGGTCTCGCCAACGTTGATGGTGATTGGCATGAGATCGGACTTATATCCCTTGTCGACGTTCGCCACGGCAACCTTGAGTGCCTTGGTGTTGCCGTATGGATCCCAGCTGGCGGCGATGTTGTACCAGGCATACAGCGCCGGTACGATCACCAATCCCATGGCCACGATCACCGCGATTACATTGCGCGTGGATTGGCGCACATCGCGTGCGAAGATCTTCCAGATGAGCTTCATCGTGCACCTCCCTGTGCGGGGTTTGTGTCGGTGATGGTGGACTCCGATGATTTCGATGAATCCGATGAATCAGTGGAGCCCGTTCGCTCGAACGGCGTAAGTTGCTCGGTGACCTCTCCGATATCCGGGTCGGTATCCACAGCGGATTCCGCAGATGCTGCCTCATGCCGACCATGGGAGCGGAAGCGGCGCCATACATAGCCGTTGAGCATCACATCGCGGAATTCGTCGGCGTTCATCGCACTGACGCCCAGTTGCATCGCGTAGCTTTCGCGAGTGTATTCGACCACAATCAGGTATGCGTCGATAAGGATGATTGACAGAATCCACGACGTAAGCATCGCGATTTTTTCCTGTGTGACGAACAGCAGTATGAGGAACACGAACGGAAGAATAGTCAGCAGTGCCAAGCCGGCAACAATCATCATTGGGTATCTGGCGAAGAACCGGTGTGCACGGCGGGTGATGATGGCCTTGAGCTCCTTGCTGTCGGAAACCGTGCGGAACACGGATGCGAGGCTGACCTGTTCGTTGACCATGCTGTTGTGCTCGGTGATCATCAGATCAGTGTCTCCCAAGCGGCGGTCGAACAATGCGTTGAGATTCATGGCATAACGGCGCACCACAAGGCCTACGAACAGCGCTGCTGGCAGATACCAGAACAGGTGCAGCATGTCGAGCCAGTAATGGTTGCTGTATGTGCCGGCAATCGGCCCGCGCATCGCGTTGATGCCGTAGGTGAAAGGCAGCCACGGGTGCAGTTTGCGGAAGAAGTCGGGCATCATTTCGATGGGGTAGAGGCCAGAAGCTCCCGGAATCTGCACGATAACCAGAATCACGGCGATGGCTTTACCGATATGGCGGAATGCCACGGCCAGCGCATAGATGATATTGATATAGATGAACGAGCAGAATATGCCGGCCAAGATGAACAGCAATGGGTGCTCGCACTGGATGCCGAGGACCAAATCGCCCACGGTGGCAATGATGGCCTGCAGAAAACCAATGGTGACCAGAAGCATCCATCGGCCGAGGTAGGCCTGCTTGGCGTTGATCCGGCGTATGCTTTCGCGGTCGACCTCAAGCTTATAGATGGCGATGAGCACGAAGCCGCCCACCCAGAGCGCCAGATTCGTGTAGAACGGGGTGACGGCCGAGCCATAGTTATCGATGGCGTACACGACCTTGGTGGTCAGGGTGACGGGCGAACCCATGAATTCGCCGAATCCCTTATCGTCCAAGTGCATCGTGTCCCTGATCTTCTGGTAGACGGCGGAGCTATCAAGCGTGGCAACATCGGTGCGCACGGTGGATACGTCATCGATGATCTGGTTCAAGGAATCCTGCGCGCTGCCTATGGTGGTTCTGGTCTGGGCGATGGTGCTGGACAGCTGGTCGAAGAGGCCATTGGTCTGGTCAAGAGTGCCTGAGAGCGAGGTCAGCGTGCCGTTTAGCGTGCCGTTTAGCGCGGCGAAACTGTTCAGCGATGAAGTAAGTGACGGCATCACTGTGCCGGTCAGCGAACTCCGTGCGGTGTTCAACGCCGCAATGCCGCCGGTGGCGGTGCCGCTCATGGCACCGGAAAGATTGGTGGTGGCGCTCTTGCCGGAGTCGATGAAACGGGTGGTGTCTTCGTGAAAGGTGTTGATTTTCGCTTGCTGCGTGCTGATGGCGTCATCGATCGCGTTGATGTGATCCCAGATGCGCTTGCCGGTCGGATCAGTGGTGTCTGCACTGATGCCGGCCTTATTCAATGCGTCTTTCAACGTGTCGAGGGAAGTGGCGGTTTTGTCGAGCGGACTGTTCAGGGCGTTGGTAATAGTGTCGACGGAATTTTGTGCAGTGTTGAAGGATTGATTGATGGTACCGGCTGCATTGTTGACGTTCACCGTCAGTCCGGAAAGTTGTGCGGAGCTGGTGTCCAGTGCGCTTACCAGCGAGGCCGCGAATACTTGCGAGCCGTCCTGTGTCTCGGCCAGCAACGCTCCGGATTGCTGGGAGGCTTGCTGCGCTGCGGTGATGCTGCGCTGCAATGAGGCCGTAGTACTGCGGGCGTCGGCCAGAGCTGTGTCTGACTGATCCAATGTGGTGCGTAGATCCGTGAGCGCGTCCTGCACCGTGGCAATGGTGGAGAGCACACTGCCGAGATCGGCGACCACATTGTTTTGCGTGCTATTGGTGGCTTGGTCGAGGTCGTCTCCCGCTTGAGAGATGGCGGCGGCAACGGTGTTGCTCACCGTGGTTACGAATGTGGAGTTGATTTGCTCGTCAATGGTGGTTGCACCGGTATCCGTGATTTTCGGGGCAATGGCGTTCTTTTTCTCGTTGACGTAGTACTTGATCTTCGGTTGTTTGGAGGTGCCGGTCAACGAATCGACCAGGCTGGCGCTGAAGTCTTTTGGCAGCACAATCGCCGCGTAGTAGTCGCCGGTTTGCACGCCCTGTACGGCCTGCTCTTCGTTGCTCACAAACCGCCAGCCGAGTTGGTCGTTATGTTTGAGCTTTATGACCACCTGCTTGCCGGCATTGAGATGGCCAACCAGATCATTGGTGGTGCCGCGGTCCTCATTGGCGACGGCGACTTGCAGGTTGCCGGTGGCGGAATAAGGATCCCAGTTGGCAAGGATGTTGAACCATGCATACAGGGAAGGCAGTACTGCGACACCTAATGTCACCACTGCGGCAACGGGATTGCGGAGAATGCGTTTGCAGTCACGCAGAAATACTTGCCATACCGTGCGCATCCAGCCCCCTCTCGGTCTCTTGTCCTCGGCGCTCCAATCCAGCCATAATGCAGTCTATTCCGGCCGCTCGTGATTTATCGGATAAAGCGCAGCTGCAAGGCGAAAAAACGGCCACCCAGTGTCCGAATGGCGGATGCATGTTCTGGACACTGGGTGGTGCTGGCGCATTACTTATCCAGCTGGAAACCTTGAGCTGCAGCCTTGTCCAGCAGTGTTTTGCCGCTGACGCCCTGACGGCTCACCGAGGCGATTTGATCGCTGAACGCATCCACGGGCCGATCGGTCTGGCGCAAATCGTAATACTGGTGCACCTTGTTGTCGAAGTCAGGCAATTGCTCGAGCATGCCATCGTCGTCGGCAGGATAGGTGTTGTCAAAGAACTGCATGCTGCGCGGCATGCGGGGCTTCAACGTGGGCTCCTGATCAGGCTTGCCGAGAGCCAGACCCAGCACCGGATAGGTGTATTCCGGCAGGTTGAGCAGATCGATCAGAGCGGGGATGTCATTGAGCAGCGAGCCGAGAATCACGCCGCCGAGACCCAGCGAGTAGGCCGCGGTCTCCATGGCGTGCAGAGCCAGCACGGCGTCGTTCTGGGCCTGAGTGAAGCGATAGCTGTACTTGAGATGGAATTCGTCAGAGCCCGGGTCAATGCCCTTGCGTTGGGCGATATGCGCGTTGCGATGCTCGTCGATGACGAACACGTACAGCAGCGGGGCTGTGGCGATATACGGCTGGTTGCCGATTTCGGCGAGGCGGGCCTTGATTGCCGGATCGCTGACGCGGATGGCGGACCAGTCATTGAGGAACTGGCTGGAAGCGGCGTGCTGTGCGACGGTTTCCAGAGTGGCAGTGGCGTCGTCGTCAATGGGCTCGTCCTTGAACTTGCGGATGGAACGACGATTCAGCAGGGTTTCGATAGTTGCATTGGTAGCCATGACTGTATTGTCGCACGGCTCGTGTGCATAGGGGATGTCGGTTGTCTCACAGTGAAATATGCATAGTGAGACGTTGGTGCCAGCGGTTCAGGCGCTTAACGAGAAGCCTTGCGGTGGCGTCGCTCGACAAACGCTTGAGAGCCCTGATTGGACAACTGCGAAACTATTGCGCCGAATGCCGCTGAGATGGCGGCAAATGCCAAGCTCATGGCCAGGCCTTGCGGTGCGTCGGCAGCCAGTCCTTTGATCACATTGCGGCGCGCGGCGCCCTTGTCCCAGGCTATCTGAAACAGCTTGCCCGCAACCAGACCAGCCAAGGCCGGCACTGCCGACTTGACGAGCTTGTCGCCCAGAGAGTCGGGGTCGTTGAGACGTTGGTTGCGCAAGTCGTCCACCTTCTGATCGATGCGGTGCAGTCCCTCGACAACGCGATCGGCGTCAGAGGCAATACCGGTGCTCGTTTCATCACTCATGACTATCAGTCTAATCGCAAAAGATGGGATGTTCGGTGGAGTTGCCAAGCTGTGCAGACTAGAGTGGAGGCATGAGCGAACAACACATGGACGGCACTGTGGCTGTTGATGCATCTTGCGGCAAGGCGGGGTTCTTGGTATTGCTGCGACATGGTCAAACTTTTTGGAGTGAATCCGGGCAGCATACCGGGCGAACGAACATCCCTCTGACTGAGGTAGGCAGGCAGCAGGCTATGGATGCTGGGGCGCGATTGCGCGAGGCCTTCCCCGAAGGTTTTGACCCTGAGTGTGTGTTCTCCAGCCCGTTGAAACGCGCATGCCAGACCGCGGAACTCGCAGGTTTTGCACAGCATGGCATACTCGACGGCATCGCCGAGTGGGATTATGGCCGTGCTGAAGGGCGTACCCGTCAACAGGTGAGCGAAGCCAGTGGGTTCTCTTGGGATGTGTGGCGTGACGGCCCGCGCTCGCTAACCCCCACGCTGGAGGGCGATTGGGTGGATACTTTGCCGGATGGTGAGCAGGTCAATGTGCATTCCGGAGCTGGAGAAACACTGGACGAGGTCGCGGCGCGGGCCAGGACTGCCATCGAAGAAGTGACGCCGTTGCTGCAGTCGGGGCGGAACGTGCTATTGGTTGCGCATGCCCATATTCTGCGTATCCTGACCTCGCAATGGCTGAACGTGGATCCGCAATTCGCGCGTCTGCTGCGATTGGATACTGCGCATTACTCGGTGCTGAGCGTGTATAAGGGCGATAACGTCATCGAACGGTGGAATGCCTGAGCTGAGCCGTAGCGGGCAGGCTTGACGTTTTGACGTTTCTTTGGCGCAAATGCAGTGACTGCGTTCTGTTTTGAGCCGTGAGCGGACGGGGCGTGTGCGTCATCATCTCTGCAAACGATAGCTTCGGCGTGTTGCGCAACGGGGTAAATGGCCGCGCATGAGGTATGGATTTTGCATGTTAGCGCTCTCATTGTTGCCAACGCTTGCATTGCTGCCGCCGGCGGAAACCGACTGATTTATCGGGAAATTGGTCAACTGCACATGCTTCTGTAGCACTTTTTGGCGCGCCGACAATGCCATCGTTTGCAAAAAAGCGCGAACCGTTGCACAATAGGTCATGTCGATAGTCGTGAGGGTGCTGCTAACGGCACTCTGGCCGACCGGAGATCGGGCGGGTCGACGATGAAAGAGAAAGGTTCGATGATGAATCGTACAGTGAAGTCAGCGGTCGCAGTGGCGGCCATCGCTGCAATGTCCCTCGGAACCCTTGCCGCTTGTGGAAGCTCCACTTCCGGCGACGACTCCAAGGGCAAGGTCTATTACCTGAACTTTAAGCCGGAGGCGGCTGATCAGTGGGCCGCCTTGGCCAAGGAATACACCAAGGAGAAGGGCGTTGAGGTCAAGGTCCAGACCGCGGCATCCGGCACCTATGAGCAGACCCTGAAGTCTGAGATTGCCAAGACCGAGGCCCCGACCCTGTTCCAGGTGAACGGCCCGGTCGGTTACCAGAACTGGAAGAAGTACACCGCCGACATGTCCAAAACGGATGTGTACAAGGAGCTCACCAACCAGGATGTGGCTCTCAAGGATGGCGACAAGGTTGTCGGTGTGCCGTACGTGATGGAAACCTACGGCCTGATCTACAACAAGGACATCCTCAACAAGTACTTCGCCCTCGACGGAGCCAAGGCCACTTCCATGGACGAAATCGATAATTTCGATACCCTGAAGGCAGTTGCCGACGACATGCAGTCCCGCAAGGACGAGCTCGGCATCAAGGGTGCATTCACCTCCGCCGGCTTCGACTCCAGCTCTGACTGGCGTTTCAAGACCCACTTGGCCAACCTGCCGCTTTACTACGAGTTCAAGGATGACAACGTCACCGAGCAGCCGGCCAAGATCAAGGGCACCTACCTGCCGAACTACAAGAAGATCTTCGACCTGTACATCACTGATTCCACCACTGAGCCCACTCAGCTCAGCGCCAAGACCGGCGATGACGCCAACTCCGAGTTCGCGCTCGGCGAGGCCGCCTTCTACCAGAACGGTACTTGGGCTTGGACCGACCTGCAGAAGGCCGGCATGAAGGCCGAATCCGTGGGTATGATGCCGATTTACATCGGTGTCAAGGGCGAGGAGAAGCAGGGTCTGGCCACCGGTTCCGAGAACTACTGGTGCATCAACGACAAGGCTTCTGATGCCGACAAGAAGGCCACCGAGGACTTCCTGTCCTGGGTGATTACCTCCGACGCCGGCAAGAAGGCCCTTTCTCAGGACATGGGCTTCACCACGCCGTTCAAGACCTTCGATGACGTCAAGAGCGACAACCCGCTGACCGAGGCCGCTGTTGAGGATCAGAAGTCCGGTAAAACCCAGGTCTCTTGGAACTTCACCATGATGCCGTCCGAAGAGTGGAAGAACAAGATCGGTCAGGCCCTGCTCGAGTACGCTCAGGGCACCGGCAACTGGGACGCCGTCAAGACCACCTTTGTGGACGGCTGGGCTTCCGAGTACGAGGCGTCCCACTGATTCCAGTCGGCATCAGTGATCAACCTCGATAACTGAATCTGCGGCGCCCTACCCAATTTCCTTCTCCGGGGCGCCGCGCTTACCTCCCTACTCCACCTTGTGTGTCTCCTTTCCTATATCACTGAAGGCCACCGTCCGTTTGGGCGGTGGCCTTCAGTGTTGCCTGGCGTTTGGTTGCTGGCCGGCTGTTGTGCTAGCGGGTTCTGGCTAGCGGATCTTGGCGGTAGAGGAACGAACCGCAAGGTGAGCTGGCGCCACGACGTACGGTTCGTCGACGGGCTTTTCCTCGATGAGGTCGAGCGTCATGTGCGCGGCTTTGCGGGCCATGCCTACTGGATTCTGGCGAATCGTGGTCAGGCCGATGTCGTCGGTGTAGAAGCTGTCGTCATAGCCGATAAGCGATACATCGCCCGGCACGGAGAGACCGTTGCGCTCCAGCTGGAACATGAGCGGCAGAGCAATGCCGTCTTCCTGGCAGGCGATGGCAGTGGGCAGCTTAGGCAGACTCATCAGTTGGGTGACCACATCGCTGATTTGGTAACGGCCGGCATCATCCACCTTGCAGACGATGACCTGCGGTTCGATGCCCTCGTTGCGGCAGCATTCCGTGAAGGCGCCGAATCGGTTTTGCACGGAGAAGTTGAGCGACACATCGCGGTCGGTGCTGATATATGCAATATCGCGGTGGCCAAGGTTGATCAGATGGCGAGCCGCTAGCGTGGAGCCCTGTACATCGTTGATGTTGACGGCGGCGGTGAACCCACGCACTTCAGGATCGACCGAGTTGATGCCGATGATCGGCACATCCGCCGAGGCCAGCTGAGTGATTTCGTTATTGTCGATGTCGAAAGACACCACGATAACGGCATCCGCGTTGCGGCGTACTGGCAGCATTTCAAAGAATTCGCGGCGCTCCTCGATGCTGGAGATTTGGAATACCGAAATATCGTATCCCGCAGCATGCAGCACTTCGTTGAGCCCCTCAATTACTGAAGCGGTGAACCATAGGCGAATGTGACCACTCATCAGTACCGCGATGCGCAGTGATCGGCCTGATTTCAAGGCCGCTGCCGAACGGGACAGGGAAAAATTGAGTTCGTCGGCGATGGCAAGCACGCGCTCGCGGGTTTTAGTCGAGACCAGATCCGGTCTGGTGAACGAGCGTGACACAGTGGAAATGGATACGCCGGCCTTCTGGGCGACATCTTGGATACTTGTGGTCATAACAGCCCCTTTGCCTTGCAAAACGCGAAGCGGACACAACTGGCTCCAATTGTACATGGTGATTGGGCAATTTGCGCAATGACAACGATTGTATTACAAACGTTTGCAGATAGTCTATTATTATGCAGAAACGTTGGAATTTAGCTATTTTGTGAAGTGAAAGATAATTGCTCTGATGGGATGTAGTTGCATGTAGAAACGCTGTAAATGACAACGTTTGACATATGGTTGTCGAGTGTTTACCATGAAGCTTAGGCTTGATTGGCGGGATTCGCGAACGTGTGTTCTGCTTGACGGGCTGGAATTGAGTTGAACTCCGCGCTCGGCGCGCGATGCAGTGCAGTGTTGCGGACTCAAGGAGGAGGAGAGTCATGATCAGCATGGCGGGCAAGGCAATACGCCGGTGGTGGGCGCTGTTTGCGCTACCCACGTTTGCCGCATTCATCTCGGGTTTTTGGTGCCCTTCATCATGGGCGTCTACTTGAGCTTCTGCGAATTCACCACCGTCACCGATGGCGAATGGATAGGGCTCAAGAACTACACCAAGGCGCTGAAGGACAAGGAATTCCTGCACGCATTGGGTTTCTCCACTGCATTCACCATCGTGACCACCATCGTGATCAACGTGATCGCTTTCGCCATCGCCTATATGCTGACCAAGGCGATCAAGGGCTCCACGCTGTTCCGCTCGGTGTTCTTTATGCCGAACCTGATCGGCGGCATTATCTTGGGCTACATCTGGCTGCTGCTGCTGAACGGCGTGCTGGCCCACTGGGGCCGCGCCTTGACCTATAAGGCATCCTACGGATTCTGGGGTTTGGTCATTCTGGTGTGCTGGCAGCAAATCGGTTACATGATGATCATCTATATCGCCGGCTTGCAGGCGCTGCCCACCGATGTGCTGGAGGCGGCGGCCGTGGATGGTGCCAATGGACGGCAGACCATGTTCCGTATCATCATTCCGTTGATGATGCCGTCCATCACGGTCTGCTCCTTCCTGACCGTGACCAACGGTTTCAAGCTGTACGATCAGAACCTCGCATTGACTAATGGTGCGCCGAGCAATATGTCTGAAGGCCTGGCGCTGAACATCACCCGCACCTTCTACGGCCGTATGGGCTGGGAGGGCGTCGGCCAGGCGAAGGCCGTGCTGTTCTTCATTCTGGTTGCGGTAATCGCCCTTATTCAGAACAAGCTCACCACGAGCAAGGAGGTGGCAGCCTGATGAACGAGAACAAGCCTGTGAAGCACGGCGCGTTGTGGACTGTCCTGTTCGCCGTCGTCTCTCTATTCTGGATCTTCCCGATTGTTCTGGTGTTGATCAACTCCTTCAAGCAAAAGGCATACATCTCCAAGAATGCGTTCTCTTTGCCGGCGGGCAAGGCGTTCGTGGGATTCGAAAACTATGTGCGCGGTGTTGAGACTACGCAGTTCTTCGCCTCGTTCGGTTGGACGCTGCTGATCACGGTTGGCTCGGTAATCCTGATTCTGGTGTGTACTTCGATGTGCGCGTGGTGGATCGTGCGCGTGAACAACTGGGCTGCCAAACTGCTCTACACCCTGTTTCTGTTCAACATGATTGTGCCGTTCCAGATGGTGATGTTCACCCTCTCCAAGATTGCTGACATGCTGAAGCTCAATACCCCATGGGGTCTGTGCATTGTGTACCTCGGATTCGGCGCCGGTCTGGCCGTGTTCATCTTCACCGGTGTGATCAAGGGCATTCCGGCCGAGCTTGAGGAATCCGCCATGATTGATGGCGCTTCCGTTCCGCGTATCTTCTTCCAGATTGTGGTGCCGATTATGAAGCCGTCGATTGTTTCGGTGGCCATCCTCGAAGCCATGTGGATCTGGAACGACTACCTGCTGCCATACCTGACGCTCGACCTAGGTAAGTACAAGACCATTTCGGTGGCTGTGCAGTATCTCAAGGGCGGTTACGGTTCTGTGGATATGGGAGCCATGATGGCCTGCCTGGTTCTGGCAATCATCCCCATCATCGTCTTCTACCTGGTATGCCAGAAGTATATTGTGAGTGGAGTTATGGCGGGCGCAGTGAAAGGCTGAATCCCAACAATCTGGCTCCCCTCTTTGAGGGGAGCTGCCATCGTAGATGACTGAGGGGAGCCTTGATGAAGCGCAGGTTACTCCCCTCAGTTGGCTTCCGCCGACAGCTCCCCTCAGGGAGGGGAGCCGAGCGGCACAAGGAGTGAACTGATGAACTGGCTGGCACCGGATTCGAAATTCATGCGCGCGTGGAGCAATCTCATCGATGGCGTATGGGTCAATATTCTGATGCTGGTCACATCCATTCCGATTATCACCATCGGTGCGGCTCTGACTGCCGGCCATGATGCTTGCCGTCGCTCCATCGAGGGAGAGGGCAAAGGCGTCACAGCCAACTACTTCCGCTCATTCAAGGCTAATTTCGTCAAGGCCACATTGCTGTGGCTGCCGTTCCTGGTGGTGCTGATCGCTTTGGCCTGGTCGTGGATTGTGCTGCAATTCACCCCGCTGCTCATCATCAAGTTCGCGCTTACCATCATCTGGCTCATCGGCTTTGAGTGGGTATTCGCGTTGCAGGCCCGGTTTGAGAACACCGTGGCCGGTACCCTGAAGAACGCCTTTATTTTCGGTATTTCCCATATCGCGATGACCGCGGCGCTTGTCGTCGTGGACGCTGTGTTCGTGGCGTTGCTGGTGGGCAGTTGGTTCTATATGCCCGGAGGCTTGTTCCTGTTGGTGATCCTCGGCTACGGCACCATGCTGGTGCTCCACATCCCCGTTACCGAGCGCGTCTTCAAGCCGTATCTTCAACAATAAGAAAAGGCCGCTGCGGAGGAACAGCGGCCTTTTCTTATTGCCATCGGGCGATTATTTCTTTGCCTGAGTGATTTGGTATGCCACGAAGAGGATGGCCAGCCAGATTACGCCGGCGATAACAGCGATGCGGTAGCTGGCGGAGAAGCACATCAACACCACAACCAGTGCCAGGAATACCAGCACCACCCATGGGGCCACCTTGGCGAACGGCAGCTTGAAGTGAATCGCGTCGAGCGCCTCCTGCCCGGACTTGCCGGCCAGGTCGGAGTCTTCCGGAGCGCCACCGGCTTCCACCACCTTGCGGAACTTCATCTCGGTGAACATAATCATCGTCCAATTGATAATGCCGGCGATGGTGGCAATCGACATCAGATAGTTGAACGCGAACTCAGGCCACACGAACACCACGACCACGGCGATGGCGGTAATCACGGCGGAGGTCAGCACGCCGGCCACCGGCACGCCCTTGGAGTTGAGCTTGCCGAGGTATGCGGGGGCGTTACCCTGCTTGGCCAGCGAGTACAGCATGCGTGAGTTGGCGTACAGGCCGGAGTTGTAGACGCTCATCACGGCGGTCAGGCACACGAAGTTGAGGATTCCGGCGGCCGCGTGAATGCCCACGGAGTCGAAGATCTGCACGAACGGGCTGGACTTGCCATCGATGGTGTTCCACGGCACCACGGCCATAATCACACCCAAAGCGCCGATGTAGAACACGAGGATTCGCCAGATGATGTCGTTGGTGGCACGCGGAATCGTGGTCTTCGGATCTTCGGTTTCGCCGGCGGTGATGCCGATGAGTTCGGTGCCGCCGAAGCTGAACATCACCACGACCAGTGCCATCAGCAGGCCGGTCCACCCATTATCAGTGTGGCCCATGAGTCCGTTCGGGAAGAAACCACCGCCCACGGTGAACCAGTTGGCGAAGCTTGCCTTGATGCCGGAGGCGGTAGGCAGGGCAAAGATGATGACTGCGAGGCCACCGATAATCATGGCGATTACGGCCACGATCTTGATAATGGCAAACCAGAACTCGAACTCACCGAACTTGGAAACACCGAGCAGATTTGCAGCGGTGATGAGCACCAGGAACACGGCTGCGGAGACCCACGTCGGGATTGCCGGGAACCAGTAGTTCACAAAGCTGCCAACTACGGCCAGTTCCACCATTGAAACGAGAATGTAGTTGAACCAGTAGTTCCAGCCGGAGATGAAGCCGGCGCGCTTGGACCAGTAGCGGGTGGCGTAGTAGCTGAATGCGCCCGCCTTAGGGTCCTCGACGGACATTTCGCTCAGTGCACGCACAATCATGAAGATTGCGAAGCCGCCGATGAGGTAGGCCAGCAGAATCGATGGGCCGGCTAGGGCGATGGATTCGCTGGAACCGTAAAACAGGCCGGTGCCGATGGCGCCGCCGAGGGCGATTAGCTGGATATGGCGATTTTTCAATGATTTGCGTAGGGTCGCGGGTACCGGCACATCGTCGGTTTCGCGTGGCTTCTTAGGCGCGTCAGTAGTGCTCATGTTGTTCTTCTCTCGTAAGCCGCGGGCGGCGGTGTAGTCCGTCAGCGATTATGCTCAACGATGGTATTGTATGCCGATTGGTTCCACAAGACCGTGCGAAGACCATGCTGAGTTGGCATCAGCGGGGCGATTCTTCGGTTGGTTGGGAGATTTGCCCCGTTGAGGGTCCGTGGGCGGGGTGGTTCTTCGGTTGGTTGGGAGATTTGCCCCGTTGAGGGTCCGTGGACGGGGTGGTTCTTCGATTGGTTGGGGGATTTGCTTCGCTGACGGGCTCTCAGTGGGGCAAAACCGCGATTTGTTCGAACATTTGCTTCGCTGAGGGGCCGTGAACGGGATGTTTTTTCGGTTGAGTGGGTGGGTGCTTCGCTGAGGGAGCATTGCGCAGCTTTGGGCAGTTACGTAGCGGGAGTGGGGGGCTCTTACTCCCATTGGATTCCGCGAGTGGCTAAAAGCATTGTTTTACAATGGATACTACGACGGGATTTTGGTGGCTGCGATTGCAGGCCATCCGCAGCGAAATCGCTGGAGGTGCTCGATGGCGTATATCGAATTTGACAAGGTGGTCAAGGAATACCCGTCTGGCGGCACGTCGATTCGCGCGCTTGATGAGGCAAGTTTCACCGCCGATCAGGGCGAGCTGACAGTGATTCTTGGGCAATCCGGTGCCGGTAAAACCACGGCATTGAATATTTTGGGCGGTATGGATACCGCGACTTCCGGCCGTGTGGTGGTTGGCGAGCGTGATATCACGGGCTTGCGGAAGCGAGACTTGATTACGTATCGCCGCAACGACGTCGGCTTTGTATTCCAGTTCTATAACTTGGTGCCAAATCTCACCGCCCTGGAGAACGTGGAACTCGCCTCGCAGATTTGTCCCGACCATTTCGACCCGGCTGAAACGCTGCGCAAAGTCGGACTGGGGGAGCGCATGAATAACTTCCCGGGCCAGCTGTCCGGCGGCGAGCAGCAGCGCGTCTCCATCGCCCGCGCAATCGCCAAGAAGCCGAAGCTGCTGTTGTGCGATGAGCCGACCGGCGCCCTTGATTACGAGACCGGCAAGGAAGTGTTGCAGCTGTTGCAGGATATCTGCCGCGACGAGGGAATGACCGTGATGATCATCACCCATAATTCCGCGCTCGCGCCGATGGCTCACAAGGTGATTCACTTCCGTTCCGGAACCGTGACCAGCGAGGAAATCAATACTGCGCCGCAGCCCATCGCAGACATCGAGTGGTAGGCGGTTCTTATGGCAACGGCAAGGCATTCTCATACCGGCTTCCCGGGTGGCCGACCTGTGAAACATCTCGTGAAACAGAGAAGCCAATCTGTGAAACGTCCCGTGAAACAATCTGAATCCGATGATCGCGGATCCAGCGTCTCCGCCGTGTTTGTCAAAGATGCCTTGCGTTGTTGGCTACGCAGCTGGAAACGATTCGTGTCTATCGCCGTCATCACCCTACTCGGTGTGGCCGTGCTGACCGGCATCTACGCCGGTTGCCGTGATGTCTTTCTGGCTGCAAGCCGCTTTTACGATCAGCAAGGACTGCACGACTTGCAGGTGCTATCCACCTACGGTTTGACCGGTGACGATGCAGCGGCGTTGCGTCGCGTCGAAGGTGTGGAAACCGTGCAGCCGGAGCGCTCGCAGACGGTGACCGCTACGGTGAAAGGCACGAAGAAGATCGTCACCATGCAGGAAATCGGCACCGAAGGTTTGGATCAGCCGTATCTGCAGCAAGGGGATATGCCGAGCAAGGCCGGCGAAGTGGCGGTTACGCAGCAATTCCTCAACGACAGCGGGCTTGAGATTGGCGATGACCTCACTGTGACGCCGCGGTCCGCATCCTCAACCGTTCTGGTGGGCGCAGAGGATAAGAGCAACAGCGGCTCCGGTAAAAGCTCTGATGGAGATACGGACACCGTGGGTGCTGCGGAAGACGCCACCACGAGCAACAACGAAAAAGAGCAGTCCCCGCAGTTCCCCACCGAACTCACCATTACCGCAGTAGTGCTTGACCCAAGCGACCTCAACAATCCAGCCGGCTATTCCGGCATGACCGCGTTCCGGTCCACCTCGTCCGAGGATTACGTGTTCTTTGCGCCCAGCGATGGCGTGACCGGCAACGTATACACCGCAATATCCATTGCGGTCGCAGGCGCGTCCCAATATGATACGTTCTCCGATGACTACGATGCCGCAATCAAAACCGTGGCCGACCGCATCGAGAGTCAGATACAAACCCAGCGGCAGAAAGCCCGCCGCCAACAAATCGTCACAAGCGCCCAGAATACGCTCGATGCAGCCAAGGCCGATGCGCTCAAGCAGCTTGACGAAGGCCAACAGCAGATCGACGGTAATCGTGCTGAGCTGAAGGCCAACGAGACGAAGCTCGCAGAGAGCCGAACGCAACTCGAACAGAACAAAGCCTCCATCACTGACGGCGAGCGGCAAATAGCCGAGGGCCGCGCGCAAATCGCTTCCGCGCGTCAGCAGATTGCACAAGGCCGTCAGCAGATAGCCGGTGCCCGCGCGCAGCTCGAGTCCGGCAAAGCCCAACTCGCCAGCGCCAGGCAACAACTCGATGCCGCGCAGGCTGAGCTGACCGCCAACCGGAGCAAGGTCGAACAAGGCATTGCGCAAATCGACCAAGGTGTGGCACAACTTGACCAGATGCTGCAGCTTATCCAGCAAGCCGATGATCTGCTATCCCAGCTCGATCCGAATATCGATGTCGATTCATCCACATGGCAGACTGTGAAACAGCTGCTCGCCAGTCTGGGAATCACTGTGCCCGACGTGCCGTCCATCAGTGCGCTGAGACAACAGTTAGATGCCAAACGGAATGAACTGCAATCGCAGCGCAGCGACGCGATCAAGCAAAAAACCGAACTGCAGCAAACCTTGGATGGCACGATTATCCCCGCGCAGAACGCCTTGGACCAGCAGAATGCGCAGTTAACGGCCAAAGAACAGGAAGCTGCAGCCGGAGAAGCGGAGCTTAACGCCAAGTTAGCCGAGCTCGAATCGAATGCCGCACAACTGGAAACGCAGTCGGCGCAACTTGAAGCGCAGGCCGCGCAACTGGCCGGCGGCAAACAGCAGCTTGAAGAGGGCGAAAAGCAGCTGAAAGACGGAGAACAGCAGCTTGAGGACGGCAAACAGCAGCTGGAGGATGCCCAACAAGAGCTGGATGAGAAACGCAGCGAGGCGGAGAGCGAGTTCGCCAAACAGCAGCGCCGTATCGACGACGTGGCCAACGCGCGCTGGTACATGCAGACGCGTTCCTCAATCGATGGATTCAGTTCGCTCAAGTCAGACGTCAGCTCCATCGAGTCCATAGGCCGCGCATTCCCGGTGGTGTTCTTGCTGGTCGCCGTGCTGATGAGCCTGACCACCATGACCCGCATGGTCGAAGAAGATCGCGGACTTATCGGCACGTATCTGGGCCTTGGCTATGGTGGCGTGGTTGTCTCCCTGCGATACTTGCTGTTCGCGTTGCTCGCTTGCCTAGTCGGTGGTGGCATAGGTCTGCTGGTCGGATTCCTTGGTATCCCGGCATTCCTACTGATTGTGATTAAGGGGCTGTATATATTGCCGGACGTGCGGCTTGAATACGACTGGGTGTACGGCACCGCCGGCATCCTATTGTTCGTGGTTGGTGTGGGTGTGGCCACCGCACTTGCCTGTCGTAGCGAAATTCGGCATACACCTGCCGCGCTGATGCGACCGAAAGCGCCAAAGGCCGGCGCCCGTATTCTGCTGGAACGTATCAGGCCGGTATGGAGCAGGCTGAGCTTCTTGGGCAAGGTCACCGCACGCAATATCTTCCGGTTCAAGTCGCGCCTGTTGATGACCGTGGGTGGTGTGGCCGGCTGCACTGCACTGATTATCTGCGGATTTGCGATTAACGACACCGTGGACACCATCGGCGTCAAACAGTATGGGCAGATTTATCAATACGACTTGATGGTGGTGTCGAATGACGATGATGCGGCCGCGATGCGCAAGCAGGTCAAAAAGGATGGGCGGACCACCGAAACGTTGAACTTGCGCGTGGATAGTGCGGAGATGAGCAATGCGGCCCAGGAAAGCGAAACCATCCAGTTGATGGCGGTACCCAATAATTCGCTGAACAAATTGAACGATATGGTCACCTTGGAAGAGGCCGGCGATGAGGGGTGGTTTGGACTGCCTAACTTCTTCGGCGCATCAGGTGGCGGCACTGTGACGTTGGATGACAGTGGTGTGATTGTGGCGCAATCCGCTGCCAATTCGTTGGGCGTGCACGCTGGCGATACCGTTACCGTGAGCAACGGCGGTAGTAGCCGCGCTAAGATAAAGGTCGCCGCGGTGGTGCGCAACCTCATCGGATCCGATGTGTACATCAGTGAGCGGCTGTACGACCAGAAATTTGCGGCACGTGGCATTGACTCATCTGTCTCGGATGGTGAGTCTTCCACTCTGACTTGGAACGCGATGCTTGCCAAACTGAAGGGTTCCGATGGGGAACAGGCCGAGTATGCGGATCGGCTGGGTGAGGAATCGTCGGTGGTGAAGGCCGTGAGTTGTGCGCATCTGGAGGCTACGTTCAAATTCGATTTGATGGCCGCCGTGGTGGCGCTGATTGTGGGGCTTGCCGGCGGATTGGCGTTGGTGGTGCTGTTTACGCTGGCCAACACGAACGTATCCGAGCGCGTACGCGAGATGGCCACGCTTAAGGTGCTGGGCTTCTATGACCGTGAAGTGCACAACTACGTGAATCGCGAGATGATGATTCTGACCGGCATGGGAGTGGTGGTCGGATTGCCGCTCGGTCGCTGGATTGGCGGGCTTCTGACGGCTGCACTGAATATGCCGTCACTGTACTTTGAAGTGGAAGTGCATTGGTACAGCTATGCGATTGCTGTGGCGGCCACGTTGGCATTCGCGCTGCTGGTGCAGCTGTTCACCAACCCAGTGCTTGACCGGATTGAGCCGGTCAGTTCGCTCAAGTCCGTGGAATGACCTTGCTTGCGCCCCCCTCTGATGAGGGGCTGTCAGCGAAGCTGACTGGGGGAGAGAAGACAAGATGGAGAAAGTTCAATTTCTTGGCGATGAATTGAACTTTTTGGCCTAATGTTCGCGGTATCATCACGTGCGTTCGTGAGCTGGGTGATTTTCGCGACATCTATCGGTGATACAGTTCGAACTTGCATTGAACGAGTGCCGTAGTCGGCGTGAACAGGGCCGAGCGGCAGAGAAGAGAAACGAAATCAGTATGGCCGATACGAATGAGAACGGTAACGCGCAGCAGTCCGGAAGCAAGCTCAAGTCCGTCGAGAGCCTGGACCAGACCAATGCGATGGAACGAGGCCTCAGCAACCGCCATGTACAGTTCATCGCCATCGGCGGCACTATCGGCACCGGCCTGTTCCTGGGCTCCGGCAAATCGATCTCGTTGACCGGCCCCTCGATCGTCTTCGTGTATATCCTGGTCGGCGTCATCATGTTCTTCCTGATGCGCGCCATCGGCGAGATGATGTACCGCGACCCCAGCCAGCACACCTTCATCAATTTCATCACCCGCTACCTGGGCAACGGATGGGGGCATTTCGCCGGCTGGACGTATTGGGCCGCGCTCGTGCTGCTGGGCATGACCGAGATCACGGCCGTCTCCACGTACTTCATCACCTTCTTCGACACGTTCGGCATCGACCTGACCCATTGGAAATGGCTGATCGAGCTGTGTTTCCTGGTATCGCTGGTGTCCGTCAACCTGATCGCCGTCAAGGTGTTCGGCGAAGTGGAGTTCTGGTTCTCGATGATCAAGATCACGCTGATCGGCGCGATGATCGTCACCGCCGTGGTCATGATCGTGATTGGCTACCATTACCCGGCCGCGCGGATTCATGGCGTGGATCATGTGAGCCCGGCGGGTCACGCCGGACTCGACAACCTGTTCGCCGGCTTCTCGTTCGCCCCGAACGGCTGGATGGCCTTCCTCATGAGCTTCCAGATGGTGTTCTTCGCCTATGAGCTGCTCGAGTTCGTGGGCGTCACCGTCTCCGAGACCAAGAATCCTCGTGAGGTGCTGCCCAAAGCCGTCAACGAGATCATCGTGCGTGTGCTCATCTTCTACGTGGGCGCGCTCGTGGCCATCATGTGCATCGTGCCGTGGACCTCGTTCAAGCCGAACGAGGACGGCTCTTTCGCCTCCCCGTTCATCATGGTGTTCCAGTACGCCGGGCTGAACTGGGCGTTCGCCCTGGTGTTCTTCGTGGTGATCACCGCCGCGTCCTCGTCGCTCAATTCGCTGTTGTATTCCGCCGGCCGCCACCTGTACCAGCTGGCCGAAGAGTCGCCGAGCCCGATGCTCAACAAGATCGGTCAGGTTTCCGATCGCAAAGTGCCGGCGCGCGCAATTCTGGTGTCTGCAGTGCTGATTCTGCTCTCGCCGATTGTTAACGCCATTCCAGGTGTTTCCGGTGCGTTCGTGCTGTTCTCGTCTGCCAGTTCCGCGGTGTTCCTATTTATTTACATTCTGACGCTGGTGGCACACCGCAAGTACCGTCGTTCGGACGACTTCATCCCGGACGGTTTCGTGATGCCTGCATGGAAGGTGCTGAACACAGTGGCGATTGCGTTCTTCGTGTTTATTTATCTGACGCTGTTCTTGGCGGACGATACGCGCAATTCCGCGATTGCCGGCTTGGTGTGGTTGATTGGCTTCGGTGGCTTCTCGCTGTTGCGCGAGCGTTACCGCAGTCGTGATTTGAAGGCCGCGCTAGAGCATAAGGAGTAGGTTTTTGGCTCCCCTTCCTGAGGGGAGCTGGATCGCGTAGCGAGACTGAGGGGAGTCGCGGTGGCACCGGGACTCCCCTCAGTCGTCTAACGAAGACAGCTCCCCTCTTCAGAAGGGCGCCAAGCAAATGCTGAAATCAGTACTGATATTCCTTTGGCGTCTTCTCTCCGGCCGTGACCGCAAACGGCAAATGGTTGCGCTTGGATGGGATTGGGCAGGTGCAGAACAGGCTGAACGCGCACGGGTAGTTGAACGCATAGTTGAAGTCAATATGGTCCAGCGTGAGGATATCCGCGGCCGATGCCGGCGGTCTCGGTGCCGCTCGTCTCGTCGGAGAAGAATATGTAGGCGTGCCGACGTGGTCTATTTCACGCGTGATCTGGAGTAGACGATATCGATATACAGGTATTCGGCCGAAGGGAGTGGCGTCGCAATGGATGGTTCAGTTGTGGCGCTATTTCCCCTTTAGTCGTCTAACAACGGCTCAGCCTTAGAGAGGGGCGTCGCGCATGGGTCAGCTATGCGACGGACGACCGCTGCTAGGGTAGCGCAATGCCCCGTGCACTAGTGCCGATGTGAAATGCATGCTGCACATGCCCGCTTCCTCAGCCTCATGCGTGCATCCAGCAATGCTGCATAGATTCATTCCTCGAATCATGATTCCCGCCCCCTCGGTGGTCTGGCTTCCGTGCCAGCTCTTTCTTGACTCCATATGTAGCCCGGAATCGTTGCAATGTATAGGTGCTGTGTATTGATTCGTTTTTTACAGGTGCTCTATCGTTTTTGTGGTCTCGTGAACAGCTGGGGCGACGGATCTGCCTAGATTACTCTCAATGGTGAATTGTTTACGGTGTGAGATATTCTTTGGGATGTTTGCGGTGCACTGCCGCATGGTGCGTGAAATGGATGGTGCTTCGATATGGGATTCGAGCAGGAAGCGGTCGGCGAGCTGTATGCCAGCGTATGGGGCAATCGTTCGAAAATGCAGAGGGAATTCACGCGCGGCGCCCATGGAGAGCAGTTCGTGCTTCGGGAGTTGTCCCTCAAGGGCACCCAGACGCCGTCGCAGTTGGCGACTGCGCTTCAAGCCAGCTCAGGCCGTATCTCCACCGTGCTGTCATCATTGGAAAAGAAGGGCTGGATTACGCGCGACATTGATTCTAATGATCGGCGCATCATCCGCGTGAGCCTTACTGATTCCGGGCGTGAGGAGTCTCATCGAATGATTGATGAGATGCGTTCCGCAATCTGCTGGATCTTCTCGCAGATGGGGGAGCGTCGCACGCGCGAATTCGTTGATTTGCTTTCAGAATTCACCACGTACATGTCGATTTGCCATCCTGGCCAGCCGCGTCCTACTCCTGAGCAAGTGCGGGGGGCGTTTGCCGAGCGGGATAAGCGCGTGGCGGAGCACATGGCGGCCAAACATGCTGAGGGCTGATCGGCAAGCATGATTGATGATGCTCGCAGCGAACATGCAGAATTGCGCGTAATATCTTACGGTGTAAGTAATCAAATGATGAAAACTATTAAGACATCGTGAATCAATAAGTATCGATAACTCAATCAATCCATAAATCAAATAGTTAATAACCCAATAACCAACCAACACAAGGGGAAACCAATGTTTCGCATCATGAAATACCTCTCCAAAGCGGAGATCGGTCAGATGCTTATCGCCTTAGTGTCCATCGTCGGGCAAATCTGGTTCGACCTCGAACTGCCCGATTATATGTCAGACATCACCACCCTGGTCGAAACGCCGGGCAGCGCAATGGCGGACATCTGGGTCGCCGGCGGCAAAATGCTGCTGGTCTCGCTCGGCTCGGTCGCCTGCGCGATCATCACCGGCTATATCGCGGCGCGCGTGGCCTCCAGCTTCGGCCAGCGCCTGCGCTCGCTCGAATTCCGTAAGGTCGAATCCTTCGGCCCGGCCGAAATGAGCAAGTTCTCCACGGCCAGCCTCATCACCCGCTCCACCAACGACATCACGCAAATCCAGATGTTCATCACCATGGGTCTGCAGCTCATTGTCAAGTCGCCGATCATGGCCGTGTGGGCTGTCTGCAAGATTGCCGGCGAGGGCTTCGAATGGACGGTCGCCACGGCCATAGCGGTCGTGATCCTGCTGGTCGCGGTCGTGATCCTCATGGCGATGGTCATGCCGAAGTTCAAGGCCATGCAGAGGCTCACCGATAACATCAACCTCGTGGCCCGCGAGAATCTCACTGGTCTGCGGGTGGTGCGCGCCTACAACGCCGAGGACTACCAGGAGTCCAAATTCACCAAGGCGAACAAGGATCTGACCGATACGCAGCTGTTCACCAACCGCACCATGGCCATCATGATGCCGCTGATGAACACTGTGATGAACGGCCTTATGCTCGCCGTCTACTGGATTGGCGCCTACCTGATCGAGGCCGCCGAGCTTACCGACAAGCTCACCGTGTTCTCCGACATGGTGGTGTTCTCCAGCTACTCCGTGCAGGTGATTATGAGCTTCCTGCTGATGAGCATGGTATTCGTGCTTTGGCCTCGTGCCGACGTGTCCGCGCAGCGCGTGATGGAAGTGCTCAACACCGAGCCGATTGTGAAAAACGGCACCAAGCGCGCGGCCGACATCGCCAAGACCGGGCAGACCGGCACCGTGGAATTCAAGAACGTGAGCTTCACCTACCCGGATTCGCGTGAGGCCATGCTGCAGGATATCAACTTCAAAGCCGAGAAGGGCCAGACCGTGGCGTTCATCGGCTCTACCGGCTCGGGCAAGTCGTCGCTGATTAATCTCGTGCCGCGCTTCTACGACGTATCCGCCGGGCAAGTGCTCGTCGACGGTGTGGACGTGCGCGACTATGACATGGTCGCCCTACGCGACAAGATCGGCTACGTGCCGCAGCGCTCCGTATTGTTCAAGGGCACCGTGGCCGGCAACATCAGCTACGGCGACAAGCCCGGCGAGAACGACACGGTCGAACTCGCGGATACCTCCACTCCCGCCGGCCGTAAGCGTGAGGCGCTTCAGCTGGCCGCCGATGCCGCCAATGACGGCAAGTTGACAGACGAACAGATGAGCCGTGTCAAGGCCGCTGCCGACGTGGCCCAGGCCAGCGAATTCGTCAACCGCATGGACGGCGGATTCGATTCGCCGATCGCACAAGGCGGCTCGAACGTGTCCGGTGGCCAGAAGCAGCGTCTGTCCATCGCCCGCGCCGTCTACCGTCATCCGGAAATCCTGATTTTCGATGACTCGTTCTCTGCGCTCGACTTCAAAACCGACCGTGCGGTGCGAGACGCGCTCGCCGAGGAAGCCAAGGATTCCACCAAGCTCATCGTGGCCCAGCGCATCGGCACGATCATGAACGCCGATCGCATCGTGGTGCTTGACGAGGGCAAGGTTGTGGGGCAAGGCACACACAAGGAGTTGCTCGAGAACTGCGAAGTGTACCGACAGATTGCCGAATCCCAGCTGAGTGAATCGGAACTGACTGCGTAACTTAGATGGCTCCCGCTGGCGGGAGCTGTCGAGCATAGCGAGACTGAAGGGTGGTCTCTGAAGCCTCCTCTCAGTCACTTCGTGACAGCTCCCCTCCAGAGGGGAGCCAAGAGACAAAGGACTTAAGAAACAATGCCAAGAGGACCTATGGGCCGCGGAGGTGCGGTCGAAAAACCACAGGATTTCGGCAAAGTCATGGGCAAACTCGTCCGCTTTTGCCGCAAATACGTTCCTGCCATCATCATCGCGCTTGTGCTGGGCGCGGCTGGCACCATCTGCCAGATTATCGGCCCGGACAAGCTCAAGGACATGACCAATGAGATCACCAAAGGTCTGCCTGCAGTAGTGCATGGCAAGCCGGTGCTCAATTCCATCGACATGGGCGCGGTTGCTCGTATCGGCTGGCTGCTTGTGGTGCTGTATGTGGGCTACGCGTTGCTCAGCTACATTCAGAGCTGGATGATGGCCACCGTTACGCAGCGCACTGCGCAGGAGTTGCGTGAGTCGATCAGCAAGAAGATCAACAAGCTGCCGCTCAGTTACTTCGACAAAGTCAGCTACGGCGACGTGCTTTCTCGCGTCACCAACGATGTGGACGCTATCGGCCAGACGCTGGGCCAGTCGCTCGGATCGCTGATCACATCCGCGACGCTGTTCGTGGGCGCATTGGTCATGATGTTCTACAACAACTGGATCATGGCGCTGTGCGCAATCGGTTCAAGCATCATCGGCCTGATCATCATGATGGTCATTATGAAGGTCTCGCAAAAGTACTTCACCCGCCAGCAGGTCGCGTTGGGTGATGTGAACGGCCATGTGGAGGAGATGTACGCCGGTCACACCATCGTCAAGGCATACAACGGCGAGGCGGATTCTATTCGTCGGTTCGAGCGCTACAACGCGGATCTGTACGATTCCGGCTGGAAGTCGCAGTTCTTGTCTGGTCTGATGATGCCGCTGATGAACTTCGTCGGTAATTTCGGCTATGTGGTGGTGTGCGTGGTGGGTGCCGCGCTCGCCATGGACGGCCAGATCGAATTCGGCGTGATCGTGGCGTTCATGATGTATATCCGCCTGTTTACGCAGCCGCTCTCGCAGTTTGCGCAGGCGTTCCAGAACCTGCAGCGTTGCGCCGCCGCATCCGAACGCGTATTCGGATTCCTCGAAGAGTCGGAAATGGCTGACGAATCCGGCAAGCAGGCGCTGCTTGGCGCTCAAGGCCATGAGGTGCACGGCGATGTGGAATTCAGTCACGTGCGCTTTGAATATGAGGCCGGCAAGCCGATTATCAACGACTTCTCCGCTTCTGTCTCCTCCGGTCAGAAGGTTGCTATTGTGGGTCCGACCGGTGCCGGTAAGACCACTATGGTCAACCTGCTTATGCGCTTCTACGAGATTGCCGGTGGCTCGATCGCCATCGACGGCGTGGACACCAAGTCCGTGCCGCGCTGGAATGTGCACGACCAGTTCTCCATGGTGCTGCAGGATACCTGGATCTTTAATGGCACTGTGCGCGAGAACATCGCCTACTCCAAGCCGGGCGTTACGGATGAGCAGATCGTCAGCGCATGCAAAGCTGTGGGATTGCACCACTACATCATGTCGCTGCCGAACGGCTACGACACCGTGCTCGACGAGAATTCGTCGCTGTCCGCCGGCCAGAAGCAGCTGCTCACCATTGCCCGCGCAATGGTACAGGACGCACCGATTCTGATCCTCGATGAGGCCACATCTTCGGTCGATACCCGTACTGAAGAGTTGATTCAGAAGGCCATGGACGCGTTGACCGTGGACCGTACCTCCTTCGTGATTGCGCACCGCCTCTCCACGATTCGCGACGCCGACATGATTCTCGTCATGAATCACGGCGATGTGATCGAACGCGGCACGCATGAGGAGTTGCTGGCTGCTGGTGGCTTCTACGCTGATTTGTACAACAGCCAGTTCGCGTTGGCGGGCTGACGGCTGAACTATCGCATGAAAAAGCTGCCCGGAAAATCGGGAGACTGGGCAGCGGAGCGGTCGGCGGTGAGGATGGCGCATTCGAATGGAAAGTGTGCGCGCAGTTGGGCGGCCGGGGTGGTGAAGAGGGCGGTGGCAAGGCCGTCAGCTTGGGCGGTAGCCAAAGATGGCGGCGTAGCGGCAACCCATGTGGCGGCTACGCTGTTAACCGGCACACCGTCGATGGCGTTGAGCAGATGGTGGAGTTGATGGCCGGCGGCATCGGTCCAGTGTCGGCGGCTGGGGGAGCTTGCGCAGAACGCGCCTTGGCTAATCTCTGCCACACCGACGGCGTTAGCCGGGTCGGAGGGATCTTCAAGGGCGATGGTGATTGGTTCGCTCGTGTGCGCCAGCAAATCGCCGCCGGCGTCGATGACATATCGGAGGTCGCTCTGGGCCACCCCCAGCCTTTCCGCAATCAGATCCACCAGATAGCCCTTGCCGCATGCGCCGAAGTCGAGTGCGACCGGGCCATGCGTAACCAACGTTGTGCCATGGTGCTCGATGGCGTGATCCCATGTGGCCCGCCCATGAATCGCACCTGTGTGTTCAGCGGCATTGGGTTCGTTCACAGATGAATATGATTTGTCATATCCCAGCCGAATCAGATCTTCGCCCACGCATGGGTCAATCGCCCCATTGGTAGCAGAAAACAAGTGGTCATACAGGTCAAATAGATTCAGCGTCCAGTCAGGAAAATCGAATGTGCCGCCGTGCGTGGCCACGCGCATCTGACCCACAATCGAGTCACCTTTAAATCGAGACAGTACGTTTTCGTAATCGGAAATGAGGTCTTCGATGTGCTGTTGCAGGTCACCGCCCAGCGCGCTCGCGGTATGCAACAGCAGGCCGGTTCCCAAGGCATTGGGGAATGCGGCGGTGTGCGGCAATTGCTCGGTTAGGCCTGTCATGCCTACTATCGTAGGGCGTGTGGCTGCGCGGCTGCAAGGCGCTGCGCTGTGCGGTGTATACTGAATCTTGACACTGTGTCAATGTTGATTCGGAGGGTATGAGAATGGACAATGCAACAGCGGTAAGTGCAACGAATGTGTCCGGTGGCTCGTTGCAATCGACTGTCAAGGATTTGCCCATTGCCAAAGTGTGGGCCTTCGCGGTCGGCCAGTTCGGCTGGGCACTGCTTTCCGGCATCATCTCCAACTGGCTCGTCTACTTCTACCAGCCCGATCAGGAGACCGTCTCCCAAGGCCAGACCGTGTTCGTGCCGCAGGGTCTCGTGGTGCTTGGGCTAGTAACCGTGGTGGGAGGCATCACCGCATTCGCCCGGTTCTTTGATGCTTTCGTGGACCCGGCCGTGGCCTCCCTGTCCGACCGCTGCGATTCCAAAGCCGGCCGCCGCATGCCCTTCCTGAAATTCGCGGCCCTGCCGCTCGCCGTGGTCACCGTACTCGTGTTCTGGAGTCCGATCAACGGCACCAGTTGGGTCAACGCGGCATTCCTGTTCGTCACTGTTATCGGCTACTACATTGCCCTCACGTTCTACTGCACGCCGTACAACGCGCTCATCGCCGAGCTCGGTCACGATTCCAAGCAGCAGTTGACCATCTCCACCGCCATCTCCTTCACCTGGGTGGCCGGCACCGCCATCGCCTATGTGGCGCCGGTGATTTGGGGCGCATTCGTGCCGATGATGGGGCGCATCACCGCCATCCGCGTGACCTTTACCATCATGGCTGCCGTGGCGTTCGCCTGCATGCTTGTGCCGCCGCTGGCCATTCGCGAGAAGGACTACGTCAACTCGCAGCCCACCTCCGAATCGACCATTGAATCCCTGAAGCAGACCTTTTCCGACGGTGAATTCCGCAAGTTCGTATGCTCCGACGTGGTCTACTGGGTGGCCATCACCACGTTCCAGACCGGCCTGCCGTTCTTCGTGACCAGTCTGCTGAAACTGCCGGAAACCACCACGACCATCTACTTTGTACTCATGACCGGCGTCTCGGTGCTGTTCTATCTGCCGGTCAATATCCTGGCTAACCGTGTGGGCAAAAAGCGCTTGTTGCTTATCGCTTTTGTGATTTTCACCTGCGCGTTCGCCTTTGCCGGTGCACTCGGCTCCGGTGTACTCGCCTTCATGCCGGCCATGGCCCAGGGTCTGACGCTTTCAGTGGTGGGTGCGATTCCGATGGCTGCATTCGGCATCCTGCCGCAGGCCATCGTGGCGAATATCGCCGATGCCAGTTCCAAGACCACGGGCCAAGATCGTCAGGGCATGTTCTACGCGGCTCGTACTTTTGCCATGAAAATGGGGCAGTCCGTGGCCATGTTGCTGTTCACCGGAGTGTCCACCATCGGCATGGCATCCGGCGCGGGCTACCGTATCGCCGCCGTGTGCGCGGCTGTGCTGTGTGGATTGGGCGGCATTGTGTTCGCGTTCTATAACGAGAAGAAGGTGTTGCACGTGCTGGGGGCATAGGCATAGTGCAGTTGCGGCTGGATTGGCTTGATTGATTCGACCAGCCAGCTGGCATACGTTGTTCAGACTATTTCGGCTCTTGTCTGGGAAATGTGCACTGCTGTGTGCTCAGTGTGCGTTCTTCCAGATTTTTGGGAAAATAGTCTGTCTGCCGACACCTTGCCCGAATTGCGTTTGACTGCACCCCGTATTATATTTGTGCGAGTTGCTTTGCGGAGCAAAGTAACATCCAAGGGGCTGTAGCTCAGTTGGTAGAGCGCTTCGTTCGCATCGAAGAGGTCGCGGTTTCGACTACCGTCAGCTCCACGAGACCCTCTGCATTCATTCCACCGCAGAGGGTCTTTTCATTTTGAAAGTAGACCTCAAAAATGCAAAGCGCAGAGAAAACTCGTTGGTGAAGGGTCATTCTGCACTTCGAGGGGCTGATTTGGTGTTTGCTGGAGGTCTACCTCCGTTTCAAGGGGCTGGTCGTTAAGTAGACATGTCTCCAAAACGGCGAAATATCATTGATAGCAGGCCATTCCTACTCACGTTTTGACGTTTGGGGAGCCCCTCGAAACGGAAGTAGATCTCCGGAACATGTGAAATCAGCCCCTCGAAGTGCAGAATGCTCCTGATCCCACAGCAGATTGCTCTTTGGCTTGGGCAATACTGGGAGTATGACAAGCGCAGATGAGTTGAATGAACAGCGTGACGCTGAACAGAGCGTCGCACAAGTGTTTGAACGCAACGATGGGAACGATGGGATTGATGCCGGCGAACCTGCCGCTTCCCAAACTCGCGAGTCGGCTGTGACTATTCCTGCTGGCACTGTGGTACTCGCTGCGACCCCAATCGGCAACGTCGGCGACGCTTCTGCTCGTCTGGTGGCTCTTTTGGAACGCGCCGACATCGTAGCCGCAGAAGACACCCGCCGCCTGTTCGACCTGGCTCGCCGCCTCGGCGTCTATGTGAACGGCCGAGTCGTCGCCTACCACGACCACAACGAGCGAGACAAGGCCGACGGCTTGCTTGATCAGGTCGAAACCGGTGCGACCGTGCTCGTCGTTTCCGACGCCGGCATGCCCACCATCAACGATCCAGGCCTGGCCATTGTGCGCCGCGCCATTGAACGCGGCCTGCCCGTCACCTGCGCGCCTGGCCCCTCTGCCGTGCTTGACGCGCTTGCCCTTTCCGGCCTGCCCACCGATCGCTTCTGCTACGAGGGATTCCTGCCGCGCAAGCATGCCGAACGAGTGCAATATCTACGCACACTGTTGGGCGAACGCCGCACCATTGTGTTTTACGAGACGCCTCACCGCATCGCCGATTCGATGGATGATCTGTTTGACGCATTCGGCCCGAACCGTCCGATGGCGCTGTGTCGGGAGCTCACCAAGGATTATGAGCAAATCCGGCGAGGTCCAATCGGAGAGATTCGCCAGAGTGTGATTGACGATCCGCCGCGCGGCGAGATGGTATTGGTCATCGGCGGCGCCTCCAGTGAAGAGGCCGAGGCCGCCGCGCCCAGCACGTTGAGCGTGGAAGATATGGCCGTGCTGGCTATCGACCGTGCGTTGGAGGATGGCCTGCGTATCAAGGACGCCATCGCGCAGGTGGTGCAGGAGCATCCGTTGGCCGATGGTTCGCTGGCCAATCGCAAGCAAGTGTATGCAGCGGTGTTGGAGATTAAGGGGTAGGATCCGCGTATTTACATGATGCCGTTGGTTGGCGCTTGCGATTGACGTGGATAATTGATGACATCTGTAATGATTGAGATTCCGCGGTAATTTGCCGGGGGATGAGACTTGCGGCAGCATTATTCCTCCTCCATCGATTCCAGTAGAACCGCCAGCGCCCGCTTCACTCCAGGTCCGCCCGCCTGCGAGATGAATTCCAACAATGCCGCATCCGCCCGAGGATTGGCAATAAGCCAGCGCCTGAGTTCGGGCGCATGCTGGGCGATATGCCACAGCACTTCGATTGGCGTATCCGGCGAACAGGCTACGGATGGGGTCAATGCGATTGGCGGCGATGGTGGGGCATCATGATTGACAGCAGCGCTCGCGTGTGGGCTACGCGATCGAATATCAGAAGCGCGCGGTAGCCGCTGCGCTTGATGCAGACGGTCAAGTCGCCGGGAAGCATGGCGGCCTATTATGCGCATTGCCCTAAGGCCGGTTCGGACTCCCGTTGCAATGATTCGAAAAATATCCGTGCGCGACCGGCATGCTTATGGTGCCGGTGCTCTTTGATGATTTGCAGGCATTCGCTGGCACGGAAACTGTATGCGGTCATCAAGCGGCATACCAACGTATTGATGGCGGACGGGTCCGGCGCATCGTCCATGCCCATCACCAGGTCACAGGCTGTACGCTGCGGTGTGGTGACAGGAAGATTGCCCAGTCGAATAATGTGCTCTGGCGACGTGACCCGCCTGAATACGCGGATGCGGCGGCCTGCGGAAGTCGAACGAAAATGCGAAGTGGAAATCACGTCAATGGTTCTCGGAAAATCCGGACCGCCAAGCCATACCCAGGCGGCAGTCAGCGCGCACGCCACGGTTCCGAACGGGGCGACCGTGGAGACAATCATCGCGCGGCCATATAGTGTGCTGGCGTGTTCGTTCCAGTAGCCAGCGGATTCGTCGAACTTTCGTATGGTGCCGAATGTTTCCAGCCGGCTTAAGCTGAGCGGTCCGGGCAGATCTTTGGTGAACAGCACGGGCGGCACTGATGGGCTGACGGTGGTGTGCCGAGCGGTGCCGGCGTTGGCTATGGTGCTCGTCATCGAGCGATTTGGTGCATTCATGTGCCCGACCATACGCATAGTTTGCGCTCGGGCGCTACCGGATAGGCGAAAACGGTGGATAAGTGGATAATTCCGACTGCCGCGCCGAGATTGTGGACGATGCTGTGGGCGGTTTGTTGAGGGGCTGCGCAATGGTTGGTAATCCACATGTTTAGGCATGCTCTTTGTGCTGTGCATCGGCATTTCGATGGGCTTTCCGCGCGTTGCTTATGCGTGTGCCCGGCGTGTCCCCGCCGCGCCGGATAATCAAACATTATGAGTCATGTTTTGGTGAATGTTGCTTGGCCGTATGCTAACGGCCCCCGTCATATTGGTCATGTCGCAGGATTTGGTGTGCCCTCCGACGTTTACGCGCGTTACGAGCGCATGAAAGGCAATGATGTGCTCATGGTCTCCGGCACCGATGAGCACGGTACCCCGATTCTCGTTGAGGCGGAGAAGGAAGGTCTCACGGCCCAGGAGCTGGCCAACCGCTACAACCGTGTGATCGCCAAGGACCTGTGCGACCTCGGCCTGAGCTACGACCTGTTCACCCGCACCACCACCGGCAATCACGAGCACGTGGTGCAGGAGATGTTCAAGCAGTGCTTGGAGAACGGCTACATCTACAAGGGCACCCAGCAGGTGGCCATCAGCCCCTCCACCGGCCGTACCCTGCCCGACCGCTACATCGAGGGCGAGTGCCCGATCTGCCATGCCGAAGGCGCGCGCGGCGACCAGTGCGACGCCTGCGGCAACGAGCTCGACCCGGACGAGCTCATCAACCCGGTTTCCAAGATCAACGGCGAAACCCCGCGCTTTGAGCAGACCGAACACTACTTCCTCGATCTGCCGGCGCTCGCCGAAGCCAACAAGGCTTGGCTGGAGACCCGCAAGGGCTGGCGTACCAACGTCATCAATTTCTCGCTTGGCCTGTTCAAGGAAGTCAAGCCGCGCGCCATCACCCGCGACATCGACTGGGGTATTCCGGTGCCGGTCAAGGGTTGGATCGACAACCCGAACAAGAAGCTGTACGTGTGGTTCGACGCCGTGATCGGCTACCTGTCGGCCTCCATCGAATGGGCCCGCCGCCAGGGCGACCCGGAGAAGTGGCGCGAATGGTGGAACGACCCGAAGTGCCCGGCCTACTACTTCATGGGCAAGGACAACATCACCTTCCACTCCCAGATCTGGCCGTCCGAAATGCTCGCATACAACGGCAAAGGCTCCAAGGGCGGCGAAACCGGCCCGATGGGTCCGCTCAACCTGCCTGAGCAGGTGGTGGCCAGCGAGTTCATGACCATGGAAGGCAAGAAGTTCAGCTCCTCCCGCGGCATCGTGATCTACGTCAAGGACATCCTCGCCCGCTACCCCGTGGACGCCGTGCGCTACTACATTTCCGTGGCCGGCCCCGAATCCTCTGATTCCGACTTCACCTGGGCCGAGTTCGTGCGCCACAACAACGAGGAGCTCGCCTCCTCCTGGGGCAACCTGGTCAACCGCGTGGCCAACCTCATCAACAAGAACTTCGGCGAGATTCCGCCGCTGGACGAGGATTCGATGACCAACGAAGACCGTGGCCTTCTGGAAGAGACTTCCGCCGCGTTCGACGTGGTCGGCTCCTCCATCGAAACCCACCACCAGAAGCACGCCCTATCCGAGGCGATGCGCGTGGTCGGCGACATCAACAAGTACATTTCTGCCACCGAACCGTGGAAGATTAAGGACGACCAGGCTCGTCTCGGCACCGTGCTGCACGTGGCCGCTCAGGCCGTGGCCGACGCGAACCATCTGCTCGCGCCGTTCCTGCCGCATTCCGCGCAGAAAGTGTGGGAGGCGCTCGGCGGCGCCGGCACGTTCTCGCCGCTGCCCGAGCTCAAGGAAGTCGAGGATCTCGACAAGCCCGGCTTCACGTACCCGATCATCACCGGCAACTACGAGCTCGGTGTGAACGTGCACCCGTGGAAGAGCGAGGCGATCGAGGTCGGCGCCGTGGTGCCTAAGCCCACGCCGATCTTCGCCAAGATTCCGACCGAGGCCGTGAAAGAGGAGCTGGCTCGCTTCGATGAAGCGTTGGCTGCTCGCCGCGCCGCCGAGGCCGAACGTCTGGCCGCCGAGAAGGCCAAGCTCGCCGCCGAGTGATTCGACGTCGTTAGTCCATAGCTGACGGGCCGCATTCCTTTCGCCGCATTGCGTGGCGATGGGGTGCGGCCCGTTTCATTATGTGCGATTGGGACCGGCACATTGTGCGTCCATGCTCTTGAAGCGGGGTACCCCCCTGTGCTTATAGTGTCATTCGGCTTTGGGCACGAGAATGCCCAGAGCGTAAGACCCGACATAGTTGTGCCGGTTGCCGGGCAGCGTTACAAACCCGTCACAGTTTGCCAAGACTTTTCCCAGACAAGCACATCGAATCCCCAAGAATGAGATGGTTATATAGAACATGTCAACGGAATGAAGTTCATACCGGTGGCGAGGTTCTTCCGAACCCCATAACTGAACCCTTCTTCTCTCTTCTCTCTCACCCGGCGGCCCCCTCCGCCGGGTTTCTTCTTTTTGACTGCTGGTTGCATGATGAGACCCGAATTGTGGCGGAGTTTTCTTCTACCTATGGTGAGGAACTGTTGCGTTCATTGAACGAAGGGAAGACCATGTATTCCGTCACATTTCCGGGCAACCTGACTCAAGCGGAATCGGCCTTGGTCAAGCGAGGCACCATACAGATTGCCGCGTTGCTGGCCGCAAAGATCACCGGCCGCGGTCTCATCATCAACGACGGCGACATCGAATACTCATGGGATTTCATCCTGGTCGACGCCAGCAGCGATGAACAGAACACCTTTGACGAGCGACTATTGCGGATGCTGTCCGACTACATCCACGCCGGATTTCCCGATGCCGTGGTCCGCTACACCAAGCACGAGGCGCCAAAGCTCAGTAAATAAACGTGAATGCCCCTTCTCTCTGAACAGAGAGAAGGGGCATTCGAATATATGCTCCCGCCAGCGGGAGCTAAGAGAAAACGTCAGCGGCAGCGGCGGGTCAGCGGCAGCCAGGGGTCGAGCTCGACCGGTTCGGTGGTGAGCAGGGCGCGGGTGGCGTCGTCGAGATATTCCTTGCGGATGATGAGTTCGGTGACGAAACGGTCGAACCAGGCGTCGGACATCACGTAATAGCCGTCTTTGCCGGCGTCCTTGCCCCAGCTGTTCTCCACCTTCCAGCGGTTCGGCTTGCCGTCCTCGCCGAGGTTCACGCCGGTGAAGGTCATGGCGTGGTTGCTCGGGCTGTCGCCGTATTCGAGTCCGTGAGCCTTGTCTCCGGTGAATTCGGTGCCGAACAGCTGGTCGACGCGCACCACGGACTGGTCGAAGAACCCGTCCTTGCGCAGGGCGAACTGCGTGCAGTCGCAAGCGAACCAGATCGGATGGCCGGCGGTGAGCTGGTCAAGCGCGGCCTTCTTGAACACGTCCAGCGGCACGTTGACGAACTCCATATCGCCCGCCTCGGCCACGTTCGCGCTGAAGCGGATGCGATAGCGCCGGTTGAACGGGCGGCTCTTGAGCGGGGCGTTGGCCAGCGTCACAAAATCGTTGACGTCCACCGGCACGTACTTCTTGTAGAACTCAAGCGGGGTGATGCCGATCTCGCGGATCTGCGGGCGCTCGTCCTTGCCGGTCTTGTCCTTGTTCTTATCGCACTTGCACGCCTTGGCGTCGGACTTGTTCTCGCACTTGCAGGATTCGTCCTTGCCGTCGGCATCGGCCTTGCACGCCTTGGCGTCGCACTTCTTATCGTCCTCGGCGTCATCCTTGGTGCGTGCGAAGAAGTCGAACTTCTCCGGCGGCTCGCCAAGCGACACGGCGCAGATGCGGTACACGGTGCCCATGTACTCGTCCTTCAGCGCGCGCAGCTCGTCCTCGCCAGCGCCCGCAGCCGAACGGCGGCGCAGCTCGGCCGCGAACTCGCGCAGCTTGGAGTTGAGGTACTGCTTGAAATCATCGGAATTACGGGAGTTCTCGGACTCCGGGTAGGCGCTCTTGGGCACCAGACCGTACTTGTTCACCAGCGCGGCGAACATCTGCCACCAGCCGCCGTCATCGGACGGGCCCCAGTTGATGGCCTCGAACAGGCGCGAGTCGGTGGGCTCGTCGAGCGTGCGCAGCACATTCTCCAGATAAGTGTTCGACTTCTCCATCGCATCCCAGAAGAAGAGGTAGGTCTCGGAGAACTCGAAGTCCTCAAGATTCCAGCGATGCATAAGCTCGTAGCGCAGCGTGTTCAGGGAGGCGAACATCCAGCAGCGGCCGGAACGCTCCTGATTGGTGATCGAACCTTGCTTAAGTTCGATGGAGAAGTCGCGCGGCAGCGCACGCACGCCGCGATAGTCGGTGGCCGCCTTGAGCACGCCGGCCGAAACCGCCGCGTCCGCCGCGATCAGGTTGGCGCGGTCCTTGTTGAAGTCTTCGGTGTACGTACGCAGAAGTTCGGGTTTGATGGCCCGTGCGCTGGCGTCTGTCGTCATGATGCCCCTGTCTGATGCTGATGATGCTGATGGATAATCCGTTGCCGGCGGCGGGGACTGTCACCATCCGGGCCGGCGGACTGCTGACACGAAAGTATAAGGCATGTCCAGCAAAGGCTCAGGAAATACAAAATTAACAAACGGATGTTTGCCCAATATGCAGTAAGTGTTTTCGCGGTTTTCCGTACAGGAAAAAGTCGGAAAAGTCAATACCCATATTCCATATATTGAACTTAATTTGTGGTTTTGAGCGGGGGGGGTATCACTTTTCCAGTTATTTGGGAGGTGGTTGGGTGTTCAAGTACATCATCAAGCGCATTGTGAACTACGTGATCATGCTGTTCGTGGCAGTATCGATGACGTATTTCCTGGCCAGCGCATTCATGGATCCGCGTTCGAACTACATGTCGCGCAATCCGCATCCGCCGATCGCGTCGATTAACCGGTCGCTCGATCTGGCCAACATCAACGACCAGACGCCGGTCGTCATCCGCTATTTCCGCTGGCTCAAGGGCATCCTCACCCAGTGGAACTGGGGCCTGAGCCCGGATCAGTCGCCGGTGGCGCCGGCCATCGCCTCCCGTATCTCCGCTTCGCTGCAGCTGGTGACGCTCGCCACCGTGCTCTCCATCCTCTTCGGCGTGAGCATCGGCGTGTACACGGCCATCCGTCAGTACAAGTGGCAGGACCGCGTGCTCAACACCACCGCAACGTTCTTCCTGGTGGTCCCGGCCGCCGTCATGGGCCTGATGGTGGTGCTGCTGGCCATCAACTTCAACAACATCGTGGGCAGCCGCGCGTTCTACGTGACCGGCCTGCACTCCTACCAAGGCTCCAACCCGGTGCTTTGGGTGTTTGACTATCTGCAGCACCTGATCCTGCCCACCATCGTGATGACGATTCCGGGCATGGTGGGCTACCACCTCACCCAGCGCACGTACCTGCTCGACACCATGAACGCCGACTACGTACGCACCGCCCGCGCCAAGGGCCTGACGCTCAACGCGGCCATTCGCCGCCACGCACTGCGCACCTCGCTGATCCCGACCGCCGTGGACGTGGCCTTCTCCATCGCCGGTGTGTTCACCGGCGCGGTGATCACCGAAAACGTGTTCGCTATCAACGGCTTGGGCATGTACTTCACCCAGACCATCGCCAACAACGACATCAACGGTGCCGTGGCCGTGGCCGCGTTCGGTGGCGTGTGCACGCTGTCCGGCGCGCTGCTGGCGGATATCTTCTCCGCCTGGCTTGACCCGCGTATCCGACTGAGCTGAGCCCCGCGCAAAGGACGATCTAACATGATGAACGACAACGAGAACATGGTCTCCGACGCCGCCGCCCAGGATATGGAACTCACCGATCCGCAGGGCAGCGAACCGCAGTCCGCCGACGCCAGGAATGCCCAGGAGGCTTCCAGCGCCGACGACTTCCACCGCACCGGCCGCATGCAGCTGTACGTGCGCCGCTTCATGCGCCGTCCCTCGGCCGTGGTGGGTCTGGTGGTGCTGATTCTGCTGATTCTTTTGGCGATTTTCGGCTCGAAATTCTCCCAGTGGAGCTACGATGAGCCCGATTTCGCCGCCCTCGCTTCGCCGCCGTCCGCCCAGCACTGGCTGGGCACCACGGTCGGTGGCTCGGATATGTACGCGATGATCATCCGCGGCCTCGGCCGTTCGTTGACCATCGGTATCTTCAGCTCGTTCGGCACCACGATCATCGCCGCCCTGGTGGGCACGGCCGTGGCGTTCTTCGAAGGCTGGTTCGAGCGCGTGGGCATGTGGCTGCTGGATATGCTGCTCGTCGTGCCGTCCTTCCTGCTCATCGCCCTGATCGTCGGCATGGCGGCCGGCGGCAGCGACTGGCTGTGGCTGGCCATCGGCCTGACCGCATTCGGTTGGATCGGCTACGCCCGTACGCTGCGCACGCTGACCCTGAGCCTGCGCGATCGCGAATACATCCGCGCGGCGAAGTTCATGGGTGTGCCGTCCTTCACCATCATCGTGCGTCATCTGGTGCCGAACCTGGGTTCGGTGCTGGTCATCAACACTGTGCTCGGCGTGATCGGTGCGGTCAACAGCGAAACCTCGCTGAGCTTCCTGGGCCTGGGCATCAAGGCGCCCGACACCTCGCTCGGTACGCTGCTCAACGCCGGCCAGTCCGTGGTGCAGACCTCGCCATGGGTGCTGATCTTCCCGTCCGTGGTGCTGATCGTCCTGACCTTCTCCGTGCAGCTGATCGGCGACGGACTGCGTGACGCCATCGACCCGTACTCCCGTTCCGGCGGCAAGGCCGAGTGAGAGGGGGAGCGAACATCATGAGCAACGAACAGCGCAACGAACGCAACGCAAACACCACCAATCCCAACACCACAGGAGCGCAAGGCATGGCATCCGAACCGGTGATTTCAGTACGCGACCTCACCGTCAGCTTCGCCTCCGAAGCCGGCACCGTGCACGCGGTGCGCGGCATGAACTTTGACCTGTACCCCGGCAAGACCCTCGGCATCGTGGGCGAGTCCGGCTCCGGCAAGTCCGTGACCTCCATGGCCATCATGGGCCTGCTGGACAAGAACGCCAGCGTCAAGGGCTCCATCACCTACCACGGCGAGGAGCTGCTCAACAAGTCCGATTTTGAGATGAGCGAGATCCGCGGCAAGGGCATCGCCATGGTCTTCCAGGACCCGCTCTCCGCGCTGACCCCGGTGTTCTCCATCGGCGACCAGATCAAGGAAGCGCTGGTCACCCACAATCCGAAGATGACCGAACAGCAGATTCACGACCGCTCCATCGAGCTCATGAACCTGGTCGGCATCCCGGACCCGGAGGGCCGCCTGAAGTCCTTCCCGCACGAGTTCTCCGGCGGCATGCGCCAGCGCGTGATGATCGCCATGGCCATCGCCAACGACCCGGACGTGATCATCGCCGACGAGCCGACCACCGCACTGGACGTGACGATTCAGGCCCAGGTGCTCGAAGTGCTGCGCAAGGCCCAGCGCGAGACCGGCGCGGCCGTCATCTTCATCACCCACGATTTGGGCGTGATCGCCGGCGTGGCCGACGACATCGTCGTCATGTACGCCGGCCGCCCGGTCGAGAAGGCGGACGTCGACTCCATCTTCGACCGCCCGGCCATGCCGTACACCATGGGCCTGCTGGGTGCCGTGCCGCGTTCCGACCGCGAACGCAACAGCCGCCTGGTGCCGATTCCGGGCTCCCCGATGAACCTGGTCAACATGCCCAAGGGATGCCCGTTCGCGCCGCGTTGCCCGCTGGCCACCGACATCTGCCACACCACCGAGCCGGCCATGGAGCCGGTGCCCGGCCGCCCGGGCCAGTTCGTGGCCTGCCATCGCACCCAGGAGATCGTGAGCAAGGGCCTGACCTTCCACGACGTGTACACGGTGGCCGAGGCCGCCAAGTCGAAGTTCGCCGGCGTCCCGCGCGACGAACGCAAGATGGTACTCGACGTCAAGCACATGCGCAAGACCTTCCCGCTGACCGCCGGCGGATTCCTGCGCCGCAAGATCGGCGAGGTCAAGGCCGTGGACGACGTGACGCTGGACGTGCGCGAGGGCGAGACCGTGGCGCTCGTGGGCGAGTCCGGCTCCGGCAAGTCCACCACGCTCATGGAGATCATGGCGTTCAAGCAGCCGCAGGACGGCGAGATCGAGATGTTCGGCACCAAGCTCGAACACAAGATGCCGCGCGAGAAGCGCCGCGAGCTGCGTTCGTCCGTGCAGTACGTCTTCCAAGACCCGATGAGCTCGCTCGACCCGCGTCTGCCGATCTACGACATCCTGGCCGAGCCGATGAAGGTCCAGCACTACTCCAAGGAGCAGATTCGCGAACGCATTGGCGAACTCATGCGTCTGGTGGAACTGAACCCCGACCAGGTGGACCGTTTCCCCACGCAGTTCTCCGGCGGCCAGCGCCAGCGCATCGCCATCGCGCGTGCGCTGTCGGTCAATCCGCAGCTCGTGCTGCTCGACGAGCCGGTCTCCGCACTGGACGTGTCCATCCAGGCCGGCGTGATCAACCTGCTTGAGGACCTGCAGAACAAGCTGGGCGTGGCCTACCTGTTCGTGGCCCACAACCTGTCGGTGGTACGCCACATCTCCAGCCGCGTGGCGGTGATGTACTTGGGCCGCATCGTGGAATCCGGCGACACCGAAGACGTGTTCGAGCACCCGTTGCACCCGTACACCCAGGCGCTCATCAGCGCCGTGCCGGTGCCGGACCCGAAGGCGGAACGCACCCGTCAGCGCATCGTGCTCGAAGGCGAGGTGCCCAGCCCCACCGAGACGTTCGAAGGCTGCCCGTTCATGGGCCGCTGCCCGCTCATGCCCAAGCTGAGCGCCGAACAACAGGCCCGCTGCCGCGGCGAACGCCCGGCGCTGCGGCCGTATGACACTTCCCGACCGAGCGGCCATCAGGTTGCATGCCATTTCGCATGACGGTCGGAACCATATAGAGGAGGAAATAACAATGAACAAGACACGTAAGCTGACCGCGCTCGCCGCGGCCACTGCGGCGCTTGCCATGCTGCTTGCCGGCTGCGGCGCGGGCAATGGCAACGGTTCCAGCAACGCCTCGAGCGCCACCGAACCGCCGGCCGGCATCGATTCGTCATACACCGGCGACCTGCCCATGCCGAAGGTCACCGAGCGTTACGACAACCACCAGAGCCGTGACAACGTCAAGGACGGCGGCACGCTGACCCTGTCCATCACCGAAGTCGGCCCGAACTGGAACTACCTGTCTTCCGACGGCAACACCGGCTACATGTCCGAGCTGTGGAGCTGGTACCAGCCCAGCCTGCTCATGACCGACCAGGTCAATGGCTCCCCGATTAAGGTGAACCCGGACTTCCTGACCGACATGAAGCTCGTGAGCAAGGACCCGATGGTCGTGCAGTACGACATCAACCCGAAGGCCAAGTGGAACGACGGCTCCGACATCGACTGGACCGCCTTCAAGGCCATGTGGGAAGCCAACAACGGCTCCAACCCGGACTACAACCCGCCGAGCACCAACGGCTTCGACCGTATCGCCAGCGTTGAGCAGGGCGACAGCCCGAAGCAGGTCAAGGTGACCTACAAGACCCCGTACTACCCGTGGCAGGAAGTCTTCGGCACTCTGGTGAACCCGAAGGCCGCCGACCCGAAGACCTTCACCCAGGGCTGGGTGAAGAACCCGCACAACGAGTGGGCCGCCGGTCCGTACAAGGTCGACTCCTTCTCCGACTCCCAGGTCACCTTCGTGCCGAACGAGAAGTGGTGGGGCGACAAGCCGAAGCTGGACAAGATCGTCTACAAGCAGATGGCCGACACCGCCTCCCTCAACGCCTTCCAGAACGGCGAGATCGACGCCGTGGAGGCCTACACCAAGGACGACATCAAGGCCATCCGTTCCGTCAAGGACGCCCAGCTGCGCATCGGCTACAGCACCAAGACCCGCGTGCTGGAGTACAACGGCAAGTCCAAGCCGCTTGACGACCTGCAGGTGCGTAAGGCCATCACTCAGGCCTTCGACGTGAACACCTACAACAACGTGCAGTTCCAGGGCCTGAACTGGAAGGCCGAGCAGCCGGGCTCCGAGCTGCTGCTGCCGTTCCAGAAGGGCTACGAGAACAACCTGCCCGCCGAGGCCAAGTACAACGTGGACAACGCCAAGAAAACCCTTGAGGCCGACGGCTACAAGATGGGCAAGGACGGCTACTACGCCAAGGGCGGCAAGACCCTTGAGATCTCCTTCACTTTCTTCGGTGACGACGCCACCCAGCAGGCCCTCGCCAACGCCTACCAGGCGATGATGAAGAAGGCCGGCATCAAGGTCAAGGTCGTGAACGTGGCCGAGTCCAAGTTCTCCGACACCGTGTCTTCCGGCAACTACCAGGTGCTGCCGATGGCTTGGCAGGCTCCGAGCGCCATGACCTTCGTGGTGTCCGCTCCGCAGCTGTACACCTCCGACGGTCCGTCCAACTTCACCTACGTGGGCAGCAAGAAGATCGACGAGCTCGTCAAGAAGGCTGGCAGCCTCTCCGACTATGACGAGCAGACCAAGGCCGTGAACGCCGCCGAGAAGGAAGCCCTCAAGCTGTACGGCACCATCCCGGTCTCCAACCCGGCTTCGTACCTCGGTGCGAAGAAGGGCCTGGCCAACTACGGCCCGTCCGGCTTCGCCGGCAACCTGCCGCAGGACATCGGCTGGCAGAAGTGATGATGTCTGATCGGATGTCTATTGGCATCTGACTGATGTCTGACTGACATGGCCACCGCGCCGGGAACGGTCGGCCGCACGCATCGACTGCATGGCTTTCGATGCCGGACGCGGCCTGCAGCGGTTCCCGGCGGGGTGTGACCGCGGCAGCATATGCCTTACACTCCTTATTTCTGCATATGATGCTGCGGTTGGGAAGCCTCCCGTTTGCGCGCTTATGCGCCGCGCGCGAACGGGAGGTTTTTGCATACTTGCCGCGATTCCACCCCAGCAACGATTTGTCCACCTTGCTGCCCGCGCGGCTGAAACCGTATCCACCTTCCTCTTCCCGGATTTGTGACGCTGACGGTTGCCGAGCGTCACAAATCCGGGAGATAGTCGCCCTTACTTGTTGTCAGAACTTGGTGAGCCCGGATTTGCGGATATGGTCCTCCCAGCCATCCGGCTTAGGCAGTGTGACCAGTTCCCTCATTGTCACGGCAGGGATCGCGGCCGCCACGATGCACAAGCCCAAAGCCACGGACGTGACTGAGTAGCCCCAGTGTTGCATGGCGATGCCGGACAGAAATGTGATCGCCGGGGCCGCAATCGTCTCAATCATGCCCATGCCGGCGAATACGCGGCCCATATGCTCCTTGTTGATGAGCAATGATTGGAATCCGTTGATTACCGCATTGCCGGCCGGTAGGGCCAGCAACGAAATTGCCAGAAACGCCATACGCGCAAGAATCCACGGAGCCAGCGCCGCGCCGAGCGCGCCGATGCTCATCAGCACGTAGAACGATACGGCGACTATGCCGCCGCGCACATGCTGAACCAGCACGGAAGAGATGAGCGAGCCAACGATGACGCCCACAGACACAGAAACGTTCATGAAACTGGCTGACACCACATGTGATGGGTCGGAGCCGATCGAGAGCACCGTAATCAGCAGGAACGAGTTGAAGCACGCGAATGCCAGCGCGCTCGACAAAATCAGGCGACGTTCGAATCGCCCGCTAAGAAGCCAGCGGAATCCGGAAAACATCTCACGCCAATACTGTGACGCGGATGATGTCGTGGTCGTTGCCTGCTCGTCAGCGGCCTGAGTGATGTTGGCCGCATCACCATTCTCATCGGCCTCATCGTCGGCAAGGGCGCGGCCCTCCGCATTGGTCCGCCCGCCACGATGCCAGTATTTTGTGATCCGCATCGCCGCCGCGGTTTCCAATAGATTCAGCAGCGCGCTGACTGCGAATGGCAGCCATAGACCGCCGCCGATCAATACGCCACCTACTGGTGCGCCGGCGAGTTCGAGGGCGGCATCGCGGCCATCATTGAGGCTTGACGCCTTGGGCAGCAATTGATCGGGAACGATGCCTCGTAGCATCGTGTTGCTCGTGGTTCCTAGGAGGCCTGAGCGTATGCCGAGGCATATCGCAAGTACCATCAGCACCGGGTATATGAGTAATCCCGCCCATCCTAGGGCCGCGCATATGCCGAACAGTGCGAAACCAATCAGGCCAAACGCAATCATAAGTTTTTTGCGGTCGTACTTATCTTGTACCACGCCACCTGGCAGCCGCAATACCGACGATATCATGGTCATGATTGAATCCAGCAGCGTCGCCTGTGCCGGTGAGCCCGTGACGGTCTGCGCGATGAGTGGCATTGCGAAACCTTGGATACTTGATGACAGCGACGTGCATGAATCCGCTACGAACCATTTGCCATAATCCGTGCCGCGCCATAGCGACTCGGTGGTGTTGCTATGTGAATTGTGACCGTTGGGCTGTGTTGAAGATTGGTTGTTGACTGTTCCGATGGAATCAGCCATTGTGATCATCTCCTCGTATTCATCGATGCTTGAGATATTCTATTATGCTCGTCTTCAAGCGCCGCACCGGACTCACCCCCGGCCAATACCGCGACGCCTTCCCCGCCCGCCTTTACAACACCGTGTGATTAGGGAAGGTCAGGGTACTAACCCTGGGAAAAGTGCAGTATTCTGCATTATTAACCCTAGGAAAAATGTAATTTTGTACAATCGCAACCCTAGGAAAAATGTAGAATACGCGAATTGCAACCCTAGGAAAAGTGTATATTGCGGTATGATGGAGCGACAGGACAGTGATTTGTGATGTACGGTCCTATGCGATAGGGAGGGCGGCATGGCGGAGTTCAGGCGAGATATATATACCAGGTTGTCGGCATGGGCTGAAGCGACGGAGCACAAGCCGATAGTGCTGTGCGGCGCGAGACAGGTAGGCAAGACTCATGTGCTTAAGGTGCTGGGTCGGGACAAGTTCGAGTCATTTTCTTATGTCAACTTGTTCGATGGCGGTGCAAAGGCTGCGTTGACAGGTGTGGATTCGGTGCACATGTTGCTTGATTCCATGGAGGCGTTTAATGGGGTTCGCGTTCGGCCCGGCAAGACGCTGCTGTGCATCGACGAGATACAGGAAATCCCTGATTTACTGACTCTGTTGAAAGCGCTCCATGAGGAAATGCCGGATCTCCATGTCGCTGTAGCGGGCTCCTATCTGGGCATGGCTCAGCACGAAGACCTGTCATTCCCGGTTGGCAGTGTCACCTCCATCGATATGTATCCGATGACGTTTGTGGAGTTCTTGGAAGCGGTCGGTGATGGAGTGATAGCCGAACGCATCCGGAACCAGCGTATTGAGACACTTGGGGGATTTGCGGAACGTTTAGAGCGAAGGGTTCGTCAGTACTGTTTTGTTGGCGGCATGCCCGAAGTCGTTGAGACATTTGTAGAAGATGGCTATCGGCATGCGCGTGCCGTGCAGAAAGAATTGTTATCCAATTACGACATGGACTTTTCCAAACATCCCAGAACCGGTGTGGATAGTGAGAAAATGCGTTTGGTGTTTTCCTCGATTCCGTCCCATCTGGCGCGTGAGAATCATAAATTTATTTTTGGCCACATCGCTCGTGGCGCTCGGGCGGCGCAATATGAATCCGCGATTCAGCAGATTGTCGATTCTGGTCTTGCGTTGCGGGTGTATCGCGTCGAAAAACCTGCGGCACCATTGCCGTCATACCGTGATGATTCCGCGTTCAAACTGTATCTCCATGATGTTGGGCTGCTGGCAGCGGCCCTGGATCTGACTCCCGCAAGCGTGGTCCTTGGTGATGACGGGCTGACCGAATTCCGTGGTGCGTTAACGGAACAGTATGTTTGCCAGCAATTAGTGGCCGCCGGCATCACACCGATGTACTGGTCGAATGCGAACAGTACGGGAGAAGTTGATTTTGTCTTTGCAGGCAATGGCGCAATCATTCCGCTGGAGGCCAAAGCTGGTACCGAGCGTCATAAGCGTAGCTTGAAGTGGCTGTGCGACAAATACGGGATTTGCGGTTACCGTACGTCGATGCGGAATTACAAGGAGCAGGATTGGCTGACCAATGTCCCACTGTGGATAGTCGGGAGCTGCTTCCGCCCGTGGTTGGCGAGTGATTATGAGCCGGATGGCGGAGCTGATTTAGGGCCGCTACCGAATACTGATGATGAAGGATGACTGAAGCCGCGAGATATGGTTCGACCGGTTGCTGACTTGGGATATGGTCCGCGACCGGCCTGTAGTGGTGAAGCCTTAAGGCTTACAGCTTGAAGGCGGCCTCGGCGTACTGATCGCACATCAGACCGAAGCGCATCTTGCGGCCGTTGATGGTCTTGACATCGGCGTCGTTGTATCGGTCCATTGACCCAGCCTGTTACTTCACCCTTACCGTCCGCAATGGAGTGAACCGACTAATCCATATCCGCAAAATCGACAAGCGTCACTGTACCGTCTTGCGCCGCGCGGGCGGCGACGTGCTCGTCGAAGCCTGATTTGGAGAACAGCATGTAATGGCTGGTTTCGGGGTGCAGCAGTCTGGCGCGATTGCGCAGCACTTCCAACTGCTGCAGACCGGATGGCACGCTGCGCCATTTGCATTCGCAGAATAGGAGAGTTTTCGGTTTTTCTCCTGAAGCCACGATGTCAATTTCCTCCTGACTGCGGGTGGTCGGATTGACGCCCCACCAACGTCCGGCATCAAGCATGAGGAAAGGCAATGCCTCGGTACCGTTATGGGACCATATCCACTGAACGCAGATGTCTTCGAACACCTGCCCCATAAAGTCGGAGATAGTGCTCATAACACGGTCGGCGGCGAGATCGGCATGACCGGATTGAATGAGGGACATGTTGTTCGGCACATATCGGTACCAGAATCGGAAGAACGAGTCCTCGATACGGTAGATCGTCTTGCGAGGAGCGTCCTCGCCGAAAGGTGTCTCCTTGCGAACGATTCCCAGATCGATGAGATTGCGCAAATAGGTGGTGCATGAGGACGATTCCATATGGCACGCGGTGGCGATGGTGTTCGACCGAGATGCCCCGGAGGCAATGGCCTGGATTACGGCGTTGTACTCGGCCGGGCTGCGCAGCTCCTGCTTCAGCAAGTTGTCTGGCTCCTCAAACAGATAGCAGCTTGGGTCGAGGATGTTCCAACGGATGTTGTCTCGGATGCTGATGCCGTCGTCCAGTTGCCGAAGATACTGCGGGATACCGTCGGTAAGTCCGTAAGCGATAGCGGCGTCCTCGTTGCTGTATCTTGGCAAGAACTTGCGGACATCGGCGTAGCCGAATGGCTCCACTTTGATTTGAGCGGTGCGTCTGCCGTATAGAGGGCTCTCATACCCAAGCACCTGGCGCTCCATGAACGACATGGAAGAGCCGCATAACACCATCATGAGCTGACTGTCATCCTTATGGCGGTCGATGGCATGCTGCAGGACCGAATTGATGGTCCGGTCTGCTTTAGCCAGATATGGGTACTCGTCGATGACGAAGGCGATGCGTTGCTTTGCGGCCAGCGCGAACACCGCTTCCAGTGCGGATTCAAAGCTGCGGTATACGGGCGTTGTCTCGAACGCCTCTGAGCCCTTTTCATACAGAGCAATGCTGCGGCTTAACGATTCGAGATTCTTGGAAGCGCTGGATTCGATTGCCGAAAAGAAAATCGTGGGGCGATCTTCGAGGAAGCGGTTGATGAGTGTGGTCTTGCCCACGCGGCGACGGCCGTAGACCACGACACACTCGAACTGCTGTGAGCTCCAGCGGCGTTCCAGTGCCGAAAGCTCCTTATCTCGCCCGACGAACATGGCCCTTGTCTCCTTGCTTTGCTGTCTGCCCTGGCGCACACGCGCAAATTATAGAATCGTAATTTACTTAATTATGATTCTATAATTTGGTCGACTGGTATGCAACAGGTCTCAAGCGTGCATTGCCGCATGCGCAACGTTTCGCGCGACACATTCTGGGGAATGCTGCGCTTAGCGGGCCGTGCCGCGTTGTTAATGCGGGGAACACGCAGAGTTGTGGGCTGTTGCGATTGGACGCAGGCCGTCTAGACTAGTACGCGTTTGCGAAAGTCGAACGTGCTTCGACCGATGAAGGAGAGCTCCGGTCGTGCGGCCAATGACAGGCGCAGTGCGAAGCACGGCTGATCGTGAATCGTGGCGGCAGCGATTGCCGCGTGCGGCGCAGGAGCATGCCGCACCATACCATAAGCAAACAATCCCCAAGAAACGGTGATCCCCTCACATGTACGTCGATCCGGGAATCAATACCAGCGCAAGCAATCTCAAATGGGTGCTGCCATACTGCAAACCAGACCTGCCCCGCGTGGTAGGCGCGCTTCTACTGTTCATCGCCAATAACACGATGGCCCTGACCATTCCGATTCTGTCCGGCGTCATTGTGGACCGTGTCATCGTCGGCGGGCATACCGACGAACTGCCACGTCTGTGCGGACTGATGATCCTCATGACCATCATCCGCGTGGGCGCGCGATACGGCTACCAGATGTGGATGGAGCGTTTCGGCCAGAACTCGGTCTACCGCCTCGTCTCCGACGAATACGAGAAGCTGCACGAGCTCGACTTCACGTACTTCAACCACACGCGCACCGGCGACATCATGAGCCGCCTGACCTCCGACACCGACGCGATCCGCCACTGCCTGAGTTGGGTGAGCTACCAGATCGCCGACTGCGTGGTCATGTTCATCGGTGCCCTGTGTGTGATGTTTGCCATCGACTGGCGACTTGCGCTCGCCCTGGCCTGCGTCACGCCGTTCATCTTTGTGCTCACGCGCGGCCTGTCCACGCACGCCCACCCGCTGTTCTTCGCCATCCGCAACTCGCTGGCCTCCCTCAACTCCATGGTCGAGGAGAACATCGAGGGCAACCGTGTGGTCAAGGCATTCGTGCGCGAACCGTACGAAACCGAAAAGTTCGACGGACACAACGACGACTACATGCAGCGCAACATGGCCCTGGCCTACAACTCGCGCAAGTACATGCCCTGGCTGGACGGCCTCGGCTTTTCGCTGCAGCTCATCACGCTCGGCCTCGGCGGCTTCCTGGTCATCAAGGGCTACATGACCCTTGGCAACTTAGTGAGCTTCAACTCCTTCCTGTGGATGATCGACGGCCCGGTGCGTGCCTCCGGCTGGCTCATCAACGACTGGCAGCGATTCAACGCCAGCTGTATCAAGATTCGCAAGCTGCTCACCGAACAGCCGCGCATCGTGGAGAAGCCCGACGCGGCCGAAGCCGTCAAGCAGGCGGTCACAATCGTCGAGCAGGTCAAGCGCGATGATGAGGCCACCGGTGCTACCGGAGCGCCCGGGGCTTCCGGAACATCCGGTGCCCAGCAGTCCACCGAACGCAAGTCCTGCCCGCTGCGCATCAAAGGCGACATCCGCTTTGCCCACGTCAGTTTCGCCTTCCCGGACGACCCGGAAACCCCGATCCTCAAAGACCTCGACTTCACCGTGCCTGCCGGCTCCAAACTCGGCATCCTCGGCGAGACCGGTGCCGGCAAGTCCACGCTCGTCAGCCTCATCTCCCGCTTCTACGACCCAACCGTGGGCCATGTGCTCATCGACGGCATCGATGCACGCGACTGGCCGCTGGCCACCTTGCGCTCGCAGGTGTGCATCGTGGCGCAGGACACCTTCCTGTTCTCCGACACCATCGGTGGCAATATCGGCTTTGGTGCCAGCGATGATAGCGACGACCGATATATCCAGAAAATGGCCCAGATCGCCGGCGCGGACAATTTCATCAGGTCGATGCCGCAGGGTTATGACACCGTCGTGGGCGAACGCGGCGTGGGCCTGTCCGGCGGGCAGAAACAGCGCCTGTCGCTGGCCCGCGCGCTCGCGGATGATCCGTCGATCCTGATTATGGATGATACGACCTCGGCCGTCGATATGGAGACCGAAGCGGAAATCCAGAAGCACCTCAAGGAGATGGACGGCGGCAAGACCATCGTCACCATCGCCCACCGCATCTCGTCGGTCAAGGATTCCGACCTGATTCTGGTGCTCGAACACGGACGCATCGTCGAACGCGGCACCCACGCCGAACTCGTGGCCGCACACGGCCGCTACTGGGACATCTACCACAAGCAGCTCGGACTCCAGTCCGGCGCCGCACAGGGGTTTTAACCGTCGTTCAACCTCCCTCTGACGAGGGCTGAGCCGTGAAGAAACAGCCCTGTGGGCTGTTTTTAGGCGAGGGCGAACCGATAGGTGAGCAATAAATAAAGGAAGCGATGACGGAGGGAGAGATTTTGACGACATATCTCTCCCCCCAGGCAGCTTCGCTGACAGCCCCCTCGCCGGGGGCTTGAGAAGAGGACTTATGGCACAACGCAATACATTCCGCGAGGATGAGGAGCTGGAGGAGTCCATCAACCTCCACGACATCGCTCGCGTCGGCAAATATCTCAAACCGTACATTTCGCGCATTGTGCGCATCCTGGCGGTCGTGGTCTCGATGAGCTGCATCGTGGTCAGCGTCCCGTACCTGACCAAGATTATGATTGACGACGCGATTCCGAACAAGGATCTCGGCAAACTGGCCATGCTGGCCGGCGGGCTGTTCTGCCTGATCGTGATCTACGAACTCGCGCTGCGCTACCGCACGGTGGCCATTACTCGCGTGGGCCAGCTCATGCTCAAGGACATGCGCCGCGATTTGTTCACACACATCCAGACCCTGCCGTTCAGCTACTTTGACTCGCGCCCGCACGGCAAGATCCTGATCCGCGTGGTCAACTATGTGAACACCCTTTCGGACACGCTCTCCTCGGGTCTGATCAACGTGTTCTCCGACATCTTCACATTCTTCGTGACGCTGATCGTCATGTTCGCCATCGACTGGCAGCTGGCATTGTGGAGCCTCGTACTGTTCCCGGTGCTCATCATCTGGGTGCGTGTGCTGCAGTACTTCCAGCGCAAGGCTTATCAGGTGCTGTCCAACAAGCAGAGCAATCTGAACGCCTTCATCCACGAGTCAATCGCCGGCGTGAAGACCACGCAGACCTTCGCCCGCGAGAAGGAGCAGTTCGACACCTTCCAGCAGCAGCAAGACGACGTACGTACCGCCTGGATGGCCGCCAAGCACATTGAATTCCTGATGTGGCCGGGCGTGCAGACCATCTCCGTGATGACCATCGCGTTCATCTACTTCGTGGGCATCACCGGCTTCGGCGGCGTGAGCGTGCCCACCGGTATGCTTATCGCGTTCGTGGGCTACGCGAACAACTTCTGGAACCCGGTGATCAACATCGGCAACTTCTACAACCAGCTGGTCACCTGCTCCGCCTACCTCGAACGCATCTTCGAGACGCTGGACGTCAAGCCCGAGATCGCGAACAAGCCGGGTGCCACCGAGCTGCCCGCCATTCAAGGCAAGGTCGATTTCAACGACGTCGTGTTCCGGTACGAGGACGACGGCCGTAACATCCTGAACTTGGTCGACTTCCACGTCACCCCGGGCAAGACCATCGCCCTGGTCGGCCCGACCGGCGCCGGCAAGACCACCATCGTGAGCCTGCTGTCCCGGTTCTACGACGTGTCGGAAGGTTCGGTGACCATTGATGGCCACGACGTGCGCGACGTGACGCTTGAATCGTTGCGCCGGCAGATGGGCGTGATGCTGCAGGACACGTTCATCTTCTCCGGCAACGTACGTGACAACATCCGCTACGGCAAGCTCGACGCCACCGACGAGGAGATCGAGGCGGCGGCGAAGGCCGTGCACGCGCACGAGTTCATCATGGAGCTGCCTGATGGCTACGACACCACGGTGGAGGAGCGCGGCTCGACCCTGTCCGCCGGGCAGCGCCAGCTCATCGCGTTCGCGCGTGTGCTGCTCGCCGACCCGCGCATCCTGATTCTGGACGAGGCGACCTCGAACATCGACACCCGCACCGAGGAGGCGTTGCAGGCCGGCTTGCGGCATCTGCTCAAGGGTCGCACGAGCTTCATCATCGCCCACCGGCTGTCCACCATCGAGAACGCGGATCAGATCTTCTACATCGACCACGGCCAGATCGTGGAGCACGGCACGCACGCCGAACTGCTGGAGGCCAAGGGCGCATACTACCGCCTCTACGAGTCCCAATACGCGATGATTCGCGTGGCCACCGGGGCTACTGAGTAGCTCGGCCACCCGTAGCTGCCCCATATCCCAAATCTCCCGAATTTGTACTGCTGGCCGTTACTGAGTAGTACGAATTCGGGAGATGGGGATGTTCCCGAATTTGTGACGTTTAGCGATCGTCAGTGGTACATATTCGGGAGGTGTGGGGTTGCTTCCTGAATATGTGACGCTACGACGTTGTCAGTGGTACATATTCGGGAAGGGCATCGAGGTGGTGATGGGCGCGGTAGGGTGTCTGCCTACACTGGGGAGCTATGAGCAAGCACCACCATCGCGACCGTAGCTGGGCACCGGCACCTGAACCGCTGCCGCAAGACGCCCAGACCATCGACAACCACACCCACGTGGCCTCCGTCATACCGTTTGCGCGGGCCATGAGCCACGAGGCACAGGAAAAAGGGCAGCCCGAAGTCCCGGTGTACGACGTCGATCAGTTGCTTGCACAGGCGCAAGCCGTCGGTATTGGGGGTATTATCGACTGCGGTTGCGAGCTGCCGCACCTGATGACCGCCGTCCAGATGGCCCTCGATCATCCAGGTAATGTGCACGCGGCGCTCGCAATACATCCCAACGAATCCGTGCTCCACGGTCATCGCGGTGTGCCGGGGCCGGATGGGCTGCCGCTCAAATACAAGCCGTACCACGACACCAGCTTTGAGGACGCTCTCGCTGAAGTGCATCGTCTTGCCACCACGTACCCCGAACAGGTGGTGGCCATCGGGGAGACCGGCATGGACCTGTTCCGTACCGGCGAGGGGGCTAAGGAGCTGCAACGTGAGGCTTTCCGCGCGCATATCGCTTTGGCCAAGGAACTGAACCTGCCCATGCAGATTCATGACCGCGACTCTCATCGCGAAGTCATCGAGACTCTGCTGGCCGACGGCGCTCCCGAGCGTACCGTGTTCCACTCCTACTCCGGCGACCGCGAGATGGGTGAGATCGCGCGCGAGCATGGATGGTACCTGAGCTTCTCCGGCACAGTGAGTTATAAGGGCAACGATGGCATCCGCGAATCGCTGCGCATTGTGGGGCTGGACCACGCGATGGTGGAAACCGATGCGCCGTACCTCACGCCTATGCCGTACCGTGGCCGCACCAATGCACCCTACATGATTCCTTACACACTGCGTGCCATGGCCGATACGCTTGACCTGCCCATTGCCGATGTGGCCCGCGGCACCCGCAACGCCACCCGTGTGGTCTACGGGGTGTGAGCGAGCTCGCTGCCATTATTCCTTGGGATGTGCCGCACAGGCCGCAGAAGTGGGCAATGACGTGTTGATTTGCCCCTTTTGTGGCGCTGTGTTGACTTGGAATTGAGCAGAATTTGTAAGAATCGCCAACGAGGTCTACGATATGTTGCTTGACATAAGCGAGGGGGAGTATCTCCACCTCAATGGAGGACTGAACGTATGGCTGAGTCAGATAAACAGGCTGAACGTGCCCAAAAAGCGGCAAAGCCCCAAAAGGCCCAGAAAACTAATGCCAAGGCTGGTGCCAATAAGGCAAAGGCTAAGCAGGAAGAAGAAGCCCTGCTGAGGGCCGACACCTTCACTAACGCTCCCAAGGTTTCCCGCCGCACCCTCACCAAGGAGGAGCGCGAGGCCATCGCCAAACAGCGCGAGGCCGAGACGCGAGAAGCCGAGAAAATCGCCAGCGCCTCTTCCAAAGGCCGTCTTGGCCGTTGGTGGGCTCGCCTGCAATCCGGACCGGATAAGGTCACGTGGGGCATGGCGATCGTGGCCCTTGGCGTGGTCTATGGCGACATCGGTACCTCGCCTCTGTACACCGCGCAGACCTTCCTTGCCGGGCAAGGCGGCCTCGGCAACGTGGATCGCGAGGCCGTGCTCGGTATGCTCTCGCTGGTCTTCTGGTCGATCACGTTGATTACCACCGTCAAATATGTGCTGATTGCCATGCGCATCGACAACAACGGCGAAGGCGGCATCTTTGCACTCTACTCGTTGATCCGCAAATACGGAGCCTGGCTCGCCATTCCCGCCATGCTCGGCGGCGCGGCCTTCCTGGCCGATTCCGTGCTCACACCGGCCGTGTCCATCAGCTCCGCAGTCGAAGGTCTGCAGACTTTGCCGCCGCTCGAGCAGCTGTTTGACGAGAATCCGAGCCTGACCCTCATGATCACCGTGGTGATCATCGTGATTCTGTTCTCCGTGCAGTCTCGTGGCACCGAAAGCATCGGCAAGGTCTTCGGCTCGATGGTGCTGGTCTGGTTCAGTTTCCTCGCCGTTGTGGGCGTGGTGAATCTCAACAACGACTGGTCGGTGTTCGCCGCCCTCAACCCGGTGTACGGCGTCAAATTCCTGTTCAGCCCGCATAACGCGGCCGGTATCGCACTGATGGGCACGGTGTTCCTCTCCACCACCGGTGCCGAGGCGCTCTACTCCGACATGGGTCATGTGGGCCGTGGCAACATCTACTTCACCTGGCCATTCATCAAGATTGCGCTGGTGCTCAACTACTTCGGCCAAGGCGCGTGGATGCTGAACAACGCCCGCAACCCGCAGTTCAACACTATGAAGTCGCTGAACCCGTTCTTCCAGATGATGACGCCGAACGTGCGCTATCTGGCGGTGATTCTCTCCGTCACGGCCGGCGTGATTGCCTCCCAGGCCCTGATCACCGGCGCATTCACCATGGTTTCCGAGGCCACCCGCCTCAACTGGATGCCGCATCTGCAGGTGCGTTACCCGGCCCGTACACGCGGCCAGCTGTACATTCCGGTGGTCAACGGCGTGCTGTGCGTCTCCACTCTGGCCGTGCTTGCCATCTTCAAGGATTCGGAGCACATCTCCGCCGCATACGGCTTGGCGCTGACCATCACCATGATCACCACCACCGTGCTGCTCGGCGTGTATCTCTGGTATGACCGCAAGCGCGTGGGCGCCATCGTGTTCACCGTGCTGTTCCTGGCCATCCAGATCATGTTCTTCATCGCCTCCATGGCCAAGTTCCTGCATGGTGGTTGGTTCACCTGCCTGCTCACCATCGCGATTCTGTTTGTCATGTACACGTGGAACGAAGGCACCAAGCTGGAGCGTGCGCAGCGTCGCCACATGCGGCCCAAGGACTTCCTGCCCGCACTCGACAAGCTGCACGGAGACTTCCGCATCCCCTACTTTGCGGACAACATCGTCTACCTGACTTCCGATTCGGAGACCAAGCGACTCGATACGGATATCTTCTTCTCCATCTTCGCCGACCACCCCAAGCGCGCCCGCGCATGGTGGGCAGTGAGTGTGGAGACCACCGATGAGCCGTTCACCCGCGAATACTCGGTGGAGAATTTCGGCACCAACTACATCTTCCGTGTGCGGTTCCGCCTGGGGTTCAAGGTCTCGCAGTCCATTCCGGCGTATATTCACCAGATCATGCATGACCTGTCCAAGACCGGAGAACTGCCCAAGCAGAAGTCGATCTACCCCAAGGTGGACGCCGACCCGGATATTGGCACAGTTCGTTACGTGCTGGTGCACAAGGCGCTGATGCCGGAATCCAAGGTCTCCGCTCGTGGTGCGCTCTCGCTGCAAGCCAAGTACGCGATTCGCCATGTGGCCGGTTCTCCGGTCAAGTGGTTCGGCTTGGCGCCCTACAACCCGTTGATTGAAGTGCAGCCGCTATTCGTCTCCACCCGCCGCCCGCCGCGTCTGAAGCGCACGGATGGGACCAAGACGGTTCCTGCGCCAACCCCGACTCGAAGCGTGGCCGATCCTGCGGCTGTTCCCAATCCCATGGATACCACCGCCGGCCTGAGCCGCTTGGTCCAAGAACTCGATGCCGCGATGTCGGCAGAGGAGAAAAGTAGGTATCTCGGTTGAAAGGGGGACTTGAACCCTCTTGCGGAATAATAACTGCTTTCAGAGGGGTGCCTAAGTGTTGAGAACCCAAGTATGGATGGTGTTATTCTGCCGTTTGTACTTGGGCTCTTCCATATCGGGTACCCCTGCTGAAAGCAGTTAGCATTCTGCAGAAGTCGCAATGTACCCCTTTCAGCTGAGTTACCGCCGTGTATAGGCTGACGCGCTCTATAAAGAATGCCTATAACGGTGGCCGCACGTCGAAATATGGCTCGGGTAAGTTATCTGACTATGTGCAGATTATTGGGATACGCGACGGCGGGGTTCAACCTGAGCCTTAACGCCGTGTTGGGTCAGGGCAATGTCGAGGATTTCCGCGAATTGTCCGAGATCCACAACGATGGCTGGGGTGTGGCCCAGCTCGCTGATCCCACGTCGGCGCCGTACGTGCGCGACGGCGGTGCACCCACTCCGGAAACCGGCACGAAAATCTACAAGTCCACCATCGCCGCACGCGCCGATAGCACGTTTGAAGCTTTGGCTAGCGAGCCGGCTCGCGGCGCCATTTGGCATCTGCGTCTGGCCAGCTCCAATCTGCCGCTCATTATGGAGAACCAGCACCCGTTCTATGCCAACGGTTTGAGCTTTATCCACAATGGCGATATTTCCGATGCCAATGGCCGCAACATTGTGACCAATCGTTCCTACCCCGTGGATCACAGCGTGTTTCTGTCCACCGGCGGACGCTCCGACTCCGCCATCTTCTTCGCGGTGATTCTGGAGTACGTCGGCTTCGGATTCCCGCTTGACGAGGCTGTGGCTCAGGCGGTGCGCGAGCTTCGCCAGGCCTACCCGAAATCCAGCTACAACTGCATGATTCAATCCGAGGATCAGCTGATTGCTTTGTGCGCTGCCGGCCGTGAGAAGACCAGCCCACGCATTGTGGAGATCTACGACGAGTATGGCCGCGGCAAGCAGGCCGCCGATTACCGTGTGATGCGCTACCGCGCGCTGAATGACGAGAATGGCGATCCGGCCGGTGTAGTGGTGTCTTCCTCTGGCTATGAGCAGGAAGGCTGGGACGTGCTGGAGAATGATCAGATGATCATCGCGTCCAACCGCAACGGTACCTACCGTCTGCGTTCCATCTGAACCGTTCCTCGACCGTTCCTCGACTCCCGCTGACGGGAGCTGGCTCGCGAAGCGAGACTGAGGGTGGTCTGATTGGTGGAAACGAACCACCCCCAGTCAGCTTCGCTGACAGCCCCCGCCAGCGGGAGCTCAGATCACTCGCATCCCGTACTTCTCAGCCAACGCCGGAATATCCGGTACGCCATATTTGGCCACCAGATCCAGCCAACGCCGCTTATTATCCTCGCCAAATCGTTCGGCTCGAGCCGTATACGCCTCGACTTGCAAGAACTTCGGCGGCACCGACTTGCTGTGGAACTTATCGGCGTACATCACCACTTCCTGCTCAAGATTCATCGGCACATAGTCGGTCGGGGGCAGAGGAAGCTCTTGCCGTATGATGTCCTCACGCGTGAGACCCACGCCAGTGTGATTACGGCAGAACTGGGCGATGTACTCGTCCACACCCTCATCGAGCAAATACTCATAACCCTTCAGTCCGTGCAGGATGTATCGTTTCTTGCTAAATTTGAGCGGTTCGCCGTCCGAGCCGTCATGCTTGAATACGCGATACGTGCCGATATCGTGCAGCAGCCCGCCGATGAGCACCAGATGCTCGTCCAGTAGGCGTGGCGGCACCTGGCCGCCCGTGACGCCCGCAGTGGGTGGCATGGGCGTAGCCGACACAGCAGCATCTACCGTATTCTCTGTGCGACGATTGCTTCCCCGCTCGGGTGCATCTTTCGACAGCGTGCAACGACGCGTGAACAGTGCATTCTGCCGTCGCACAATCTGGCATCCGATGGTTGCCACAATCACGCAATGCGTGTGAACCAGCTCATAGGCCGCCTCGGACGGCGCAATCTTGCGATGCAGCTCGTCAATCTGCTCAAGTGTGGGAATATATCCGGTCATGATCGTCAAGTTTCGTTTCGTAAGGTCAGGATTACCCCTAGATTAGCTCGGGAATAAGCCACGTTGATGTCAGTGGGAACAGATTTGGGCCTTGTTTGACGTTTACTTGCGTTTCGAGGGGCTGATTCGATCTTCTCCGGAGATCTACTTGCGTCTCGAGGGGCTGGTGTCTAGGCAGGCAACGTCCGACAATGGCGAAATGGCGTTGCGCCAAGCCGTTTCTACATGCGTTTGACTGAATGACCAGCCCCTCGAAACGGAAGTAGACTTCCTGAGATGCGCGAATTAGCCCCTTGAAGTCGAGAAGGCCCCTGCGATTCGATATTGCCGAATCGCAGGGGCCTTCTCGACGACTTGAAATCAGATCTCGAACATCTGGTCTGCGGCTTCGGCGATCTCGCGCGAGGCGGTGAGCACGATGATGCAGTGCTTCGGGTCGCCGCTATGCGCCAGCTTGGCAAGGGCGGCGAACACGGTCACTGTGTCGTCCACGTTCAAGCCGCGGGTCGGTTCGTCGAGAATCAGCACTTCCGCTTCCGTGCTGATGGCGCGGGCAATGGCCGCCAAGCGCTGCTGCACCACGGGTAGCTTGCTCACGGCAACGCCGCTGGTCGCCTCCGAGAAGCCGACCTTGGCCAGCAGTTCACGAGCGATCACCGGCTTGGGCTTCAGGAAGTTACGGTTGGAAGCATTCATGGCATAGAGCACGTTCTGCTCGGCGTCCAGATCGGGCTGCACGGCGTGCAGCTGCGGCACGATGCCCAGACGGTGACCACGCAGATCCACAGGCTCCAGTTCGGCGATGTTGGCGCTCTTATTCATCACCGTGCCGGACTTCGGCTGTACAAGGCCGCTCATCACGCCCATAAGCGCGCGGCGCTTGGTGTCTGCGGTCAGTCCCGAGTCAGGGTCGTCGGTGATGAGCAGTGCGTAGGCGTGACCCACGTAGCAGGCGAATTCCACGCTGTCGAGTACGTTGATTTTGCCTTTGGCGCCGGGAACGGTGACTTTGTTCAGCGCAAAGGTCGGGTAGGTCTTGAGCAGGATGTCATCCGCGCCGCCGCCCACGAGCACGCGGTCGATGCGCGAGGCGAGCGTCATGGTCGGTTCGGCGGTCTTGGACGCCGGCGCTGCGTGTTCGACCAATTCGTCTTTGCCGCCAGATTTAGCCAGGTTCAGCGTCTCGTTGACGCGGTCCGCATTGCGCTTGGTCGCTGCGGCGGAGGTGTCTGCGGAAGCCAGAGCGTCTGCTTCTGCCTCGCTGAGTTCTGCGCCCGCGCTGTCCTCGGCGGTGGCGTCTGAGGCCTCAGTGACATCCGCGGCGCTTTCGGCGCTGGCCATGATGCTGTAGATATCACCGGAGGCATTGTCGTCGGCGTCATCCGCACGCTCGAGGTCGAGGCCATCCGCATCGTCAAAGATGACGCTGAACTGGATGGAATCGGCCGGAGCGGGCTTGATGGCATCCTTGGATGCCATGGCCGATTCGGCCGTGTTCTTCAGGGCTTCGTCCTTGCTGAGTTCCTGTTCGTTCTTCTCGCTCATGCCTTCGCCTCCGTATCGTCGTTGGTCGTAGTCGTGGTAGTGGTCGCAGCCTTGCCGAGTTCGGCAACCTCGTCGTCAGCCTCTTCAATGGTCTCGGTTTCGCTGACTGTGCCCCAGTCGCCATCAGCGGCAAAGAGCTTGGCTGCGCTGAAGAACGCAAGTCGCAAGGCCGCCAGAATAGCCAGCACCAGAATGGCGCCGAGCCCGCCCCAGACCATCTGCCAAATCAGGCTAGAGGTGACTGCGGTAGTGTGGCCGGAGATCAATGCCGCGCCGATGGGCTTTGCCGCAAAGGCGCCACCGACCAGGCCGATCACATAGAACGGCAGGGTGGCGAAGAACACCTCAAGCATGAATTGCCAGCCAAGGCGGCCGCGAGTTACGCCGGAAACCAGCGCCATGCCGATTTCATCATTGCGCTTCGGCGTCCACGCGGCCAGCAGCACTAGGGCCAGCAACAGCACGCCACCCACGGTGAGCAGCACGATCACGCCGGTCTTGGCACGAGCAGCCAAGGTATCCAACGGCTCAAGCGACTTGGTGTAAGCCTCGAGCGAGGGGGAAGAGATGGTGTAGCCCTTGGCCGGCAGCTTGGCTTTCTTCAGCGTTTTCAGCAGAGAATCATATGTAGCAGAATCCGTGACGTTGAACACCACGTTCAGGTCAGGCAGCTCCCACCCGGAGGCGGTTTCATTGCTGTACTGCGGGTCGAGTCCGGCCTTGGAGAAGGTCTGGTAGTTCGTGAAGATCGCGTTCTCGCGATTGCGGGCGGCAACCACCGGGTTGTCCACGGTGGATTCGGAGGTGTACTTGTAGATGCCGCGCACCTTGAGCTCTGCGGTGTCTGATGCGCTGGTGGCAGTGGCTACCTTGAACGTATCGCCCACCTTAAGATTATTGGCCTTGGCAAACGCTTCAGAGACCAATGCGCCGGTGGTGTCTGGGTTGGCGGATTTGTTGTTATAGCTCAGGCCCTTGCCGTCCACGATTTCAAAGGTGCCAAGATCGCTTGCTTTGGCCGCGTCCTTGGTCCAGAATGCGCGCCAAACCAGCTGGCCGCCGGTCTTATCGTCGGAAGCGGAGCCGAGCGAGCCGCCATCGAGCGCTTTCAAATCGCCACTCACGCGGGCGGGTACTGTTCCGGTAACGGTGAAGTCGAGCGTGGTACCGGCGGTCTGAATAGCCGAGGCGTAATCGGTGTACGACGACCAGGTCATGTAATGCTTGGTGGTGGCCGAGTCGGTGGCGGAGACCTTCTTCCAGGTGGCCGCGCTCGGGCGAATCGCCATATTGGCTTTCTGCGAATTGTATGTGGTGGTGTGTGCGGTGGTGTTTTCCTGCACAATGGCCAGTCCGGCAACCGTGCCGAACGTGACTGCCAGAGTGATGAACGCGGTTAGGGTGGTGCGTCCCTTGGAACGCATCAAAGCCCGCCAGGCGTTGCTGAGGACGAACATGTGTACCTCTCCCGTTCTCCTAAGCCGAACAAATCAATACGGCTCTACTATTGTTGCGCTTCGTGACCGTTTTCTTGCGCAATACTGTTATACCCCTCAATGAAGTCTGGGAATGCGCTGGGAACAATTTGGCGGAAATAGGCGGAAATAGGCGGAAATAGGGAAGAAGACCGTACATAATCGCCGGGAACATGGAAATTCTGTTGCGATTCAGCTTATCCCCGGATTCAATTTGTAAGTGCAACGCCCGTCTTTGTGTTGGTTGCCTTTGATTGTAGCCTGGCCATCTCCTCGTCCCATACCTCGTTGGGCGTTTTGTATCCGAGGAGTTTCATGGGGGTGTCGTTGATCTCCCCGACGATCGCGTCGAGCTCGTCCTGCGTGGGATCCTCGAAACTGGTTCCCCTGGGCAGATGGCGGCGGATCTTACCGTTCCTGTTCTCGTTGCTGCCGCGCTGATGCGAGCTGTACGGATCGGCGAAATAGGCGGGCATGCCCAGGGCCTCGTCCGCCAGCACGTGCAGGGACGCCTCCGTGCCGTTGTCCCACGTGCGGTCGATCCTCGCGGCCGGCGGCATGCCCTTGAATATCCCGTACTCGGCCCTGGCCGTGACGGGCGCGTTCTTGTCGTCGACGAGCCGGGCGAACAACCTGCGGCTTTTGCGCTCGACCTGCGTGTCCATGCAGCGTCTCGACGGGACGGCGCCGATGACGGTGTCGGACTCGAAGTGGCCGAACCCCTTCCTGGATCCGATCGCCTCGGGCCGGTCCACGATGGGCACGCGCATCGGGATGCACGGCCCCTTCGCCTTCCTGCCTTTTCTCCCCGTCCGGCGTTTCCCGCCCCGCGCCAGATACTGTCGCAGGTCCAGCGCCCGCTGCGGTTTGGCGTAGATCCACCGGTAGAGGCACTCGTGGCTGATGCGCATGGAGGCGTCGTCCGGATGCACGGCCTCCAGCCGGCCCTCGATCAGTTCCGGACTCCACCCCCTACGCAGCGCGTCAAGCACCCAGGAGCGCAGCGGGCCCGAATCCATGCGACGCGGTTTCCCGGGCTCGCGTCGACGCCGCTCGGCCTTCCTCTGCGCGGCCGGCGCCGAATAGAACGGCCCCGAGGCCCACGGCCCGGTCTTCGGCCGTTTCGGCCGGTAGGGCCGGTACGGCTCGTTCTCGTTGGACGCGAACCACAGGCCGCGCCTCGGCTCGCGGCTCACCGTGGACTTGTCCCGGCCGGTCCTCTCCGCGGTCCGCCGGATGCCCGGATGCTGCTCGCAATGCAGCTTCTCGATCAGGATCCTCTCCTCGGACGACAGGTGCGAATACTGTCGGCCCATGAGTGCAACACCTTCTTGAGCTGGAAGCTTCGAACACTTCCAACCCTAGACAAGGTGTTGCACTTCTATTTAGAACTCGGGATCCGTAACAGGTTCAGCGCGTTCTGCTACACTTATTCACGACGTATAACACTTATTATTCGCAGAGTCAATGTGCTCTTACGAGGTTGCCGCACGGCGTGGCATCGTCTCGGATACCGAAAGTATGAAGAGCATGGGTCGCCTCGGATGGTTGGCTCACATGCCTGAAACGACCGAGGCGCGAAACAGGGAGACAGTAAGTTATGGCAAACCGGCACACGCAGGGTAATACGCCGAATTTCGGTTGGCAGCGGGTGAAGGGTCCGCACCATACCACCGCGTACCGGGTGAGCCGCAGGGGGACGACCGTGGTGGCTTCCGTCATTATTGCCATCGTGGTGTTTCTGGGGACGTTTGCGGCTGCTACTTGGGCGGATGTCAGTTTCGTTGTCGAGGGGCAGAAAATTAAGGCCATTCAGCAGAAGGGGGCCAAGAAGGTCGATACCACTCCGGTGGACCCATATGCCAACGAGGTGATTAATATCCTGTTGATTGGGCAGGATACGCGTGATGGTGATAGCAATTCCGGTATCGGTGGTAACGAAGCGGATGTTCAGGATTTGCATAATTCCGATACCACGATGATTCTGCAGATTTCTGCAGATCGTAAAACGATAAACTTGGTATCGATACCGCGTGATCTCATGGTTTCCACCCCGGGATGTCAGACCACCAAGGGTGAGATTCCGGCTCAGTCGTCGGTGATGTTTAACTCCATTTTTGCGAATGGCTATTCCACGGGCGGCGATGTAGCCTCAGCTGCTAGTTGCACGATGAATGAAGTGAATTACCTGACTGGTATGAATATTCAGCACTTCATGGTGGTTGATTTCGGCGGCTTGGTAAACATGATCAATGCCATCGGAGGCGTGGATATCTGCATCCCAACTCGGATGACTGATGCTTATACGGGACTGGATCTTTCACCCGGCATGCAGCATTTGGACGGTAGTCTCGCAACGCAGTATGCGCGCATGCGTCATGGCACTGGCACGGACGGCTCGGACACCATGCGCACCACCAGACAGCAGTACTTGATTAAGCAGCTGATTAAGACGGCGCTTTCCAAGAATTATTTCACGCAAACTAGTCAGCTGTACCAGTTGGCTAAGGCTGCGTTGCAGTCGGTACAGATGAGTGAGGGCTTGGCCGATACGATGACCCTCGTTAGCTTGGCCACCAGCCTGAAGAATTTCAATATGAATAATCTGTATTCCCAAACGATTCCGATTACGCCGTGGGTGCAGGACGCTAACCGTAGTCAGCTGGCTGACGGTGCCGATGCCGTATGGGAGAAGCTGCGTAACGGTCAGCCGCTGGTGGATCAGGCCGATACCTCGACTGATTCCACCACTACAGACAACTCCACCACTACTGATGGTTCAACTTCCACGGACGGTACTCAGGCAGATGGTGCCACTTCTGATGGCTCGATCTACAACGACAAGATCGGTGTAATCACTCAGGCAGACGGTACCCTAATTGACGCTGAAACCGGTGGCATCATCGATCCGGAAACGGGTGCAATTCGCAGCTCTACTACAGGCCAGTTCATTGGTCTGAACAACCGCTACATCGAAGTCACTTACTGCGGCGTGACGTATTAGGCCGCTCTATAGTGCCTCGATTGAGTATTTTTTATTCAGTCATTGAGCAAAAATACTCAACGACTGAGCTTTTTTCCAATCTCGCAACTCGTTCGATATGAGCTTAGATGAGTATCTGTTTTTTTGGAGGATATCCGGGATCGTTGCCATTGCGCGGTGACATGGAACGTCGGCTGTCATACATGACTGATTCCATCATCAATCCCGGCATCCCCAATGATGTGATTGGTTTGGAACGTATTACCAAGCCAGCACTCATGTCATCGATTCTGTGCCACTATTCATTTGATTAAAGCACGCGGCGGTAAAAAGTGTCGAATTGACTGCAAACCCCGGCTGACCGGTCTAATGCGAAGGTGATGACAAATGGCGTTACGGGCAGCACAGCCAGTCAATCGCGTTGGCAATTTCGACGTTGTCAATAGTTGTGCCGAGCCCGAATTTGTCCAGAGTCAGCACCATGCGTTGGCCCGAGGTACTTTCTGCACTGGAGATATTTACGAGTCGTCGCAGTGGTTCTAGTTCGCGTTGTCGCGTGGTATCGTCCATAATGCTTGCGCTGACTTGGATGAAGAGTCGTTCGCGTGTGAGATCGTTATGCGTTCGGTGTGCCACGAAGTCGATTTCCAGATTATCTATTTTCCCGACCTGCACATCGTAGCCACGAATCTTCAGTTCGTTGTAAATGGCGTTCTCGAGCAGGAAACCGAAGTTGCCTGCCGGGTAGCCGAGCAGCATGTTTCTGATGCCGAGGTCCGCTGGATAGTACTTATTCAGTCCTTGCAGGTACTCTCCGCCTTTCACATTGATGCGTTGCGCCCGGTAAAACAGAAAAGCTTGTGTAAGGGCGGAAATATATCGCTCGATAGTCGCGTTGGAGGCGGGCCTGTGCGCGCTGCTGAGACGGTGTTCGATTTTGGCGATAGAGACCGGAGAGCCGGCGGTGTCTGCCAGATAACGGGCGACGTCGTTGAAGACCATCGGGTTGCGAATCTGCAGATACTGAGCGATGTCCCGTACGAGGATGGTGTCGTAGATGCCGGAGAGCACGGTGCTGGCCAGTGTTTGGTTAGTGCCTTGATCCACGACGGGTGGAAGGCCCCCATAGCGTGTGTATCGTTCAAAAGCAGCGTACCGGTCATTCTGACCGGTGTATTGCATGAATTCGTTGAAAGAAAGAGGGTAAATATGGATTTCCATATGCCGCCCGGAAAGCAGTGTGGCTAGTTGGCTGGAAAGCAAATGTGCGTTTGATCCGGTCAGATAGATATCCACGTCTTTGTCGATGCGCAATGCATTGATTGAACGCTCCCATCCGTTGATAAGCTGCACCTCGTCCAAAAGTAGATAGTAATGCCCGGCAGCTTGCATGCGGTCAGTGATGTGACGGTATAGATGGGCGCTGTCGTACGTGCTGTATTGGAACGATTCGAGATTGATAGCGATGACATGATCCGGCGCGATGCCGCTTTCCGTGAGTTGTTGTCTAAGCAGTGCTAGTAGAGAGGATTTTCCGCATCGTCTCATGCCAGTGATGACTTTAATAAGTCCATTGTCTTTCGCGGCAAGTAACTGGTCGAGATATAAAGGGCGTGTTTTGAGCTCCATAAGTGGCTCCTTCATGTCCGTGCGAGCGTGCCGATGTGTGCTCCGCTGCGTGAGAATCTACCTGTGAGTTACCTACTTTTATAAGTATACTTGGTAAAGTCGCTGGTAAAAAGGGACTTTTCAACATATACTTAGTATCTTCATACTGTGTTGTTGATGCTGCCTGTGTCATGATTAGTACGTCGGTAGCGGTAAGCGTTGCGACGCGCGTCACGAAAGAAGTGGATAGTTACCGAATGGAGTGAACGGCAATATGCAGTTGATTCATGACCTCACTTTTGCTGTTAGGTATTTCTAACAAAGTCGGATTGTGGGACATATCGAACAATTTTGTGATTGTGGGTATGTGCCAATCGAGGCGAAATTGTATGGTGGACTGTGTTGCGCATATTGGTGGTATGCCTGAGAAAATAAGGCTTTGGGATTGACCGTAGCCAGAGCGCGAAAATAAGAGGATGAGGGTCTGATGACGGCAAAGACGAATGTGAGCATAGACGTGAAGAGTGCCTTGTCGGTAATCGCATCTGTTGCCGTGCTTGGTGCGTTGTGTGTGGCGCCGGCGAACGCGCTGACTGATACCAATCTGGATGGCGCAAACGTGGAGAACGTTGCGGCTGACGCGTCGTCTCAACTGAAAACGCAGACCATCAAGGATGATACTTCCGCTGATGCGATGCCGGATAATCCGAACGCTGCATTGCCGGACCAGGTCTCCGCGGATATTCCCGATGACGCGACCGTGGTCTCCGAAGACCATGCCGTTACTGAGAGCGGTGAGCTGAAGGAAATCACCACGGGTGAGACAGTGACCGACCCCGAAATCGTGGGTACGCAGGATTCCCAGCCGGATCCGCTTGCCAAGACCGATGGCGAATCATTCATTCCGGTCCAGGCTGATGAAGTCAAGCAGAAAGTGGCCGCCAATGGTGGCGATGTGAATGCTGGAGCGGCTGACGCACAGTCTAATTCTGGTGTGTCTCATGCGCAGCCTGAGGGCTCAAACAAATCCAGTCAGCCCGACCAATCCAATGGCAAGTCTGATCAGTCTGAGCAATCTGGACAGCATGGCCAGTCCAACGAGCCTGATTCCGCAGAACAGCCCAACTCCACCGATACTTCCGGTTCCGATGGAACCTCTGACGGCGCAACCGCTACAAACGGCACCGCCAAATCTGCCACTAAGGGTTCCGTAAAACTTGCTGTTCTGCAAAACAATCAGTGGGGTGCTCACTGGGGCACTTATAATGGCACGTCAGCATTTTTTGCAGATAAAGAATGAGCTATTTGTTCAGCAGGCCAAAGGCGTGATTGATGTTTCTTCGTGGCAGTCCACCATCGATTGGCAGGCGGTGAAGAACGCAGGCGTGGAAGGCGCAATCATTCGTTTGAGCTATGGCTGGGGCAATGGGTTCGACACTCAGGCGCTTCGCAATATCAACGAGTGTAAACGATTAGGCATTCCTTTTGGCGTATACATCTATTCGTATGCTTATGACGCCAATACCGGTGCTGCAGAAGGCTCGGACGTGGTGAGCTTGCTGCGTAAGGCTGGGGTGAATCCAGGCGATCTGAGCTATCCGGTTTACTACGATTTGGAAAAGTGGACATGGACTGGCCACGCGCCTCCTACTAATCCCAGCACGTACGACAGCATCGTGAATGCCTGGTATGGCAAGCTGAAGTCCGCTGGTTACAACAATCTTTCCGTGTACTCATACACTTCGTACCTAGACTCTGAGCTCAACAGCAGCAATATCCATGCCAAGACTCGTTGGGTGGCCCAGTATGGTGCCACGATGGGATATACTGCTTTCCCGACCAACGATCGCGGATGGCAATACACCAGCAGTGGCAGCGTGAACGGTATTAGCGGCACCGTGGATTTGAATGCGTTTGGCAGTGAGGAGTTCGTCTCTACTCTTCAAATGCCTTGGGTGATACGTGAAGAGGATATCGCCGTGGGCGCTGTGGCAAATTCCCCGTCCCATAACGTTGAATTCAAGTGGCAATCATATAATCTCAGCACCAAGAAATGGAAGACCATCGCAGGGTGGACTCAGGCAAATTGGGCAGGCTGGGCTGACTCGGCCGGTGATTACTGGCTGCATCTTGAGGCACGCGATTCTCAAACAAAAGAATCGATCGGGGCAATTACAATCGCATTCCGGTATCAGCCCGGTTCTACGCGCATTACCGGTACCTACTCAGGCTGGCAAGGCGGTCATGTGCTGTTGGGTGAATCCTCCAACAATCCGCATGCGAGATATGAAATGAAGATATACGACGTAACCCATCGTAAGTGGGTGGCGGGTTTCAAAGGACAGTGGGCGTATTGGTACCCGTCTTCCGGCGTGTATTGGACTCATTATGAGGTGTATACATCGGATAACAGGCTTGCTGATACTAAGACTTATGCGTTTGGAGTGAAGTAGGCCAATAGTGAAGCTCGGTGCAGTAGTGCACCGAGCTTCACTAAAATTCAATTGTTGTGAAGAACGCAATCAGGCCTGTTGTGGATCATCAGACGGGCGACTGATGATCCGGTCTTCTGCCACGCTCTTCAGGTGCTGGCCATATGGAGATTTGCCATACTTCTCAGCGGCCTCAAGCAACTGGTCACGAGTGATCCAGCTATTTTCATAGGCGATTTCCTCGGCTACGGCGATAGGAAGACCCTGTGCACGCTGTACGGTGCGTACAAACTCCCCGGCCTCGTACAGGCTGTCCATGGTTCCGGTATCCAGCCAGGCATAACCACGGCCCAACGTCTGTACCGTCAATGAATCATCGTCCAAATACATCTGGTTGAGATCGGTGATTTCCAATTCACCTCGGGCGGAAGGACGAACTTGTTTGGCGAATTCGGTAACGCGTTCGTCATAGAAGTAGAGTCCTGTCACAGCATAATTACTAGCGGGAAGCTCAGGCTTTTCGACAATGGAAATCGCCTTGTGATTTTTGTCGAATTCCACCACGCCATAGCGTTCTGGGTCATCCACGTAGTAGCCGAATACCGTTGCGCCATGCTTCACAGATGCCGCTCGACGCAATGTCTTTCCCAAACCATTGCCGTAGAAGATATTATCTCCCAGAACAAGAGCACACGGCTCACCCGCAATGAACTCTTCGCCGATGATGAAGGCTTGAGCGAGACCGTCTGGGGACGGCTGAACCTTGTAACTGAAGTTCACGCCATACTGTGAACCATCTCCTAGGAGACGCTCAAAGTTAGGCAAATCCTTGGGTGTGGAAATGATGAGGATATCGCGAATGCCCGCCATCATCAGCACGCTAAGCGGATAGTAAATCATCGGCTTGTCGTATACCGGCAACAACTGCTTGGAAGTAACCGTGGTAAGGGGGTATAGCCGGGTGCCGGATCCACCGGCCAGAATAATGCCTTTCATCGCTGCTCCAGCTCCTTTGCCAAATAAGTTGTGAGAGACTGCTCCCAATCCTGGGGATGGTAGCCGGTGGCTTCCAGTTTGCTGAGATCCAGCGAGCAATTCTGCGGGCGCATGGCGGCATGGTGCTCACGGGCGTACTCGGCCACGGAGTTGGCGGTGATGGTATCGGGGTCGACCTCAGCGCTCTGGAAGACGAGACGAGCGATGTCATACCAACTGGCGATACGTCCGGAACCGGTCATGTTATATGTGCCATATGCGGCGCTGCTATCGAGCAGATGGAAGATGGCGTTTGCCATGTCGTCGGTAAAGGTCAAGCGACCAAACTGGTCGGAAGGTGCCTCCGCATGGTCATGGTTCTGAGCCAATCCCAGCATACGGGTCACGAAGTTGCGTCCCTCTCCAATCACCCAGCTGGAACGAAGCAGATAGTGCTGGGGCACGTTTTCCACGAGAGCGTCACCTGCGGCCTTGGTCTGTCCATATACGCCGAGTGGGGCAAATTCCTCATCCTCGGTGTGCAGTTCCTTGGTGCCGTCGAATACATAATCACTGGAGATGTGCACTAGCGTGATGCGATGTTCGGTGGCGATGCGGGCAAGGTTCTTCACACCCTGGACGTTGGTTCTCCACGCGTTCTTGCGGCCTTCCGGCGTTTCCGCTTCATCGACAGCGGTGAATGCCGCAGCGTTGATGATGGTACCATACAAATCCCAATCAATGGCATCGTAGGCTTCGGCGTCGGCGATATCGAACGTATCGGTGTCGTGGTATTCGAACCCGCGCAGGTCATGACTTTCGGCATAGCGGCGGATTGCCCGCCCCAGTTTGCCGTTGCTGCCGAATACCATGGTGCGCTTAGGTGCCATTGGCTTGGCGTCCTTCAGCATCGGGTGATGCAGGTCTGCCTCCGAGCGCTCGGAATCTTCCAGCGGAATAGGCCACTGAATGTTGAGCTCCGGATCGGCGAGATTGACGAACGTGTAGGTCTTCTTCTGTTCGAGGCTCCAATGGGCGTTGACCAGATAGGTGTAAGCGGTGCCGTCCTGCAACGCCTGGAAGCTATTGCCGACTCCACGCGGCACATATATTGCCTTGCTGGGGTCTAGACGGGTGGTGAAGACCTGGCCGAAGCTGTCGCCGGGGCGCAGATCTACCCAAGCGCCGAAAATCTCACCGGTTGCGATAGAGATGTATTTGTCCCACGGCTCAGCATGGATACCGCGCGTTACACCTTTTTTGGCATTGAAACTAATGTTGTTCTGCACAGGACCGAAGTCAGGAAGTCCCAGAGCTGTCATCTTTGCGCGCTGCCAATTTTCCTTGAACCATCCACGGTTATCTCCGTGAACCGGCAAGTCAAATACCAGCAGGCCAGGAATATTGGTCTTGGTGACCTTGAGTTCCTTTTCGAATTCCAATGACATTTATTCCGTCTTTCTTATCGGTTCCAATACGTTTTCCCAAGCGGTAACAAGCTCACTGCCCCTGCTGCTTGTACTTTGCTTCCGTTGCAGCTTTGACGGGCTCCCACCAATCACGATTGTCGGTGTACCACTTGATGGTGTGTTCTAGACCGCTTTGGAAATTGGTGTGACGTGGCTTCCAGCCGAGTTCAGTCTGGAGCTTGGTAGAGTCGATTGCATAACGGCGATCATGTCCCGGACGATCCTTGACGTGGTCGAAATCATCGGGGGATTTGCCCATGACTTCAAGAATGTCCTTCAGCACGGTGATGTTGTTCCGTTCGCCGTTGGCGCCGATAAGGTAGGTCTCTCCCAAAACACCCTTGGTAAGGATGGTCCACACGGCGGAGGAGTGATCATCGGTGTGAATCCAGTCACGGACGTTCAGACCGTCGCCATACAACTTAGGACGAATACCTTCCAAGATATTAGTGATTTGTCGCGGGATGAACTTTTCCACGTGCTGGTACGGACCGTAGTTGTTGGAGCAGTTGGAGATGGTCATGCGCACACCGAAGGTACGGTGCCATGCGCGGACCAGCAAATCCGAACTGGCCTTTGTGGAAGAGTACGGGCTGGAAGGGTGGTAAGGCGTTTCTTCGGTAAATTTATGAGGGTCGTCAAGAGCTAGGTCACCGTAGACCTCATCGGTGCTGACGTGGTGATAGCGCACATCGTATTTACGTGCCGCTTCTAGAAGACGGAACGTACCCTCCACATTGGTCTTTAAGAACGGCTCCGGGTTAGCAATTGAGTTGTCGTTATGCGACTCGGCGGCGTAATGCACGATGGCATCATGTCCGGGTACCAGCTTGTCCAGCAGTTCAGCGTCGCAGATGTTGCCATGCACAAAATCAACGCGGTCTCCGAGCAATGGCTTGATGTTGTCAAGATTGCCCGCGTATGTCAATGCGTCCAACACTGTGATGTGCACGTCAGGGTGGTTGTTGTATACATAATGGACGAAATTAGAGCCGATGAAGCCGCAGCCACCGGTCACGATGATGTTTTTTGGAGTAAACACTTCTTGGGTCATAGTGTATATGGTAGCCGTCAGTGAGTACTATGTTAGCGTTCTGATGCCTTAATAAGAATGAGTTCTTCACAAGGATGGACATATTGCACGGAACAGGTGGCAGAGCTTCGGATTTCTAGAGCAGCTATTAAAACTGGACAAGAGCATAAGCTGGGTGTTCGCGCTAGCCAAGGCTGGCGTTGATACACCCCTTGCTAGAATTGGATGTTTATGAGGAAACTTGTGCAGCGGGTGAAGGATAAATACCGCTATTCATTGGTGGTGTTCAAAGAGCTGGTGAAAACTGATTTCCAGCTCCGATACCAAGGCTCGTTTTTGGGCATGGCATGGTCGGTGCTGAAACCGCTCATGCTATTTGCCGTGATGTATGTGGTGTTTGTTCGGTTCCTGAAATTCTCAGACGGCACGCCAACATTCCCGATCTCCTTATTGTGCGGTACCTGCTTGTGGTCTTTCTTCACGGAGGCCACCACCGTTGGTATGCGTGGCATTGTCGATCGTGGAGACCTTTTGCGCAAGGTTCATTTCCCGAATTACATTATCGTTGCTTCCAACACCATGGGATCCATGATTTCTCTGGGCATCAACATGGTTGTGGTCGTATGCTTCGGTTTTTTTGCCCACGCACACTATACATGGCGTATTCTGCTGGTACCGTTCAATGTGTTGCAGTTGTATTTGCTGGCTTTAGGAATATCGCTGATATTAAGCACGTTGTATGTTTACTTTCGTGATGTGGCGCATATCTGGGATGTACTGATGCAGGCTATGTTCTATGCCACACCAATCATCTATCCAATCAGTATGATTGCTCAGCGAGCACCGGATTTCGCATGGGCTTCCAAGTTCCTCATGCTGAATCCCAGTACGCAGGTCATCATGGATATTCGGCATAACCTGCTATCTCCGGAATACATACCAACAGTATGGACGTATCTCGATAGTAGCTGGTTGCCGTTTGTTCCATATGTGCTGACCCTGTTAATTGTGGTAGTAGGTGTGCGCATATTCCGCAAGTACAATGCTAAGTTCGCGGAGGTGCTGTAAACGATGAGCAGTGAGTATGGGGTGAGTGTGGAAGATCAGAGTCCCGTCGTTCTTAGCGTCAATCATGTGGCCAAGGTGTTCCGATTGCCGACTGAACAAGCGAGTGGCTTGAAGATGGCGTTCTTGAATTGGACGAAGGGCATTAAAGGATACACTGAGCAGCATGTACTGCGGGATATTACGTTCGATGTTCAGCGAGGCGACTTCTTCGGCATCGTCGGTCGTAATGGTTCCGGTAAATCTACTCTGTTGAAGATCATCTCCCAGATTTATGTGCCTGAACAGGGAACTGTGGATGTTCGCGGCAAGTTGGTACCGTTCATCGAACTTGGTGTCGGGTTCAATCCTGAGTTGACTGGTCGCGAAAACGTGTATCTGAATGGTGCATTGCTGGGTTTCAGCCGTTCAGAAATCGACGCGATGTATGACGATATCGTTGAGTTCGCTGAGCTAAGCGAGTTCATGGATCAGAAGCTGAAGAACTACTCCAGTGGTATGCAGGTAAGGCTTGCATTCTCGGTAGCCATTAAGGCTCAGGGAGACATACTGGTGCTCGATGAGGTACTGGCGGTTGGTGATGCTGCGTTCCAGAAGAAGTGCGATGCCTTTTTCAAGAGTGTGAAGGAAGATCCAACAAAAACGGTCATTCTGGTCACGCACAGTATGGATTCGATGAAAAGGTATTGCAACAAGGCCATACTGATTAGCAATGGAGAGATCGTGTGCTCTGGCGATCCTCGCAACGTGGCAGACCAGTATAGTCTCGAGAACGCCCAAAACAATGATTTCTTCAAGACCAAGGGGCAAAAGAAATACATATACCCCCATGGGTTGAATTCTCGCGTTCCGGTTCTTAACGTGACTAGTGAAGGGCCTAAGATTGTCGATGGCAAGAAGCCCCTTGAATTCTCTGTTGAGTATGAGTTTAACGAGGACATTCCCGCTTATCTAGGAATTATTTTGCAGGATTCTCGTAGAAGTGGACAAGTCTATGACGTCGATACACAGACAGAGTGCAAGGGCATGCCAATCGAACCTGGCCACCATACAGTGAAATATTCAATCCCTCTGGACATGTTTAATAACGGTGAGTATCGTATTTTCGTCACGTTGCGTGCGCAGACTGATAAAGATGCCGAAAAACCTGAGTTTTTGGCGTTCACGAATGATGACAACAGCTATTACTTCGCCATCAGAAATGATCAAAATGGCGAACAGGGTGTGCTGAGTGACCGTGCAATACAGTTTACGGCGATGTGAATAGCTGATTATAGGGTCCGTGACAAATTAGGAGACACAGTGATTTTGAGCGCTGCTTGGTGTTCGTTGTGGTTCGACTATATTGAAGTCTGTTAAGTCGATGTGGTCTGGTTTTTGTTCCGTGTTTCCTCTCACTTGATAGGGGATGATGGATTATGGCAAAGGGCACCTGTTGCACGGGAGAATTTCATGCGAAGGCGTTGAGGCTTCTGAAGGGGCTGTGCGCGAATCTTTTGTCGGGGGGGGGGTAGACCCTGCGCTCTTGGCTGCGTCGAGTCTCGGGATTGCATCGGAAAGCATCACTCACAAGGTGGACGCTAATTTGCTGAAACACGCATGAAGGCCGCCGCTTTCAGTCCTAATAGCCGCGGCCTCATCGACGATAACCGGTGGTTCTTGCGCAATCAGATACTCAGCATGTGTCAAACATGCTCTGAGACGATGCATCCATCAAGTAAAAGGAAATGCGGAACAAAACCAAACTACCTCAAGCTATCATATATCTAATTGGTTGATTGCGTTTTTTGAGGTGAGGTATGGACTTGCAAATCGAGGAACAGTTGGCTTCTAGTAGGCGGACGATTACGGTGCTGATTCCCTGCTACAACGAGCAAGAATCTCTACCATTGTTGTTTGAGCGTATGGAAGCATTGGTGGCTGATTCCGAAGGTCTTGAGTACACGGTGCTGTTCGTAGATGATGGCTCCGCAGATGATACGCGTTCGTTGATCAAGCAGTATGCGCAGGAACACTCCTATGTGGAGTACATCTTCCTGTCCCGCAACTTCGGCAAGGAGAAAGCCATGTATGCGGGTATTGAGAATGTGCATACGGACGGACTAGTGATTATCGATGCCGATTTGCAGGATCCTCCGGAGTTAATCCCTCAAATGGCTGAGCTATGGCGTCAAGGATATGATGATGTATATGCTAGAAGGCGTTCCCGTGAGGGGGAAAGTTGGCTGAAGAAAATCACCAGCCGATGGTATTATGACTTGTTGCAGAAAGTGTCCGGCGTAGTTATTCAGAAAGATACTGGGGATTTTCGCCTACTGGATCACAAGTGTGTTGACGCATTGAAACAGTTAGACGAGTCCGAGAGGAACTCTAAAGCGCTGTTCAGCTGGATTGGATTCAAAAAAATCGAGTTCTTGTATGATCGTGATAAGCGTGTGGCCGGTAAGACCAAGTGGAATTACATGAAATTGTTTCATTTGGCTATGGATGGCATTACCAGTTTCACTACAATGCCGCTAAAAATCGCCACGTGGGCAGGTAGTTTAGTCTCCTTTGCTGCCATTGTGTATGCGATTGTTATTCTAGTGCGCACTCTGGCGTGGGGCGTAGATGTGCCTGGCTATGCGTCCACCATGGTGGTAGTTCTGATTCTTGGTGGCATTCAATTGTTAAGTCTTGGCATCATAGGCGAATATCTGGGCCGTGTATTCATGCAAACTAAGAATCGGCCGATTTACCTTGTACAGGAGCAGCATATCGTTAAGTGATGGTAACTAGATTTTTTAACCTCTCATGCTGGCCTCTCAATATAGTTGCAATATGAGCGTATTGGTGCGGTCTGAATTTAATGCAGGTAATATTGTTGTCTGTCGAATGGTTTATCGACAAACCTACTGCATCCATAAACCGGTTCAGGTAGTGCGCAAGAACTCAGGCACTACCTGGTCGACCTGTAGAATCTGCTGCGGCATGGCTTCGTGCCCTCTTTTCCAAGGTAGGGGGCTGCGGACATTTTCTTGGAGACTGAACGAAAGGATTATCATATGTTCAGTCCCGAGGAACGACAGCGCGTGGTGGAGCTGTACTTCACCACGCCGATGACAACGGCCCAGGTGGTGAGGCATCTGGGCTATCCGACCAGGCAGTGCCTGGAACGCTGGCTGGCAAAGGATCCCCGGTATGCTGGCCATATGGCGAAACCGATCATCCCGCTGGAAACGAGGACCAAGGCGATCGAGCTGGTGCTGGGCGGCATGCAGCAGAAGCAGGCCGCCGAACGGCTCGGCGTGAGCGTCGGAGCTGTCCACAACTGGGTCAAGGCGTATCGTGAGGGCGGCATGGCCGCGCTGCAGCCCAGGAACAGGAACGCCAGCCAGACTGTTTTGCTTCAATTTTTCTTAAGCAATTTCTGCACTATTTTTCCGCAGTATGGGCTGCCGGTTTCCAGCAGGAACTGCACCGTATGACCGCCCAGACGAGAACAGGCACCGGTCCGCCGTGCCTGTATATTCCCGAGACGTAACCAAAAAACGAATCCACCGGTTGCAGCCGGCGGCGCTCGGGAAGGAAAGGACGATGGCGATACCGATGCCCAAACAGCAAGATATCAGGAGACTGGACCGTCAGGGAGTGTCCAGGTCGGAGATCGCGAGGAGACTGAACGTGGACCGCGCCACGGTCGCGAAATACGCTGATATGGACGACATGACCCCGAAACCGCCCATGGACAGGCGCCGGGGCTCCAAGATCGACCCGTACGTGTTTATGTTCAATGGTTTTAAGACCGGTTGAGCGTTTGGTTTTTAGTCCGAAAGAGCGGTAGGAATTAGTCCATTTCATCGTTGATGGAAAACAAGTGACACCGGTCTGTCGTTATCGATTAGTTTCCCGAGTTGAAAAAACAACCATTGACGGTTCTCGGGAAAGGAAAGGAATGACCATACCGGTGTCGGTTCAACAACGTATCAGGCTCCTTGACCAGCAGGGAACGCCATGGCGAGCCATCGCCCGTGATTTGAACGTGTCCAGGGACACGGTCAGGAAATACGCCTTGATGGAGGATTGCTCGCCCAAACCCAAACCATCGACCACGCGGCCGAGGAAACTCGACGGGTTCACGCCCGTGATCGACGAGTGGTTGCAAGCGGACCGGTTCATGCCCCGCAAGCAGCGCCATACCGCCAAACGCGTGTACGACAGACTCGTCACGGAGAAAGGGTTCACCGGCTCGTATTCCGCGGTGCAGCGTTACGTGAAGCAATGGCGTCAAGAACATCGTCCCGCCTGTGACGGGTTCATGGAGCTGGAATGGCGGCCCGGGGTCATGCAGGTCGATTTCGGCGAGGCCGTGGTGGTGCTGGCGGGCGTGAAAACCAAGGTGCATTGCCTGGTGGCGTCGTTTCCGTATTCGAACAAGCGTTACGTGGTCGCGTTGCCTGGCGAGAACGCGCAATGCGTGTGCGAGGGATTGGTCGAGATCTTCGAGCATATCGGCCTGGTTCCGATGGTGTTGGTGATGGATAACGCCACAGGGGCCGCGCACCGGACCGCTTGGGACAAGATCACGATCGTCGGGCTCTTCCAGTTGTTCCTGGAGCATTACCGGATCGAGGCCAGGTTCTGCAATCCCAGGAGCGGTTGGGAGAAAGGCAGCGTGGAGAACGCGGTCGGGTTCCTGCGCCGCAACCTCATGGTCCCGTTGCTGAACGTCGAGTCCTATGCGCAGTTAAGCAAGCATCTGCTGTCGCGGTGTGACGAACTCGGCAACGACAAGCATTACCGGGCTGATGAAAGCGTGAACGACTTGTTCGAAGAGGACCGGGCGGGCATGCGGCCATTGCCGCGCGTGCGCTTCGACGCGGTCGATTGGCAGGAACGGCGCGCCGACAAGGAAGGTGTCATACAGGTCGGTTCGTATCGTTACCTCGCGGGCCCGGCCTGGCGTAGCTGGCCGCTATTGGTGGGATTGCGCGCGTTCGACGTGGAGATCCGTACCCGCGACGGCCGCAAGGTGGCCTCGCTGCCCAGGGCTTATGGCGAGCAGGCCGGTACGGTGCGTAGCCCGTCGTCGCTGCTGCCGGCATTGGCGCGCAAGCCACGCGCGTGGGGCGAATCACCCGTGCGCGGTGATTTTCCCGAGGGCCTGAGAACCCTGATCGACGCGCAGGACTCCGCCCGGCGCAAGGCCACGTTCCGCTTGTTGGAGCGCGTGGGTGCCGCTTGCGGTTTCGACGCGGCCTGCAAAGCCGCGGAACACATCATCGGCCAGGGCAGACCGATCGACGAGGCAGCCCTGAGCATCATGGCCAGACGGATAGCGTCCGGCGAGGCGCCGGCCGATGTTCCCGCGCCCGACCTGAGCGTGTACGACGACTTCATGAAAACAGGCGATGGCGATACGCTCAAGGAGCGGGAAGGAGGGAAGGACCGATGAGCCGGATCCAGAACCCCGCGCCGGACGCCACCCGACGCCGCGCGTCCACGAACAGGAAAATGGAAACGATCATGCGATTGGCGCGCCGACTGCCGTTGACCAGGCAAGTGCTCGCCGACCAGCTCGAAACCGCGACCCCGTCGCAAATGGAGTTCATGGACCAATGGATGAACGCGGAGATCGAGTCCAGGGAACGATCGAAACGATCCCGGCTGCTCAAGCAGGCCGGTTTCCCGGCCGTCAAGACATTGGACGGCTATGACTGGGAGAACATTCGTTTTCCGGTGGATTGGGGCAGGCGGTCGCTTGAATCATTGGAGTTCGCGAGCCGTCCGGAGGATGTGGTCATGTTCGGACCTCCCGGCACGGGCAAAACCCATCTGGCGATGGCGTTGGGAAGGAAGGCCTGCCTGGAAGGCATGACGGTACGGTTCTTCACCGCCGCTGGCCTGGTCATGCGCTTGTTGCACGCCAGCACGGAAGGCAAACTCGACAGGGAAATCGCGTCCATCGGCAAGGCCCGCCTGTTGATCATCGACGAGTTGGGCTACGTGCCGATCGACGAGGAAGGCAGCCGGTTGTTGTTCCAGGTCATCACCAACGCGTACGAGATGCAATCCATCGTTTACACCACGAACATCGAGTCCGGCGGATGGGGACGCGTGTTCGGGGATCCGAACATGGCCGCGGCGATCATCGACCGGACCGTGCATCACGGCAGGATGCTCAGGTTCGAGGGCGAGTCCTATCGCAGGACTCATGCTCTTATGCAATGAAACAATAAAACACGAGCAATGACAGGCCAGTTCCGAACTGGACTAAAACCTACCGCTTTTTCGGAAGGAAAACTCACGCCACACTGGCCTATAACAACTTGACAAAACACACCCGTACGCGGCATTGGTCGACGAATGGCTCGAGGCCGACCGCATGCTGCCGCGCAAGCAGCGCCATACCGCCAAACGCGTGCACGACAGGCTCCGCGCGGAGACCGGCTACGACGGCGAGTACACGACGACGCCGGGGTACGTGAGACGCTGGCGCGAGGCGAACCGGAGCGGTTCCGACGGGTACGGCGAGCTCGTCTGGGCGCCCGGCGTCGCGCAGATCGATTTCGGTGTGGCGAAGGCCCGCATCGCCGGCGAGCTCGTGGACGACCACTGCCTGGTCGTCACGTTCCCGAACTCGAACATGCGGTACGTGACGAGCCTGCCCGGGGAGAACGCGGAATGCCTGTGCCACGGGCTGATCGAGGTGTTCGAGCACATCGGCGGCGTCCCTCCCGTGATCGTCATGGACAACGCCACCGGCGCGGGACGCAGGAACGCGAGGGGCGAGGTGACGCTCACCGCGGTGTTCGACGCGTTCCTCGCGCACCACCGCATCGACGCGAGGTTCTGCAACCCCTATTCCGGTTGGGAGAAGGGCGCGGTGGAGAACGCGGTCGGATTCCTCCGCCGCAACCTCATGGTCCCGCCGCTGGAGGCCGAGACCCACACGCAGCTCGGACGGATCATGCTCGACAGATGCGATGCGCTGGCCGCCTCGTCGAGGCACTACCGCAGGGACATCGCCATCGGGGACGCGTTCGAGGAGGATCGCGCGGCGCTGATGCCGCTGCCTTCCACCACGTTCGACCCGATCAGATGGGAGAGCCGCAGGGCCGACAAGTACGGGCAGATAGACATCGACTCGAACCGGTACCTCGCAGGCGCCGCGCTGCACGGAAGGACGCTCCTGGCCGCCATCCGCTGGGACAGCGTGCAGATCACCGATCCCGGTACCGGGGAGATCGTCGCGCGGTACCCCCGGGTATACGGACGGAGCCCGTCCACGCTGCAGGATCCGGAACTGGCCATGCCCGTGCTCGCGGCCAAACCCGGATCCTGGAGGGAATCGTCGATACGCCCCGATTTCCCCGAGGACGTGCGCGCATGGCTCGACGAGGCCGATTCCAAACGCCTCGCCCAGAGCCTCAGATCGATAGGCGCGGCATGCGCGGCCGCCGGTTTCGGCAACGCGGTCGCGGCCGCGAGCCGGGCGATAGCCGACGGGCCCGGCTCGGCATTGGACGAATCCACGCTCGTCACTCTCGCCCTGCGTGCACGCGATACCGATGCCGGCGCCATCACCGACGACGGGCCCGACCTGGCCGGATACGACCGGTTCATCACCGGGAACGGCGGAAAGGAGACGGAACGATGAACGACGCGACCGGACGGAACACGGCACGCAGACGCAGGGCCGACACCATCGCCAGATGCGAGAGGATCATGGAGACGGCCAGACGGCTGCCGTTGACCCGGGACGTGCTCGCCGAGGCCATCGAGCGGGCGACGCCCGTCCAGCTGGATCTGATGGAAAGCTGGCTCGACGCGGAGATCGCCTCCAGGGAGCGGTCGAAACGGGTCCGGCTCCTCAAGGCCGCGGGATTCCCGAACGCGAAGGACATCGAGGGATACGACTGGTCCAACCTGCGCATGCCCGCCGACTGGGGACGCGCGCAGCTCGAGACGCTCGACTTCATAGACCGTTGCGAGGACCTCGTGCTCTACGGGCCCGTCGGCACCGGCAAGACCCATCTCGCGGTCGCGTTGTGTGTTTTGTCAAATTTTTGTGGGCCGTTTCGGCGTTTCTTTTAGTCCGTTTGAGCGGTTGTTTTTAGGCCGTTTCG